>ERZ779629.59-NODE-59-length-49416-cov-8.184944_pt1 | contig 49416 bp, 48 predicted proteins | sample MGYA00514192_ERZ779629 | MGnify/ENA primary metagenome ERZ779629 (study PRJEB29562, sample SAMEA4376709) | mouse gut metagenome | isolation source: Cecum | study: EMG produced TPA metagenomics assembly of the A DSS colitis mouse model was used to assess the microbial... | reverse complement strand
ACCGTCCCCACCTCGCCGGCTTCGATCATCTGCTCCATCTGGCGGAAACTCGGCCGGTCGAAAAATATTCCTGTCTATAAAATGGAGATTTGCGGAAACAATTCTTCATATAAACTACATTCACAAAGAATTAAATTAATTCATCGTAGACAATTTCCTCTACCCGATTTCGGATGCTGTTTATTCGCCTCACCCATTCCATCTGATTGTCAGCTTTGAGCTGTTCAGTAATACCCTCCTGCTCCGCCATCTGCTTTACCAACTGAAAAACCATGGCGTCTGCTTGGGCATCAATTTCAGACAGGTGATTGTCCAGCTTGCCGCTGAGAAGTAGAGCGGTGTAGATAGGCTCCCTTTGCGTTTTCAGGTAGTGCTTCCGCCGCTGGTCCCAGATACCAACAGAAATGCTTCCCGGTGGGAGTAAATTAGGCAGTAAATAATCGCCTTTTTGATGATAGGTGCCGCCCAGTTCCTCAAATAATGATTTCATTGTAGATTCCTTCGTTTGTTCAGATTTTCTGCAATACACCGTATCGACTGTCTCTACTACATTTTTGAAACCATCGTTACGGAACCTCATCATTATCTACAGCAATGTAACGAAGAATTTTCTCGTGAATTGGGCTAATCTTTAGATTCCCAATACCTGGACATTCCGTCCGTTGAGGCGAAGCGGCCCCGCAACGCGCTGAACGATTTGCAGCTGGACCAGCTCTCCCAGCTTGCCGCCTCCGGCGTCCCCTGGGCTGATACGGCCCTGATGCTCTGCTATACCGGCTTCCGGGTGTCGGAGTTTTTGAAGCTGACCCGGTTTTCTTTCCACCCGGAGGAGGGCGGCTATTTACAGGGCAGGCTTAAGACAGAATCAGGACGGAACCGGATTGTCCCCGTCCACCCGAAAATCCGTCCGTACCTCATGAACTGGATGGAGCGGGGCGGCGAGGCCATCATATGTGATGAGCGCGGAAAGCCCCTCTCAAGCGAGCGCTACCGGGAGCACTTTCACCAGATCGCGGTGCGGATCGGCGTCCCCGACGCCACCCCGCACTGGTGCCGCCACACCTTCGCCACCTTAAACTCCACGACTCAGGGCGATCCATACCTCCACTCTCGGTCCCGTTTTTCAGCACCAGCTGTCCGCCCATTTCCCGCATGCAGTGGTCGGAGATGTACAGGCCCAGGCCAGCGCCTTCGATGCCCTCCACGCTCCCGCCCCGCTTGAATTTCTCTTTCAGGTGGGGCAGCTCCTCCTCCGTGACACCACCGCCGCAGTCCTCCACGCAGACGGTCAAATATCGCTCCTCCAATTTCGCCTTTACGTCAATGTCTGTGCCTGCGTATTTATTAAGAGTTGGCAAAAATGTTGTCAAAAATCTCTTGCAGGCGGAACCTGTACGCAGACAGGAGGCAGTCCGGGATCCCAGGCAGCGCGGCCCGGCGCAGGTGATTGGCGTTTTCCAGCAGGGTGCGCAGCTCTCCGCTTTTCATATCCGATGGCGTAACACTCAGCTCCTGGAGCTCCTCCAGCGTAGCGGAAAACAGGTTGGTTACCAGCGTGTTAATCTGATCCACCTTTCAGACGATCTGCTAGTAATTCTCCCGGTTTTTGGCATCCGCCGCCAAAGAGCCGCTCCCACCTCGGACGCGGCTTTGATGCTGGCTATCGGCGTTTTGATGTCGTGGGACAGCTTGGCCACCAGCTCCTTTTTAGCGGAGTTGGCCTTTGCCTTGGCGATCCGGGCCCGTTTCAGCTCGGCCCGCATGAGGTCAAAGCTCTCGGTAAACGCCCCAAACAGGTTGTGCCGTTCCATTTCCAGCGGGATGTCTAGGTTGCCGCCCGCCACACGCTGAGCAAACCGCTCCAGCCTGCGAAAGGGTATTACCATGGTGTGGTGCATCAAGCAGAAATACCCTGCGCAGATCCCTAATTGCAGGAGTATTACCGCCGTCACGACAAAAACAACGAGCTGCTTTTCTGATCGGAGCATCGCAGAAGCGTCGTTGTAAATGATGAGCATTCCCACAGGCTTTCCGCTGATTTCAACATTCAGCATCGTATCCCTTGGGCAACTGCAACATTGACGCTTTCACTCAGTCCCGGCCTTGTTCGGTATCGGACCGTTCCACCGGCATCCAGCACCACATAATCAAGGCCGGTGTCATCCACGCGATCCACCAATGAGCCCCAGTCACGCTGCACCGCGTGCACGATTTCATTGACCGCCACCGTGTCCTGAGTCCGCTCGGCTCCATGGGCCCAGAAGGAGATCAGAGCAGCAAACTCCACCCAAATATCAGGAGCAGCCCCGCGAATAAAGCGCGGCCTCTCATGTGCGGCCCCCTTGGAAGCGGTAGCCCTCGCCCCATACTGTGAGAATATATTCCGGGCTGCCCGGTTCCCGCTCAATGGCCTCCCAAATCTTGCGGATGTGCACGTTCAGCGTACCGTCACCGGTGAAGCTGTCCTCCCAGACCTTTTCAAACAGCTCCTGTTTGGGGATCATCCTGTCCTCGTTTCGGATCAGATAGGCCAGCAGCTTAAACTCCAGCGCCGTCAGCCTGACAGGCATCCCGTTGACAAGAACCTGCCGGGCATCAAAATCCACGGTCAGCAGCCCGTCCGCGTGGTTTGCATCCTCTCTTTTTCCGCAGCGCTTCAGCACTGCCTTGACTTTAGCAAGCAGGACACTGAGGGAATAGGGTTTTTGGATGTAGTCGTCCCCGCCGATGCTCAGGGCGATGATCTGGTCATCGCCGCTGGTTCGGGCGGAGATGACCAGGATGGGAATATCCGTGGACTCTCGAAGCGACCTGCACAGATCAAATCCGCTGCCGTCGCCCAGGTTGATGTCCAGGAGAAGCAGCCGCGCCGAGTTCTCTCTGAAAAAGCTCCGGCATTCAGAGGCGCCGTACGCTACTGCGGTTTCAACGCCAAAAAGGCCAAAATATTCCGCTGTGCTGTCCGCCAGCAGCTTTTCGTCATCAATAATCAAGCAGTCATAGGTCATGTTCCGGCTCCTTCCGGCATTTCGGCGCTGGCCGTTTTATGTAAGATTTTACTACTTGCAGCGGATAAATTCAAGAGGAGAGAATTACACAGGGACGCCCGCCCCCCATCCACTTCCCTCTTGCGTATTGCCGAATAATCCGTATAATGTGATAGGTAGAGACTGCTTGAGCGCCGCAGCAAACGCCCCGCCCTGAAGAACGGCAGTCCGCCCCCGCACATATCAAACTTTGAAAAGAGGTACGACACTGTGAAAGGCAAGAACTTTTTTGCGCTTCTGCTCTGCGCCACCCTGGCCGCAGGCGCTCTGAGCGGCTGTTCCGGGGAGAAAGATTCCCCGCCCTCCTCCGATGCGCCCGCCGTCCAGAGCGAAGAGGGCGGCCAGCCCGCCGCCGGCACCGCCGCCCAGCTGGGCAGCTTGAAGTCCTTCTCCGCCGCCACCCTGGACGGGGACAGCTTCACCCAGGACGACATTGCTGCCAACGACCTGACCGTCATCAACTTCTGGGCTCTCACCTGCGGGCCCTGCATTGTCGAGATGCCCGACCTGGCCGAGTTTTCCAACGCCCTGCCGGACAATGTTCAGGTAGTGACGGTCTGCCTGGACGCCATGGGCAATGAGGACGTGGCCCGTTCCGTGCTGGACGAGGCCGGCTTTGCGGGCGCGACATTGGTATCCGGCGACGGCGACCTGGCCGCTCTGGTCGAGAACCTCATGTATACCCCCACCACCGTGTTTGCCAACAGCGAGGGCCGTCTGGTGGGCGACGCCATCATCGGCGGGCAGGCGGACCTGTCCGGCACCTATCTGGCGGCGGTGAACGCTGCGCTGAAGGCGGAAGGAAAAGCGGAGGTCAGCCTTGAACAGTAAAACGGTGCTGCTGGCGCGATACGGCCTATTGGGCCTGGCGGCCGCGCTGATCGCCGCCGGCCTGCTCCGGGGGGAGCACCTGGAGGTGCTGCAAAAGGCGGTGAAGATATGCCTGGAATGCATCGGCATCGGGTAAAGGGCCCCTCCCGCCAGCGCGCGGTACAGCTCATCTCCGCCGTGCTGCTCAACGGCTACATGATCGGCTTCCAAAAGGGAAAGATCTTCACCGGCGGCACGAAGGCCGTCTGCGTCCCCGTCCTCAACTGCTACTCCTGCCCCGGCGCGCTGGGGGCCTGCCCCATCGGGTCGCTCCAGGCGGCGGTGGGCGGGGTCAAGCACCACTTCCCCTTCTATGTGCTGGGGCTGCTGATGCTGTTCGGCGTGGTTCTGGGGCGGATGGCCTGCGGTCTGCTGTGCCCCTTTGGGCTGGTGCAGGACCTGCTCCACAAAATCCCCGTCCCCAAGCGGAAGGTGCCCAAGCGGATCGACCGGCCCGCCCGCTGTCTCAAATACGCCGTCCTGCTGGTGCTGGTCATCCTGCTGCCCGCCTTTGCCGTGACCAAAACAGGGGTGACCCCGCCCTATTTCTGCCAATACGTCTGCCCCGCCGGGACGCTGGGGGGCGGCATTCCTCTGATGATCGCCAACCCGGCCCTGCGCAGCCTGGCCGGCGCGCTGTTCAGCTGGAAGGCCCTGGTGCTGGCGCTGGTGGTAACGGCGTCCATGTTCATCCACCGTCCCTTCTGCCGGTATCTGTGCCCTCTGGGCGCGTTTTACGCCCTGTTCAACCGCTTCAGCTTCTTCCAAATGCACCTGGACGAGCACAAATGCGTCGGCTGCAAGCAGTGTGAGCATACCTGTCCCATGGCGGTGGAGGTCACCAAGAACATCAACAGCGGCGAGTGCATCCGCTGCGGCATGTGCAAGTCGGTCTGTCCCACCGGAGCCATCACCTCCGGCTTCGTCCCCGGCGTGGAGAAGCCCCCGGACGCGCAGCCTAAACAGCGGCCCCTTCGCCGCTGAAAAAGCAGCGTCCCCCTTCCGGTACGGCTCCGGAAGGGGGATGCTGTTTGTTTGTTAGAGAATCCCGCTCAGGCACTGGCCCGCCAGATAGAGCATCAGGGCGGTGCCCGCGGGGGCCAGAGGAGCCTTTGGCCCGGTGGCGATGCGCTCCAGCGCGGCGGTGTAGAGCAGGCAGGCCAGGCCGAACACCGCCGCTCCCGCCAGGCCCAGGGTCCACACCGGAGTGTTCTCCGCCAGCCCGGCGCACCAGGGCAGCAGCGCGAACACGGCTCCGCCCAGCGCCGCGTTGGCCGCCAGCGCGGACCAGGACAGCCGGGGCGCGGGGCCCCAATAGGCGTCAATCGTGAGGGCGAGCACGCTCAGCCCCAGCATCATAGGCAGGTCCAGCCTGGGCCGGATGGCCATGGGGGCGAAAATCCCGGACAGCGCCAGCGCCAGGCAGGCCAGCCCCACCACAGCGGCCAGCAGGACGCTGCGCTTCAACGGATTGTTCTTCATCGTCAGCCCTCCCATTCCGTGGCGCCGGAGGAGACGTCCGCGCCGGTGACAAAGGCGGCGGCGGAGTTCACCGCCCGGGTCACCGCCTTGCTGGTGACGGTGGCCCCGGTGAGCGCGTCGATGTTCTCATCCACGGCCGCTTCGCCGGCAGTGCCCAAAAATTGCAGCAGGAAGGGGGCGTCGGTCTGCGCGCCCCGGCCCAGGCCAAAGGTCTCTCCATGCTGGCGCACCGTCAGGCCGGACACCTCTCCCCCGTTGGTGACGCCCACCCAAAGCACCATGGGCCCGGCGTATCCGGCGGTCTCCACCTCGATCACATAGCCGCCGTCCGCTTTGAACACGCGGCGGATGCTCTCATCCTCCCCGTCGTAGTCCTCTTGGGTGAAATCAGCGGGCCTGCCGGGGAGCATATAGGCCATGATCTCAGTTCGGGCCGCCTCTTCCCTGGCCCGGGCGGTCTCCCCCAGAGCGGAGGAGACGCCAAACAGCACCGCAGCCGCCGCCAGAAGGGCGGCGACAGGGGCGATCAGGTCCTTTGTCCTCATTGCGCCGCCTCCTTTTTCTCCCCGTAGCGCTTGGGAACCAGATACCGGTCCAGCAGCCACACCGCGGCGTTCATCAGCAGAATGGCGTAGGTGACGCCCTCCGGGAACAGCCCCGTGTAGCGGAACACCACCGTCAGCGCGCCGCAGCCGATTCCATACGCGATCTGAGCCGCCGGACCCACGGGCGAGGTGGCGTAGTCGGTGGCCATGAAGATGGCCCCCAGCAGCACGCCGCCGCTGAGCAGGCTGTACGCCATCCACAGGATAGGGCTTTCGCCCTTGGAAAACACCAGGGTGAGGACGGCCACCGTCCCCAGGTACGCCGCGGGAATGCGCACGCTGATTACCCGCCGCAGCAGCAGCCAGCCCCCGCCGATGAGCAGGGCCAGGGCGGACACCTCACCGATGCAGCCCCCCGCGCGGCCCAGAAACAGGTCCAGCAGGGACACGTCGGGCAGGGCGGGCATCTGCATGTGGTGGAGGGGGGTGGCCCCGGTGACCACATCCGCCGGGCTCAGCTCGCCCAGGGACAGGGCCGCGCCCAGCGCGGGGAAGCGGGTAAGGCAGGCGGGAAACAGCAGCATCAAAAAGGCGCGGGCGCCCAGCGCGGGGTTGAAGGTGTTCTGTCCCAGGCCGCCGCACAGCCCCTTCACCACCACTACGGCAAACAGCCCGCCGATGGCGGCCGCGTAGTAGGGCACGGAGGCGGGCAGGGTCAGGGCCAGCAGCAGCCCCGTCACCAGGGCGGAGCCGTCGGGCAGGGTGCTGTGCCGCCGCAGCGCCAGCCGCAGCAGCCACTCCCCCGCCAGGGCGGACAGCACGCACACCGCCGCCACCAGTCCGGCCCGGAGGCCCTGGAACAAAACGCCCGCCGCCAGGGCCGGCAAAAGGGCGATCACCACGTCCAGCATCAGCCGGGTGGTGCTGTCCCTCCCCCGGATGTGGGGGGAGGCGCTAACCGTCAGATTCATTTCGCACCCTCCTTCAGCGTCCGCTTCCCCGCCCGGAAGCCCTCCACCAAGGGGAGCTTGCCCGGGCAGGCATAGGCGCAGCAGCCGCACTCAATGCAGTCCATCAGGTGCAGCCGCTTCAGGGCGTCCACATCCCCGGCGCCGGAATAGCGGTAGAGATACAGCGGTTCCAGCCCCATGGGGCATACCTCAAGGCACTTGCCGCAGCGGATGCACACCGGATGGGCGCTCTCGCCGTTCTGGGCGCTGGACAGGCACACGATGGCGTTGGTGGACTTGGCGACGGGGACGGACAGGTCGCCCTGAGCCGTACCCATCATGGGCCCGCCGGACAGCACCTTCCACACGTCGTCTGTCAGCCCTCCCACGGCGGCAATCACCTCCAGGAAGGATGTTCCCGTCCGCACCATCAGGTTGCGGGGCTGCTTCACCCCTTCGCCAGTGACGGTGATAATGCGCTCAATGACGGGCATTCCCTCATAGACCGCCCGATACACCGCGGCGGCGGTGGCCGCGTTGAACACCGTGCAGCCCACGTCCTTGGGCAGGCCGCCGGAGGGCACCTGCCGCCCGGTCACCGCCTGGATGAGCTGCTTTTCCGCCCCCTGGGGGTAGCGGGTGGGCAGCACCTTCAGCTCCATGCCGGGGAAGTCCTTGAGCTGCTGCTTCAAAACCTCGGCGGCCTGCGCCTTATTGTCCTCCAGGGCGATGACCACCCGGCCGGGGGACAGTATGCGCGCCACAATCTCCACGCCCCGCAGCACATCGGCGGGCCGGGCGCGCAGGAGCACGTCGTCCGCCGTAATATAGGGCTCGCACTCGCAGGCGTTGAGGATGAGCGTGTCGGTCCGGCTCATGCCGGTCTTGGATTTCACATCGGTGGGGAAGGCCGCGCCGCCCATGCCCACGATGCCCGCCTCGCGGATGATGCTCACCAGCTCCGCCGTGCTGAGGGCCTCCGGGTGGCTGTAGGGCTTCATGGTCGGGCACGGGGTGTCCAGAAAATCGTTTTTGATGAGGATGGCGGGACAGGTCCCGCCTCCGGGATGGGGGCGGTCCTCAATGCCCGTCACCACGCCGGAAACCGGCGCGTGGACAGGGACGCACAGCCCGTCGCCGTCTCCGATCTTCTGTCCCAGGCACACCGTGTCCCCCACCGCCACCAGCGGTTGGCAGGGCGCGCCGATATGCTGGCGAAGCAGCACCGCCGCCTGGGCGGGCAGCGCCATGGCGGCCAGAGGAACGCCGGCGCTCAGGTCCTTATGTCCGTCTGGATGGACGCCGCCGAAAAACAGGGATTTCATACACATCACCTCTCATTGATCTCAAGCATCGCTTCCGATCCCCGGCGGGGACCGGGCAGGTCTGTCCGGTCAGGTGCGCACGGCCTCCAGGAAATCGCCGGTGTAGGACAGCGTTCCGTCCTCCGCCACCCACATGGCCTGGGCGCCGCAGCGCTGAGCCAAGTCCTCCCCCTCCTCCCGGGGCAGGAGGAACAGGGCGGTGGACAGCCCGTCGGCCAGCCCGGAGTCGGGGCACACCACGGTGACCGCCCGCCACAGCGTTCCGGGGCGGAGGGTCTCCGGGTCGATGATATGGTGGTAGCGCACGCCGTCCACCGTGTAGTAGCGCTGGTAGTCGCCGCTGCTCACCACCGAGGAGTCGGAGACGTACAGCGTGTGGAGGTAGTCCTGCTTTTCGCCGTCCGGCTTCTGCACGCCCACCACCCAGGGGGCGTCTCCCTCCGGTTTGGGGCCAGTGGCCCGCACATTGCCCCCTACGCTCACCAAAAGCCCGGCGGGAGCGCTGCGGCACACCTGCTCCACCGCGTAGCCCTTGGCCACCGCTCCCACGTCCAGCCGGGCCAGCGGATCGGTGAGGCGGACGGTGGACGCCTGCTCGTCGATCTCCAGCAGGTCAAAACCGGTGTGCTCCGCCGCCGCATCCAGCGCCGCCCGGTCGGGCAGGGCAGCGTGCTCTGGGTCGTCCACGCCCTCGCTCCGGGCCTCGTGCCACAGCTCCAGCACGCTCCCCATGGTCACGTCCACCTTCCCGGCGGTCAGCTCAGCCAGCTCCCGGCAGAACAAAAGCAGTTCGATGATCCGCCGATCCACCTCCACCGGCGCTCCTCCGGCGCTGTCGTTGACGGTTTTCAGATTGTTCACGCCGTCGTAGCTGTGGTAGATGTCGAACAGCTGGTGGTACTCCAGCAGGCCGTCATGGAATGCCTGGGCGGTGCGCTCGAAGTCCTCCCGGGTCCCGGCGTAGCCCACAATGGTAGTCACCGTGTCGAAAAGAGTCAGGAAGCTGGCCTCGTAGCGGTGAAGCGCCTGTCCCGAAGGGGCTTTAGCGGCGCAGCCGCTGAGCAGCAGCGCCGCTAAGGCCAGCGCGAAAACGCGCCGTTTCATAGTCCGGCTTACTCCGCAGCCTTTGCAATCAGGGTCTGGAACTCACCGATGCCCACGGTGACGGTGGCGGCCAGATCGGCGTCGGCGGCCTTGCCGGACTCGTCCACCGCCAGGCCCTTCACCTCAGCGGCGGTTTTGCCGGTGACATAGGCGCAGAAGCCGGCGGCCTGCTCGTTCCACTCCTTGCCGATGGAGCTGGCCTGCTTCATTCCATAGGCGTCGCCCAGCTGGTTCTTGGTCTGGGGGGCGGCGGAGAGGTCGGTGGTGATGGTTCCGGAGGCGTTAAAATTCACGTTGGCCTGTACCGCGTCGATATAGCAGCTGGTGATGACGTCGCCATCAAACGTGACCGCGGCGATGGTGGCGTAGGCCTGGGCCACGCCGTCCTTGTCGGCGGCGGCGTCCTTGCTCTTGCTCATGCTGGTCTCGCTGGCCAGGCTCAGCTTGTCGCCCTTGGAGGCGCCCATGTGGGCGGCGCTGCCAACGGCGGCCTCGATGCCGTCCACAAAGCCGCCGATATACAGCGTGACGGAGGCGGCCAGGTCGGCGTCGGCGGCCTTGCCGTCCTCGCCCACGGCCATGCCCTTCAGCTCGTCCACCGTCTTGCCCACAGCATACTCGGCCAGGGCCGCGGCCTGCTCGTTCCACTCCTTGCCGATGGAGCTGGCCTTTTTCATGCCGTAGCCGTCGCCCAGCTCATTCTTGCTGGGGAAGGTGGTGGAGGGATCGGTGGTCAGCGCGCCGGAGGCGTTGAAGCCGATCTTGGCCTGGATATTGTCGATGACGCAGCTGTCGATAACGCCGTCGTCGCCCACGGTGACGGCCACCAGCAGAATCTCGCTCTGGGCGGTGCCGTCGCCCTCGGCGGAGGCGTCCTTGCTGCCGCTGATGCTGGGCAGCACGGCAAGGCCGGTCTTGACAGGGACGGCGTCGCCGCCGGGAGCCTGGCTCTGAGCGGGGGCGGGGGTGTTGGCGGGCTTATCCCCCTCGGGGGCGACTACCACGGTGGTGCCGCAGCCGGCCAGCAGGGACACCAGCAGCAGAGCGCTGAGCAACAGGGCAGAGATTTTCTTGCGTTTCATTTTTCAATTCCTCCTAAAGCCTCTTGAGTGGATGTATCATGCTGCTTCATTTCAAAATGGATCAAAAATGATAGCAGAGCACGCAGAATAATGACGGCTCCCAGCACCATCAGCTCGGTCATGTCCCGAACCAGCACGGTTTTCAGGATCTCGGCGGCCATTTTGAACTCCAGGCTCAGCGCCAGCCCGGAGGCCAGCCGGGACTTTACATCCCCGGGGGTGCGGGTGAACAGCCCCCGGAAATACTGCCAGAAGGCGGTGCAGGTGGACACGGCGATGACCAAAATGCCCATCATCTCGCACAGCGGGATGAGCACCTCCAGCACCACCTCCACCAAACGCTCCAGCATCACAGACCGCCTCCCTTTTTCGACTATATTATTCCCACCGCCTTAACAGGACATATACGCAGGCTTAATATTTGTTAAGAAAAAAGCAATCCCCGCCGGATATCCGGCGGGGACGCGCTCAGGGCTGTCAATTCTCCCCGCCGCGGGGCGGGACTGCGGGGAAGGAAACGGTGAAAGCCGTGCCCTGGCCCGCAGCGCTCTCCAGGGTGATGGCACCGCCGTGAGCCTCCACGATCTGCTGCACGATGGCCAGGCCCAGGCCGATGCCCTTGCCCGAGCCCTTGGTGGTGAAAAACGGATCAAAGATCTTGTCCTTGACCTCATCGGGTATGCCCGGGCCGTTGTCCGCCACCCGCAGCGACACGCGCTCCCCGTCGGAAGCGGTGGTCACCCGCACGGTGCCGCTCTGGCCGGACAGCGCCTCGAAGGAGTTGAGCACCAGGTTGAGCGTCAGCTGGAACAGCTGGGTCTCGTCCCCCATCAGCGCCCAGTCCTGGCCGGACAGGCCGGTCTCCACCCGCACGTTTTTGGGCCGGACGGGCGCGGTCACCTCCAGCACCTGCTCCGCCAGCGGGGCCAGCCGGACGGGGCGCAGATCGCCCGGCGTCCCCTTTCGGGAGAGATTGGACAGCCGGGCGATGATTTTCTTGGCCTTCTGAGAGGCATGATAGATCTCCAGAGCGTTGTCATAGGACTCTGTGTCCTCCGGGGGGAGCTTTTCCAGAATGAGGATGCTGTACCCCATGATAGGCGTGAGCAGATTGTTGAATTCGTGGGCGATGCCGGAGGTGAGGGTGCCGATGGACTCCAGCCGCTGCCGGTGCGCCAGGGCCTGGGTCTGGACGTTGAGCTGCTCCATGGCCTCCGCTTTCTCTTGGAGCAGGGCCAGCTCGTGCTGCGTCTCCCGGTAGCCCTGGCGGGAGCGCACCAGAAACAGCAGCAGCAGCGCCGCGCCGCCCATCACCGTGACGCCGCACAGCACCATCTGCACCGCCGCAGCCTGGTAGGGCCGGATGATCTCGTCGTAGTTTCGGGCCACCCCCACGGTAAAGCAGCCGTTTTCATTCCCCGGCGCGGGCAGGACGGCCAGCCGGGCGGTGTAGCTCTCCGCGCCGGACTGGCTCCCCGCGCTGAAAAAGCTGGCCAGCGGCTCCCCCGCCCGCTGGGTGGACAGCATGAGATAGAGGCTGGGGTGGCTGGACGGGTCCAGCCCGTCCACGGCGTCCACCCGTATGCCCGCCGGAGTGCGGTGGAAAAAATAGCGCTCCTCCACATCCAGCACCAGGATGCGGTCGGTGTCCTCGGCGGCGGTCTGCTGCTCCGCAATGGCGAAAAAGACCTCCGCGTCAATGAGCGCGGCGTAGCCCACCTCTCCCTTGTCCAGGACGAGGGCCACGTAGGGCCGGGCCGCACCGTCCGTCCAAAGGGATATGTCCACCCGGCCGATCCGGCCCAGAACGGCCAGCCTGGTGTAATCCGTACCGCCGCCGGTGGACAGCGCCACCTTCTCCCCGCGCAGCACCAGCATGGACTCCACCATGACGGTCTTGGGCAGGGGGCTTTCCCGCAGGTGGTAGAGCAGGCCGTCCGCCCCGCTGCCGCTGAGGTAGAGCGTTTCCGCCGCCAAAAAGGACGTGCGGCTGGTGATATACTCCAGATCGGAGCAGTACCAGGCGAAGTGTCCCATGATATTATTGTCCACAGACTGCGCGGTCTTGGTCAGCTGGCCGTCCTGTCCGCCCAGCAGGAGCTGCTGGCTTCGGGCAAATACGCTGGATATGGCCAGCAGGCCCAGCAGAATGATGGCCAGCGCCAGCACGGTAACGGCGGGAAAATGCCGCAGGCCGGACGTTTTTTCTCTCATAGCGGTCCTCTCCGCCTTTCATGTGGAGGTGGCGGCCCGCCGTCCTTCCGGCGGGTCTTGCATCGGGGGAATGGGATATGCTATAATCTATCATATGGAATCTTACCTGTAAAGGGGGCGAGCCAGATGGCGGACACGGTGCTGATCGTGGACGACGACGAGGCGGTGCTGACCATGCTCCGCAAGGTGATGAAGAGCAGCGGCATCGACTCCGACACAGCCCGCAGCGGCGGGGAGGCCATTGAGATGGCCGGGCAGGGCCGCTATGATCTCATGCTGCTGGACGTGAACATGCCGGGGATGGACGGCTTCGAGGTGGTTCAGACGCTCCGGAACCGGGGGGTGAAGCTGCCCATCATCATCGTCAGCGGGCGCAAGGAGGACTACGACGCCCTCTACGGCCTGGATATCGGCGCGGACGACTATTTGACCAAGCCCTTCAACCCCGTCACCCTGGGGGCCAAGGTCAAGGCTCTCATCCGGCGCAGCCGGGGCGGGCTGACCGGCTCCGGAAGCGTCATCGCCGCCGGCCCCTTCCGCTACGACACAAGCACGCTGCGGTTTTATAAGGACGGGGCGGAGATCGTGCTCTCCTCCAAGGAAAACGCCATCATGAAGCTGTTTTTGGACAATGTGAACCGCATTTTCACCAAAGATATGATCTACGACATGGTATGGGGCTCCGCCATCGTGGATGAGAACGCCATCATGGTGTATATCAGCCGCCTGCGCCAGAAGATTGAGGAGGACCCCGCACGGCCCGTCCACATCCAGACCGTCCGCGGGCTGGGATACCGGTTTGTGGTGTAGCGTTCAAAAAATCCCGCCCTCGGGCGGGATTTTTTTGCCAAATCGGGTCCGCCCTGCGCATAAGCCATTCCGCAAAGCATATGCGCCTCTCCCCTACGCTCCATCCCGCGGCTCCGCGGAAGGCTGAAGGGGCTGCGACAGGTCCAACCCGCCAAACTCCCCCACCGCTTCCCCCTCCATGAGCAGCTGCACCTGATCCACTGTGTCCAAACTGCAAAGCGTCTCCACAATGGAGTCAATGGCGGCCGCCCGCACCTCCTCGGGCAGCTCCAGCAGCTGAGCGGACAGATCGGCGCAGCACACCCCGCTGTCCACCCAGGCCGAGCGCACCGTCAGCCCCGAGGGCAGCAGAGGAGCCAGTCCCGCCTCCTGGGGCCCGGCGATGAGGGCCTCCAGCACCGCCTTCGCCGGAACCTTGTCCTCCGTCAGCCGGAATACCCGCAGCTCAAAGCCCAGGGAGTTCCCTCCCTCCCGGCGGAAGTAGAGGGCTGCGGTGACCTCCACCGGCACCTCCTCCGCGCCGGAAAACAGCACGTCGCCGGGGTAGAGCACATGGCGGTCCCGGTAGGACTGCCCCGCGCCGCTGGCGGTGACCCGCACCCCGTCCACCCCCGGCAGCTGAGCCAGGGTGAGGGTGATGCAGTAATCCACCAGGGTGAGCTCCACCCCCACCAGCTCGGCGTAGGTGGCGGACATCTCCACATTGGCCACCCGCTGCTCCACCGACCAGCTGAGCACACGCGTGCCGGGGGGAATGGCGCCGGCCAGCCCGGTCTCCTCCACCGGCGGGCCTGCCAGCAGGGCGCTGAGCATGGCGGGCACGGTGGCCTCCCCCTCATAGGGGCAGCTGTCCAGCGCGGCGGCGAGCTGCCTGCCCTGGGTGGGGAACCAGAGCTTCAGCCCTTCCTCCCCGGGCGCGGCGGCGGGAGCACAGCCCAGGGTCAGCGCCAATGCCAGCGCGGCGGACAGCAGCTTTACGGCTGTCTTTTTCATGCTTCCTCCCCCTCTCGCAGCGCGGGGAACTCCGCCTCGAACCGGGTGCCCCGGCCGGCGGGGTTGGGCCCCGCGGTGATATCCCCGCCATGGAGGCGGGCGGTGTCCCGGGCGATGGACAGGCCCAGGCCCGTCCCCCCCGCCGCCCGGGAGCGGGCCTTGTCCACCCGGTAAAAGCGGTCGAAAATTTTGGGCAGGTCGTCCTTGGGAATGCCCAGGCCGGTGTCGGTAACGGTGAGTGCCACCTTCTCCCCCCGACGAGACACTCCCACCTCCACCCGTCCGCCGGGCAGATTGTACTTGATGGCGTTCTCAATCAGGTTGAACGCCACTTGGTACAAGTCGTCCTCATTGGCGGCCAGCGCGCAGGCGGGCTGCACGCTGACCTTGAGCTGCACCTCCGCCCGCCGGGCCACGGGAGAGAGCAGATGGACCACCTTTTCCGCCACCGCCCCCAGCTCCACCGGCTCCCGCTCCCGCTCCGCCCCGGCGTCCAGCCGGGTGAGGGCCAGCAGGTGCTCGCTGATGCGGGTGAGACGGTCGGCCTCGTCCCCGATATCGGCCACAAACTCCCGCACGGTATCCATATCCACCGAGGGGTTTTGCAGGATGGAGTCTGTGAGCAGGCGGATGGAGGCCAGGGGGGTCTTGAGCTCGTGGGACGCGTCGGACACAAACCGCCGCCGGGCCTCCTCGGTGGTCTGGAGGCGGCCGGTGAGCTGGTTGAACTCGTCGGCCAGCTGGGCCATTTCGTCCCGCCCCCTGGACTCCACCCGGTGGCTGTACTCGCCCTCCCGCACGTGGCGGATGGCGGACAGCAGCCGGGCGGTGTTGCGGGTGAGGGCCTTGGACAGCAGCACCACCAGCACCAGCGCCACCACGCAGATGACGATGGAGATATAGCGCAGGTTGGCCTGGATGGACAGCAGCACCCCGGCCTGCTCGCTGTCGTATTCGTAGAGGTACACCGCCCCCAGGGTCATGCCGTGGTAGAGGACGGGCACCGCCGCCCGGGAGCGGATAGCCCGCTCCCGGTACTCGGAGCGGGACACGTCCTTCCCCTTCAGGGCGGCCGTCACCTCCCCCATGAGGGCGTAATCCCCCAGGCGGTTGTCCAGGGTGGAGCTGTCGTAAAGGATGCGGGCCGACGCGTCTGTGACCAGCACCCGGGTGCCCTGGGCCTCCTCCAGCAGGGCCATGGTCTGCTCCACGCTCTCCCTGGTGAGGGTCTCGGACACCGCCAGGGTGGAGCCGATGACCAGCGCCTGCCGCTTCAGCGTGTTCTCCTTGGAGGTGAACACCATGTTCTCCGCCATGAGCAGCGGATAGGTGTTGGTAACGATGAGGATGGCTGCCACCACCAGCAGGTAGGTCAGGGCGTATTTGGCCTGGATGCTGCGGAAAAAGGGGACGCGTGCCTCCCTCTGCCGCTGTTTTGCCGCCGTCACCGGCCGTCACCTCTCTTTTTTGGTAAACTCCGCTGCCTTCACGCGCCTGTGGGCGCGTTATTCGCCAGGTAGTACCCCACGCCCCATTTGGTGAGGATGTGCTCGGGGTTGGCGGGGTCGGGCTCCAGCTTCTCCCGCAGGCGGCGGATGTGCACATCCACGGTGCGGAATTCCCCGATATATTCGTAGCCCCACACCAGATTCAGCAGGTTTTCCCGGCTGTATACCCGCCCCGGGTTCTGCATCAGCAGCGCCATCAGGTCGAACTCCTTGGCGGTGAGCTCCACCGGCGCGCCGTCCCGCCAGGCCGCCCGTTCGCTCAGATCCAGGGTGATGGCCCCCTGGGTGAGACGGTCGGCCTCCCGCTGCTGCTGGGCGGCGGCTCCGGCCCGGCGCAGCAGCGCCCGTATGCGGGCCTTCAGCTCCAAAATGTTAAAGGGCTTGGTGATGTAGTCGTCCGCCCCGCACTCAAAGCCGATGATTTTGTCCGTGTCCTCCCCCTTGGCCGTGAGCATGATGACGGGCACGTTGGAGAACTCCCGTATCTTCATGCAGGCCTGGAGGCCGTCGATCTTGGGCATCATCAAATCCAGGATGATGAGGTCGAACTGGCCCGTGCGGGCCTTGTCCACCGCCTCCTCGCCGTCGGAGCCCGTCTCCACCTGATAGCCCTCGTTTTCCAAATTGAACTTAATCCCCTTTACCATCACGCGCTCGTCGTCAACCACCAAAATTCTGGGCATTTTCATCCCCTCCTGTCGTGATCTGATCCAAAATATCCCCCAAAATCCCCTCACCGATCCCCTTCACCCGGATCAGGTCCTCCGGGTAGCGGTAGGGGCCGTTCTCCGCCCGGTCGTCCAGGATGGCCTGGGCGCGGACCCGGCCGATGCCGGGCAGGGACATCAGCTCCTCCAGTCCCGCCTCGTTCACGTCCACCAGCCCCTCGTCCCGCACCTGGGAAAGGGAGGGCGGCTCATAGGGAAGCCTGTCCAGCGCGGCCATCGCCGCGCCCCGCCCCGCGAAGCACAGCAGCATGGCGCCGCCCGCCGCGGCCACCGCAGCCAGCGTGCGCAGCTGTGGCCAGCTCAGCTTCATTGAGATCCCCCCAAATTCTATCCCAACCCTGTTTCTCCCAGTTGCAAGGGGAAAAACTTTCTGTTATAATAATCATGTATCGCTTTATCCACCGGCCGCCCTCACGCGGCACGATCTATTATAACATAGATTTTGGGAGATTCCTATGAAAAAATATCGAATTCTTTCCCTGCTTTTGGCCGGCCTCCTGGCCCTGTCCATCACCTGCCCGGCCCTGGCGCTGGACGATCCCCGGCCCAACTGCCGCGCCGCCATCGTGGTGGACGGCGACAACAACGAAATCCTGTACGACCTCAACGCCCGCCAACGGATGTACCCCGCCTCCATCACCAAGATCATGACCTCTCTTGTGGTGCTGGACGCGGTGGCCGCCGGGCAGATCTCCCTGGACACCCCCGTCACCGCCTCTGCCCAAGCGGTGGATCTGCCCTGGGACAGCTCCACCGCCGAGATCAAGGCCGGGGAGACCTTGACGGTTTTGTCCCTGCTGTACTGCGACCTGCTGCCCTCCGGCAACGACGCCTGCAATATCCTGGCCGAGGCGGTGGGGGGGACCACGGCGGAATTCGTGGCCCGGATGAACGCCAAGGCCCAGGAGCTGGGCATGGAGGGCACCCAATTCATGAACCCCCACGGCCTCCACGACCCGGATCACTACACCACCGCCTACGACATCTACCTCATGGCCAGCGCCGCCATGGAGGATGAAACCTTCCGCACCATTGTCCGCTCCCCCTCCTACACCCTCCCGGCCACCAACCTCCAGCCGGAGCGGGTGATCTACTCCTCCAACGGCCTGCTCAGCAGCTTTTATAGCATCGGCTATACATACGGCAAGGCCATCGGCATCAAGACCGGCTATACCGGCGAGGCGGGCCGCTGCCTGGCCTCCGCCGCCGTGGATGAGCTGGGCCGCACCTTCTATTGCGTGGTGCTGGGTACCGAGGACAGCCCCGACGAGAGCGGCGTGAAGCAGCGCTGGTCCTTTGTGGAGAGCAAGCGCCTGCTGGAGTGGGCGTTCCAGAATTTCCGCCGCATCACCCTGCTGGATCAGGACACGGAGAACGTCCTGCGGGAGGTCAGCGTCACCCTGTCCGACCAGGCGGACTACGTGCTGGCCCATCCGCTGGGCAGCATCGAGGCCACCATGCCGTCGGACTACGACCCCAAAAAGGCCGAGCTGCACTTCGACCTGCCCGACACCATCGAGGCCCCCGTTGCCGCGGGGGACAAGCTGGGCACCGTCACCTTGGAGTACGACGGCCAGGAGTACGGCACCCTGGACATGGTGGCCGGCAGCAGCGTGGACCGCTCCGACTTTCTCTACACCGTGCAGCAGATCCAATACTACTGGTCCCAGTGGTGGGTAAAGGCGGCGGTGGCCGCCGGGGTGGTGCTGGTGCTGCTCCTGATCTTTTTTCTGACGGTAGTCCTGCCCCGGAGAAAGGCCCGCCGGCGGTACAGCCGGGCCGGAGGGCGCCGCCCCTCCTCCTCGTACCGCGGCCGGCGCTGATGTCGGTTTCGGGCGGTTTTCCACCTGTTTTGTTATATTTTTCCCAGAGTTCATAGAAATTTCACGACGTTCACGGATTCTTCACAAAAGGTTCGCAAATTGTCCAACACTTCCCCCGGGGGGCCTGGTATTATAATCACGTCAGGTACAAAACCAGACAATCTCCTCCCTCTCTCTTTTCTCAAAAAAATGAAGGCCCCCCGGCTTAAGCCGGGGGGCCTTCATTTTACGTGATATTCAGCTGCCGCAGGGACAAGCCCTCAGCCCTTCTCTCTGCGAAACGCCGCCAGGGCGTTTTTGATGTGCCCGTGGGCCCGGTCCATCCGCTCCCGCGCCTCGCCGGCGGGGCAGCCGGTGAGCAGCATGAAAATGGTGAGCGGCACGTTCCGCCCGGTCTCCTCCAGCAGCGGGTCGATCTCCTCGCTGCCGGCGCCGGTGATCTCGGCCACCATGTCCTTGGCCCGCTGGACCAGCTTCTGATTGTTGAGGCACATGTTCACCATCAGGTTGGAATAGACCTTTCCGGTTTTGACCATCACGCCGGTAGACAGCATATTGAGCACCATCTTCTGCACCGTGCCAGCCTTCATGCGGGTGGAGCCCATGATGGCCTCCGGCCCGGCGTAAATGCCGATGGGGTAGTCCGCCAGGGCGTTGACGGGGCACTCCAGGCTCTCATTGCAGGTGACGGAGATGGTCACCGCCCCCAGCTGCCGGGCGTACTCCAGCGCGCCCACCACGTAGGGGGTGCGGCCGCTGGCCGCCAGCCCCACCAGTACATCGTCCTTGGTGAAGCCGATGCTCTTCACGTCCTCCACGCCCAGCTCGGGGTGGTCCTCGGCGTCCTCCTTGGCCTGGCTGAGGGTGGACACGCCGCCCGCCATCAGGGAGACTACCCGGTCCTTGGCCACGCCGTAGGTAGGCGGACACTCGGCGGAGTCCATGAAGCCCATCCGGCCGGAGGTGCCCGCGCCGCAGTAGACGATCCGGCCTCCGGCGGCGAATTTTTCAGCTGCGGCGTCGATGGCCGCGGCGATCTTGTCCAAGTGGCGCTCCACGCAGGCGGCCACCTTTTTGTCCTCGTTATTAATCATGCGCAGCATCTCAATGGTGCTGGCCTCGTCGATGGTCACGGTATCGGGATTTCGCTGCTCGGTGGGCAGCGCTTTGATATTCATTGGCAGTCACTCCCTTAATAGATTCACGATGCGGGATGTGTTAATCAGCATGTCCTCATGCCGCTCAAAGTCCTTCTGAAGGAAGCTCATATAGAGCACATCCACCAAAAACATTTCCGAGGTGATGGAGGCCACGGCCGCCACCCGGACCCGTTTCTCCGCCACCGGCAGCTTGAGCAGCACCGACGCGCTGGCGCTGAGGGTGCTGGCGGTGTCCCGGGTCACGGCGATGACCTCCACTCCCCGCTCCCGGGCGTGCTGAGCGGCCAGGTAGACCTCCTTGGTCTCCCCGCTGTAGGAAAAGCAGATCATCAGGTCCCGGGGCTGGATGACGGCGGCGTACTCCAGGCTGGTGTGCCCGTCGGACAGGAAGATGCAGGGCGTCCCGATCCGGTTGAGCCGGTGGCACAGCTCCTGGGCCACCAGGCCCGAGCTGCCCAGCCCGAACAGATACACCCGGCGGGCCTTCTGGATGAGCCCCACCGCCCGCTTCACCGCGTCGTAGTCCATGAGGGCCAGCGTCTCCTGCATGGTGTTGGTCTGCATGTGGCACAGCTTCTGCGCGATGTCCGGGATGGAGTCCCCGGGGGCGATGATGGGGTCGATGGGGGTGTTCAGCTCCTCGCTGCTGACGTATCGGACCAGACTGAGCTTCATCTGCTCCAGCCCGTCGAACCCCAGCTGCTGGCACAGGCGCACCACGGCGGCGGCGGAGGTGCCGCTCTCCTCCCCCAGCGCCTTGGCCGTCATTCGGATGGCCTTGGAGGGGTTCTCCCGGATGAAGTCCGCCAGCTTCCTGCTCTGCTTTGGCAGGGCGTTATAGTGCATGGATACATGTTTGAGAAAGTCCATTCTCGCGTCATCCTTTGCCCGGCGTCTTTATTTGAGGAAGGTCTCGATGCTGGCGTCGGATTCGTCGGGGATCATCTGCGCGGTGACGCGGATGCCCATGGCGATCATCTGACGGATCAGTTCGATATCCTCTTGACTAAGGCTAACAGATTTTTTGATTTTTTGCAACCCTTCATGATGGGCCAGATTGCCCACGTTCACCCCGGGCAGGGGCACGCCCGCGTCCGCCAGGCGCTTGCAGTCGGGCACGTTGCGGGTGATGAGGAACACCTTATCCCCGTCGTACTTTCCGGCCAGGATGTTGGCGGCGGCCTTGGCCACCCCCAGGATGGACAGCTTCACCCCGGTGGGGCAGGCCAGCTTCAGCGCGGCGATCTGCATTTCGCTCTTGGGCGCCTCGTCGTTGGCCACGATGATCCGGGAGCAGCCCAGGAAATTGGTCCACACGCTGGCCACCTGGCCGTGGATGAGCCGCTCGTCAATGCGCATATGAGTAATCATGATAATCTTCCTTTCCAAAAGAGGCCCCCGAACGGAGCATACGCGCCGCCGGGGGCCCTTTGCGTCTATTTGAGAGCCCTTCGGGTATCCGGCGGGTTTCTTACGCCGCGACAGGGGCGAAGAAGGTGTTCAGCAGGCCGAACAGCACGCCCACCACCATCAGGATCAGGATGAGCTTCACAGTGGTCATCTTCTTCTTACCCAGCAGCCAGTAGGACAGCACCACGATGGCCAGGGGCAGAGCGGCGGGCATGATCTTGTCCAGCATGGCCTGGATGTTGATGGGGTTGGTCTCACCGATGACGATGTTGATGTTCATGGGAGCCTTGACCACGGAGGGCACCAGGGCGCCCACCACGGTGAGGCCCAGCACGGAGGCGGCTTCTGTCAGCCGTTTCAGCTGTCCCGACAGGCCGGAGGCCAGCTTGCGGCCCTGCTCGTAGGCCATGAAGGTGAACTTGTAGCGCACGGCCAGCATGGCCACGCCGCACACAATGGGGATCAGCAGCGCCACCGCCTGGCCGCCCATGGCGATGTAGGCGGCGATGGAGAACACCAGAGCGCGGTAGATGGTGATGAACACGGTGTCGCCCACGCCGGCGAAGGGGCCCATCAGGCCGGTCTTGACGCCGATCAGCGCGTCCTCCGCCGCGTCGATGCCCAGCTCCTCCTGGAGGGCGGCGTCGGTGCCCACGATCAGGTGGGACATGGGCTGGGAGGTGTTGAAGTAGCCCAGCTCAGTCTTGAGGGCCTTCTTCATCTTCTCCGGGTTATTGCGGTACAGCCGGCGCAGGATGGGCATGATGACGTAGCAGTAGCCCAGGCCCTGCATGGTCTCATAGTTCCAGCCCCACTGCAGGCCGAACAGGTTGCGCACATAGACCTTCTGGAGGTCCTGCTTGGTGAGCTTGCCGCCCGCCAAGGTCTCGGTCGTCTGCTTACTCATCGATCTCCACCTCCATATCGTCGGCAGCCCCCACAGCGGCAGCGGCGGCGCCCTTGGACTCCGAATTGGACATATAGATGGCCGCCAGCGCCACGCCCACCAGGGACACGCCCAGGATGGTGAACTGAGAGGGCAGGTAAGCCATCAGCGCAAAGCCGATGATGTAGTACGCGAAGAACTTCTTCATGGGCAGGTAGCGCATCAGCAGCGCGATGCCCATGGCGGGCAGCAGGCCGCCGGCGTACTTCAGGCCGCTCATGAGCCACGCGGGGATGTACTGGTTGATGGCGGTGACCACGGCCTCACCGAAGAACAGTCCCACGAACACGGGAATCATGCGGGTGAGGGTCCAGGGCAGGATGCCCAGGATGTTGGAAATCTCCACGCCCCGGTCGTCGCCGCGCTCCGCGCAGCGCTCGGCCCGGTGCTGGAAGATGACGTTGGCCATGCGCCCGAACACGTCCAGCTGAGTGAGCAGCAGTCCGATGGGCACCGCCAGCGCGATGCCGTACTCGTCGCCCTGGCCGGACATGATGGCGAAAGCCGTGCCCATGATGGAGCCGGACAGGAAGTCGGGCACCGTGGCGCCGCCGTAGGTGGCCACGCCCAGGGTCATCAGCTGCATGGTAGCGCCCACTTTCAGACCCATGCCCACGTCGCCCATCAGCAGGCCGGTGACCGTGGCGGCGAACAGGGGGGAGTAGAAGCCCAGCTGAACAGAGATCTGATCCAGCTGCGCGAAGCCGACGTACAGGGTCAAAAGTACGACGATCAAAATGGGTATGCTGTTCATAGCACATTCCTCCTACACAATTTTCTCATAGAACCTGCATTCACAGCCGAAGCCAGCGGATGAACGGGATCAGGCCCGCCCAGACAGCGGCTTGAGGCTTGCCCCTACAGGTTCACAGTCCGGCGGGGAGCAGTCAGTCCTCATAGCCCTCCTCTCCGGAGGTGATCTGGGGCTTTTCCACCAGAATGACGCCGTTGTGCCCCACATCCCACAGGTATTCGGCCAATTCGTCCACGTCCTCCATGTCCGACGCGGCATACTCGATGGCCATGGGGAGATTCAGACCGGTGATGACCCGCAGGCCGGGGTGCTCGTACATAGCCTGGACCGCCACGTTACAGGGCGTGCCCGACAGCAGGTCGGCGGCCACAATCACCGGCGCCTCTCCGCCCGCCTGCTCCAGCACCGCGCTGAACTTGGCGCGGGTGCCGTCCAGCCCGTCGCTCTCCAGCATGGAGACGGTGAACAGGCCGTCGATCTCCCCCATAATCATCTGGGCGGATTTGTGGAGCTCCTCCGCCAGATGCCCGTGGGACATCAGGACAAGTTTTGGTTTCATGGTAAAACCTCCTTCCGTCTTTCTATGGGCAGAGCATACCATATGTGAAATATCATTTCAAGTATTTTCTCCTTCTTTTCAAATTTTCGGCGTTTCATATCAAAACGAGCCGGCAGGTTTGTGCAAAAAGCGGATAGATGCCGCCGCATAACAGGGTTTGAATGGAGACTTTGGACAAATCGCACTGAGGTGCGGGCACAGGCCAATTCGCTGCAAAATAAGAGAGAGGCACGCTTCGCGTGCCTCTCTCTTTCTTCCGTCAATCCCTCTCTCAGGAGTCGATCCCCCGGGAAACCAGATATTTCTTGACCATCAGCGCCACCTTGAAGGTGATGGCGTCGTCGAATTCCCGCAGGTCCAGACCGGTGAGCTTCTTGATCTTCTCCAGCCGGTACACCAGGGTGTTTCGGTGGACGAACAGCTTCCGGGCGGTCTCGGACACGTTCAGGTTGTTCTCAAAGAACTTATTGATGGTGAACAGCGTCTCCTGGTCCAGCGCGTCGATGGGGTTCTTCTTGAACACCTCGCGCAGGAACATCTCGCACAGGGTGGTGGGCAGCTGATAAATGAGCCGCCCGATGCCCAGATTTTCATAGTTGATGATGGAACGCTCCGTCTCAAACACCTTGCCCACGTCGATGGCCACCTGGGCCTCCTTGTAGGTCCGGGCCAGATCCCGGATATGGCCCACGATGGTGCCGATGCCCACCACGGTCTTGATGCCCAGGTCCCGAGTGAGGGCCTCCTGGACGTTTTGGGCGATCTTTTGCAGATCCCGGGCATCGGCGTTCTCCCCCAGGTGCTTCACCAGCGCCACGTCCGTCTCGCTGACGGACAGCACAAAGTCGGTCTGCTTATCGGGGTACAGCCCCGAAATCACATCCACGGCGGACACGTCGGGCATGCCCAGCTGGCGCACCAGGATCACCGCCCGGGGCGCTTCGGACACAAAGTGCAGCTCCTTGGCCCGGACATAGATGTCCCCCAGGAGAATATTATCGCACAGGATGTTCTTCACAAAGGTGGCCTTGTCGTTCTTCTCCTCATAGTAGGCTTTGGCCCCGTTGAGGGCGATCACCGCCATGGAGCAGATCAGGGCCGCCTGCTCGTCCTCGCCCCGGACGAAGGCGGCATAGTCGAACTGGCCGTTCCATCCGGACAGGGCCTTGAAGGTGAAGCCGTTGCTGGTTACGGAGGACTCCGCTTCCGCAGCCAGCAGCGCCGCCGCCGCGCCCCATTTCTCCCCGATGCGGGTCAGCTCGTTGCAGGCCACCACAGTGCCCTGCTCGTCGATGACCCCAACAGCCCGGTCGGAACAATCCTTCATCTGAAGAACGACGCTTTGAAAAATCCTGCTGGACATTGCGTTTTCTCCTTTCTATGCGGCCGGGAGTTGCGTGCTCCGCCACTCTGAGTTGATATCCATCTCGTTCATACGACACTATTATATAAAGTTTCGTTGCCGATTTCAATAGTTTTTCAAAATTTTTTTGTTGAAACTGCCAAAAATTTTCGTATCATTCACCAAGAATGGCCTCCAGCTCCCCCTCGCTCAGCGCTCTCCACCCGCCTTTTGGCAGCGCCGCGTCCAGGGTCAGCGGGCCAAAGCGCACCCGCTTCAGGTAGCGCACCGGCTTGCCTCTGGACGCCATCATCCGCTTAACCTGATGGTATTTTCCCTCCCGCAGGGTGATATGGGCGCTATCGCTGGATAAAAGCTCCAATTCCGCAGGCAGGCATTCCGTGCCGTCTCCCAGGGTCATCCCCGCCCGGGCGGCCTGAACGTCGTCCTGATCCAGCGCGCCGTCCACCTCCACGTAATACACCTTGTCCACGTGGCTTCTGGGCGAGAGCAGCCGGTGGGCCAGCGCCCCGTCATTGGTGAGCAGCAGCAGCCCCTCGGTGTCCTTGTCCAGCCGTCCGGCGGGAAACAGGCCGATATTTTGGTACTCCTCCCCCAGCAGGTCCAGCACCGTGCGCTCCCCCAGCTCAGCCGTGGAAGACACCACCCCCGCCGGCTTGTGGAGCATGAGGTACACCGGCCGGTCCGCGCCGATGGCCGCGCCGTCCACCAGCACCGGGGCGCACTCGTCCACCTTCGACTCGGGGGCGTGGCAGGGCGTGCCGCCCACCGACACCCGGCCCGCCCGGATCAGCTCCCGGGCCTCCTTCCGGCTCCACCTGCCCGTGGCCGCCAGGCGCTTGTCCAACCGCTCCAAGCCCATCCCCCCTTTCCTGTCCAGCCCTACGCTGTCATCATATTGCCGCGCCCAGGCACATATTCTTTTTCTGAGAAATCACAGAACGGAGTGGTACCATGATTATCTTCACGGCCCGTATACCAAAGAGACGGCTGGCGGCGGGGGCCTGCGCCGCCCTGTGCTGCGTGTTCGCGGTCCTGGCCTTCGCCTTCACCCTGCGGGGCCGGGCGGTGACCGCCTCGGCGGAGGTGAAGAACATCAGGAACAATGACGACCGCCTGGCCTACCTCAACGGCCTGGGCTGGCAGACCTCTCCTCAGCCCATCGCCACCGAGGAGCTGCTCATCCCCGAGCAGTTCGACGACAGCTACGCCGGCTATCTCAAGCTCCAGGAGGACCAGGGCTTCGACCTCACCCAGTACCAGGGCAAGCGGGTCAAGCGGTACACCTACCAGCTCACCAACTACCCCGGGCAGACTGAGCCGGTGCAGATCTCCCTGCTCATCTACAAAAACCGGGTGGTGGGCGGCCAGATCCAGTCCTCCTCCGGCAGCTTCCTCCACGGATTCCTCCGCCCGGAGGGAGAGCCCAGTCCCACGCCCACTCCCGCACCGGCGGCGGGCAGACGGCAGACGGTCTGATAAAACAAGGGAGGCGCTGGAAGCGCCTCTCTTGTTTTCTGTGTTAAACCACCTGTCTGCCGTGGAAAAACACGCTCTTCACGTTCAAATCCGCGTCCAGCACCACCGCGTTGGCCCGCTTGCCCGGCTCCAGGCTGCCCACCCGGTCAAAAATGCCGATGACCTGGGCGGGAGTCACCGCCGCCGAGCGCACCGCGTCCGCCAGGGGGATGCCGAAGGAGACGGCCCGCTTCATGCACGCCATCAGGTCGGTGGCCGACCCAGCGATGGTGCCGTCCGCCAGGGTGGCCAGGGGACCCTTGACGGTGACCTCCTGCCCGCCCAGATCGTACTTGCCGTCGGACATGCCCGCGGCCCGCATGGTGTCCGAGATGAGCACCACCCGGTCCGCGCCGAACATCTTGAAGGTGGCCCGCACCACGCTGGGGTGGATGTGGATGCCGTCGGAGATAAGCTCCACCCGGCTCCAGGGGCTGTCCAGCGCCGCGCCCACCACGCCGGGGGCGCGGTGGGTAAAGCCCGGCATGGCGTTGAAGAGGTGGGTGACCTCCCGGGCGCCGGCGCGGAACGCCTCCAGGGCGGTGTCGTAGTCCGCCGTGGTGTGGGCCACGGAGACGGCCACGTCCTCGCACACCTCCCGGATGAAGTCCAGGGCTCCCGGCTCCTCCGGGGCCACGGACACCAGCTTCACCAGCCCCTCGGAGGCGTCCATCAGCCGGCGCAGCATGGCCACGTCGGGGGCGTGGAGCCACTCGCCGTTCTGGGCGCCCTTCTTGGCCAGGGACAGGAAGGGCCCCTCCAGATTGATGCCCACCAGGTCCGCGCCGGGGCGGCCGACCCGCTTGTGCTCCGCCGCCGTCCGGCACACCTTCATCAGCCGGTCCTCCAGCAGGGTCATTCCCGCCGGGCAGATCTGGGTCACACCCCGGCTCAGCTCGTACTCTGCCATGGCCTGAAGGCCGTCCCCGTCGCCGTCGGACAGATCTGCCCCCACGCAGCCGTGGAAGTGCACGTCGGTGAGGCCCGGGATCACATAGCAGCCCGACGCGTCATAGCTGCTCCCGTCCCGGCTGTCCGGGGTGAGCAGGGCGCCGTCAAAGCACACGTCCCGCTCCACAAAGCCCTTTGCCAGGTCAAATACCTTTCCGCCTGTCAGCTTCATAGCCCGTTACCTCAGGCCGCTCAGCGCCGCCTCGTCCCCGATGATGGTGACGTTGGGGTGGAGCTGAAGGATGGAGGCGGGCACATCCGGGGTGACGGGGCCCTGCACGGTCTTGCGCACCGCATCCGCCTTGTCCGCGCCGCTGGCCACCACCAGGATGCTGCGGGCGTGCATGATGGTGCCGATGCCCATGGTGAGGGCCTGCTTGGGCACGTCGTCCGCGCTGGCGAAGAAGCGGGCGTTGGCCTCAATGGTGCTCTGGGTCAGGTCCACCAGGTGGGTGGCCACGGGGAAATTGTCACAGGGCTCGTTGAAGCCGATATGGCCGTTGCGGCCCAGCCCCAGCAGCTGCAAATCGGCGTAGCCCAGAGCCTTCACCACGTCCTCATACCGGGCGCACTCCGCCGCCGCGTCGGCGGCGAGGCCGCTGGGCACGTTGGTGTTCTCGGGCTTGATGTCCACGTGGTCGAACAGGTTGTGCTGCATGAACCAGCGGTAGCTCTGGTCATGGGTGGGGGCCAGCCCCACGTATTCGTCCAGGTTCACCGAGCGAACCCCGGCAAAGCTCAGGTCCCCCTGCTTGTACCACTCCACCAGCTGCTGATATGCCCCGATGGGGGTAGAGCCGGTGGCCAGTCCCAGCACGCACTCCGGCTTGGACACCACCTGAGCCGCGATGACGGCGGCCGCCCGGCGGCTCATGGCATTGTAGTCCTTTTCACAATAGATTCGCATGGCAATACCCTCCGACATAAGAATTTTTAGTTGGGCGGCCGCCTGTCCGGCGTACCGCATCTTCTATAGATTGTATCGGTCCGGACCCTGTTTGTCAACACAAAGCGAAAATGATTTTTTACGGATTTTGTCAAATGAAATGTTTTTCCATCCGCGTCACAGGTGCTTGTCCGCCAGGGCGTCGGCCACCATCCTGCGCCGCTCCCGGCAGCCCTCCATATCCCGGCGGCACATCTCGTTGAACAGCACGTCAGCGAGGTAGAGCTGCCCCATGCGGGCCGCGATGGACCCCATCTGGAGGGGCCCTTCCTTAGCGCCGCACTCCAGCACGATGTCGGCCAGCGCCGCCCCGGGGGACTTGGGAAAGCGTGTGATGAGCACCGTCCCCGCCCCGCGCCCCCGCGCCAGCTTCATCAGCTCCACCATGTCCCTGGTGGACCCGGAATAGGAGAAGTAGAGCACCGCGTCCCGGCTAGTGAGCATGGCGGCCCGGATGGCCTGATGGTGGGAGTCCTCCACGGCATAGAAATTGGGCAGGGCGGTGGAAAACAGGTGGGCCGCCTCCGTGGCCAGGATCATGGACCCCCCCAGCCCCATGCACAGCACCCGGTCCGCCCCCAGCAGCAGGTCCGCCGCGGCGGTGATGGCGGCGGGGTCGATCATGGCCAGGGTCTGGGTGATGGCGTCCACGTCCGCCGCGCAGATTTTCCGGCACATCTCCCCCACATTGTCCTCGGTGAGAATTTCCCCGTACAGCGGATTGGAGCTTCTCTGCCCCGCGCCGGATCCGGCCACCGCCAGCTTGAAGGCGCTGTAGCCCCGGTAGCCCAGCCTCCGGCAGAAGCGGGACACCGTGGCCTCCGCCACCTCCGCCACCTCCGCCAGCTCGGAGATAGACATGTACTGGCAGTCCTGCCGCTGGAGGAGAATATAGTCTGCGATCTTCTTCTCCGCCCCGGTAAGCTGGTAATACTCCCGGTTGATTTTCGTGAATACATCGCCGTAAGGCATATGTTCTCCTTTCCGCCCGTCCCATTGCCTCTCGCTTGGGCTGCCGGACATTTTGATATCTCTATCATATCCTGTTCTATCGGAGCCCGTCAAGAGAAAGAAGAAATTTAATTTCACGAAAATGTAAATCTTTTTGATTTCCGCCGGTAACGGCCGGAATTGTTCTGTAAGCATTGAACACTTCTGTAAATTGCATACAAAAATTGGTGAAATTTTGTTTCTCCATCAGCCGCCGATGATCCGGCGGATCTCCTGCTCCGCCTGGCGCACCTCGAACTCCAGCTCGGCGGCGGGCATACGCACCGCCCCGTGGCCCAGAATAATCATCTGCTCCAGCCCGTCGGAGGTGGCCACCCGCACCCGGTGCTCCCTGCGCTCCCTGGCCAGGGCGTAGGTGGTCTTTTCGATATACATATCCGCCGTCTCCGCCTCCTTGGTATACACCACGAACAGGTCTCCCAGCCGCTCCACGCTGCCCGGGCTCCCCTTCACCTTGTAGGCGTCGAACACCACGATGACCTTGCACCGCTTCCACCCCTGATAATTGCGCAGCCGGTGGATGAGCCGTTCTCGGGCGCTGTCCAAATCCTCCCGGCTCAGGGCGCGCAGCTCGTCCCACGCGTGGATGATGTTATAGCCGTCCACCAGCAGGTAGTCCTCCCCGTCCCGGAGCTTCAGCCCCTTCCAGGGTCTGGGCTTGGGCGGGGCGCTTTTCTGCGCCGGGCGAAAAGCGTGGGGCTTCATAGGGCCGTAGACCCGCTCGAAGATGGCCTCCAGCTCCTTGTCCAGCGCCGCCCGGGACTCGTAGCTCATGGCGCCGCCGCCCACGGGAGCGGACGCCTCCCGGGCGGGACCTTCCTGGCGGGGCTTCCAGCCGCTGTCCACGTGCATATGGGCGCGCACCTCGTCCCAGGGCACGTTGAACCCCGCCCCGTGGGCGCAGAACACCGACCCGGCGGGGTTATCCACGTCCCGCTCCGGGTCGTAGCCCGACTGGGAAATCACCTCTTCTGCCTTGTGGCAAGGGCGGTAGCCCTCCACCGCGCAGGACAGCCGCCCCCGCCCCCCGGTGTAGGCCGCCACCTCCGTCCAGTAGCCCCCCAGCTCGGACACGGGGACGCTGCCGGCAAGCACCGCGCGCTCCCCCGCACTCTCCGGCGGCTGGAACTGCGCCCCCATGCGCTGCAAATCCGTCATGGCCCGGCCCACGTTCCCCGTAGGCACCTCCAGCCGAAAGCTGTACCAGGGCTCCAGCAGCACGCTTTTGGCGCACATCAGCCCCTGGCGCACCGCCCGGTAGGTGGCTTGGCGGAAGTCGCCTCCCTCGGTGTGCTTGAGGTGGGCGCGGCCGGTGAGCAGGGTGATCTTCATATCGGTGATGGGCGACCCGGTGAGCACGCCCAGGTGGATTTTCTCCATCAAGTGGGTGAGGATAAGCCGCTGCCAGTTCCGGTCCAGCACGTTTTCTGAGCAGGCGGTGTCCAGCTCCAGCCCCGCCCCCCGTTCCAGCGGCTCCAGCAGCAGGTGGACCTCGGCGTAGTGGCGCAGGGGCTCAAAATGGCCCACCCCCTCCGCCGGGGCGGCGATGGTCTCCAGGTAGACGATGCGCCCGGGGCCGAAGGCCACCTCCACGCCGAACCGCCGCTCCATCAGCCGGGAGAGCACCTCCAGCTGAACCTCTCCCATGAGATGGACGTGGATCTCCCCCAGCGCCTCGTTCCACTCCACCCGGAGCTGAGGGTCCTCCTCCTCCAAAATCCGCAGCTGGCCCAGCAGGGTGTGCACGTCGCCCCCCGCCGGGGGCAGCACCTGATAGGCCAGCACCGGCTCCAGCTGAGGCCCCTCCCAGTCCTCCTCCCCGCCCAGGCCCTGGCCCGCGCGGGTCTGGCTCAGGCCGGTGACGGCGCACACCGTCCCCGCGGGGGCCTTGTCGGCGGGGACGAACTTGGCCCCCGAGTAGAGGCGCAGCTGGGTGGCCTTCTCCTCCCAGCCCGAGCCCTTCACCGCGTCCCGCACCTTCAGCGCGCCCCCGGTGACCTTGAGCCAGGTGAGCCGCTCCCCCCTGTCGTCCCGGGAAATTTTGAACACCCGGGCGGCGAACCGCTCCGGCCAGTCCGGCTCCAGGGCGAACCGCGCCAGCCCGTCCAGCAGCCCGTCCACCCCCTCCACCTTCAGCGCCGCGCCGAACCAGCAGGGGAAGAGCCTGCGCTCCACCACCAGGGCGGACAGGTCGGCGTCGTCCAGCTCCCCCGTCTCCAGGTAGCGCTCCATCAGCTCCTCATCGCACAGCGCGGCCTGCTCCACCGCCTCTCCCCAATCGCCGGAGAAGTCGGCGCAGCCGTCGCTCAGCCGCGCCCGCAGCTGGGCCATCAGCGCCCCTCTGTCGGTGTCCGGCTGGTCCATCTTGTTGATGAACAGGAAGGTGGGCACACGGTGGCGCTCCAGCAGCTTCCAGAGGGTCTCGGTGTGGCCCTGCACCCCGTCCGAGCCGCTGATGAGCAGCACGGCGTAGTCCATCACCTGCACCGCCCGCTCCGTCTCGGCGGAGAAGTCCACGTGGCCGGGGGTGTCCAGCAGCGTGATCCGGCAGTCCTTCCACTCCAGCCGCGCCTGCTTGGAGAAGATGGTGATGCCCCGCTCCCGCTCCTGCTCCTCGGTGTCCAGAAAGGCGTCCCCGTGGTCCACCCGCCCCAGCCTGCGCACCGCGCCGGCCCGGAACAGCATGGCCTCGGACAGGGTGGTCTTGCCCGAGTCCACGTGGGCCAGCATCCCGATGGTCAACCGCTTCAAATTCCGCACTCCTTATCTATGGGGCCGGCAGCGGCCCCGCTCTATATTGCGCCCGTCAATTGAACAGCTCCGCGTTCTCCCGGAACAGCTCCCGCACCTTTTTCTTGAGCAGCCGGTGGGCAGGCTTCGAAAGCGACCGGTCGGCGGCCACCAGCTCCTCCGCCGCCTGACGGGCCTCCTTGAGCAGCTCCATGTCGGCGGCGAAGTCCGCCACCTTCAGCTGGGGCAGGCCGTGCTGCCGCTTGCCGAAGAAGTCCCCCGGCCCCCGCAGGCGCAGGTCCTCCTCCGCGATCTGAAAGCCGTCGTTGGTGGCGCACAGCGCCCGCAGCCGCTCCCGGGCGGTGTCGCTGCGGCTGGCGGTGACCAGCACACAGAAGCTCTCGTGCTTCCCCCGGCCCACCCGGCCCCGGAGCTGGTGGAGCTGGGACAGCCCGAACCGCTCCGCGTTCTCAATAATCATCAGCGACGCGTTGGGCACGTCCACCCCCACCTCGATAACAGTGGTGGACACCAGCACGTCCAGCTCACCGGCGGAAAAGGCGGACATAGTCTCCTCCTTTTCCTTCGCCTTCAGCCTGCCGTGGACGAAGCCCACCCGCAGCTCGGGGAACACCCGCTCCCGCAGCTGGGCGGCATAGGCGGTGACCGCCTTCAGGTCCATGCCGGGGCCGTCCTCCCAGCCGCCGTTCTCCTCCACCGAGGGGCACACGATATACACCTGCCGGCCCTCTTTCACCTGCCTGCGGACAAAGCCGTACATCCGCTCCCGCTTATCCTCCCCCACCAGCAGGGTTTTCACCGGCGTGCGTCCCGGGGGCAGCTCGTCCATGACGGACACGTCCAGATCGCCGTAGATGATGAGGGCCAGTGTGCGGGGAATCGGCGTCGCGGACATGACCAGCACATGGGGGGGAACGCTTCCCCCCTTCTCCGCCAGCGCCCCCCGCTGGGCCACCCCGAAGCGGTGCTGCTCGTCCGCGATGACCAGCCCCAGGTCGCGGTACTCCACCCCCTGGGAGAACAGGGCGTGTGTGCCCACAACCAGGTCGATTTCCCCCGCCGCCAGAGCCGCCAGCAGGGCCTTTTTCTCCTTCCCCTTCACCGATCCGGTGAGCAGCCCCACCCGCACTCCCGCGGGGGAGAGCAGCGCTTCCATGGTGCGGGCGTGCTGCTCGGCCAGCAGCTCGGTGGGGGCCATGAGGGCGCACTGCACCCCGTTTTTCGCCGCCGCCCAGGCCCCGAAGGCGGCCACCGCCGTCTTGCCCGAGCCCACGTCCCCCTGGACCAGCCGGTTCATGGCGCGGCCCGAAGCCAAGTCGGCGGCCATGTCCGCCATGGCCCGGCGCTGGGCCCCGGTGGGGGGGAAGGGCAGCAGAGGGAAGAAGTCCTCCGGCGCGCCCGCCAGCACCCGGCCCTCCCCCGCCGAGCGCCGGTCCTTCAGCTGGGCCAGCCCGCAGGTGAGGACGAACAGCTCCTCAAACACCAGCCGCCGCCGGGCGATGGCCAGCTGTTCAAAGTCGGCGGGGTAGTGGATGTTTTTCCGGGCAAACTGGGTCTGGCAGAGCTGGTGGTCCTTCCGCACCCGGGCGGGAAGGATCTCGGGCAGGCCGTCCAGGCACTCCTCCGCCGCCCGGCGGGTGAGCCCCGCCATCAGGTTGTTGGATATGCCCGCCGTCAGCGGGTACACCGGCATGATGAGCCCTGTGGCCCGCTGGGCGCCCTCCCGCTCGAAGGCCGGGTTGGTCATGGAGAACAGGTTTCCCTGCCGCTCCACCGCGCCGTAAAACACGTAGCTCTCCCCCCGGCGGAGCACCTCCCGGATGTAATCCTGGTTGAAGAAGGTGATGCAGGCCGTCCCCGTCTCGTCCACCGCCTTCACCTTCACCAGGGACAGCCCCCGGCGGATATAGCTCACCCGGGGCGTCTCCGCCACCATGGCGCACACGCAGCAGGGCCGGTCCTCCGGCGCGTCCCGCATGGTATGGCGCTCCCGCCGGTCCTCGTACCGCTGGGGCAGGTGGTCCAGCGTGTCCCCCAGGGTGCGCAGGCCCAGCTTCTCCAATTTTTTCCCCCTGGCGGGGCCCACCCCCGGCAGGTCGGTCAGGGGCGTCTCCCGTGTCAGCGGCATGACCTCACCTCCTCGCCGCAAGCTCCATATCTTTCGCCTCCGCCTGTCGCGAAGGCTCATTCATTCCGCTGCGGCTCGTCTCCCCACAAAGCCAAAGACCGGCTTTGCGGGGGCCCCGGCTTTTCCGGACACAAGCTCCATATCGTTCGCCTCCGCCTATGGCGAAAGCTCATTCTTTCCGCTGCGGCTCGCCTCCCCACAAAGCCAAAGACCGGCTTTGCGGGGGCCCCGGCTTTTGCGGACAGCCGCAGTTTTTCATTAGTTTACCACAATCTCCCGCAAGAAAACAATCCCCACAGGATTTTTCCCGGGCGCTCTGGTATAAATTGTAACGCCTCCGTCCACAATAGCCACGGAGGTGTTGTTATGCACAACAAACGAACATGGATCGACAAGCTGAGCGATTTCATCTCAGGAAAGGGTTTCTATCTTGTGGTACTCATCTGCGTGGCGGCCATCGCCCTGTCGGGCTACTACCTGGTCCAAGGGGTCCGGGGCGGCCTGGACAGCACGCTGGACCAGCCCGTCACCGGCTCCGCCGCCATCCGTGACACGCCCGCCCCGTCGGCCCGGCCGTCCCTCAAGCCCTCTCCGTCCCCCGCGCCCTCCGCCCGGGTCACAGCGCCCCCCGCCATCTCTGCGGCCCCCGCGCCCTCCGCCGCTCCCGAGTCCTCCGCGGCTCCCACCCCCTCCCTCGCGCCCGCGCCGCTGGTGTTTACATGGCCGGTAAAGGGCGCGGTGGCAAAGGCCTTCTCGGTGGAAGCCCTGGTCTATAACGAGACCATGGGGGACTGGCGCACCCACAGCGGCATGGACATCGCCGCCGACCTGGGCACCAAGGTGCTGTCCACCGCCAACGGCTCCGTGTCCGCCATCTATCAGGACGACCTGATGGGCACGGTGGTGAAGATCGACCACGGCCAGGGGCTGGTGAGCCTGTACGCCAACCTGTCCGAGGCCCCCACCGTATCGGTGGGCGACGCGGTGACCACCGGGGCGATCATCGGCACGGTGGGCCAGACCGCCGCCTCTGAGAGCAGCCAGCCGGCCCATCTCCATTTCGCCATGTACCAGGACGGCGTGGCCGTGGACCCCGTGGGCTACCTGCCCCAGAACTAGAACCAGCGTTTCACGTGAAACAAAAAGCGCCCGGCCCCAAAGGGGGCCGGGCGCTGTCACGCTGCGAAGCGGCCAGGACGTTCGGTCGCTTTCGCTCCGTCTCGGGCAAGATCCGCCTGCCGCTGCGCGGCGGCTGGGTTCTTTCCCTCACTTTGCTCCAAGCTCCCTCACTGTCCGCTTCTCCGCGCTTCTTACAGCTGCAAAGACGGCGCGGAGTACGCCCGGCCGCCCAGTTCGCTGTTGAGCATATACAGCCCCTTGGCGTCGCCGCCAAACAGCTCCATCTTGGTGATGAGGTCAGAGGCGTTCTTCTCCTCCTCGCCCTGCTCCTTTACAAACCAGTCCAGGAACTGGATGGTGCGGTAATCGCGGACCTCCTGGGCGGCGGCGTAGATGGCGCTGATGAGGCCGGTGACATACTGCTCGTGCTCATAGGCCGCCTTCAGCGGGTCGGACAGCTCCCGGAAGGCTTTGTCCGGCTTGGCCACCGCCTCCAGGGTGACGGTCTGGCTGTTGTTGTGGAGGTAGCGGTACATGAGCATGGCGTGGTCCTGCTCCTCCCTGGCCTGGATCTCGTACCAGTTGGCGAAGCCGTCCAGCCCCTTGGCGCTGTAGAAGTTGGCCATGTCCAGGTATAAGTAGGCGGAGTACAGCTCCTTGTTAATCTGATCGTTCAGCAGCTCTGCGACCTTTTGATCCATAATCCAAACGCTCCTTTTTTCTCTTGTTCGCGCCCCGCGCGTTTTCCAAGCCAGTATAGCACATTCCGCCCCGGTGTCAACCGTTTTTCACCGCCTGGGCCAGCGCGCGCCTCACCTGGTCCGCGATGTCCAGCATGGCCTCCGGCTCCACCTTGCGCACCTGCCGGTCGTAGGTGTAAAGGCCGTTGGTCTCCCCCTCCACGTCGCTGAGCTGGGTGTAGACGCACCCGCACAGGCCGTTGGGCACGGAGGGCAACACCATCTCCTCATACATCTCCCGGATGCGCTGGGTGAGCGCCTGCTCGCTCTGGGCCTGCTCGCCGTAGCCGTAGTTTTTCCGGTCCCGGGCCACATGGCCCTCCACCCGGCGGGAGAAGCCGCCGCACTCGCTGAGAAAGAGAAATTTCCCCGGCCTCGTCCCCTTCAGCACCCGGCTGCTGAAGTAGACGTGCTCGCTCTGGACGTCGCTCTCCTCCTGGGCGAACCAGCCGGAGGTGGACATGAAGAACCGGGTGGGGTCGGCGGGCTTGAGCAGGCGGTAAATGCGGTCGGAGTCGTACTGGCCCCAGCCCTCGTTGAAGATGGTCCAGCCCACGACGCAGGGATGGTTATAGAGGTGGGCCACGGTGTCCAGGCAGTGGCGCTCAAAAAAGGATTTGCGCTGCTCGCTGCCCCCCGTGCCCAGGTCGCCGCGCTTTTTGCTCAGGAACGTGGGGATCACCGTGTCCCGGACGTAGCGGTACTCCCCCGAGTTCACCATGTCCTGCACCACCAGCATCCCCAGCCGGTCGCAGGCGTAATAAAACGCCTCGGGCTCCACCTTGACGTGCTTGCGCAGGGTGTTGAAGCCCAGCGCCTTCATGCGCAGAATGTCCCGGTCATACCCCTCCGGGTCCCGGGGCAGGAACAGGCCGTCCTCAAAATACCCCTGGTCCAGCACCCCGTGGAGGAAAACCGGCTCCCCGTTGAGGCACAGCCGGGTGTGGCCGCCCATCTCCTGGGCGCTCACCGTGCGCAGGGCGAAATAGCTCTCCGCCTGGTCGGTGGGGGTGGCGATGGTCACGGTGTAGAGGTAGGGGTCGCCGGGGGTCCAGAGATGGGGGCTGGGCACCTCCAGCCGGAGGGGCCGGCCGCTCTTCCCCGCGGCGGTGAGCAGCTTTCCCTCCCCCAGAGGGACCGCCAGATTATACTCCGCGCCCCCCGCGTCCACCTCCACCGTCACCGTCACCCCGGTGAGGTCGGGCGTGAGGCGCACCGACCTCACCGCCCCCTGCTCCGGCGCCGCCTCCAGCCACACGCTCTGCCAGATGCCGGACACGGGGGTGTACCACATGCCGTGGGGGCGCCTGTGCTGCTTGCCGTAGGGGTAGTCGCGGGAGAGGGTGTCCACCGCCTTCACCTCCAGGCGGTTCTCCCCCGGCCGCAGCATATCGGTGATATCCGCGCAGAAGGGCAGATAGCCTCCCTCGTGGCGAACCACAGGCGAGCCGTTGAGCCACGCCTGGGCCACCTGGTCCACCGCGCCAAAGTGGAGCAGCACCCGGCTGCCCCGGGGCGCAAAGCCCGCGGGAAGGGTGAAGGCCGTCTCGTACCACAGCACATCCCCCACCGCGCCCCGCCAGCCGGACAGAGGGGCCTGGGGCGGCCAGGGCAGGCGGATGGGTCTGCCGTTCAGAGTCCAGCCCCGGTCCAGAGGGTAAAAGCTGTCCCGCCGGAGCTGGGGGCGGGGGTAATACCGGTCCCAAGCGTTGAATTCCATAGCGTCTCTTCCTTTCCCCGGTGATTTCCTGTGTTATCCAAATTTATCATACCACTCTCCGGCGGGAAAGGCAACGGGATTTTGGGCGTTTTGCCGCAGAGAAAATGGACCGCCCTGCCTTTTTTGTGCAAAACCCAAAATCCACATTGACAAACCGCCTGCGCCATGTTACATTGATATCAGCAGATAATGATTCCTATTATTATCAAATATCACTCAAAGGAGGTTCTCGTATGTTGTTCCAGACCACACCGGCCCACGAGGAGCTGCGCGCCAAAATCCGCGCCTTTGCCGAGGCGGAGGTGAAGCCCAACGCCATCCTCATGGACCAGGAGAGCCGCTTCCCCGCCGAGGCCGTGAAAAAGCTGGCCGAACTGGGCCTGATGGGCATTCCCTACCCCAAGGAGTGCGGCGGCGCGGGGCTGGATGTGCTCAGCTACGCCATCGCCGTGGAAGAGCTGTCCCGGGTGGACGGCGGCACGGGCGTGATTTTGTCCGCCCACGTGTCCCTGGGCACCTGGCCCATCTTCGCCTTCGGCACCGAGGAGCAGAAGCAGAAGTACTTAGTTCCCCTGGCCCGCGGCGAGAAAATCGGCGCCTTCGGCCTCACCGAGCCCAACGCCGGGTCGGACGCCGGCGGCACCGAGACCACCGCCATCGACAAGGGAGACTACTGGCTGCTCAACGGCCAGAAAATTTTCATCACCAACGGCGGCGTGGCGGACACATACGTGGTGTTTGCCGTCACCACCCCCGACATCGGCACCAGAGGCATCTCCGCCTTTATTGTAGAAAAGGGCTGGAAGGGCTTTACCTTTGAGCCTCATTATGATAAAATGGGTATTCGGTCCTCCGAGACCTGCCAGCTCAACTTCGACGACGTGAAGGTCCCCAAGGAGAACCTGCTGGGCAAGGAGGGCCAGGGCTTTAAAATCGCCATGGCCACCCTGGACGGCGGGCGCATCGGCATCGCCTCCCAGGCCCTGGGCATCGCCCAGGGGGCCTATGAGTCCGCCGTGGAGTACGCCAAGGAGCGTGTCCAGTTCGGCAAGCCCATCGGCTTCAACCAGGCCATCACCTTCAAGCTGGCGGACATGGCCACCAAGCTGAAGTGCGCCCGGATGCTGGTGTACTCCGCCGCCGAGAAGAAGGAGGCCCACGAGCCTTACGGCGTGGACGCCGCCATGGCCAAGATGTACGCCTCCGACATCGCCCTGGAGGTCACCAACGACGCGGTGCAGATCTTCGGCGGCACCGGCTTCCTCAAGGGCATGGACGTGGAGCGGATGTACCGCGACGCCAAGATCACCACCATCTACGAGGGCACCAGCGAGGTCCAGCGCATGGTCATCGGCGCGTCCATCATGGGCAAGCCCCCCAAGCGGGAGGGCGGCTCGTCCAGCACGGCCAAGAAGCCCGCCCCCATCACCGGGGTGCGCAAGGGCCTGATCCTCAAGGAGGGGGACGCCCGGGAGCGGGTGGACGCCCTGGTGGCGGCCCTGAAAAAGGACGGCTACGACTTCTCCGTGGGCATCCCCATGGACACCCCCATCGCCCAGGCGGAGCGGGTGGTGTCCGCCGGCCAGGGCATCGGCTCCAAGGAGAATATGAAGCTCATTGAGGACCTGGCCAAGGCCGCCGGCGCCGCCATCGGCTCCAGCCGCCCCGTGGCCGAAACCCATAAGTATGTGCCCCTCAACCGCTACGTGGGCATGTCCGGTCAGAAGTTCAAGGGGAACCTCTACATCGCCTGCGGCATCTCCGGGGCGGTGCAGCACCTGAAGGGCATCAAGGACGCGTCCACCATCGTGGCCATCAACAAGAGCTCCAACGCCCCCATCTTCAAAAACTGCGACTACGGCATCGTGGGCGACGTGAACGAGATCCTGCCCCTGCTGGCCCAGGCCCTGGGGCTGGAGGACAAACAGCCCGCGCCCCCCATGGTGAAGATGAAGCGGCCCCAGCCCCCCAAGCCCGAGCCCATCGGCAAGCGCTACGTGTGCATGGGCTGCGGCTACGAGTACGTCCCCGAGCTGGGCGACCCGGACGGCGAGGCCGCCCCCGGCACCCTGTTCGAAAAGCTGCCCGACGGCTGGGTCTGCCCCGAGTGCGCCGAGGACAAGGACCAGTTTATTGAGGCATGAGCGCGCCCCTGCCGCCATTAACGTAAAGGAGGAATTTCAATATGTACTGTGTCCGCACCGTCACCGACAATCTGTATTGGGTGGGCGCTAACGACCACCGCACCCACCTGTTCGAAAACATCCATCCCATCTCCCGGGGGGTGAGCTACAACGCCTACCTGCTGATGGACGAGTCCACCGTGCTGTTCGACACCGTTGACTGGTCCGTCTGCCGCCAGCTCATCGAGAACCTGGACCACGTGCTGGATGGCCGCCCCCTGGACTACCTGGTCATCAACCACATGGAGCCCGACCACGGCGCGTCCATCGAGGAGATCCTCCTGCGCTGGCCCAACGTGAAGATCATCTCCACCGCCAAGGCCTTCATGCTCATGCGCCAGTTCGGCTTCACCGTGGACGATCAGGAGCTCATCGAGGTCAAGGAGGGCGACACCTACAGCTTCGGCGCCCACACCGTCACCTTCATCGCCGCCCCCATGGTCCACTGGCCCGAGGCCATGGTCACCTTTGACACCACCAACGGCGCGCTCTTCTCCGCCGACGCCTTTGGCTCCTTCATCGCCCTGGACGGCAAGCTCTTTGCCGACGAGGTGAATTTCGACCGGGACTGGATCGACGAAGCCCGGCGCTACCTCACCAACATCGTGGGCAAGTACGGCCCCCAGGTGCAGGCGCTGCTGAAAAAGGCCGCGGGCATCCTGGACCAGATCAAGTTCATCTGTCCCCTCCACGGGCCGGTGTGGCGGGAAAACCTGCTCTACTTCGTGGATAAGTACGACAAGTGGAGCAAGTACCAGCCCGAGGAGCAGGGCGTCATGATCGCCTACGCCTCCATGTACGGCAATACCGAGAGCGCCGCCCAGGCCCTGGCCGCCAAGCTGTGCGAAAAGGGGATGACCAACGTGTGGGTGTACGACGTGTCCAACACCCACGTCTCCCAGCTGGTGAGCGAGGCGTTCCGGCTCAGCCACCTGGTGTTCGCCTCGGTCACTTACAACCTGGGCATCTACCCCGTGATGCACGATTTCCTGATGCACCTCAAGGCCCTCAACCTCCAGCACCGCACCTGCGCCGTCATCGAAAACGGCTCCTGGGCCATCAAGTCCGGCGACCTGATGCAGAAGTTCCTGGAGGACGAGATGAAGAACATGACCGTGCTGGGCGACCGGCTCACCCTGGCCTCCGCCCTCCACGGGGACAAGGCCGCCGAGCTGGACGCCCTGGCGGACGCCATCATCGAATCCATGCCAAAAGAGTAAGCAAACAGAACAGCCCCGGAGGGATTTCCCTCCGGGGCCGTTTGTTTTTTGCCGCGCTTGGCGCTTACGCCGCCTGCTCCTTCGGGCTGATGGCCGCGAAGAACTCGGCCAGCACCTCGTCGGCGTTGTCCAGAATCTCCAGGGGGTCCTTGCCGGCCAGAGCGGCCAGCTCGGGCATATCCACCCCCATGAACTGGGCGTAGCGCACTAGGAACAGATGGGCCTGGTCCACGCTCACGATCTCATCGGGGGCGAACTCGTCCTCGGTGATGCCCTTGGCAATGCCGTTGGCCTGAGCCCAGCCGATGGCCGCGGCGTACTCGTGGTCTTCCGCCACGTCGACAAAGGTGGACGCCTGGGCGTCGGGGCTGCCGGCCTGGACGTAGAGGTAATTCACGAACTCCGCGCGGGTCATCAGACCGGCCAGAGGCACCTCGGGCTCGTCGATCAGCACCGCGCCGTCGTCAGCGCCGCCGTCATCGGGATCGCCGCCCATGGGGACGTCGGGGTCCTCGATCTCGGTGCCGCCGGGGCCGGGGGCGGGATTGGTGGGCAGCATGGGAATCTCTTTCTGCGCCACGATCACCTCATCACACACGGAGCAGTGAGAACCCTCCGTCAGACCGGTGCTTGTAGTAGTGGGCTCGACACGAGGATCAGTCACCACGGTGTGGCCCAGGGCCGGGGAACTCTCATCTACGATCGTCCCAATTTCACCGCCACACTCTTCGCAGAGTTTCACTTTCTTACCCGGCTCTGTGCAGGTGGGGTCCACAGTTTTAGTCTTACCTCCCCAAATACAGGGCTGCTTATAACAATCCCATACGGTCTCATAGCAGGCAGAGTCGTGGGTATGCACGGTAAGCTCACACTTTACTTCATAGCAAGCTTCGGTGTGAGTGTGAGTCTCCCGGCCACAAGTAGGCGTCGTGCCCTCGGTAAAACACGATTTGCCATGCGTATGCTCTTCCGTTTGACAGATCAGATCAGATTCATCTTCGCAATCGCCATTGTCATGGCTGTGTTCTTTGGTCTCGCAGGTGAGCTCTTCCTTTATGGTACAGAACCAACCGCCCTTGCCATGTTCATGGTCCTCGTCCTCTGCCGCAAAGGCCGCGACGGACAGCATCCCCACACACATGACCAGCGCCAGCAGCAGGGCCAACGTCTTTTTTAATACCTTCATCATTTTAACTCCCTTTCTTTGCTTTGTTCGGATGCAAAGTTATCCGGCAGCCGGGCTGTCATAGCGCAAAACGCGCCTTAGACCCCTGATTAGCTTTGCGTCCCACAGTTTCCTGTGGTTTGCTCAATCGCAACCCGGCGAACATAGCGCGGCATTTCCCGCGCCTTAGTCCCGTAGCTTTGCTGTCCCACCGTTTCCAATGGTTTGCTAAATTGCAACCCGGCGAACATAGCATCGGAAGGTTTCCGTTACCTTAGTCCCGTAGCTTTGCTGTCCCACGGTTTCCCGTGGTTTGCCAAATGCCGCTTTCCATTCACCCCGCCGCCATCGGCCATCTGACAGCGGGCCGGCGCCACGGCGGCTCCACTCTCATGCTCCCCACCCCTTTCCAGCTGCAATCGCTTCTTGTTCGCGCTAAGAACAGCGCGAACACAAACACCCATGGGTGTTTCTTTTATCATTCTATCATGGGCCGCGGGAAAAAGCAACCGAAGCGGGGAAAATTTCCATAAAAAGTTCCCAAGCGGCCGGTCTGTGAGGCTCCGCCCTTTTGAAATTTTTTTATTCGGGAAGATACGCGATCAGTTCCTCCGCCGTGTCCCGCATCCCCCGCCGGAACCATACCTCGATCCAGCCGTATAAAAAGAACCCCACGTAGGCGGAGGAATACGCGGCCACCATGTCCTGCTCCGGATTGAAGCCGCACAAGTCCAAAATGATGTCCTTGAGCAGATAGACCAGCCCTCGTTTGTTTAGCAGGCTGTAGAATTCCCGGTTGGCCTCAAAATGGGAAAACACAATCCGAACGATCTCTCTGACCGGGATGTTGGGCGTGCTTTTGCACTCGTCCGCCCAGCCCTGGGACAAACGCCTCATGTGCGCCTTGATGATATCCTCTTTTTCCTCGAAATTGCGGTAAAAAGACGTCCGCCCCACCCCGGCCTGATCGCACAGCTCGCTGATGGATATTTCCGCAACCGGCTTTTCCTCCAGCAGCGCCAGCATGGCCCCGGTGAGATGCTCCACCACATAGGCGTTGCGGCTCTCGTTGCTGAACGGTGATACATTTTTCCTCTTTTGTTCCATTTTTGCCGCCTCCATTGACAAACTTGTTTGCTTCTGCTACATTCATATCGCCGTTACAATTGTTCCACATCATAACACACCGAAATCACTCTGTCAAGGGAGGACGTTGAAATGACACTGACGCAAAAAAGGCTGCTGATCCTGGCTGTCATCGCCGTGGCGGCGTTTGTGCTGGGCCGGCTGGCGGTACGGGGCGTACTGAACCTCCTGGTGGGCGGCACGCTGTTTGGAGGGAGTTTCCTATGAGCAAATCGGTAAAAGAAAAGAGGGTGAAGGCTGTGCCAGTCTGGTTGGGTATTCTGGTATTTCTGGCGGCCTTTGGGGCCGGAGTCGTGTCAAAAACCGCCGTCAAGCCCGCCTGGTCCAAGGACTACTCCGTCCAGTGGAGCGACGCGCTGGGCACGCTGAAAGCAGACCTCCCCTACGGCGAGGGGGAGGCCAACAAGTTCGACCTCTACCTTCCCGCCGCCGGCGGCAGGGACAGCTACGGCCTGGTGGTCTACCTCCACGCCGGGGGCTTCACCATGGGGGACAAGGCGGACGACCGGGACATGCTGGCCTGGCTGTGCTCCAAGGGCTACGTGGCGGCGGGCATCAACTACACCCTGCGCGATGAGGCCCACCCGGAGGCCAGCGTCCTCACCCAGTCTACGGAGATCAAGGCGGCGGTGCCCCAGGTCATCCAGGCCGCGGAGGAGGCCGGGTATCCCATCGACAAAATGACGGTGGCGGGCGGCTCGGCGGGCCACTGCCTGGCCATGATCTACGCCTACCGGGACGGTGGGTCGGCCCCGGTACCTGTGGTGCTCACCTTCGGCGGGGTGGGGCCGTCCAGCTTCTATCAGGAGGACTGGGGCGTTTTCGGCCTGGACCAGAGCGACGAGGCCTGCGCAGAGCTCTTCGGCGTGATGGCCGGGGTGGAGATCACCGCCGGAGAAGTAGCGGACGGCTCCTACCTGGAGAAGATGAAGCCCATCGCCGCCGCCGAGTGGGTAAAGGAGAACCCCGTCCCCACGGTGGCCGCCTACGGCGCCCACGACCGGGTGCAGCCGTTCTTGGCCTCTCTGCGGCTCAAGGCCGCGTTGGAGGAGAACCACGTGGATCACAAATACTTCGAGTTCCCCCACTCCGGCCACGCCCTCCAGAACGACAACGCCCTGTCCAAGCAGTGGATGGAGGCCATTGAGGAGTATTTGGACAAATATATGCCGGTGAAATAGGAAGAGGCCATGAAAAAAATGTTAAAAGTAATTGGGTTTGCCCTATTGGCAGTCATCGTCATCGCAATCATCGCTCTCCAGCTTATCAGCCGGCTGCCCGTCCCATCCGCAGGCTATCAGAAAAAATTGGAGACGGGCGGAGCGATTGAAGCGGAATACTTAAAAAACGGGGCCTATGAAACGGCTTATTATGAAGAAGCAGCCGTGCAGGTGTTTGAAAAATACGAGATCTTCTACCCCGCCGAGCTGGCGAACCAAAATAAGAAATATCCCGTGATCGTTGTCTGCAACGGCACAGGCTGGAAGGCATCCAAATCAAAGCCGATCTATGAGCATTACGCATCCTGGGGCTTCATCGTCATCGGCAGCGAGGAGGCCTACTCCTGGAACGCCTTCGGCGCGGAAATGGCCATCCGGCACCTGTATCGGCTGAACGACAATCAAACCATCAATGACAAGAAAAATGTTTTTTATCAGAAGATAGATTTCGAAAACATCGGCATCATCGGCCATTCCCAGGGCGGCGTAGGCGTATTCAACGCCATCACGAACACGGACCACAAGGACGTCTACAAAGCGGCAATCGCGCTGTCTCCCACAAACAAGGAGCTGGCCCAGGGATTGGAGTGGCCCTATGACGCGGCGAACATAGCCATCCCCATCATGCTTGTCTCCGGGGAGGGCGGCGGCGATGACTGGGTGGTTACATTGGAGGGCCTCACCGATATTTACGACGACATTAATTCTCGGAAAGTGATGCTGCGCAGAAAAAACACCCCTCACGGCGCAACCCAATATTCTGAGGACGGCTATGTGACGGCCTGGTTCATGTGGCATTTGCAGGGCGACCAGAACGCCGCAAAGGCGTTCATAGGGGAAAGCCCCGAAATTCTGGACAACCCGATGTACCAGGACGCGGCTGTCGATCTCGAATAAAGAGATGAAAAAGCATATATCTTGACAAAACGCACGGCGGACATCCCTTATTTCGGATGTCCGCCGTATCGTTTCGCCGCTTACACCGCGCAGGTTTCCCCTGCGGTGATTCCATTTTCATTGAAGGCGTCCACCCGGACATAATACCGTTCCACATCAGCCTTCAGGCCCCGGATCTCCACCTGGTTCTTTCCAAATACCCGGAAGCTGTGGTAAAGTTTGTTTGGGCTATGGCCCCACAGCACCTCGCAGCCCACGGCGTCCCCCCGCCAGCGCACCTCCATGGTCATGCCGTCCCTGCGGCGGGCGGAGACCTGGGCGGCCTGCTCCGGCGGCCCGCCCCGGCCGCGGCCAAACACCCGTAGCCCGCTGATACAGGCCGGGGCATGATAGGCCGTCTCGGTGACGGTGAGCCGGACATACCGGGCGTCCACGCCACCCTCCCGCGCCGCCAGGTCGTGGGTCAGGTCGGTGTTCGCCTCCCGCCTATCCTCCAGTACGATCCAGCTCTCCCCGTCCGTGCTGGTCTCCAGCAGCCAGCGGGTGAAAAATTCCCGCTCCTCAATGTACCGTCCCCGGCCGGGATCGCCCACCAGCTCCGCGCCCTCAGGGAGGCGCTCCACGGTCCCCATGTCGTCGGCAAAATTCACCTGCACCGCGTTCACCGTGCACACATCCCCCAAATCCACCGTGAGCCGGGGAGCTTTGTCATCCGCCCCAGCCCTCCACCACGTCTGGACGTTTTCGTCCACCGCGTTGGCGGCGGGTTTGTCCTCGCTGCTGGCCCAGGCCCGTTTGCCATAGCTGAGCAGCATCCACTCCGGCGCGGCCCAGGAGGCTCTCCCCACATACACCCCATCGCAGTACACGTTATACTGCGCCCCAGGGCAGGCGTATTGCAGATAGTATTTCCCACCGTGCTTGGTCATCCACGCCCCCTCAATGTAGAGGCTGTCGGACAGCGCCGCCCGCAGCAGGGTCCGATACTGCTCCGGCGCGGCCTCAATAGCGGGGGTGAGATCAGTGACCTCCTCTGGGCGGCAGCCCAGGACCTGGGCCATCTGGGCGCGCAGCAGTTGGGCCACGCTGCTCTTTCCGGGGTCATAATGGTGGTTTTCTCCGGTACGCTCCCAGCCGTGCTCCGTCTTGCGGTTCTCAATGAGGGGCACAGGCTCCCCCAGGGGCTCCATGGCGGCGAGGTCCAGCTCCACCCCCCAGATGGGGGTCATATTGCTGCACCCCCAGTAGAAATAGAACCGACCGTCGTCGTCCACGAACAGGTTGGGGTCCCAGAAGTCGAAGGCGCCGGGAATGCGCTCAAACACGCCGCCCTCCGGGTCCCGGGTGCGGTAGAAATCGTAGGGCTCCCCCTTGCGGCTGGCACAAAAATACATCCAGTCCCCCACAACCCGCACGTCGGGGGCGTAATCGTACATCGGCCCGCCGGTGAGGGGGCACCGCTTCCAGTTCACTAGGTCCTTGGACAAGTGGAGCTTTTTCAAAGACGTGAACAACCTCAAACGGGGGAGAAAGGGCGAGGAGGTCACCCTCCCCACACCTGGAACGCCATAGACAACCAGGACTGCGGCAACGACTACCACCGGGGGACCTGCTGGTACGCCCGGGGCTTGAAGCGGCCGGATATCCCCGCCGGGGGCCGGGCGTACCTGGAATTTGACGGCGCGGCCCACACCTGCGAGGTGTTCTTGTACATGGAAAAAGCGGCCCGCCATGAGGGGGGCTGCTCCACCTTCCGGGTGGATATCACAGATTACCTCAAGCAGGACGAGACTCTGCTCACCGTCAGCGTGGACAACAGCAGCAACCACGTCTACCCGCAAAGCGCCGACTTCACCTTTTACGGCGGGCTGTACCGCGGCGTGAAGCTGGTAGTAGTGCCCGAGGCCCACTTCGACCTGGACTGCTGCGGCGCCCCCGGCATCAAGGTCACCCCCATTGTCACCGATCTGGAGCGCAAAACAGTGGAGGTCACGGTGGAGGCGTGGGTGAAGAACGCCGGCCAGGTCATATTTACCGTAGACGGACAGGAGCAAACCGCCCCCGTGGAGGGGGGCCGTGCCCAGGCGGTGTTCGCCCTGGAACACGCCCGCCTGTGGGACGGGTTGGACGATCCGCACCTCTACACCGCCGCCGCCCGGCTGGACAACGGCGAGGAGGTATCCGCCCGGTTCGGCTGCCGGACGTTCGAGATGGACCCCCAGCGGGGCTTTCTCCTGAACGGACGCAGCTATCCCCTGCGGGGGGTGTCCCGGCACCAGGACCGGGAGGGCTGGGCAATGCCCTCACCCTGACGGAACACCGGGAGGACGTCGGCCTCATCCTGGAAATAGGGGCCAACACCGTCCGGCTGGCCCACTACCAGCACGCCCAGGAATTTTACGACCTCTGCGACGAAAACGGCCTGGTGGTATGGGCGGAGATCCCCTACATCACCATGCACATGAGGGATGGCCGGGCCAACACCCTGTCCCAGATGGAAGAACTGGTGGTGCAGTGCTACAACCATCCCTCCATCGTGTGCTGGGGCCTCTCCAACGAGATCACCGCCGCCAGCGCCGTGGACGGGGACTTGCTGGAAAACCACCGTCTGCTCAACGAGCTGTGCCATAAGCTGGACCCCACCCGGCCCACCACCATGGCCAACGTGTTCATGCTGGAGACGGACAGCCCCATCCTGGACATTCCCGACATCAACAGCTATAATCTGTACTTCGGCTGGTACTTGGGCGAGCTGGAGCAGACCGACGAGTTCTTCGACAGCTTCCACGCCAAGTACCCGGATAAGGTCATCGGCTTCTCGGAGTACGGCGCGGACGCCAACCCCCAGTACCAGTCCTCGCACCCGGAGAAGGGGGACTACACCGAGGGCTACCAGTGCCTGTACCATGAGCATATGCTGCGCATGATTGAGGCCCGGCCCTGGCTGTGGGGCACCCATGTGTGGAACATGTTCGACTTCGCCGCCGACGGCCGGGACGAGGGCGGCAAGCACGGCCAGAACCAGAAGGGTCTGGTCACCTTCGACCGCAGGCTGAAGAAGGACGCTTTTTATCTCTACAAGGCCCATTGGAGCCGCGAGCCCTTCGTCCACCTGTGCGGCAGCCGCTACGTGGACCGGGCGAGGATATCACCGAGGTGAAGGCGTACTCCAACCAGCCCTCCGTCACCCTGTACATAGACGGTCACGAACTGGAGACCCGGGAGGGCGGGCCGGTATTCCGCTTCCGGGTGCCCCTCACCGGGGAGCACTCCATCGAGGCCCGGGCGGGGGATCACAGCAGCGTGATCCTGGTGCGGAAGGTGGACAAACCCAACCCGGACTACGTGTTCAACAAGGCCGGGGACGTAGTGAACTGGTTCGACAAAGAGGATCTGGATCCCGCCTGCTACTCTGTCTACGACACCCTGGGAGAGATTGCGAAATGCCCCGAGGCCAACGCCATCGTGGAACAGATGATGGAGGCGGCCGCCGCCAGCCGCGGGGACGTGGCGGCCAGCGTAAAGGACAATCCAGCGTTGAAACGGATGATGGCCGGATGACCCTCCAAAGCCTGCTCAAGCAGGCGGGGGACGCGGTGCCCGAGGGGGCCGTCCAGCAGCTCAACGCGGCGCTGCAGCAATTCATGCTGGGCACGGTGATGAACACCGAGGCCCAGGCGGCGGACACCATGGCGAACATGAAAGCGGCGGGCTATGACGGCATCGAGCTGTGCGGCTTTATGTTCCATCCCAGTTACCTTATGGAGTACAGTTGCCTAAAAACTCTTGCCAGCAAGCATAAATGCACCATTTCCAAGGTCGTTGCCATGTTCAAGGACAGAAACGGAAAATGGGGCATTCCCTATGAGACAAAGGCAGGCATGAAACGGTGCTATTTTGCAAAATACGCCGACTGCAAAGGTAAATCTGACCCATCGGATGTGATATGCAATGCTGCAATCATGTATGGGTACTCCAGAAATGCACTCGAAAAGCGGCTAAAAGCAAAGGTTTGTGAGTTATGCGGT
>ERZ779629.57-NODE-57-length-50129-cov-7.385549_pt1 | contig 50129 bp, 35 predicted proteins | sample MGYA00514192_ERZ779629 | MGnify/ENA primary metagenome ERZ779629 (study PRJEB29562, sample SAMEA4376709) | mouse gut metagenome | isolation source: Cecum | study: EMG produced TPA metagenomics assembly of the A DSS colitis mouse model was used to assess the microbial... | reverse complement strand
CGCCGTTGCCCGCGTCCGGTTTGTTCGTCTTCCAAGCAAGCGTGTTATCCAACAGTTTGAGCGTCACTTCGTACGTGCCCGCGTCGATGACGCTGGCCGCCGAATACTCGACCGATACGCGCGTCGCATCGCCGTAGATCGCTTCGTAATACCAGGTCGGCATCTTTTCGCGATCCGTCAGTTTGTGTCCGACGCCGTCGTACGTATACGTCTCGTCCGTTGGCAATTCCAATCCCGCCGCTTGCTCCGCCGCCGTCAAGTCCAAATGGAATGCGGGGCGTACCGCGTAGGCATCCGTCACATAACTCGCGTCATTGACGCCTGCCGTCGACAGGATATAAGCATGCGTAGCGCCTTTGAAACTGCCGGTACGCAACCAAGTAGAAATGCCGTTGACTCGTTGATTGGAAGACAAATTCCATATGCCGGCAATATTCTTATATCCGGTCTCCGCCAAACTCGGCAACCACAAATAATCGGTCGACCATTGCGTATAGTTGTCTTTTGCTCCGCTCGGATTGCTCGCACCGTAATTCCATTTTTGATCATCAAGATAATAAGCTTCCGGATTCGGCGTGCCATACGATTCGTTGGGACACGTGCTAAACCCCGTACTGAACGTTCGAACCGCCTCTGTCTCCTGATACGCCACGTCTTTGGGTTGCACGATATAATCCGTCAAAGACAGGTTGCGTCCGCCCGACACGACGGCGTCCATCGTAAATTTGGCATACGGATGCGATGTGCTTTGTGGGATCTGCGTCAACTTTTTGGTCGCTTCTTGCGCATCTGCTTCGCTTGCGACATACCCGCATCCGCCGCTGTTGAGTGCATCGGCGCGGATATAGCTCGTACTGTACATGTTGCTCGGATACGCATATTCGGGTTTATTTGCACTCCAAGGATTCCATTCGGATGTTTGGGTGCTCGTCGCCAGCCACATCGTCGCGATCACGCGTCCGTCCGCCAGCTTGCGCAAATCCGTTACCGTCCACGGCTTGCCGTCGATCGTAACGACAATGTCCTTGCCGTCGTTGATTGCACGCAGATCGCCGGCGTTTTTGTTCGACAAATTTGCAGCGGCGGCGCTCTGTTCCGAACTGCTGCGCATCGCTTCGATCAATCATTCAGATTTAATTTATTGAATACCTTTGCGTCGCGATCGTCCGCGTTATACGTATCTTTCCAAAGCAATTCCCCGACCGATACCGTCGTCGCGTCGGTCATGTTGGAGGAATTGAACGCGTATACCGCATCCGAATCATTGGCAAAAACCCCGACAAGCCCGATCGCGCCGATGCAAGTACAAATACATAACGCCAATATCGCCGTCCTATATCGTTGTCGATTGCTATACCGTACCATACCGTTTCACTTCCGAAAACATACTCTTATGCCGATCCGAACACATCTCAAATAGTTCATAGAATAGGATATTCCATGAACTTATTTCAGTTATAAGGATACCAGCAGCTGATTTAATAAAAATTCGTAGTGAAAAATGCGGAAATATGCGTTGTAAAATTTTGCCTTTCGGCACTTCAACGGGAGATTGCCTTGACTTTATATAGAATAGTAGGTAAAATCATACTGTATATAGTTCATGGAATATCCTATTCCATGAACTTTTTTCTTTGCAAATGCATGCGCGATTTTGCCGTGTCGGCAACCATTTCGAACTCATTTTGCCGCTCAAAATCGCCATGCGTTCTACTCCCTTTCGCACCGAATATCGAATGAATCCGATCCGCTGTCGCTCGCAACGCGTCACGGCGTCGCGCGATGCGCAACGTCGTCCGCCGCAGGCATATCCCGCTCGTACAAAGGATTGTCCTCGCGCGGCAAACGGCGTACGATGCACGCGTATGCGATCAACAAGAATACGTCCGCGCCCAACCACGCGACCGGACTGGCGGCGCAGATGCCGGGATAACCGAGCCACGCCGCAAGCGCGAACGCGGCGATGACGCGCATCGCAAGCTCGATCGCGCCGGCGAACATCGCCAGCGTACTGTGTCCCAATCCCTGCACGCTGTTGCGGTATACATACAACAAACCGAGCAGAATATACATGCCGGCATTGATATACAGATACAGATGCACGTCGCTGCGCACGGCGGCAAAATCTTCCTTGCCGACAAAGAGCACCGTCAACGGATCTTGCAACGCCAAGATCAATCCCAGCCCGACCAAACTCATGACGATCGAGATGATCGCGGCGCGCGATACGCCGACCCGAATGCGACGGAACATGCGCGCCCCATAGTTTTGCGCGCAATAGGTCGCCATCGCGATTCCCAACGCCGCAAGCGACTGATTGACGAGCATGTCCACCTTGGACGCCGCCGTATATGCCGCAACGACGGAAGAACCGAGACGGTTGACCGCCCACTGTACGACCATGATGCCGATCGCGGTAATCGAATATTGGAACGCCATCGGCAACCCGACGCGCAGATGCCGCATCGCAAAGCGCCAACTCCATGCAAAGTGCCGACGGTTGACGCGCAACGTCTTGTACTTGACAAGCGCATAGACCCAGCACGCAACGCCCGACACCGCCTGCGAAATCACGGTCGCCCATCCGGCGCCCGCAACGCCCATATGAAATACGAGTATGAACAGCAGATCCAATCCGATATTGAGCACGCTCGCCAAAATCAAAAAATACAAAGGCGTATTGCTGTCGCCGATCGCGCGCACGAGATTGGACGAAATGTTGTACAGTACGGACGCAAAGATCCCCCAGTAGATAATGACAATATAATCGTACGCGTCCTGTATAATGTCTTGGGGCGTCTGCAACAACCGCAGCAGCGGCATCGTCGTCGCAACGCTGAGCGCGGTCACGATCAACGTCGTCGCCAGACACAGCATCATCGACATCGCGACGGAACGCTTGACGTTTTCTTCGTCGCGCGCGCCGTAAAACTGCGCGGTGATGACCGCAAAGCCGCTCGTGACGCCCTGCACGAATCCGATCACGAGAAAACAGATCGCGCCGGTCGATCCGACCGCCGCCAACGCTTGCAAGCTGACCGTGCGCCCGACGATGATCGTATCGACCATGCTGTAAAGTTGTTGAAACAAATTGCCGATCAAAATCGGCACGGTAAATATCAAAATGCTTTTGGTCGGTTTGCTCCGCGTCAAATCGTTGTGCATCATACGTTTCGTCATAGGGTCGTCTCCCGATTGTCGAATGCTATCATAATCCCGACGCGCAAAAATGTCTACCGTTTCGCATCAATTTTCCGATATTTTTTCTCCGTATTCCAAGCGGAGCGATTCGCCCGCTCCGCCGTCTTGTCGCGGCGCTCGCAAGCGCGAAAAATCGCATGAAAAAGCGGCGCCGAAACGCCGCTCGATCGTATGCATGTCGCGATGTCACGCCATGAGTTTGACCATGACGGCTTTCTGCGCGTGCAGACGGTTTTCCGCCTCGCGGAAGATCTCGTCCGCGTGCGCTTCGAGTACGGATTCGGTAATCTCTTCGCCGCGATGCGCCGGCAGACAGTGCAGCACCATCGCGCCGCTATTGGCGCGACGCATGACTTCGTCGTTGACCTGATAGCCCGCAAACGCCGCCTTGCGCAGATCTGCTTCGCCTTCCTGTCCCATGCTCGCCCATACGTCGGTATATACGACGTCCGCGCCTTCCGCCGCGCGCAAAACGTCGGGCGTCACTTCCAGCATGCCCTGCGCCTTGCCCCATGCGACGAGTTGGGCGTCCGGCTCGTACCCGTGCGGACACGCGATCGCGACGCGCATCCCCATCGTGATGCAACCGACGATCAGCGAGTTGGCCATATTGTTGCCGTCGCCGACAAAGCAAACTTTGAGATTGTCGAAACTGCCCTTGACTTCGCGAATCGTCATCAGATCCGCCAACACCTGACACGGATGGCAATAGTCGGTCAAACCGTTGATGATCGGAATGCTGCCGTAGCGCGCCAGATCTTCGACGTCGGACTGACGGAACGTACGGATCATGATCCCGCTCAGATACGTGCTCAACACGCGCGCGGTATCCTTGATCGGTTCGCCGCGGCCAAGTTGCAAATCGTTGGAACTGAGAAACAGCGCCTGTCCGCCCAGTTGGTACATGCCGACTTCGAACGACACGCGGGTACGGGTGCTCGATTTGGTAAAGATCATGCCGAGCGTTTTGCCCCGCAGCAACGGGTGCGCGATGTCGTGCTTGGTCTCGTATTTGAGTTGATCCGCCAGATTGAGTACGGACAGGATATCGTCCTGCGTCATATCCGCGAGTTTGAGTAAATGTTTCATGCCAAAACCTCCGTCAAAATATCCATCGCGCGTTCCAGATCCGCCTGCGGGATGTTGAGCGCTGGCAACAGCCGCAATTTGTCCTTGGCGGTCAGCACGAGCAAACCGCGCTCCGCGCACGCGCGCACCTTGGCGGACGCGTCGTCCGTCTCGATGCCGATCATCAAGCCCATGCCGCTGATCGCGCGCACGCCCTTGCACGCCGCAAGACGGTCGCGGATATACGCCGCCTTATCCCGCACCTGCGCCAGCAAGCCGTCATCGATCTGATCGAGTACCGCCAGCGCGCCGGCGCATACGATCGGATTGCCGCCGAACGTCGATCCGTGCGCGCCCGCGCCCAATACGCCGCACGTGCGGGCATTGAACATCGTAGCGCCGATCGGCAAACCGCCGCCCAATCCTTTGGCGGTCGTCACGACGTCGGGCGCGACGCCGTATTGCTGATACGCGTACAGCGTGCCGGTACGCCCGTTGCCGGTCTGCACTTCGTCCGCGATCCAAATCCAGTCGCGCTCGTCGCACAGCGCGCGCAAAGCGCGTACGTATGCCGGATCGAGCGCGCGCACGCCGCCCTCGCCCTGCACCAGTTCGCAAATCACCGCGCATACGTCGCCCGCGTTCTCGGCGCGCAACGCCTCGATATCGTCGGCGGGCACATAGCGGAATCCGCCCGGCAACGGGTCGAATCCGTCGTGCATCGCGTCCTGTCCGGTCGCGGTCAGCGTCGCGATCGTACGTCCGTGGAACGACATGCGCAGCGACAACACCGTGCCCCTGCCCGCGCCGTAACGATCATACGAATATTTGCGCGCGCATTTGATCGCGCACTCGTTGGCTTCCGCGCCCGAGTTGGAAAAAAACACGCGTTCCATGCCGGTGCGCTCGCACAGTGCGCGCGCCAATAACGCGCACGGCTCGCTGTAATACAGATTGGACGTATGCGCGAGCTGCGCGGTCTGCGCCTGCACCGCCTGCACCCAGGCGGGATTGCACATTCCCAGACCGTTGACGGCGATGCCGCTGCCCAAATCCAAATATTCTTTGCCCGTCTCGTCGTACAGACGGCTGCCCTGTCCGCGCTCCAATACGATATCGTTGCGACGGTACGTCGGCGCGACATAACGCGCATCGATCTGACGTATCTCCATATCGGCTCCTTAATAGAACATCGTGCCGCTTCCGGTATCCGAAAGCATTTCGATCAAAATCGCGTGCGGCACGCGTCCGTCGATGATAAACACCTTCTTGACGCCGCGGCGGATCGCTTCGATGCAGCAATTGACCTTGGGAATCATGCCGCCGCAGATGACGCCGCTCTTGATCAAAGACGGCGCTTCGCTGACCGCGATGGACGGAATCAGCGTGTCCGGATCGTCCTTGTCGCGCAAGATGCCTTTGATGTCGGTCATGCTGATTAGGCTGGTCGCTTTGAGTTCGCCCGCAATGCGCGCGGCGACGGTATCGGCGTTGATGTTATACACATTGCCCTGCGTATCGCATCCGATCGTCGATATGACGGGGATACGTCCGTGTTCCAGACAGTCATTTATGATCGACACGTCCACCTGCGTGATTTCGCCGACGTAGCCGAGCGCGGGATCGGCGGATTTCGCCATAATCATATGTCCGTCCAACCCGCACAGTCCGACGGCTCTGCCGCCGATATTCTCGATATGGTTGACGAGATCTTTGTTGACCTTGCCCGCCAATACCATCTGCACGACCTTGACGGTCTCTTCGTCCGTCTTGCGCAAGCCGTTGACGAACTGCGTCTCGATCCCCATCCGACCGAGCGCCGCGTTGATCTCCGGTCCGCCGCCGTGCACGAGCACGACGCGCACGCCGACCTTGCTCAACAACACGATGTCGCCCATGACGGTCTGTTTGAGCTCTTCGCTCGTCATCGCGTTGCCCCCGTATTTGACGACGATCGTATGATTCTGATACTTCTGTATATGCGGCAAGGCTTGGACAAGCACTTCCGCGGTGTGTTTCAAATCCATATATCCGTATCTCCTGTCAGGTGCGATAATCGCCGTTGATCTTGACGTATTCGTACGTCAAGTCGCATCCCCACGCCGTCGCACGCGCCGCGCCGTCGCGGCAAGTGACGTCCACGTCGATTTCGCTTTCGCTCAAAACGCGCTTGGCATCCGTCTCCTCAAACGGGATGCCCGCGCCGTTGCGGCACACGCAGATCTCGCCTGCCGCGCTGCGGAACGTCACGTCGATCGCCTCGACGTTCGTCTCCGCGCCGCTGTAACCGATCGCGCACAATACGCGTCCCCAGTTAGCGTCAGCGCCGAACATCGCCGCCTTAAACAACGCACTCGAAATCACCGATTTGGCGATCACGCGCGCTTGATAGACGTCGAGCGCCCCGACGACGTTGCAAGTCAACAACTTGGTCGCGCCTTCGCCGTCGCCCGCGATCATGCGGCACAGCGCGCGCGTCACCGCCGCGAGCGCTTCGCAAAAGATCTCGTAATCGCGATCGGGTTGCGTGATCTCGGGATTGCCCGCCAAGCCGTTGGCGAGCACACTCACCATGTCGTTGGTGGACGTATCCCCGTCGACGCTGACCATATTGAACGAATCGCGCACGTCTTCGCGCAGCGCGCGCTCCAACATCGCCGGCGCGATTGCCGCGTCCGTCGTCACGAATACGAGCATCGTCGCCAAATTGGGATGAATCATGCCCGATCCTTTCGCGATGCCGCCGATACGGCAGACCTTGCCGCCCAATTCGAACTCGAACGCAATCTGCTTGGCGCGCGTATCCGTCGTCAGGATCGCCTGATTGGCTTCGTCGTCGCGCGCGCCCAATCCGCGCACCAACTCGGGCATGCCCGCCGCAATCGGCTCCAACGACAACGGTTGTCCGATCACGCCGGTAGACGCGACGACGACGTTGTCCGCCGAGATGCCGGTGTGGCGCTCGACGAGTTCGCACATGCCGCGCGCGATCTCGACGCCGTCGGCGTTGCAGGTATTGGCGTTGCCGCTGTTGCAGATAATCGCCTGCGCGACGCCGTCGGACAAATTGCGACGCGTCACCGTCAAAGGCGCGCCCTTGACGAGATTGGCGGTATATACCGCCGCCGCGCTCGCAGGCACCGAACTGACGATCAACGCAAGATCGCGTTTGGTACGATTCTTGCGAATGCCGCAATGCACGCCGTTACACGAAAAGCCCTGCGCCGCAACGACCGATCCGAGAATTTGTTTCATTGTATTCCCTCCAACCCGAGCGTCTCGGGCAATCCGAACATGATATTCATACACTGTACCGCCGCGCCGGAAGCGCCCTTGCCGAGATTGTCGAACAACGCGCAGACCAAAATCCGCTCGTCGTTGCCCCCGACCAAAATGCGCATCGCGTCGCTGCCCGCCATCGCGTTGGCCGCGACGAAGCCGCTCGGCGCGTATTCCGACATGCGTTGCACGCGGATGAGCTTGGCGCCCGCGTAATGCCGCGCCATCGTCTCGTAGACCTGATCGACGCCCGCGCCGATCTGCTCGCCCGACAACGGCACCGTGACTTGCATTCCGCTGTAATAATCCGCAACGATCGGACAAAACAACGGCGCGCGGGTCAATTGATTGACGTATTGCATTTCGGGCAAATGTTTATGCGTCTGCGCGATCCCGTACTGCCGCGGGCTGTCCAGCGCCGCGTCGCGTTCGTCCGCGCCGTAATCGGCGATCATGCTCTTGCCGCCGCCGCTGTAACCGGTCAACGAAAAACAGGTCAATGCCGCGTCCGCGCCGAGCAATCCCGCCGCGCGCAACGGATAGACGCACGCCTGAAAGCCGCTCGCATGGCATCCCGGCACCGCGACCCGTCCCGAACGCACGATTGCCTGACGGTGCGTCGCGCTCAGTTCCGGAAACCCGTACGACCAACCCGGATCGGTACGGTGCGCGGTGGACGCGTCGATGATCTTGACTTTGCCGTCCGCAAGCGCGACCGCTTCGCGCGAAGCCTGATCGGGCAGACACAAAAACGTCACGTCCGACGCGCAGATGTAATCCTTGCGCGCCGAAGCGTCCTTGCGATACGCGTCCGGAATGCACAGCATCTCCACCTGCGTGTGCGCGGCGAGTTTGGCATGTATTTTCAGCCCCGTCGTACCTTGATTGCCGTCGATAAAAACCTTCATGATCACTCCGTCCGCGCCTGCAAGGCAAGCTTGCATTGCGCAATCTGACTGCGCACGGAAGCTACGCCGCCTCCGCCTTCCGAGATCCGACTTGCCGCGCATGCGCGCAAGTCGATCGCCCGATAGATGTCTTCGTCAAAGTTTGCGTCCGCGGAACGGAATTCGTCCAAACTCAATTCGTTGAGCGATTTTCCGTGCGCGATGCAGTATGCGACGAGCTGCCCGCTCGTCTTGTACGCCTGACGGAACGGCACGCCTTTCTTGGTCAAATAGTCGGCGCAGTCCGTCGCGTTGATAAAGCCCTTTTCCGCCGCTTTCGCCATGACGTCCGTGCGCAGTTTCGCGCCCGCAAACATCGGCGTCAAGATTCTCAAACAAGCCAGCACGGTATCGACGCTGTCGAAGATGCTCTCTTTGTCTTCCTGCATATCCTTGTTGTACGCGAGCGGCAACCCTTTCATCACGCTCAACAGCGTCATGAGATTGCCGTACGCGCGACCGGTTTTGCCGCGCACGAGTTCGGCAATGTCGGGATTCTTCTTTTGCGGCATGATGCTCGATCCGGTCGCAAACGCGTCGTCCAATTCCATGTATCCGAACTCGGACGAACACCACAGGATGACTTCTTCCGCCAATCGGGAAAGATGCATCATGATCATCGCGACGTCCGCCGCCAACTCGATCACGAAATCGCGATCGGACACGCAGTCGATGCTGTTGGCACCGACCGCGGCAAAGCCCAGCGCGCGCGCCGTCGCCTGCCGATCGATCGGATACGTCGTACCCGCCAGCGCGCACGCGCCCAGCGGACAAACCGACGTGCGTCGTCTGCAATCCGCCAAGCGATCGCAATCGCGCAACAACATCTGCACGTACGCCAAAAAGTAATGTCCGACGCTGATCGGTTGGGCGCGTTGCAGGTGCGTGTATCCGGTCATGATATCGTCCGCATACCGTTCCGCCTGTTCCACCAGCTGCGCCGCCAGCGCGCCGATCGCGCCGTCGATCTCGTCGATCTGTTCCATCAAATGCAGACGCAGATCGGTCGCGACCTGATCGTTGCGGCTGCGCGCCGTATGCAAACGCTTGCCCACGTCGCCCAGACGCTCGGTCAACACCTGCTCGACGAACATGTGAATGTCTTCCGCCTGCGGGTCGATCTGCAACGCGCCGCTCTCCAAATCCGCCAACACGTCCGCCAAGCCCTGTTGCAAACGCTCCGCGTCGCGCGGATCGATGATGCCCTGCGCGCCCAGCATGCCGGCATGCGCGATGCTCGCAACGATATCGCTGCGATACATGCGGCAGTCTACGCGGATCGACGCGTTAAAATCGTTGGCGGCTTGGTCGATCGTCTTGGCGAAGCGCCCCGCCCACATCTGCTGTGCCATATGCTTGCTCCCGAATGCGGTTTATTTGCGTTTGCTATCCAGCATCGCTTTGACCTTGATCGGCAGACCGTACAGATTGATGAATCCGGCGCTGTCCGTCTGGTCGTACACTTCGTCCTTGTCGAACGTCGCGATCTCTTCGTCGTACAGCGAGTACGGCGACGTCACGCCGGCGTTGACGATATTGCCCTTGTAGAGTTTGAGTTTGACCTGACCGGTCACCGTCTCTTGCGTCTTGTCGACAAACGCGTCCAACGCTTCGCGCAACGGCGTATACCATTTGCCGAAATAGATCAGCTCGCCGTACTGCTGCGCGATCAACGCTTTATAATGCTGCGTATCGCGGTCCAGACAGAGCGTCTCCAACACTTTGTGCGCATGGTACAGAATCGTACCGCCGGGCGTCTCGTACACGCCGCGCGATTTCATGCCGACCAAACGGTTCTCGACGATATCGACCAGACCGATGCCGTTGGCGCCGCCGATGCGGTTGAGCGCCGCGACCATGTCCGCGCCGCCCAGACGCTTGCCGTCCAGCGCGACCGGAACGCCGCGTTCGAAATCCAACGTCACGTAGGTCGGACGATCGGGCGCCTGTTCGGGCGATACGCCCATCTCCAAAAAGCCTTCTTTGTTGTACATCGGCTCGTTGGCGGGATCTTCCAGATCCAAGCCTTCGTGCGACAGATGCCACAGGTTCTTATCCTTGGAATAGTTGGTCTCGCGGCTGATCTTGAGCGGAATGTTGTGCGCTTCCGCATAATCGATCTCTTCGTCGCGCGATTGAATATCCCAAATTCTCCACGGCGCGATGATCTCCATCTGCGGCGCAAACGCCTTGATCGTCAACTCGAAACGCACCTGATCGTTGCCCTTGCCGGTACAACCGTGGCAGATCGCGTCCGCGCCTTCCTGCAACGCGATTTCGCACAGGCGTTTTGCGATGATCGGACGCGCGAGCGCCGTACCGAGCAAATAGTCATCTTCGTATTTTGCCCCCGCTTTGAGCGCCGGATACACGCAATCCGTGACAAATTCTTCTTTCAAATCGGCGATATACAGCTTGCTCGCGCCCGTCTTGATCGCCTTTTCTTCCAAACCGTCCAGTTCCGTACCCTGACCGACGTCGCCGCTGACCGCGATGATTTCCGGATCGTCGTAGTTCTCTTTGAGCCACGGAATGATGATGGACGTATCCAAACCGCCCGAGTATGCCAATACGATTTTTTTGATCTTCTTCGCCATAATGATATTCTCCGTTTAATAGAATTCGTTGTGATACAGCTATCATAATACTTCGCGCACGCGATGTCAACGCATGGCGGTCGGATTTGATAAAGTTTTATAATTATTCAAGTATATTTAATAAAATAGAAAGATTATACATAATTATTCAATATTTGTGTATAATTATTTACTTCGGACAGGCAAAATCGTATTCCTTCTGCGATTTTCGCCGTTATAAGTTGCAAACGCGCGCGCCCGCGCTTGCCGAGCGCGCATAGATATGCATCCGCCTGCCTTTCGTAACGCGCAAAAAAACGTAAAAGACCCGCTTCGCAAAAAGCGGGTCTTTCGATTGCATATCCGATCGATCAGCGGATTTCGACTTGCGCGCCGACTTCGGCAAAGCGCTCCGCGGTACGTTCCGCGGTTTCGCGATCGACGTTGTCCCACAGCGTGTACGGAAGCTCGCTGATGACGTCTGCGCACTGCGTCAGATCCATTCCCGTCAACTCTCTGACGAGCTTGACGACTTCGATCTTGTTGCTGCCCGCGTCCGTCAAAACGACTTCGTATTCGCTCTTATTCGCCGTCGTCCACACCGCGTCGGTTTGCGGCTCTGCCGAAACGAAGTCCTGCGCCGCTTGATCGGCTTGCTCGGACGACGCGAGTTTCTGCAACAATTCGTAGATGCGATTTTCGTCGACGTCGTTCTCCTTGATGTTGACGATGATGCTGGTCTTATTGTTGTCGGTCAAAACGACGTTGCCCGCCTTCTTTTCGACGACCGCGTCGACCAATCCGCCGTTGGGGATCAACTCCATGCGATCGATGGAATACGACTTGGCTTGCACGTCGCCGACATACAGACCGTCCGTCGTAAACAACAACGCTTTTCTGGCATTGCCGCCGTAAATACGGTACGATCCCGCGCCGACCAAAAGCGCCGAAGCAGCCGCGCCCAATGCGGAACCGAGCGTCTTCATCGCCGCCTTTTTGTCCATGCCCTTGCTGCCGATATAGCCGTAGACGAACGTACCGCCGTCCAACGTCGCGGCATATGCCTGTCCGACTTCCCACTGTTTGACTTGCCGCTTTTGCGAAGTAATTTGTCCTGCGCCGGCAAATACAAACACTGCCGCCAAAACAATCAACAAGAACGACCAGCTCTTCATATTACCGCTGGACTTGGACAACGTATATGCTTTGACTTTGCCGCCCGCATTGATTTCGATCTCGATCTTTTCGACCGCGACCGGAACGCGGTTGCCGTAACTGTCTTTTGCGCCGTCCAATTCCAAGCCCTCATCCGGATCCAGATCCACCGGATCCGCATACGCCATCTCGCTCTCGCCGATCAAATCGACGACCAACGGTCCGGACACGGCGTATTCCGCGTCGTCCGTCGTCAGCGTAATGCGCAACTTCGTGATCGTAATCGGTCTTATCGAAGTATTGCGCAATAAGCCGCGCCATTCGTAACGCGTTCCGGAAGGAACGATCGTAATCTCATTCTCCACAACGACCGGAGATTGATTGACCAGCATCAAAGCTACGCCGATCAATGCGCAAACCACGGCAATCGCAAACATGACGATTGCGCCTGTTTTCTTAACTTTCATCAGTGTTTCTCCTTTTTGTTCGCCGCATTCGGTGCGGTAAAATCTCGTTACAGAATCGTCCAAACGATTTTCGGTTATAATATATCACCTTGCGCTTTGCCATGCAAGCAAAAAACGCATAAAAATCGATCCTTTTTCGTATATTTTTAACGATTCTTCCCGCTTGCGGATCGACCGAAAACATGCTATACTGAATCCGAATCACGACGACAAGGAGCGCGCAGATGAGCAGATGGGGAATGGGCATATCCGCATGCGACGAATTCGCAGAAGTCAAAGACGACTTTTTCGAATGTTTTTACTATCGCAATATGTCCGTACCGCAAATCGAACAAGACATTCTCGAATATTACGAGTCTCAGTTCGAAGCGGGCGACGGCGTCCTGCACGACGTGTATTTTGCGCTCGCCGACTGCGAATGGCGTTGCGGACAGCTCAGCGACCGCGTGCGCGACGAAGTGCGCCGCATCATCGAAGAAGGACGCGATACGGAGTTTCTCAAAGAACTGTATGCCTGCCCCGCCGATTTGCGCCGACGCGAAGAGGTGCTGCAAAAGTTCCTTGCCAAAATCCTGAGCGAAAACCCCAAGCCGATCCGTCAGCGGCAAAAACCGATCTACAAAGTTCCCTTTTCGATCGGCGACATCGTCGCTTATCGTTACGGAGACGGATATTACGGTTGCGTCGTGCTGGACGTGCTGGATCTGGAACCGAATACGATCGGCAAAAGCAAATACAGCTACAACATTCTGATCGCGATCGGCAGGTCGTACACGCCGACGCCGCCCGATCCGCAAGACGTGCCGAACGACGAGATTCGATCCGTACATTGGGATTCGCTGTGTTGGTTTCCGCCCAAAAAACACTGGATCTTATTGGGCAATATCGCGGATCGGATCGACCGCGATTACACGATGTATCTGGGCATGTACAACACCAAACGCATGATTGCCACATACGGGGGTTGCGGCGCCAACTGGGACTCGATCTTCGCCCCCGACTACGACGCGCGACGCAACGCGCGCGAAGCCGGCGTGCTGGGACAACCGATCAAGTATCTGTTCCGCAAAGCCAATCTGACCCGTACGGACCGTCTGCCCGCATTTGCGGCGGACATCCGCAAAGGTCTCAGATTTGCCGATTGACGCAACCGCGTCGTCTGCAAACGAACGACCGAAATAGAAATCCCCCAATCGGCGCGCCGATGCAACTATTGTATTCGCGCGTCGCATACAGGAGCATAGACCTATGATCCAAGAACTGCAATATCTGATCGGCATTCTCGTCGCGGTGGCGCTGGGCTCCGCGATCGGATTCGAGCGCAAATTGCGCGTCAAAGAAGCGGGATTGCGCACGCACACGATCGTCTGCGTCGGCGCGGCGCTGATGATGGTCGTGAGCAAATACGGATTCGGCGGCATGACCGCGGATGCGGCGCGGATCGCGGCGCAGATCGTATCGGGCGTCGGTTTTCTCGGCGCGGGCATCATCATGTTCCGCGGACAGAAAATGCACGGCGTGACAACTGCCGCCGGCATCTGGGCGACGGCGGGCGTCGGCATGGCGGCGGGCGCGGGCATGTACGTCGTCGCGACAGGCGCGACGTTGATCCTGATCGTCATCCAATGCATCTTCCACATCAATTGCAGACTGTTTCGGACCAAGCACTATTACCAACTCAATATCTGCTTCCGCAACATGACGGACGAAAACGTCCGCGTCAAGCAGATCTTCGGCGTGCCGCACTTCAACAGTCTGACGATCGAACGCAGAGACGAAGGCACCGTGTTCCATGCGGCGATCAATACCGACCAAGAGTTTTCGTCTCAAATCCTGAACGAAATCATGGAAAAGAACCCCTACATTCTCTCTATCGAACGTTGCGACGATATGTAACCGTCGCCGGAATAACCATACGCAAAGGAGACACTTATGCATCCGTATCAAGGTACGCAAACCGAAAAAAATCTGCAAGCCGCATTTGCCGGCGAGTCGCAAGCGCGCAACAAATACACGTATTTTGCGTCCGTAGCCAAAAAGGAAGGCTACGAGCAAATCGCCGCAATCTTCCAATCCACCGCGGATAACGAAAAGGAACACGCCAAAATGTGGCTCAAAGAATTGAGCGGCATCGGCAACACCGCCGACAATCTCGCAGCAGCCGCGCAGGGCGAAAATTTCGAATGGACGGACATGTACGAATCGTTCGCCCAAACCGCGGAAAAAGAAGGCTTCCCCGAAGTCGCGCGCAAATTCCGTCTGGTCGGCGCAATCGAAAAACGCCACGAAGAACGCTACCGCGCTTTGTTGCGCAATATCGAAACCGCATCCGTATTCGCCAAGAGCGAAGTCAAGGTTTGGGAATGCCGCAACTGCGGACACATCGTCGTCGGTACCGACGCGCCGGACAAATGTCCGGTCTGCGCGCATCCGCAAAGCTATTTCGAGATCAGCGCCGACAACTATTGATCGCCCAATCGCCCGGACAGAACGCAAAAAGGGAGCCGAATCGGCTCCCTTTTGCATCCCTGTACGCTTGTCGTCTATTTGACGGCAAGGATAACCGCAAACTTTCGATACGCATACACGCATTGCACGCTCGAAAATCCGCAGGCGCGCAACATCTGCGTCTGACGCGTTACCGAACATTCGCGATCCAATTGTCTGCGCACGCGCCACGCGTCCAAATCGCGCTTCGTCAACCCGCTGCGCTCCGCCAGGTGCGTTTCCCATTCCCGATCATACCATTCCCCGACGCGCGCGTCGTCGGCGCAAAACTGATCGTAGTTGACAAAATAGCCGCCTTGCGGCAACCGCTCGCAGATACGGGCGAATAGCGTTTGCTTGTCCGCGTCTTCCAGGTGATGCACGGATAATGCGGAGATCACCGCGTCGTACGCGCCCTGCGGGAGCGCCGACGTATAATCCAAGCAACAAAACGTCACGTCTTTTGCATCGGCAAATCGCTCGCGGGCGACGTCCAACATATCCTGCGCGACATCCGCAAGCACATACCGAGCAAACGGCGCGCGTCTGCGCCAGTACTGCGTCAACAGTCCCGTTCCCGCGCCCAAATCCAGCACGCAGGTCGGCGGCGCAAGGACGGAAGTCAGAAATTCCGTCGTCTCGTCGTAAAACGCATGAAAGCACGGAATAAACTTGGCGCGGTTGTCGTCATACTCCCGCGCGATTCGATTAAACTGTTCTTCGATCGAAATCCGTACCATTTTATATTCCGCGACGCGCGATCCTTACAGCTTAAATACGCCCGCTACATCCAGAATGGACGTGAGCAAAATCGCCGCGATGCCGATCGGGCAAACGTATTTGACCATGACGTTGAAAAATTTCTTCATGGCGAATTTGCCGTTGAGTTCGATCTCGTCGGTAATCGTCTTGCATTGGATCACATACCCGATAAACACGCAGGTTAGGAACGCCGCGATCGGCATCAATACCGAATTGCTCAAAAAGTCCATCATATCGAGAATCGTCATTCCGCCGATCGAAACTTTTTTGAACGCGCCGAATCCGAGCGCCGACGGAATTCCCAGCAACAGCGTCCCGATATACGTGATCAAACAAGCCTTGCGCCGCGACAACCGAAACTTGTCGATGACGATCGAGATGACCGTCTCCATCAACGAGATCGCCGACGTCAACGCCGCAAACAGCACGAGCGCAAAGAACAACGCGCCCAAAATTCCGCCGCCGACCGGTCCGAACGTCTGAAAGACTTTGGGCAGCGCGACGAACATCAGCCCCGGTCCCTGCCCCAGCGTCTCCGGACTGCCGTCGGAAAACACGAACGCCGCCGGCACGATCATCAGTCCCGCCAACAACGCGATGCCGGTATCGAAGACTTCGATCTGATGCACGGAAGACTCGATCTTGTTTTCCTTTTTCATATACGATCCGTACGTGATCATGATGCCCATCGCCAACGACATCGAATAGAACAACTGCCCCAGCGCGCCGAGCACCGTCCCGATCGAAAACTTTTTGAAATCGGGCAACAGATAGTACTTGACGCCTTCCAAAGAATTGGGCATCGTCAGCGTATAAATCGTCACGCCGATCGTCAGCAACACCAACGCCGGCATCAGGAATTTGCTCGTCTTTTCCACGCCCTTTTCCACGCCGAACAGCACGATCACGAATACCACCGTCACAAACAACGCAAAGAACAACAACGACTGCCACGGCGATGCGATAAACGACGAAAAGAACGTATCGCCCGCGGCTGCCGCGCCGCTCCCCGTCAGATACGTAAAGAAGTATTTGCCGACCCAGCCGCCGATCACCGAATAATACGGCAAAATAATGATCGGAATGACCGCGCATAAAATGCCGAGAAACGCCCACTTTTTGTGTAATTTTTTGAATGCGTTGATCGCGCTGGCGCCCGTCTTTCTGCCGATCGCAATCTCCGCGATCATCAACACGAATCCGAATGTCACCGCCAATATGATATACGTCAAGATAAATATGCCGCCGCCGTACTTCGCAGCCAGATACGGAAAGCGCCAAATATTGCCCAGCCCGACCGCAGATCCCGCAGCCGCCAAAACAAATCCGATCTTGCCCGTAAAGCTGCTGCGTTTCTTGCCGACTTCTCCGCCCGCGTTCGGCGTCTGCGCGCTCTGCGCAGCTTCGTTCGATGCATCCGCCGTCGGCGACTCGCAACCCGTCGCCAACGACGTGTCCTTTTCTTCCATAATACCTATCCTTTGCGTGCAATTTTTATCAGTTTATCATAAAATCGACGCAAACGCAAGACACACTTGTCGATTCCCGCGTCTTTTGTCGCAACAACCGTTCGCGGCGCGTACGAGTCGGCCCGTCTCGTCCCGTCCGATGCAGGTTGCGGAACACTCGTGCGGCAAGTTTGCGCCATTGTCGGCGCGACGGATCGATTGCGATTTTGTTTGCGCGCCTTGATTTGCGCTCGATGGATCTTACCGTATCGCGACGTCAAAAAACGATCGCGCAAACAATTCGACGCGATCGCTTTTGCTCTTTGCTTCGTACGGGATTAACGCGCGGTTGTACTGCGATGCGCGTTATCGAATACGAGTTGCCCTTTGTCGTTCCATGCCTGAATATCGACCGCGTCGCCGCGAAGCACGATCTTGGATGCGATAAATCTATCGGCGTCGAATCCGCCGTCTTCGTACGTAATCATGCCCGCCGCATAACTCTCCGTCACGCCGCACAGATGCGTATGTCCGGAAAATACGTATTGTACGCCCAGTTCGGTCAATCGCCGATACGCTCTGTCGCGCAAATCTTCTTCGATCGCGATCTCGCTGCTGTGCACCAAAGCGACGATGCGGTCGCTCCGATCGATCGGCGCGCGCTCCAACCACTCGACCATTTGTCTGCGATATTGCGCATAATCCACCATTCCGCCGTATTCGGGATGATCGTCCTGCTTGTCTTCGCCGCTGTCCAGTACCAAAAACGTATAGTCGCCCGTATCGACCGTATAATAGTATTTGTCCATTCCCAGATCGTCCGCCAGCTTGCCCGCATACGGTCCGCGCGTCTCGTGGTTGCCGCGCGCGAATACGATCGGCATGCGACCTTGGGTAATCTCTCCGCCGAACTCGACGATATACGCGGAGACTTCTTCTTCGAAGTTCAATCCGGGAGACGAATCGCCCAGCATGATCACGCCGCCGTATGCGCCGACGCAGTCGATCGCCTTTTTTGCTTTTCGGGTATGCGTATGCCAATCGGAGATCATCAGATAGTTCTGCTCCGCATCGCCTTTCATGCTCGCAAAGCGATATTCGTCCGAAACTCTTTCCGCGCCCGTTCGTCCGCCGTACGACAATTCGTCGATCACTCTGCGCGTTCCCACCCGATATGCGTTGTCTTCCAAATGTTCGTACGGCACGCGTATCGTATGGATGCAGCTGTCGCCGTTCAGTCTGCCGTTGTTCTCGTCATAAACCTTATATTGCGTACCGTCGTACGTATATTCGATATAGCCCGTGCCGATATCGTTGGTTGCAAAGACGACCGAATAATCGCGTCCGTTGTCGATGACGATCGGATGCGAAAGAATCCGATACGGCGTACACGGGAACACCGCCCCGAGAATCGCGACGACCGTGACGAAAACGGTAATCGCCGCAACCGCGGCGCGCAGTTTGCGATTAGCGACTTTCGGCAAGAACAGCGCCAATACGACCGCGCCGTACGCCGCCGCAAAAGCCGGCAAAGATTCGCCGATAAAACGGAAACCCACCGAAGCGCTTTCCGCTCCCGCCACCGCCACGAACACCAGCGCCACGATCGCAAACAAACACGTCAACGCGCCATGCACGATCGCAGCCGCCAACACCCATTTGGTCTCCAACAGACGAATGTTGCGGCATTCGATATGATAGATCTTACATACGTCGATCGCCGCGCCTAGCAGTGCGTTGATCATCATCAAACAAAACAACGTCAAACAAAATCCGTCAAACACCGCCTGATCGACATATACCCAACCGAAGCGGAACGAATAATACACCAGCGGCGCCAGTACCGACAACGCGGACAAAACGCCCAGCGTGACGCCGTGGAACATGAATTTCGTCGCTTTTTCTCGTAACGTCATAACGCAACCGCCCCTTTATTCTCATGATAATGTGTCTATTGTAGCATAGAACACGCGAGAGTTCAAGATACAATATCCCCCACCGTATCGCAACATGATCGCCGCTTGCGTCAACGCTACGACAGCGCGACACAGCGGCAACGAATCCGCTTGCGCGAATCGCAACTCGACGCGGCGATGCCTTGCCGCGTCTAAGCATTCGCGAATCTATTCGATCGCGATATTGCGAATCCGTAAAGCGATTCTAACCGCAAGCGCGATCCGATCGACGCGCGCATGCTTAAATCGCGCTTCCCTACACGGCATATCGGTCAATCGATTGCTTATTTCTCCGCTTCGACGGTCTGCATCGCGCGCTTGCGATACTCCGATGCGGAAATGCGATAATGTTCTTTGAATTTGCGGCAAAAATAACCGGCGTTGTCGAATCCCGTGTTTTGCGCGATGCTCGTAACGGTTCTATCGGTCGTCAAGAGCAATTCCGCGGCGCGCGCAAGCCGATACCGAATCAAGTACGCGACGGGCGAAATGTGAATCCCCTGTCGAAAAATTTGCAACGCGGTGTTTTCGCCGATGTAGACGGTCGCCGCAATATCTTTTAACCGAATCGGATTCCGATAGTTGGCGTGCATATATTGCATCATGATTTGAAGTTGCGATCGATGCAGCGCCGCGCGGTCGGGCGGAAGCGTCGTCGATTGCGACGGCATGTTTTGCGAAAGGATCTGCCAAAGTCGAAATATCTGCGCGCTTGTTTCCAGCTCGCAGGAATCGCCGCGATTTTGCAATTCGAATACGGCTTGCAGTACTTGCAATATCTCGCTTTGCCATGCAACGGACGGATCGAGTATTTGATACGGCATCCCCGATTCGACGATCGGTCGCACGTACTTCGTATAGATCCGCCCTTGCTTTTCCCCGAGCAGTTCGGGCGCGAATACAATGTTGGGCATGACGTTGTCCGCACGCGCTTGATAGCAGTGCAAAACCCCGCTGTTGACAAACAACCCGTATCCTTGCGCCAATTCGATGCGATCCGTTCCGATCAAACAATCGATCGATCCGTCGCGCACGTAAATGATTTCGAATTCGGGATGCCAATGCCACGCGATACTGTGAAAATCGAATTCGTACACGTTTTCCAGATAGTATCGGAACGGAAAATCCGGATTGCCGTGCGGTTGGGTTTCGCGGTAAGATTCATCCGTCGATACTTTCAAATAGCGATTCGTCATACTCCTAGATCCTTTGTGATATTGTACCATAAATGCGTGAAAAATTGCAATTACAGATTTGCATCCGTGTGATATAGTATGGTTACAAACGATTTGCCGTTGCGATATCCGTATCGGAGTACATTCGGTTTTCGACACGATTCGGCGGTTGTACTCCATGCCGGCAGCATTGCGATTTTAGTTGCAAACAGCTTTATTGCGATAGCAGTCGGATGTTGCGCAATCTCATGCGGGTAACGGCGGATTCGGACGATTCGATAAATTTGCGTCGGAACATAAAACAATTCAAAACTTCCGCGCGAAACTATAAGGAGAAACCAGTATGACGGAATGGGAAAAGATGCTTGCGGGGATCCCCTGCGACGACAGAGATCGGCAACTCGAAGGACGGCGGCTCGTCGCCAAAAAATTGTTTCGGGCATATAACAAAACCACCGACGACGATCTCGAACAACGCAATGCGATCTTGCAACAACTTTTGCGCAACGTGGGCAAAGACGTCTATATCGAACCGGATTTCATCTGCGAATTCGGCTCCAATATCACGATCGGCGACCATGTGTTCATCAATTTCGGTTGCATCATATTCGATTGCGGCGAAGTGACGATCGGCGATCACACGATGTTCGGTCCCCGCGCGGGCATCTATACGACCAATCACGCGCTCGATCCCGACGAACGCATTCAAAACGTCTGCATATCCAAACCCGTAACCGTCGGCAAACGCGTCTGGCTGGGCGCAGACGTCAAGATCTTACAAGGCGTTACGATCGGAGACGACAGCGTCATCGGCGCGGGCAGCATCGTAACCCGCGATATCCCGTCCGGCGTCGTCGCCGCCGGCAACCCGTGTCGCGTCATCCGAAAAATCACCGACGCAGATCGCTTGCTGAAATAACGATACGGCAAAAGGCAAGGGGCGCTTCCCTTGCCTTTTTGCCTATAAATGGAAAGTTAGATCACGCTCATAAACAAAAATTCCTCAACTTAAATTAGTACAGTACTATTTATAACGAATATAAGACAATTTTGAATCATTGAATCTATTGCCAACATCATGCGAATTGTAGTATACTAAATATTATGAAAGCGAAAGCGTTAACTATATCCACTGAGAAATTAAATGGGCGCTTTTACACACCCGAATTCATTGTCAATAATATTCTTGATTTATCTAGCTATCATGGACAGTCGATATTAAAAAAACACGTTATTGACAATAGTTGCGGTAATGGTGCATTTTTGATTGCCATTGTAAATAGATATTGCAACGAATTTCTAAAAACCCGCAATGATCTACTTCTTTTGTCAAAGGAATTGTCCACCTATATCCACGGTATTGAAATAGACAACATAGAATGCCAAAAATGTATTCAAAATTTAAACAAAATTGTTGAGAAGTATGGCTTGAATAGTATTAATTGGGACATAACCTGTGCTGATACTTTGACGATAAATAAATATAACGGCAAAATGGATTTCGTTTTAGGAAATCCGCCTTATATTAGGATCCATAATTTAGGCAATTCCTTTAACCACATAAAAAGATTTTCATTTGCTCAAAGCGGCATGACTGATTTGTACATTGTTTTTTATGAAATTGGGTTAAAAATGCTTAATAAGAATGGGGTTTTGGGTTATATTACACCTAGTTCCTTTTTTAATAGTCTTGCTGGGAAGTATATGCGCTTGTATTTAGTAAACAATAATTTACTTGATAAAATCGTAAATTTAAAGCACTTTCAAGCATTTACTGCAACTACCTATACAACCATTACAATCTTAAAAAATAATCGTCAACATAAGACAATCGATTACTATCAATTTGAAAATAAAAATTGTTTCCCATATTATGTCGATACACTAGACATCGATAATTTTTACATATGTGGTAATTTTTATTTTGCAGAAAAAAGAAAATTAAATGAATTGAGAATAATTTTAAATTATCATACTATAAAAGACCACTTTGCTGTTAAAAATGGTTTCGCTACTCTTTCCGACAGTTTTTTTATCGGTAATTTTGATTTTGACGAATTTACCATACCCATTGTAAAAGCATCAACAGGAAAGAAATTTAGATGTATATTTCCCTATTCAAAGGGCAAACTAGTAGCATTTTCAGAGTTAACCGCAAATGAGAAAATTAGAACCTACTATGATACTTATAAAAACTTGCTACAAAATCGTAGTTTGGAAAGCAAGAATGATTGGTATGGGTTTGGACGAACACAAGGAATCAACGACGTCTATCGTTGTAAATATGCTGTTAACACTTTAATAAGATCACAATCTGATTTAAAACTTATAAAATGTGACAAAGGCGTTGGTGTTTATAGCGGACTCTATATTATAACAGACGTTCCAGAGATCCAATTGAAAGAAATGCTATATAGCGAAGATTTTATTTCCTATATACTACTACTTGGCAAATATAAAAGCGGCGGCTATTATACTTATTCGTCAAAAGACTTGAAAAATTATCTTGAATATAAATACTCACAAAGGAACAGTTTAAAAAATGAACAATTCGCAATTTTTAGTAATTCTTAAAAAATCATTTGATGCTTATTTGCAAACTGGCGCAAGAAGCAATAAAAAGTTAAGCATTTTACATGGTGCTATTTCAGAAGATTTGCAAAAACGTTTAAACGATAACCATTATTCCGTATACTCTTTAGGTTACGGAATAGGAAAAGAACATAAAATCAATGGACGCTATGTAAATAAAACAACAATAACCGAAAACAATACGCCTGTCGCTGGTATTGCAGTGAAATATGTAATGAGCAATTACTCGCAAAATTCAAATAACTATTTTGAAAATATGCTTGGCGAAACTGCAAATATACGTTGCGCTAAAATACCCTATTTTCAGATTTTTATAATTTCTGACAAATCGCCCTATTTTGACAAAAATGGCGGTATCGCAAAATGGGAAACAATAACTGAACATAACTTAAACAAGTACATTAAGTTGTCTAACGATAATATTGATAACTATTTACATACTCCAAATAAAACGCTTGTCTTCATTATTCATATTGAAGACAAAATTGATATTACCCAAATTCCCAATAAGGTAGAATACGAAAATCATTATTTACATAATGATTTTGATATGACAATTTCCAGATTGAAATTTGATTTTGGCGCTACCATTATTTATAATGACTATGACAAATTTATAGATAAGGTAACTTACACAATTAAAAGTTTATAATTACTTTTAAATTTTGACTAACCAAATATTATCATCGGAAAGGTTAATAATTTATGGAAAGACTAATTGAAAACCCCAAAGTATTTATTTCTTATGCTTGGGGAACAGAAGAATATCAGCAAAAAGTACTTGACTTCGCTTCGCGATTAAAGGGCGATGGCATATCGGTTGTTATAGATAAATGGTCAATGGAAGTTGGAAATGATACTAGTTCTTTTATGGAAAAGTGTGTTAACGATAGTTCCATAAATTATGTTATAATTTTACTTGACCCAGTTTATGCAAAGAAGGCTAATGACCGTACTGGCGGAGTTGGAACTGAAACTCAAATCATTTCTCCTAATGTTTATAATGACGCCGAACAAAGTAAATTTGTACCTGTTGTATTTGAACGCGGTAATAATAACGAAACTTGTATGCCTATATATTTAAATGGCAGATTACATTTTGATTTGACAACAGCAGAATATGAAAAAGAATATATTAAACTTGTTCGCCATTTGTATGGAAGAAAAACATATATAGAGCCGCCGCTTGGGAAAAAACCAATCTGGGTTGACACACCTAAAAACATTATTCCATTAAATCTGCAAGAAATTGTACAATTAAAAAATAGTACTATTATTTATAATAAATCGACTATTATTTTTAATGCTTTTGATAAAATTTTAAAAAGTCTAGACAACACCATTTGTAATAACAAGAATTTGCCTTCTGAAATAACTGCAACTACTGCGAAAGCGATTTTAGAATATAGAACAAGTTTCATCCCTGTTAGAGATAATTATTTGGAAATACTTGATATTATTGCTTTATTCGATGGTATTGAAGATGAAATTGTTGATTTTTTGTTTAATATTTATAACAGATATACGAATACATCCAGCCCTATTAATGAAGTGTTGTTAAATTCATTATTAAACGAACTTTTTATTTATACTATTTCAAAATTATGGAAAGTAAAAGCATATGCAAAAATATACAATATTTTGACAAGAACATATTTTGCCCACACGCCTGATAATAAAGCAATACCATTTAATGAAGTTTTTTATTGCGCAAATTCTCAAACAATTGATTCGATAAAGAATAAAATTGACTATCCAAATGATGAACGTCAACATTTTTCAGGAGAAGCCCAACTTTGGATAGAAACCCTTAATGAAAAATACTCAAAAGATGATATTATCTTTGCAGATTTACTACTTTACAATTTAAGCATACTATTAATAGAAAGCCATTATTATTGGTTTCCAAAAACATATATATATGATAGCTATTATTCTCCCAATTCTCAATTTCGCCTGTTTAGCTTAAAATTTAAATCAAAATATGAGCTTGAAAAAATGTCTAACCTACTTGGAACAAAAGAAGTAAATAAATTAAAAAGTTTATTTGATAAAATGCAATTAGTAAAAGATAACCTAAGTGCAAGATATCGTTATCCTTCTGCTTTCAATAAAGCGAGCATTATTTTAGATTTTATTACAGTTGATGAAATCGGCACGTTAAATTAAGTATGAAAGTAAGCTAAATAAAATTAGCCTAATGGCATTATAAAATACGCAACCTAATAGTGAAATTAGGTTGCGTATGGTGGTGCACCATAAGGAACTCGAATCCCTAACCTTTGCATCCGTAGTGCAACGCTCTATCCAATTGAGCTAATGGTGCATGCGCTAAGCGTAAATAATTGTACGATATCCGCTCGCAAATGTCAACTGTAAATCGAGAGCAAATCAAAAAAATTTGAAATCGTTTTGCAAATGGTGCGGCGCGTATGCTACACTACGGATATGGAAGTATCGATACAAGACAACGAACGGCTGGACGATCTGCAATACGCGGGGCTGCGACTGATCCAGCGTCCGGGAGAATATTGCTTTACGTCCGACGCGGTGTTGCTGTCCAATTATGCGCGCGTACGAGCGGGCGGCACGATCGTCGATTTGGGAACCGGCAACGGCGTCATCGCGCTGTTGGTCGCCGCAAAAACGGCGGCGGCGCAGGTCGTCGGGATCGAATTACAACCCGAAGTCGCCCGACTGGCGCAACGCAACGTCGTCTATAACGGCTTGCAGGCGCGCGTGCGCATCGTACAAGGCGACGTCGCAAACGCGGCGCAATTGCTTGGCAAAGAATGCGCGCAAACGGTCGTTACCAATCCGCCGTATTTTCCGATGCCGAGCGGATTGAAACGCGCGACGCCGAGCGCGGCGCTGTCGCGGCACGAAAGCAGCTGCGATCTGAACGAATGGATTCGATCCGCCGCCGACCTGTTGCAATGGGGCGGATCGCTGTATATGATTCACAAAACGGAACGCATGGCGGAAGTGCTGAGCGCGCTGACTGCGCGCAATCTGGCGCCCAAGCGCGTGACGCTGATCTTCCCCAAAGCGTCCAAACAGGCGGATACCTTTATCGTACAGGCAAAAAAAGGCGGCAAACACGGCATGCGTCTGGACACGCTGATCGTATACGAAGAGAGCGGCGCGATGACCGCTGCCGCCCGAAAACTCTATCACAAATCCGATTCCGCAACCGCCTTATAGACGACGTCTTTGGGCACGCCGTTGCGACGCGCGATCTCTTTGATCGCGCTTTTTTTATCCGTGCCGCCGTCCATCAACGCGGCGACCTGCTCGCAATACGAGCCTTGCGGCGCGGACGGCTTTGTCTCGGCGGCTTCGATGACGACGACGTATTCGCCGCGCGGATCGTCGAGTTCCAACGCGCCGAGTTCGCCCTGCACATGCGTTTCGTACAGTTTGGTCAATTCGCGCACCACATGCGCTTGCCGCGCGCCGAACGCCGCATACATGTCCCGCAGATCTTCCCGCACGTCGTGCACCGCGCAATAAAACACCAGCGCGCCGGGCGCATCGGACAGCGACGACAACAACGCCTGTCGATCGCGTTTGCGCGACGGCAAAAAGCCGACAAACGTCCAAATAGGTTGTTCGAGCGCGCACAGCGCAATCGCGCTGACGACCGCGGACGGTCCGGGAACGACTTCGACCCGATACCCCGCCGCGCGCGCCTGCGCGACGACGATCGCCCCGGGATCGGAGATCGCCGGCATCCCCGCGTCGGTGATCAGCGCGACGCTGTCGCCCGCCGCCAACCGCGCGCAGATCCGTTCCGCGGACTCGCGCTCGTTGTGGCGATGGCAAGCGGTCAACGGTTTGGAAATGCCGTAAAAGTTCAACAATCCCAGCGAATGCCGCGTGTCTTCGCATGCGATCAGCGATACCTGACGCAGCGTTTCGAGCGCGCGCATCGTAATATCGCCCATATTGCCGATCGGCGTGCCGACCAGATACAGCGTGGACGGCTTGACGCAGAAATCAGGCATTTTTGGTCACGCTCGCGCCGTCCTTGGTATCGACGACGGTATAGCCCATCTCGGCGATCCGAGCGCGAATCTCGTCCGCTTTGGCATAATTCTTATCCCGTTTGGCTTGCGCGCGCTGTTCGACCAATTCCGCGATCTCGGCGGGCACTTCCTGCGCGGGCGTTTCCGGCTTGCGGATCCGATCCAACGACAGTCCCAACACGCGATCGAAGTCGAGCGCCAACGCATAGATATCTTTGCTGGACGCTTCTTTGACGGCGCGCCAAAGGATGCCGAGCGCAAGCGGAATATTCAAATCGTCGTCGATCGCGGCGGCAAACTCCGCACGATACCGATCCAACACCGCCGCATCGGTCGCGCGATCGCTGATCTTGTGCTGATACAACGCCGCGGTCAAACGCGCATACGAGACCTTGGCGGCGTCCATGCCGTCGAACGTAAAATTCAGCTTTTTGCGATAATGCGCATTGAGACAGAAATAGCGGAACATGACCGCGTCGTATCCCATCGCCTCCAATTGGGCGATCGTATACGTATTGCCCAGGCTCTTGGACATTTTGCCGTTGTTGACGAGCATGAATTCGCCGTGCACCCAATAGTTGACGGTGCGTTTGCCGGCGAGCGCTTCGTTCTGCGCGATTTCGTTTTCGTGGTGCACGGGAATATGATCGACGCCGCCCGTATGCACGTCGAAGACCTGTCCCAAATACTTGCGGCTCATCGTGCTGCATTCGATATGCCAGCCCGGATATCCCATGCCCCACGGACTGGGCCACTGCATGATGTGTCCCGGCTCCGCCTTCTTCCAAACCGCAAAGTCCGCCGGATGCCGCTTTTGGCTATTGACTTCCACGCGCGCGCCGGCTTGCTGTTCGTCCAGATTGAGACGGCTGAGCTTGCCGTAATCGGGGAACTTGCCGATGTCGAAATAAATGCCGTCGTCGATCTCGTACGCGTATCCCGCATCCAGCAACGCCTGCACGTACGCGATCATATCGTCGATATGATCGGTGGCTTTGGCGATGACTTCGGGCTTGCCGATATTGAGTTTGGCAAGGTCTTCGAAAAAGACGCCGGTATAAAATTCGGCAATCTCCCACGGCGACTTGCGCTGTTCGCGCGAAGCCTTTGCCATCTTGTCTTCGCCGTCGTCGGAATCGCTCATCAGATGTCCCACGTCGGTGATGTTCATGACGCCTTTGATCTTGTATCCGTCGTAGCGCAACACGCGGCGGAAGATATCCATAAAGATGTACGTGCGCAAATTGCCGATGTGCGCATAATTGTAAACGGTCGGTCCGCAACTGTACATGCCGATCTTGCCATCGCGGATCGGGACAAGCTCTTGCTTGGTACGCGTCAACGTATTGTAAATCTTCAACATAAATCGCTCCTTATAATATTGCTCTTTATTCTGTCCGGTCGCGCCGCGCGTCGTCCGCCTGCGCATCGGGCGCGTTGCGCGCGTCTTCGGTCATCGTGATCGAATATTTGCACGCCTGAATGTGCAACGCCTGCTCCAACACGTCGATGCGGCGGTTGAGACGGCGGAATTCTTCGAGAATCGGGTCGGGCAAACGGATTTGATTCATATCCGCGATGCGCTCGTCGTTTTGCTTGACGACGCGACCGGGCACGCCGACGACGGTCGAATGCGGCGGAACGTCTTTGAGCACGACGCTGCCCGCGCCGATCTTGGAATCATGCCCGACCGTAATCGGACCGAGCACCTTGGCGCCGGCGGAAATCATGACGTTTTGTTGGATCGTCGGATGCCGCTTGCCCACGTCCTTGCCCGTGCCGCCGAGCGTCACGCCCTGATAAATGACGACGTTGGTCGCGATCTCCGCGGTTTCGCCGATCACGACGCCGACGCCGTGGTCGATAAACACGCCGCCCGCGATCTGCGCCGCCGGATGAATGTCCACGCCCGTCTTGCGCCGCGTGCGCGCCGAAATCCAATGCGCCAGACCGCGCATATGATGCCGATAGCACCAGTGCGCAAAGCGATGCCGATACAGCGCCTTAAACCCGCCGTACGTCCAAAAGATTTCCCACTTGCTGCGCGCCGCCGGATCCCGATCCATCGCGACTTGCAGATCCATCTTGATTTTGCCCATACTATGCTCCTTTCAACGGCATAAAAAAACGCCCTTGACATGTCAAAGACGCAAATCGCGCGGTTCCACTTTGATTGGGTCACAGACCCCGCTCGTACGTCGGTAACGGAACGACCCGATGCGGCATTTCCTCCGCACAGCTAACCGGCTGCACTTGGCGGCGTGGACTTCGGAACGGCTCTCAGCCGACGACCGTTCTCTCTGGAATCCGTCCTGCACCGTTACTCTTGCCGGCGTAACGCTTTTGGATATACGTATGTATTATATGCCGTACGAAGAAGAAATGTCAAGCGTTCCGCGCGAAGTCGGATAACGCCCCGTCGCGGCGTCATGCACGGCGACGGAGCGTAGCGAAACGCGGTCAGGATTGGTTTTGCCGATTGCGACGCATGCGACGGATCGCATTGACCATCGCGCCGATCGCGATCAAAACGATCAGCATCGCGCCTTGCGTGGCGGCGATCACGATCATGACGGTCTTAAACCACGGTTCGCCGAGTCCCGCGCCCGATGTCGGCGGGGTATCCGTACCGTCGGGACGCTTTTCGAATGCGTGCGACGGCAGATTGTCGATGTCGATCGGATTGCCGTCCCGATCGACAAAGATGATTTGATCCTTCTCCGCATCGGGAATTTTGACGGTCACGGTATAATCTTCGCCGTCGATCAGATCGTCCTTGTCGACGATGTTGCCGTCCTTGTCCTTGTACTCGTATTCGGGATGAATCTTGTCTCGCAGATCGTCGGGCAGTTTGATTTCGGGCGGATTTTTGGTGTTATCCCACTCCCACGGCACGGTTGGCGCAGACGGCGCGTCGGGGTCTTGTTTCTCGAACGACTCCGGCTCGCTTTGCTGCGGTATGCTCAACGCGTTTCCGTCTGCGTCTACGAATTCGAAGTTGCCTTCGTATCCCGCCGCGAGTTTTGCAACGACGGTATACGACTTGCCGACTGCGAGCGCGTCCGCCGCGACTTGGTTGCCGTTTGCATCGTAGTAGACGTATTCCAGCTCGACCAGATCGGCATACGCGTCCGGAATCGTCAAGACGGGCGTATCGCCGCGCTTGTCCCAGGTCGGCGCAAGGCGCGCTTTGCGAATCTCCCAAACGATGCGTATTTCCGTATCGTTCGACTGTGCCGCGCGGTATGCTTCGGCATCAGCCGCCCACTCGCAATGTTCGGCGTCCTTGATCGACACGACAAGCGTATAAACTTTTGCGTCGATGCCCTTTAATTCGCCCGATACGTTCATATAAGTCTCATCGAAATTTTCGAGTATCTCCGTTACGACGATTTCCGATCCCGTATATACAAGATCCGACTCGGTAAGCACGGGACGCGATAACACGCGTTTGACGATATGCCAAGTAAACGAAACATCCCCCGTACTTCCGTCAAGCCATGCTGTATTACTTTTATCTATTAACGAAGCCGTTGCATGATAGGTGTCGATCTCCGTCCCGCGATTGCCGCTAAGGCTTACAAAATCTGCATTCACGCATTGCGGCACATAAGTCTGTTGCGCCCCCGTATACTGCAAACTGCCGCCATTCGTCGGATATTCGAGTTTGAGCGTTTCGATCGAAAAACGAAGTTCGATTACACGCTTATCTCCGTTTTCATCCCACGCTACGTTTACGGCGTCTTTGATCTTGATTTTCAATGTGTAGGAGCCGGCGTTTTTTATGACGGAGATTGGTTCTGCAAACTCCATGATATTGCTTTCAAAGCCCGTAATAAAATCCGCGTATCCGTGTTCTTGACCGTCGTAAACAATAGATGCTTGATAAACTGTCGGCTTGGTCACGACCGTCGCCGCGCTCACTTCTACTTTTACCGTCTTTTCCTTTCCATTGTACGTCACGGTTACCTCCGTCTCCCCGACGCGGTCAAACGAGCCGATCAACACATAATCCGTGACAATCTCTTCCGTACCGTTGCTAAATACGGCTTTTACCGTAAGCCAACGCATAATATCGTTGACATCGTCGCCGGCATATATTTTTCCGTTTTGCTTAAATTGCACGCTGATATCGGTAAATGCAATTGCCGAAACTTCTACTGCAATCGATTTTTCCAAGCCGTCGTATTTTACGATCACGGTTTTCGTTCCCGCGGTCGAAAGGTCGCCCGCGAGCATATAATCCGTTACGTTATCGTTTTGGCTACCGTCGTTGTAAGTGGCTTTTACCGTAAGATAGGGTTTGAGACTATCCAATAGCGTCCCTGCATAGACCGACAGCGTCTCATGCAACACTTCGATCGAGATTGCCTTTACTTGTGTCACTTCAACCGTAAACGATGCGGTTTTGCCGCCGTAACCGACCATAATGACTGCCGTTCCCTGTGCAAGCGTACCCGTAAGCGTATAATCTTCGATATCTTCGCGCTCGCCGGTATTGTATATTGCCGTAACGACAAGCCATGCACGCAGATCTTCCAGCGACGCGGACGTAAATACCGGATTGCCCGACTGGTTGAACGTCGCCGTCAGTTCCTTTACCGCAACTTCCGTGACAAGAACGGAAAACGTCGTCTGTTTGCCGTCGCAATCGACCGTTATTTCGCAAATGCCCGCAACAAGCGTCCCCGTCAACAGATAATCCGCAATCGGCTCCTGCTTGCCGCTCGAATATACGGCGGTAACGGTGAGCATATTTTTGAGATCGCCCAATTCCGTTGTGGGAAAAACGGCGGTATCTCCTTGTACGAAAGTTGCGCGAATGCTTTCAATCGCATCAGCCGCAACCGTTACGGTAAACGTTGTCGTAAAGCCCGAATAATGCACTGTGATCTCGCTTGTTCCGACATTCAACGCTCCCGAAAGCGTATACTCCGTATCGGTTAAAACTTTCAGCTTCGTACCGTCGTTGTTATATGCCGCCACCGTCAACATGCCTTTTAACGCGTTGACGTCGCCGCCTGCGTAAATCGGCGCGGATCCCTGCTCAAACTTTTCCACCCGAATCGAACCAAGCGCTACCGGTAAAAAGTTTAACTGTATTTCGCCGCGTGCGCTTTCGTAATTATGCGTATCCGTAGGCAAAAACTCCCATGTGTATCGGTGTTTTCCAAGTTCCGGCATGCTACCGTCCGCCCACTGTATTTTACCGGCAGTGTCGCCTTCCGACAAAACGATGCTCGGCATCTCGTCGCCCGCATGATAATATAACTCTTCGGGCACTATCGGATTGACGACAGGCTTCGCCGCTGCGATAACGATGGTTATGATCTTTTCGCCCGCGCTGTAAGTAGCGGTTTCTTGCGTTGACAATTTTACCTTATACGTGCCCGCATCCGTCGGAGGTTGCGGGATGACCGTCGTCCCGTTTGCCAAATAATACGTGACGCTCAGCACCCCGTCGGAGGTCGTATGCGTGTCAACGGCATATTCTGCTCCGTATACCGTATCGATATCCGTCGCCGAAAACTCCGGCGATCGTTTCACGATCTCAAAATCCATCGTCACTCCGCCCGACAGTTCGTAAGGAACGTCGGCGGCGTTGACGATATATGCCGTCGCCGTATAGGTGCCTTGCCCGGACGGCGGAAGCGTGCTCTCGGCATAGCCGGTATCGCCGCGTCCTTTGTATTTGAAACCCAGCAACGGAGCACGCCCGTTATCCGCCGTATCTCCCGCATATATTCCGGTACCTCCGACGCTATCGTCCAAATTCCGAAACGCCCCTATCGGCATTCCGACGGAGTCCGCTGTCAGCGTTACGCCGATCTTCTTCTTTGCGACCGTATAATAGAACCATCTCGTATATTCGGTCTCCTCGTGTTCCGGATCGCCGGTATCCGGCGTACCGCCAAAGACAATCGTGTCGGCAAATTCGCTTTTAATTTCCGCTCTTGCCCGGTATACGCCCGGATCGGTATATCCCGCGACCGTACTGCCGTCCCCGTCATATAACGTAAGATTGATCTTTTCCGCATCGTACCAGGTCTTTGTTTCCGCAGGCACGTCTTCCATATTTAGAATTTCTCCGTCATACTCCGCAGTTACATCCGTAGGCGCATCGGCTTTGAACTGTACGTTCGACATCGCTTTCGTCAAATTCAAATGCACGGCAGGAACATATCCGTTCTTTTTGCTATTTCCTTGGGTTGACAGATACCCGTCACCGCGCACCGTGTTTATCGTACCGTGCGATTCCGGTCTATTGGCTCGCAGCCAACGATGCTCGATACTGGACAGGCTTCCCCATTGTCGCTGGCGATCGCTTAGTTTCCAGATCGAATCCGTTACACTTGAACCTATTGACCCGCCTACTTCGGAGACACTCGTAATCCAGATATAATCTTCTCCCCACGCATCGTATCTGACGCCGTTGTATATTTGAGCAGGTTGAAAGTTCATTTTTTGCGCCCAATTTTGCGTCGATTGATTCCACCCCGTCGAAAAACCGCTCAACGCCTCGTTCGGCATATGATTGTTGTATTTCGAGTCGTAACCTCTGCCGATCGCGGTTTGCGTTTGTTGATATTCAATATATTTCGGTTGTACCAAATATTCCTGAGCGAACCCGCTGTCATCTCTTCCGCTGAAAAATGTATTGGATGTCAAAAGATTGCTCCTTAGAACGCTGGAAGCATATACGGATCCGACAACGCCAGGCGACGCGATTGTTCCATAAAAATTCGTCACAGGCGCAGACCACTCCGTCGCATACAAGGTTAGGATAACATCGTCCGTTTCTTCTTCGATATCGGCAAGCGTCAACGATACCGCGTTCCAAACGACCCCTCCCAATCTCACGACAATGCCGCAATCATTGTTTACATTCGTATTGATAGCGGAGGCAGGCACCACATAATACGGTTTGAGCTCATGATTCAAAACGGGAGAATTTTTCCCGTATGTTTCATAGTCTTCCGTTCCGTTGGTTTTGATGTATTGTTTGACGTCTTCGATATCCGCATCCGCAATCCCCGTAGAATTTGCCAAAATTTCTTTTAATAATTGGGCGGAAAACGCCTTATATTTGTCATTGTAAATTTCATCCAGCTGACTGCCGTTGCCTTTTTCCCCGATTTTATATGCCAGATTATAGCCTTCGTTGGTCAATGCATAGGTTCTTTCATATATCGGCAAACACAAAAACACTGTAATGCACAAAAGAACGCTCAGCAAAATGCCGTTTGCTTTTTTATACATGGAATTTTTCATACTATCACCTCTCTTCATCCGGCATGCTTTTATTCGACAACGTATCCGCACGATCGTCGCCGACAGAAAAGCCTCGAAACTTTCTGTATATTTGCGCATATACGTCCTGTCTCTTGCTCTCCTAAGCAATCGAATATACGTAGAATATTGCGGTTTGTCCGGTACATAGTTATCATTAACTATGTACCGAAACGGAAAATTGCACGCAAAAAAAGCATATAAATAGATTGATTTCCGACAAAAACTTGAAAAAACTGTTGACAATTAAGTCTAATAAGTATTAGATTTGTTTTAAACGGTACATATTCAATGATAAACATGTACCGCGGGACGCGTCCGAAACACGCTTTTATCAACACGCGTACGGTAAATTTATAGTTTCATCAATTCGGCAGAAACAAAACGGCGACGGGATTCCCGCTCGCCGCATTTTGTTTGAGTCGCGTGCGCAAATTTTCATTCAATCGTTTCAAACGAAGTCCGGACGCATGGGCGCGATACCGCTTTGCGCGCCGTCGGACGATGCGGCTAAATAGAATAGTTTCGTTCTATTTTCCGCAATCCCGTATCGAATCCGACCGATCCGCATGTATGCAGTCTATTCGATTCTTCTGTGCGCCGACGATCGAAACGCGTGCAGGATCGGCGCAAACGCTCCGACGTCATACAACGCGCACGGTCGCAAAGATCGACCGACACGGCGCAATACGATCCTCGATCATGCATCTTGCGATACTCGGCGTCTATTCTTCTTCCCGTATGCCGGAATCGGACAGCAGTTTGCCCAGACGATTCATCATCACGCGCTTGTGCGGCGCGAGCGAATGCGCGTAGATCGCCAGCGTGACCGCAGGACTGCGGTGCCCCATCACTTCGGACAGCGTCTTGACGTCGACGTTGTTTTCGATCGCGCGCGTCGCAAACGTATGCCGAAGCGCGTGAAATCCCAAATGCCGAATGCGCGCACGCTCCAACAGCCGCTCGAACGAACGTTGGTACGACCGCACCGAGATTTCTTTGCCGGCGGCATTGTGAATGACGTACAAACTGTCGCAATCCTTACGCAACGCGCGCAAATACGGTAAAATCTGTCTGGGAATCGGAATCGTCCGATACGAACTCTGCGTCTTGGGCGTTTCGATCAGCTTGCGGTATCCTCCGCCCCAACTGTCGTGGCACGTCTTGTTGACGGTCAACAGTCCGCGTCGAAAATCCACGTCCGCCCAAGTCAGCGCGAGCAGTTCTCCGATCCGCAACCCGAGATACAGCGTCAAAATCACACCGTACAACCGCCTGTCGTCTTGTTGCAGCACCAAGCGTTCGATCGTCTTTTGTTCCCGCACCGTAAAGCATTTGACCTTAGGGATCGCGTCCGCGCACCGCGGTCGGCAAATCTCGTCGCCGCATCCGCGGCAAAGCAAACCGACGCGTTCCGCCTGCGCGAGCGACTCCCGCACGATGCGCACGATCTGCAAAATCGTACCTTCCGCCAGTCCGCCGCCCGAATAGAGATGTCCGCATTCCAACATGCGGATCACGCTCTTTTGCAAGACCCGCCCGTCCAATCGCGTGAGTTCGCGTTGTCCCAAACAGGGACGGACATGCAATCGCAGCGCGCTCTCGTATCGCAGATACGTGCTGCGCTTCTTGACCGGTTTGACGTACAGTTCCAACCATTCGTCCAGCCACTCGTCGTACTTCATATCCTTTTACCTCCAGAATCCGGATTTGGTAAAATTATACCGATACGACCGTCGCAGCGTCCCGACGATCCGTATTTTTTATCGAAAAGCAAAATGATAAATACAAGCAATAAATGGATCCGTCGTCGTTTGCGTTTAGACATTGGAAAACCGTCGCGCTTTTTTGCCGCCATGCAAGCACAATTCCAATCGGCATCCCGTCCGACAACCGATTGCAATAAAAATCGACAAAGCTTTTACGCTTTGTCGATCGTTGGTCGAGGTGACGGGATTCGAACACGCGACCTCCTGGTCCCGAACCAGGCGCGCTACCAAGCTGCGCTACACCTCGTCGATAACAAGCCATATTATAACAACCCGACGCGGGAATGGCAAGCGATTTTCGAAATATTTATCAAATCGTATCCCGACGCGCATCCGCGGATCCGTACGCGGCGACATGCGCCGCGACAAAACGCGCCGCGCGCGGGGCGATCAAAAATGCAAGCGGCGTTTAAGCTCCCCGACGTACGATTTGCGGACGAACATCATCATCGCCAATACGTCCACCAGACCGCGCGCAGTGCAGACATACCAGCCCCAGCCGCAGCTTTTGAGCCACAGATACGAAATGCCGATGCACAGCGCGGACAACACGCACAGACGCGTAAGCGCCATCTCGTAATTGCCGCGATTGCCGCGGTTGGCAAAAAACATGATTTCGTGCACGGTCGCCGTCACAAGCACGACGATCGGCGCGGCGAGCGTAAACGCCCAAGGATTGTTGGCGCCGCTCTTGGTAACGATTTGCAAATACACGCACAGGATCACGACCGCCGCCGCGTCCCAAGAGATCTGTTTGCGCGCGCTGAAACGCTTAAATATGCCGCGTCCGACCGTCAGCCATGCCAGCGCGATTGCAAAGAGCACGTGCCACGACCAGGACAGTTGTTGATCCACGGCGAGATTGACGCCCGCGCAGACGACGACCGCAAACAGACTGACGAACAGCAAGATGCGAAATGCCAGCTTGCTGGCGGTTTTGCGTTTGACGGTCGGATACGCGTGCACGTCCTGCGAGTTTTGCGCGTCGGACAGAAAGGCGCCGCACAGCGGACAATTGCCCCGTCCGTCTTCGATGCGGACGCCGCACTTTCGGCACTGTTTCATTTGACTTCCCTCCCGTTGCTGTTGATCGTGACTTCGATGCCGTGCGAATGCAACATGCGGAAGAAATCGCGTTCCAGCGTGCTGTCCTTGATCGTACGCGTAATCGTGACGACCGTCTTGCCGTCGTAGGACGCGCACGTCATCGCGCGGTTGACGTACTTCTGCGGTCCGAGCACAAATTCGAAACGATCGATGTACGCGCTCAGTTCGGGCGGCATCGTGACGTTGCCGATATTGCTGAATCCGCACGTGACCAACTTTTCCCCGACCGCGTAAAACGATAGGTTCATGACGAACGTTTTGAGAAAGCGCGGCGCGAGCCGAATGATCAGATTCTGTTCCAGCGACACGTTGGAGTTGATAAACTTCTGACAGTATTCGGGCGAAATATTTTCCTTGATCTGACGTCCCAGTTCTTGACAGATCTGCTCGAACGTCTGCTCCACCGGCGCGATGTCCGCGTTGTAATATCCCGCGAAATTGCGCAACGTGACGGACGGAAAGGTCTTGCGCAAATTGATCGGCACCTGTACCTTAATCGACTTTTTCTTTTTGCCCGGACTCTCGTACTGCTGTCTGCGCAACAATACATACGCAAGCACGGAGGCGAGATATGTATTGATCGTGCAGTGATACGTCTTGGCGGCGGCATGCAACTGTTCCAGCGACATGCTGCCCTGCGTGACGTTGAGCACGCCGATGTTCTCGCGCTGTCCGCCGACCTGATACGCGACCGATTCGCCGCGCGGCTTCACGCCCTTGGACATATCGACGTAGCGACTGAACGAATCTTCGATCTCTTCGGGCGTCGGATCGTCTTCGTAATGCAAAATGTCGCCGTAATCCGCGACCTGCGCGCCGCACAGCTCGCAATAGCGCAAGACGAGCGTCTTCAAAAACGCGAGCGCGCCCGTGCCGTCGGTAATCGCATGGAAGACTTCCAACGAAATCCGATGCGAATAATACAGCACGCGGAACATATAATCGCGCCCGTTGATGCGCATCATTTGACAGGGATAATTCTTCTCTTCCGCGACTTTGGGACGCTTATTGACGTACTGGAAATAGTACCAGAAGAAGCCCTTTTTCAACGTCACCTGAAAAGACGGAAACCGATCCAAAATATCTTCGAGCGCGCGTTGGAGCAACTCGGGATCGACAGGCTGTCGCATGACGACCGACATGCGGAATACGGCGTTCCAGCGCGAATTGCGCGCCGCCGGATAAATCTTGGCGGCGTTGTCCAGTCGGAACCAATCTTTCTCGAACATTGCATTCTTCATATCGACACTCCTGCCGCTCCATTATACTAGATGCGCAAGGAAATTACAATAACGATTGCAAAATTTTCAACAATCTTACACAACTCTTACACGGACGCGCGCAAAGTATATACGATTCGGATCGATTTCGCCGCGCGGGATCGGAAATGTCCATATTTTCGTCGCACAGACGCCGCGCATGAAAAACGGGGGCAATCGCAGCCCCCGCCTGCTTGCGCGGTTATGCCGTCAAGCGATGATGCCGAAGACGGTTTGCGCGCGTTCCCAATGCCGCTCGCCGCCGACCAACGCGACGGTCTTGGCGGCAAAATCCTGTATCGCGCCCCAGTCGCGCAACGTCAGCACGCCTTGATCTTCGACGACCGATTTGTCGCCCGCCTTGGCAAGCGAAACGCCGCGTATGCCGCTCGCCGCCAAAAAGTCCACGCCTTCGCCGCATGCGACGACCGGCTTGCAGTGCTTAAACGCTTCGACCGCAAAATGCAACGCATTGCCGTTGCCGAGCAGCGCGCTCGCGCCCTGTCCGCACGGTACGAACACCGCGTCGTACAAGACCGACGTCGCCGTCTCAAAGGTCTGCGTGCTCATGATCGTCTTGCCGCCGGCGTCGGAGACGTTGCCCTGCTTGGGCGCAATGATTTCCACGCACGCGCCCGCTTGGGTGAGCGCGTTGCAGACCGTGTCCAGGCATTTGCGATCGAATCCTTGATCGATCAGCACCGCTACTTTTCTGCCCTTGGGCATATTGGGTTGATGCGCCATGCTCAACGCGGGCGAAGACTGCTTGCTCGCCGCGGGTTTCAGGGTTGCGGGAACGGTCGCGCCGCATCCGATCGCGACTTGTTTGCTCAATTCGCCGTCGATATGGTTGAGCATATCCACAACCGCCTGTCGCACGGGCATGTGCTTGCATTTGCCCAATTCAAAGCGGAACGCGTCTACGATGTGCTGCCGCTCCGGATTGCTCAGGCTGTTGAAAAACAGCGACGCTTGCGTGAAGAAATCCATAAAGCTCTCCGCGCGATTGCGCACGACGCGCCCTTCGACCTGCGCGGGATCGCTTGCAAACGCGCTTTCGCCGCGCTGCGCCGGATGCGGCTGCCCGTCCTGCAACGCGTTGCGATAATACGCGCTGACGCCTTCGTCGATCGTCATGCGATGCATGCCGTCGCGCTGGTTGTTGTGCACGGGCACGACGGGACGGTTGATCGGGATTTCATGGAAATTGGGTCCGCCCAAACGCGACAACTGCGTATCCAGATACGAAAACAATCTGCCTTGCAGCATCGGATCGTTGGTCAGATCGATGCCTGGGACGAGATTGGCGGGACAGAACGCGATTTGTTCGGTCTCGGCAAAGAAGTTGGTGACGTTGCGATTGAGCGTCAATTTGCCGATGCGCTGGACGGGAATCAGCTCTTCCGGCCACAGTTTGGTCGGGTCGAGAATGTCGAAATCGAACTTGAATTCGTCCTTAGGATCGAGCACCTGAATGCCGAGTTCCCATTGCGGATAATTGCCGTTTTCGATCGCTTCCCACAGATCGCGGCGGTTGAAATCGGGATCTTTGCCGGCGATGCGTTGCGCTTCGTCCCACACGAGCGAATGCACGCCCTGCAACGACTTCCAATGGAATTTGACGAACTTGACCGCGCCGCTCGCGTTGATCAGCTTAAACGTATGGATGCCGAATCCGTCCATCGTCCGATACGACTTGGGAATCGCGCGGTCGGACATCAGCCACATGACGTTGTGCGCCGACTCCTGATTGGTCGATACGAAATCCCAAAACGTATCGTGCGCCGACTGCGCCTGCGGGATCTCGTTGTTGGGTTCGGGTTTGAGCGCGTGGATCAGATCGGGGAATTTGATCGCGTCCTGTATGAAAAACACCGGCATATTGTTGCCGACCAGATCGTAATTGCCGTCCTTGGTATAAAACTTGACCGCAAATCCGCGCACGTCGCGCACGGTATCGGGCGATCCGCGGAATCCCGCCACCGTCGAAAACCGTACGAAGACCGGCGTCTTTTCATTGGGATCGCGCAAGAACGCCGCCATCGTCAGATCGGACATGTCGCGGTAGACCTGAAAGTAACCGTGCGCGCCCGTGCCGCGTGCGTGGACGATGCGCTCCGGAATGCGTTCGTGATCGAAATGCGTGACCTTTTCGCGAAAAATGAAATCTTGCAGCAACGCCGGACCGCGTACGCCCGCGCGCTGGATTTCCTGATCGTCGGCGATGCCGACGCCTTGATTGGTCGTCAGTTTGGTATCGTTGTGGCTGACGCGCTCCGCGTCCAGATCGCGGATCTTGTCGTTGGCTGCGCCGCGCTGCATGTTGGCGGACGCGTTGGATTTTGCATTCGGGTAAGTAGTCTCTTTTTCCATATTGCCTCCTTTGGATTCTGCAAGTATTGCCGCCGCGCCCGCGTTTTATACGCAAACGGCGACCGACAATCCCCCGCACAGCATATGCGCCTGCCCCGTCCGCGCGTGAAAATCAAAACGGCGCCTCCAATCAGGGAGACGCCGATAGGATCGCACGGTATTATAGCGCTTATCGCGCGCGGGATAACGAATAGGCAACCGATCGGACAAACCGCATCGTATCGTCGATCGGGATTGCAAAATTCATGCCTTCCGCCTGCGCGATGCCCGATACGACCGTACCGATGACTTTGCCGGACGCGTCCAGCAGCGGACCGCCGGAATTGCCGCCGTTGACGGCGCAATCCGTCATCAACAGCCGATTGCCGTGCACCGTACGCAATCGATCGCTGACGATCCCCTTGGTGACGCACAAGCCGCGCCCGAGCGAATTGCCGATCACATAGACGGGAGCGCCGTTGAATACCCGATCGAAATCCCCGATCTCCAACGCACGCGCGCCGTCCGGCACGGCGTCCAAACACAACAACGCCAAATCGATGCCGTCTCCGTGTCCCGCCTGACCGTCGCCGACCGCAATGACCTGCGCCGATACCGTACGTCCGTTGACTTTGGCGTCGATTCGGTCGCAGATTCGATACGTCTGCGCTTGCGCGACGACGTGCGCGTTGGTAATCGCCAACCCGCCGCGATCGATCAGATACCCGCTGCCCGCGCTTACGCCGTCCGCAAATCGACAGGTCAATTCCAACGCGCCGCATTCCGCGCGGGCGACGACGTCCGTCCCGTCGAACACCGCCGCGTATTGCGTCGGCGACGCTTCCTGTACATCGCCGCAACAAATACAACGGTATACGCCGTTTTGCAACGCATATGCGCCGCCGCAGATCGGACAAGTACGATTGGACATACAACGATTCTCCTTTTATACGGCGTCGCGCAAACGACCGTCGTTTTACTCCTGCTCGATCGAGCCTTGTTTGTTTTGGATCAGCTTTTCGAAATCTTCGACCAGTTTGACTCTGCTCAAATAGCTTTCCGTTTCCTGCTTTTCCGATTTGATTTTTCCCGAAATACCTTCGCTTTCTCTGGCGGCAAACCGTCCCCAAAGATAGAACGCTTTGCTGATAACGCCGATCAACGTGGGAATCGCGCCGATCACAAGCGCAATGTGCGTAACAACAGTTGCTATCGCGCCCGATCCTCCGTTCTTAAAAATGGAAACGATAAATTCCAGTATGAGCCCGATGACCAAGCCTATGACAAACATGACGGGCAGCGGCAACAAGATCCACAGCCAGTGATTGAAAAACGCGTCTTCGTCCGGAGCCAAACGACGAATTCGATTATTGCGAGCAATTGTCTTCTCGTAACCGCGGATTTTATTCAAACGCGTTTTGGAATCGGGCTCTTTCTTTAAGGCGACTTTTTCCGCCTCGTTCTCCGCGATACATTTATCTCGCAGCGCCTGCAAACGCTGCTCCGCTTCGGTAAGCGCCGCGCCCTGCGCGCTTTGCCGCAAGATTTTCCAATAGGAATTGCACGCGACGTCGTCCACATAGCGTTGACGATCCATACGCGCATACAACGCGTCGTAATCGGCAACCTCGTTCTTGGCAAACAACGCGCCCCACAGCGCATCGACGTCGTGCGGACGCACTTCGAGATACGCATCATAATAACGCACCGCTTCGGCATACTGGCGAGTGCCCGCATACCGCGCCGCTATGCGACAAAGCTCGTCCGTCGCCTGTCGGCGCAACGATTCGCAACGCTCGACAAGTCGGCGTCCGTCTTTGTCCCATTGCTCTCTTTTCGTCGCATCGGCGTATTGCAGGGCGTTGCGGTATTCGTCGGATTGCAACGATTTTTCCGCTTCTTGGCAAGCCGAGATGCACGCGATATAAGTCTTCATCGACGTCACCGCGCCCGTATCCAAAAACGACTCGAAATCGCGCTTGCGATGCTTGGCGAAATATCGCCCCATCCAAGCGGGCGCATAATGCGGATCTTCCGCCAACGCCTTGTCGTACAATTTCAAAGCCTTATCGTACTGCCCGCCGGAGCGCATGCAGTTGTCTCCGTTTTTCGTAACGTCGGCGACGAGTTTTGCCCGACATTCTTCATAACGCGTTTGGGACGCTTGCAAATACGCATCGTACTGCGCGCGTTGTTGTTCGTCCGCATAGGCGCATGCATTCTTATGATTCCGCCCTTGGAAGGTTGCGAATATCTGCCGATTGCGCGCAAGCGCTTTGTCGAACGAATCTCCGGACGTATCGGACGCGCACGACTCTTCATACGGCATATCCGCGCCTTGAACGATTCGGTTCTCGCACAAAAACAACCCGTACCAGCCCGCGCTGTTGTCGGGCGCGATATCCAATACTTTTTGATAATATTTCTGCGCTTCATCGAATATGCCGTCCGCCGCTTCCTGTTGCGCGCGCAGCAACAGCGATTGGACGGTCGCGCCGGTGCCGTGCTGTTTCTTGGACACGTCGGAGATTTTGGCGGCAAGTTCTTCTTCCAGTCTTTTCTGCGCCGTTTCCCACGCGCGCTTTTGCTCTTCGATCTGCCGTTTGAGTTCGTCCGCTTCCGACGTGCGTTTGGTCACGCCCAGTTTGAGCGCCAACGCATCCGCCAACTCGATCTCATATCCGCCCGCCGGATATTTGGCGAGATTGATGCCCTGTTTGCGCAAAAACGACGGCAAACTCTTGGGCGGCACCGAAAACACCGCGCAACACGCGTCCGTCAGATTTTCGTCAAAGATCCGATCTCGGAAGCGCGACCATTCGTTTTTGACCCAAGCGGATTCGATATACGATTCGTCCGTCGCGACCAACACGAAGTATCGACAGCTGTACAGCGCCTTGTAAATGATCGGTTCGTAATCTTCGCCGATCCGATCCTTGAGCGTCACTTCCGAGAAAAACGTGCGGATGCCGCGCTTTTCCAATTCGTCATAGATGCGGCGAGCGACGACGCGATCCCGAGTCGGATTGTCGTTGTCGTCCGTGGACTTGAACGAAATGAATACATCGTAATCCTGCTCGTCTTCCAGTTGCTGTTTGATATGCTTTTGCAGGCGCGCGATGACGGCGGCGCTTTTTTCGTAGCGCGCGCGTTGTTCGGGCGACGCATACCGCAACGCCGCCAGATAATCCGCATGTTCCCGAATATCCTGTCGGATCGTACGCCGACACGTGGGAATATGGCGATGCGTACGCGGATCTTCGACGTACTCGATGCCGTACGTGCTGATCAACAGTCCCCAATGCGCTTCGGCGTCGGTCGGATTCTGATCCGTCACGAGCCTGTATTCGGTAATAGCGTCGTCGAAATTATTGTTCAACCGATAGCGGTTGGCGCGATTGAGCGCAAGGATCAAAGCCTGACTCTTTTCCTGCTGAAAAAAATACTTGTTGTCGCAAGCGGAACAAACGGCGCTCATCCCGTCTTCGGCATATATCAATACGGCGCCGCAGGTCTCGCATTGCAATACTTGTTTAGCCACTCGTGTTTCTCCTTCCCGTCTACTTTATCTGTCCGTCAAGCGCGCAACAGGCGCGATTGCCGTTATCCTTTCGTACCTCTGTGCGCAAGCGCCGCGCGGATTTGCGCCAACGCGTCGCCCAATGCAACGTCGTTGTCCGCCGTGCGCTCCAACTCGGCGCGCAATTCCGCGATCATGTCGGCGATCTTGTCGTCTACGACGGCGACGTCGTGCGACGCGTCCGGATTGCAGTAGCGCAGCTTGGACGCAACGTCGCGCATTCGATCCCGCATCGTTTGCGATTGCGCATCCGCATACAGCGCAACGAGCGCATCGAATGCCGATGCGTTGCGCGCGATCCGCTCCCGGCTTCGATTGATCTGATCCACATGCAATGCGCCGCCCTTGCGTCGCCGCACGATCACGATCGCAACCACGACCGCCGCGACGACTGCCGCTACGAGAATGCCTATCCAAATCATACCTTCGATCTCCTACTGCAACGCCTTGCCGCATTGGGCGCAGAACTTATTGTTCGCGCCGTTGACGTGTCCGCACGCCGCGCATTTGCGCTCGGTCGTCCCGACCGGTTTGCCGCACTGCCCGCAGAACTTCGCGCCGTCCGCATACGCCGCGCCGCAATGCGTGCAAAACTTGCCCGCGCCGCCGCGACCGTTCTGCCAGCCGACGATTTTGCACACGTCCAGATATTTGTCGTAATCCGCAGACTGCAACTCCCGCATCAAACGTTCGCGCTCGAATTGCCGATCTTCCAACCGCTCGTATTCCGCGACCCACCAGCGATAGTCGTCTTTTTGTTTTTGTTCCTGCGCTTCCTGCTCCCGCAACGCCTTGACGCGCGACAGTTCTTGCTCCAACGCCTGTTTGTCTTCGGGATGAATCACCACGTTGCCGATGATAAAATACGTGACCGCCAACCCGTACGAGTCGGAAAACATCTTGGCGATCAGCGGACGGATCCCGCTTGCGACCTCCTGTTTGTGTTCGGTAAACGCCGCATACGACAGCCGCTCGCTGCGCATGACCTTGGCGATCGCCGGCTCGATTTCGTTGAGCAGACGCCCTTTGAGCCGTTCGCGCAGATCTTGTACGGAAAACTCTTTTTTCGTCCCGATTAACTCGCAATACAGTTTGCGCGGGTCTTCGACCTTGACGCCGAACTCGCCGCTCGCCCCGACCCGAACCGAAAGCTCCGTCACCGGGTCGCGGAACGTAAACTGCGTCGGCGTCCCCCAATGCACCTGCATCTCCGCCGTCTTGGACACATAGATCAGATCGACCGTCAGCGATCCGACCTTGCTGTCCTTAAACAAGCCGTGCTTGACGTCGAACAGCGGATAATCCCCCGCCTGCAACGTCTCTTGCAAGCGCCCGTTTTTGAGCAGGATCGCATTGTGCGTTTCGTACACGACAACCATCGCGTTGGGCTCCATGTCGTCTACCGTCTTGCGCACGAAGATGTCGTCGTTGGACAGTTCCAACTGATTTAAGCCGATGATTTGTACCGCAGGCTTTGCCATATCGCTATCTCCTTTGCATCGAATGCAATATTCGATGCAAACAAAACGCACGCGCGTGCCGCAAATGCGCTGTCGACGATAAGTTTTCGTTAATTGTTTGGAATTTTATGCGGAAAAATGTTGCATTTTCGCAAGGAAACATGCGATAATATGCCTGTATTTGGCATCGAATATTGCATTCGATGTCATTTTTTGATTACAAATCGTTCAACTTTTGCACCGCGTCGCGTTTGGTCTGCATCAGCGTATGCGCGTAAATTCGCATCGTAATTTCCACGTTTTCGTGCCCCAGCAACTCGCTCAGCGTCTTAAAGTCCACGCCGCTTTCCAGCAGTCGGGTCGCAAACGTGTGCCGCAGCGTGTGAAAGTTGCGCACGCGGATCTTACACTTCTTTTGCACGGATCCGAACAGATACTGACACATGCGCACGCTCAGGACGCCGCGTTGCGTCCGAAAAATATTGCCTTGCGGCGCGTCCCGTCCGATTCGCTCCAACATCGCGCGCAAACGATCGCACATCGGGATCGTACGGATCGACGCGACGGATTTGGGCGTATCGACGACGCTGCTCCATACCCCGTCCGCGCCGCAGACGCGATACGTTTCCTTATCCACGCGCAGCGTGCGCTCCCGCCAATCGACGTCGTCCCATCGCAACGCCAATATTTCTCCCAATCGCATCCCCGTATACAATCCCACGATGATCGGATAATAGCGTATATCCGTATGCGCGGATACAAACTCGACCAATCGCGCCTGCTCGTCGCGCGTCAATACGTCGATGCGCCGCCGCGGAATTTTTCTGCGTTTCAACGACAGCGCAGGATTGTCCGCAATCCACCGATTGGCATGCGCGTATCCGAATACGCCGCGCAGTACCGCGATCACGAGATTTTCCGTCGCGATTGCAATCCTTTGTTGCGGATTGCCGCCGCGCGGCGCGCGCAGTTGCGCAAGCATGCGCTCCAATTGGTGCGCCGTGATTTGCCCGATCGGGCGCTTGTATCCGAAATACGGCAATATATGATCCTTGCCGATTCCGCGATAGCGCGCATACGTACGCAATTTGACGTTTGACGCCGCTTTGTTCAGCCATGCGTCGAATACGATTCCGATTTCCATTTCGATCGCTCCTTTCCGATGTATTTCTTCATCAGAGTAGCGAACGATCGTTGTAAAATCCAAACGATTCGAAATCGTATCGACTTTTACTTGGCTCTTCGGGATAAAAACACAACCGTCTCCACATGCTTGGTCTGCGGAAACATATCGTACGGCGCGACGCGATCGACGGTATAGCGATCCTGCAAGATCGCCAAATCGCGCGCGAGCGTCGCGGGATTGCAACTGATGTAGACGATCTGCTGCGGCGCCGCGTCCAGAATCGCGCGCAAGACCTGCTCATCGCAACCTTTGCGCGGTGGATCGAGCACCAGGATACCGGTCGGTACGATTTCGACGCCGATCGCAAGCGCGCCGCACTGCGCGACTCGCTCGTCCGAATAATACGCGCGCATCGCACGGCGGAACGTCTCCGCGCTATCCGCGGCAGACATGTCGGCGCACAGCTCTTCGGGCGGCAACGCCCGATACATATCCGCAAAATCGTCGAATGTCTGCAACGACGATACGCGACAGTCCAGCATATGCCCCGTCTGCACGTGTACGAAGCGCACGACGTCGCCGACCCGCAACGCGCGACGCTTGTCGTCGTTGAGCCGCAATTCGTAACGCTTGCGTCCCGACGCAATGGCTTGGAACGGTTCGTCTTCCAAACGCATCTGCATCGCGATCCGATAGCGTCCGCCGATCCGATCGATGACCGCGGGCAATTCCGTACGGCAATCGCCGCAGATATTCGTGATTTTGTCGCGATTGCCGTTGCGATCCGCGAGCGCTTGCGCATCTTGTACGGCTTGCGGCACGATCTCGATCGCAACGACCGACGATGCGCGCGCCGCAATCAAGTTGGACAAAATCCCCGTACCGCTGTACGCGTCGATCGCGACGCAATGCGCAAACTGCGCGACATAGTCCTGCACGCGCCGATAGATCGCGTCGCGTACCGCGTCGTTGATCTGCATAAACGATTCCGGAGACACCGAGCAGTGTACGCCGAGTATGTCTTGACACAGTTGGCGCTCGCCGTGCACGCAATGCGTCGCATCGCCCAAAATCACATTGGTGCGCTTGCGATTGCACGATACATACAGCGAATAGCGTATCCCCAACGCGTCCAACGCGTCGATAAAGTCTTGTCGATGCGGCAACCGATCCGCGCACACGACGATCACGATCGCATACGCGTCCCCGACCTTGCGTACGACCGCATGTCGCAAAATCCCGTCGTGCGCCGTCTCGTCGTAGACGGAAACGCCTGCGCGCTGCGCGACGGCGCGCACGCTTTCGACGATCCGACTCATCATCGGCTCGTGCAACGGACAGTGCCCCGTCTGTGCTTCGTCCGACGATCCGAACGGCACGATCTCGTGCGTCCCCGGGCGGAAATACCCTGCGACGATCCGATCTCCTTGCATGCCGAACGGCACTTGAATTTTGTTGCGATAGCCGTATTCCGCGCCGCAAGCCGTCGTCTCGTCGACGACCGCGTCGACGCGCGCCTTGCGCAGACAGTCCGCGACGGTCTTGCGTTTGATCTCCAACTGCGTGCGATAACGGATATGCTGCATATCGCAACCGCCGCATCGATAAAAAATCGGACAGCGCGGCTGTACCCGTTCGGGCGCGGGCTGCAACATCTTGATCACGCGCGCGACCGCGTACTGTTTCTTGACCTGTCGGATCTGCGCCGTCACGCGCTCCGATACCAACGTCAACGGTACAAAAACGACCAAGCCGTCGCATCGCGCGACGCCTTCGCCGTTCATTCCCGTTTCGGTAATCGTCAGATCGACGATATCGCCTGTCCGTAACATACTGTCAGTATATCACATCGAACGCGTCACGACAATCGCGCGAGTACCGATATTTGCAAACTTTTGCGTATCTCACGACGCGCCCGCGAAATTTTAATTGCGCGTGCGACGCTCCTGACGCTTGCGAATCGCGCGGATGCTCCATACGCCCAGCCATATCCCGAATTGCAACAGCGTCATTGCGCCCAACATGCCGACGATCGCAAAGATCGAAATCTTGAACCACGGCTCGCTCAAACCGCCCGCCGCCGTATTGCCGTCATCGTTGCCCGAACTGTCGGGGTTATCGGAATCGCTGCCGTATACAAACTGTTTAGGCGCGCTCTCGTTCGGCGTCTGCGACACGTCGCCGTTGATATCCGCCAACTCGAAATTCGCCGCGCTCGACGCGCTCAATTTGGCTACTACTTTGTAAGACTGTCCCGCGACCAGATCGGATTCCGCGACGAGATTGCCGTTTGCATCGTAATATTCGTAAACGATCTGCACGTACTCCGCATATTGACTCGATATCGACAACGTCGGTTTGCCGCTGTCGTCCGTGCCCCAAATCTCGGTCAATTTGACTTTGGCGATGCTCCATTCCAACGCATACTCCTGCGAGCCCGTCGCGCCGTCCGCCGTCGCCCAAACATAGTTGGTATTCGGCAGCGTCACCGTCGCGCGATACGTTCCCGCGTTCGTCGCCGTCGTCACGAGATCCAGCGTCATCAACATCGCGTCAAAACCCGTCAATAAATCGAGCAAGCTGTACTCCGTCCCGTTGAACGTCGCTTCCTTGACCGTCGGCGTCGCGATTTGTTTGGGCAGAATTTCGACCGCAAACACGCTCTTGTCCAGCAAATACGACTCGTCCGTCATCTCGATCTTGATCACGTACTTACCCGTATCTGTCGGCGCGCCGTCCAACTTTGTATTCTTGCTCAAATCGTCTACGTTCGTCCCCGCATAGTACGTGATCGTATAGCCGTTGGCGCCCACTGCCGCGCCGGTAATCTTGACGTCGTCCGACGTATACCGCGCATTGCCGTCATAGGTTACCGTCTCCGGCACTTGCGCTTGCACCGCCGTATACGGATCGTTGCCGATCGATACCGTCGTCTGCGCGGGCTCGGTCAACAAGCGGTAATTTTCGCTCTTGTCGCCGCTCAAAAACGCCTCGATCTTAAAGGTTTGCGGGTTCTCCGGTCCGATGTTGTCCGCGATCACTTTGT
>ERZ779629.55-NODE-55-length-52695-cov-7.414020_pt1 | contig 52695 bp, 51 predicted proteins | sample MGYA00514192_ERZ779629 | MGnify/ENA primary metagenome ERZ779629 (study PRJEB29562, sample SAMEA4376709) | mouse gut metagenome | isolation source: Cecum | study: EMG produced TPA metagenomics assembly of the A DSS colitis mouse model was used to assess the microbial... | reverse complement strand
CCAAAGCGAAGCCAAGCAATTCGTGTTCGGCAACGATCCGAACAATCCGAGCGGATCGGGCGGCAACGGCGGCATGATATCCGCGCAGGACGTGGATTGGTTCAAGCGCATCTTCGTGATCCTGACGGCGATGGTCGGCGGAATCTTATCGGTGCTGGCGGTGATGGCTTTTTTGGTGGCGGACATTCGGTGTTTGCGCAAGAAAAAGGATCGCGCGGATCGACAATGACGCGTGCGCGCCTTTCGGCGTCGAATGCGGCGCATAGGGGATAGACAAAATCCGTCCGATATTCGGACGGATTTTTTATGTCGCAGAATCGATTCGGGATCAATTGTCCGTACGTTTGTTGCGCGCGGCGAGTTTGAGGCGCTGTTCTTTGTTGAGAATGGTTTTGCGCAGACGGATGCTTTTGGGCGTCACTTCGACCAATTCGTCGTCGGCGATGAATTCCAGACACTGTTCCAGAGACATCAGGACGGGCGGCACGAGTTTGAGCGCTTCTTCCGATCCGCTGGCGCGGTTGTTGGTGAGCTGTTTGCGCTTGCAGACGTTGACGACCATGTCGTCTTCACGCGAGTTTTCGCCGACGACCTGACCGGCGTAGACTGCGACGCCCGCGCCCAGGAAGAGCGTAGAGCGTTCCTGCGCGTTGAACAGTCCGTACGCGGTCGTCGTACCGTCTTCGAACGCGATCACCGATCCGCGACTGCGCTCTTGCACGTCGCCTTTATAGGGCTCGTATCCGTCGAACACGTGGTTCATGACGCCGAATCCGCGCGTATCGGTCAGCATTTCGCCGCGGTATCCGATCAGACAGCGCGCGGGAATGCGGAATTCCAGTTTGGTGCCGCCGCGTTCGTCGGGCGTCATGTTGATCAGTTCGCCTTTGCGCATGCCGATTTTGTTCATGACGACGCCGACATAGTCGTCCGGTACTTCGACGACGAGTTGCTCCATCGGTTCGCACCGCACGCCGTCGATCTGTTTGAAGATGACTTTGGGGCGCGATACCTGGAATTCGTAGCCTTCGCGGCGCATCGTTTCGATCAGGATGGACAGATGCAACTCGCCCCGTCCGAATACTTCGAAGCAGTCCGAGCTGTCCGTCTCTTCGACGCGCATGCTGACGTTGGTCAGTACTTCGCGCATCAAACGCGCGCGCAGGTGGCGGGAAGTGACGAATTTGCCTTCGCGTCCCGCGAACGGACTGTTGTTGACCATAAACAGCATGGACAGCGTCGGCTCGTCGATCGCGACGAAGGGCAGCGCTTCGACCTGTTCGGGCGAGCAGATCGTTTCGCCGATGTTCAGATTTTCGATGCCGCTGATCGCGATGATGTCGCCCGTCGCGGCGCTGTCGCATTCCGCGCGTTTCAGCCCTTCGAATCGGTAAAGATTGGAGATCTTGCACGGACTTTGCGTGCCGTCCGTATGCACGACGACCGCCTGTTGTCCGCTGCGGATTTTACCGCGCGCGATGCGTCCGATGCCGATGCGTCCGAGATACTCGTCGTAGTCGATGTTGCATACGATCATCTGCAATCCGCCGTCCGGATCTCCGCAGGGCGGGGGAATCTGTTCGAGCACCGTGTCGAGCAGCGGCTGCATGTCCGTGCCCGCCGTCGTCGGGGTCAGACTCGCCCAGCCTTGTTTGCCGCTCGCGTATACGGTCGCAAAGTCGAGTTGGTCGTCGTTGGCGCCCAGTTCGATAAACAGATCGAGCACCGCGTCCACGACGCGTTCGGGATCGCCGCCGCGATCGATCTTGTTGATGACGACGATCGGTTTTTTATCCAGTCCCAATGCCTTTTTGAGGACGTAGCGCGTCTGGGGCATACATCCTTCGATCGCGTCTACGAGCAAAATCACGCCGTCCACCATGGACAGAATGCGCTCCACTTCGCCGCCGAAATCCGCGTGTCCGGGCGTGTCGATGATATTGATCTTGACGCCTTTGTATTCGACGGACGTGTTTTTGGCAAGGATGGTAATGCCGCGTTCGCGTTCGATCGCGTTGTTGTCCATGACGCGTTCGACGACCGTCTCGTTGGTACGGAAGATGTGATTTTGACGCAACAACTGATCGACCAGCGTGGTTTTGCCGTGATCGACGTGTGCGATGATTGCGACGTTGCGGATGTTTTTGTTTTCCATAAGTCTATTTTCCTTTGATGACGTTGCGCGCCAAGATGCGATTGCCCGCTACGGTCAGATAGCAGTAGCAGCCGTCTTTCCAGGCGCCGGGATTGATCAGTTTGAGATTGCCGTACGTTTCGACGGCGGGGCGGTGGGTATGTCCGTACAGTCCGCACGACACGCCTTGCGCCAGACACTCCGCATGCAAGGTCTCCGTGCCGCTCTTGACGCGCAGCATATGTCCGTGCGTGATCAGAATGCGCGCGTCTTCGATCTCCACGATGCGGAACGCTTCCGTACCGCCGTCGCAGTTGCCTTCGATCGAGATCAGCTTGTCCGAGTACAGCGCGCGCAATTGTTCCGCGTCGCGTCGTCCGTCGCCCAGATGCAGGATTTTGTCCGCATGTTCGAACAGCTCCGCCGTCGCTTGGTCGATGCGCAGCGTATTGTGCGAGTCGGACAGTACGATGCAGGTCGTCATAGCTGTCGCAACAGCGCGTGCAGCGCTTTGGCGCGGTGGGAGACGGCGTTTTTCTGTTGCGCGCTCGCTTGGGCGAAAGTAAGGTGCAGATCGTCGGACAGGAAGTACGGATCGTATCCGAATCCGCCCTCGCCGCGCGGATCGTCGACAATCGCGCCGTACGTCTCGCCGCGCGCGCTGATCTCGCGTCCGTCCGGATAGCACAGCGCGACGACGCTGACGAAATACGCGCTGCGGTCGGACTCGTGCTCGCGTTCGCGCTCGTGCAAGCGTGCAAGCAGTTTTGCGTTGTTGGCGGCGTCGTCGCAAGGTTCTCCCGCATAGCGGGCGGAGCGTACGCCGGGCGCGCCGTTCAAAGCGTTGACGCACAAGCCGCTGTCGTCCGCCAGCGCGGGCAGTCCGCTCATGTGGCAGATCGTGCGCGCCTTGATCAATGCGTTGTCGAGAAACGTCTCGCCGTTTTCTTCGATCTCGATGTGAATGTTCAGGTCGGACAACGAGCAGATTTCGTCGAATCGATCTCCCAAAATCGCGCGGATTTCCGCGAGTTTGTGCGCGTTGTTGCTGGCGATCGCGAGTTTCATAACGGCTTTTTCTCCTTAGATGCGGGCGCGTCGAGTTGTTCGTACAGCGTCTTGGGATTGGCTTGCTGGATATGCGCGACGAAAGCGTCGTAATGCTTGGGCGCGATCTGGATCTGATAGATCGCAGCTTGCCGACCGTCGGAGGGATCGACGACGTTGCCGCCGTTTTCGACCGCGACGTAGAGCAGGAAGTAGCGCTTGTCCGAGCTGACGCGGATCACGAGTATGTCGCGATAGTCGATGCGCCATACGCCCAGTCCGATAAAGCAGATCAGCCGATCCCGCCGCAGATAATATCCGGATGCAAACGCGACCGCGCCGATCATCGCCGCCGCGATCGCGACGATGACGATCGCCGCGACGTCCAGCGCCGGATTGGACGACGACAGACCCGCGGAGCCGGTCAGTCTCAATACGTTGACAACGAGCGTGACGGGTAGTATAATCATGAGCACGGCGAACAGCGCGTACATTTTACGGTTTTGCCGATACGGATAGAATCGTTTCATACCGCAGATTATAACAAATATTTTGCGCGCGCACAACCGAATCGACCGATAATACAAAGGAAATCGTTACTTTATGCAGTTCAGAACGATATGCGAACGGGATTTCGAGACGATCGCGCGCATACAGGCGCAGACGCGATACGACGGCAGCGAATATTCGTTGTTATATTTGAGCGGGTGGCAATATTTCGCATTTTCGACGATGCAGATCGCGCAGACGGACGAGGCCGTTTATTTGCGGTTTGCGCCGCCGCAATCGGACGGGGAATACCGCTATTTGCCGCCGCTGTGCAAGGAGGACGCAATCGCGCGAGCGATCGATGCGTTGGAGCGTTATTGCGCCGAATGCGCGCAGCCGTTGCTGATTGTCAATCTGCCGCGCGCGTACGTCGACGCGTTGCCCGTCGGACGATACGAGATACAAACCAACCGCGATTACGACGAATATCTGTACGACCCGCAGGCGCTGTGTACGCTGAGCGGCAAAAAATACCACGCCAAGCGCAATTACGTCAACCGTTTTATGCAAAACTATATGGACGGCGATGCGCCGCGCTGTCGTCTGCGCGCTTACGCGGCGGAAGATCGCGCCGCGGTCGAACAGTTGATCGAACGCTGGCAGGATACCAAGCAATTCGAGGCGCGTTATCGGCAGTCCGAGATGCAGGAGAGTATCTTTTTGCGGCGGGCGTTTGAATTGCTCGACGGCAATCCGACTTATTTTGCCGACGTATTGGAATGCGACGGCAAGATCATCGGTTTTTCTTACGGCGAGCTTACGCCTTCCGGCGTCGGCATCGTGCATATCGAAAAGGCGGACGTCGCTTACGAAGGCGCTTACGCGGCGCTCAATATGCTGTTTGCGCGCAAGCATTTCGCGTCGGCGCGCGTGATCAATCGACAGGAAGACATGGGGTTGGAAGGCTTGCGCCGATCCAAATCGTCCTATCATCCGATCGGATTCAGCGAAAAATATTATTTGCGCGCCGGAGCGGATCGCTGACCTTGCCGCGCGCGTCGGAGTCGACGCGGACGGATGCGCGGTATAAAATCGCAATTCGGAACGGATGCTCGGCGAAGCATCCGTTTCTGCATTGTCGGGCGGCACATGCGCGGGGTGTGCCGCGATTGCGGACAAAGCGCGTTTGCGATGCGGAAATTTTTATGCAGCGCGCGCGATTTCTTGCAATCGGACGGAAAATATAGTACAATAAAACAACATAAACTTGTTGATTACGGAGAATGCACATGATTCAACTTACGGCACAGGGCAAATACTATGTCAACGGCGAGTTTGCCGACGCGCAGGAACTGACCGCGCTCGGATATTCCGCGCAGGCGCTGCAACAGGCGTACCGCGGTACGATGGCGTATTCGATCTTGTCGGCGCACAACGTCAAGCCGACCGAGAAGGGCGCGCCGATGTCGATCAAATTCGATGCGATGGCGTCGCACGACATCACGTACGTGGGGATTATTCAGACCGCCAAGGCGAGCGGGTTGGAACGCTTTCCGATTCCGTACGTATTGACCAATTGCCACAACAGCCTGTGCGCGGTCGGCGGCACGATCAACGAAGACGATCACGTCTTCGGATTGAGCGCGGCGAAGAAATACGGCGGCATCTACGTCCCGCCCCATCAGGCGGTCATTCATACGTACATGCGCGAATGTATGAGCGGATGCGGCAAAATGCTGCTGGGTAGCGATTCGCATACGCGTTACGGCGCGCTGGGCACGATGGCGATGGGCGAAGGCGGACCGGAGTTGGTCAAGCAGTTGCTCAACCGCACGTACGATATCCGCTATCCGGACGTCGTCGCGGTACGACTGACGGGCAAACCGCGCAAGGGCGTGGGACCGCAGGACGTCGCGCTCGCGATCATCGGCGCCGTGTTCAAGAACGGATTCGTCAAGAATAAAGTCATGGAGTTCATCGGCGACGGCGTGCGCAATCTCCCGATCGAATACCGCAACGGCATCGACGTCATGACGACGGAGACGACGTGTCTGTCCAGCATCTGGACGACGACGGACGACGAAGTCAAAAACTATTACGCATTGCGCGGCAGATTGGACGATTACAAGCCATTGCAACCGGACAAGCTCGCGTACTACGACGCGGTGATCGACGTTTCGCTCGATTTGATCGTGCCGCAGATCGCGTTGCCGTTCCACCCGAGCAACGTCTACAATTTGCAGGACGTGATCGATCATCCGCACGACATTCTGTCCGCCGTCGAACAGGAAGGCAATCGTTTGCTGGGCGGCAAAGTGCCGTTCCGTCTGACCGACAAAATCCGCGACGGCAAAGTGTATGTCGAACAAGGCATTATCGCCGGCTGCGCGGGCGGCACGTACGACAACATTTGCGAAGCCGCCAATATTCTGCGCGACAATTCGATCGGCTCGGATAAGTTTACGCTCAGCGTTTACCCGTCCAGCACGCCGGTGTATTCCGAATTGATCCGCAACGGCGCTTTGGCGTCGTTGATCGCCGCGGGCGTCAATGTCAAATCCGCATTCTGCGGACCGTGTTTCGGCGCGGGAGACGTGCCCGCCAACGGCGCGCTGAGCATTCGCCATACGACGCGCAACTTCGAGAGCCGCGAGGGCAGCAAGCCGGGCAACCGTCAGATCGCGTCGGTCGCGTTGATGGACGCGCGTTCGATCGCGGCGACCGCCGCCAACGGGGGCGTGCTGACGAGCGCGACCCAATCGGATTACGACGATACCGTCGCGCCGTTCCGCTACGATGCGCAGATTTACGCGAAGCGCGTATACAACGGCTGGGGCAATCCCAAGCCGGAATTGCCGTTGGAATACGGTCCCAATATCTGCGATTGGCCGCAGGTGATTTCGTTGACCGACAACGTGTTGGTCAAGCTCGCCGCCGTCATCGAAGATCCCGTCACGACGACGGACGAATTGATTCCGTCGGGAGAGACGTCGAGTTACCGTTCCAACCCGCTCAAACTCGCCGAATTCGCGCTCTCGCGCAAAGTGCCGGAATACGTCGGACGCGCCAAAGGCATTTACGCGGACGAACTGGCGCGACGCGACGGTGCGTTGCCGACCGAATATGCGGACGCGCTTGCGCGCGCGGGCATTCGGCTTACGGGCAGCGTTTCGATCGGCAGCGGCGTGTACGCGGTCAAACCCGGCGACGGCAGCGCGCGCGAACAGGCGGCGAGCTGTCAGAGAGTGCTCGGCGGCGTGTGCAACATCGCGGTCGAATACGCGACCAAGCGTTATCGCAGCAATTTGATCAACTGGGGCATGCTGCCGCTGTTGAGCGACGACAAATTCGAGACCGGAGAGATCGTCGTGTTGCAAGGCATTCGCGACGCGATCGCGCGCGGCGATCAGACGTTCCGCGCAATCGCGATCGGCAAGCAGACGCGCGAGATCACGCTGCGCATGGACGCGTTGACGGCGGACGAGCGGGAGATTATCCTGCAAGGCTGTCTGATCAACTATTATAAGAGTCAACAGTGAACAAGGCGCAGGCGCGGCAAATCGCGCGCGAGCGCGTCGCGGCGATGCGCGACGCGGAGCGGGCGGATGCGGCGCAGGCAGCCGCGCGCGCGTTGATCGACAGCGGTTTGTTGCGCGGTTGCGTGCTGGCATATCTGTCGCTTCCGTCCGAGATGGATACGCAGCCGTTGTTGGATGCGTGTCTGGCGCGCGGGTGCACGGTATACGTGCCCGTCGTGCGGGGAGAGACGATGCGTTTTGTACGGTATACGCGCGATTGTGAAATGCGCGCGGGCGCGTACGGGATTCGGGAACCGATCGGGGCGGAATCAGACGCGGTGCCGATCGCGGCGGACGTTTGCGTGACGCCCATGGCGGCGATCGACGCGCACGGCAATCGCGCGGGCAAAGGCAAAGGATATTACGATCGCTATTTTGCCGTCGCGCCGTCTTGCGTGCGGATCGGATACGGCTACGACGCGCAGGTCGTCGACGCGATAGACGACGTCGGCGCGCACGACGTGCCGATGCAGTATCTGGCGACCGAATGCGGTTGCAGGGAGTTGCGATGAGAGTCATCAGCGGAAAGTACCGCGGCAGAAAACTGCTGTCTCCGGAAGGGCGCGACGTGCGTCCGACCTCGGATAAGGTAAAAGAAAGCATGTTCGACGTGCTGCAATTCCGGATGGCGGGCGCGCGCGTGCTGGATCTGTTTGCCGGTTCGGGCAGTCTGGGCATCGAGGCGATCAGCCGCGGCGCAAGCGCCGTGTTTTGCGACGCCAACCGCAAGAGCGTCGCGCTGTTGCGCGACAATATCGCCGCGTTGGGCGAGCGGTGCGAGATTTTTGCGGGAGATTATCGGGATGCGTTGCGGCGCGTCAACGGTCGATTCGACGCGATTTTTGTCGATCCGCCGTATCGGGAATCGTATTTGGCGCAGATCTGCGCGATCGTGTGCGAGCGCGATTTGCTTGCGGACGACGGCGTCATTGTCTACGAGTACGACGCGGATAGCGAATGGGCGTTGCCGGACGGATTTTACGTGCGCAAGCGCTGTCGGTACGGCAAGACCGGCGTCGCATATTTGGAACGCGCCCGCCGCGTATGCGCGGTGACGGGCAGTTTCGATCCGATTACGGTCGGACATTTGAGCGTGATCCGCCATGCGGCGGAGCAGTTCGAGCGCGTATACGTCGTCGTCGCTAACAACGACGACAAGCCGCAGCGCGTCGATTTGGACACGCGCGCGCGGATCGTCCGCGCAGCGGTGCGCGATTTGGACAATGTCGGCGTCGAAACGTGCGCGGGGATGGTCTGGGAGTATTGCCGCGACCGTCGCATCGATACGATCGTGCGCGGATACCGCAATGCGCGCGATTATGCGTACGAACAGGAGATGGCGCAGTTTAACCGCCGACACGGCGATATCGAGACGCTGTTGTTGCAACAGTCGGACGAAGGTCTGTCCGACGTCAGTTCGACCGCGGTGCGCGCCGCGCTGCAAGCGGGAGATCCGATCCGCAAACTGGTGCCCAAGGGTACGGAAAAAATGATATATCAAGCATACGGAGGACAAGTATGAACGAAATGATCGACGCGGCTTTGAGCAAGCTGGAAGAAGAAATCCGCTCGGGAAAGAAAGCGATGTTCGGCAACGGCAGAACGGTGGACGCCGGTCTTTGTTTGGATCTGATCCAACAGGTTCGGGAAGGCTTGCCCGGATCGATCGCCGAAGCGCGCGTGATTTTGCAGGAGCGCGACCGTTTGCTCGGCGAAGCGCAGCAGCAAGCCAATATGCTCATGGAGCGCGCGCGTCAGCAGGCAAGCCAGCTCGTCAGTCAGTCCAACCTGCTCCAACAGGCGCAGACGGAAGCTGCGCGGATCGTCGAACAAGCCAACCGTTACCGCAACGAGACGACGCAGGCGGCGTATCAGGAGATCGCCGGCGTATTCCAGTCGGCGGAATATTATCTGCGCAATTCGTTGGACAACGTGACCGCGAGTCGGCAGGAATTGATCGGATTGATGCAACAGCCGCCCAAGCCGCAGCAATAATCTCAGGGGCATGCATACGCATCGCAATGCGCGCGCGGCTGTCGTCGCGCGCGTTCGGATCGGATCGTCGGATCCGATTTTTCATTTATAGGAAGATCGGACACAGCGCGTACGTGATCCAAAAGGTGACCGCCGCCTGCGTCAGTTTGGAGATCAGGAAGAACGATACTTTGACCTTGCAGTGCGACAGGAACGTCATCGACTGGAACAGGATCGACAGTCCGCCGAACGACAGCATCGCCGCAACGAACGGCGCGGCATACCGCAACGGCGCGCCGCATGCCGCGATCGTCTGACACCCGCGCGTGATTTCGATCAGGCACATGACGATGCCGCGCGCCAGTTCGGGCGGTTGATTGCATGCTTCCAATGCAAACGCGAGCGGTTCCGCCAACGCGTCGATGACGCCCAGATCGTCCAGCACGTCTACGACCATGCTGAATACCGCGATGTATCCGCCGACGATCAGGACCGACCAGATCGAATTGGTAATGCTGCTGCTCAAGATGTTGTCCGTCGTCTCCGCGCGGATTTGCGCGGGGAGCGATTCGCTGCGTTTGCCGCGGTAGAACAGACCGTTGACGAGCGCGCCGACAAAGTGGCACAGCATGATATAATATCCGCATTTGGGATTGTGCAGCATCAGCGTGCCGACCGTCCCGACGATAAACAGCGGTCCGGACGTGGACGTAAACGTCGAGATCTTGCGCGCGTCCGCCGTCGTCAGACAGCCGTTGTCGTACAAATCGGCGATCAGACGACTGCCTACCGGATAGCCGCTCAGCACGGACATGACGTAGACGTATCCGCTCGATCCGGGCGCGCGATAGAGCGCGGACACGGGCTTGCGCAGCGCTTTGCCCAGATAGTCCGCGCCGCCCAACGACGTCAGCAATTTCGTGAAGAAGAAAAACGGAAACAACGCCGGCGCGACGTTGGTCGCAAACAGCACCATCCCTTGATACACGCTCGCGATATAGCGCTGCGGCTGGATGACCAGACAGCAGATCAAGATGCAGATCAGTGAAGAAAACAGAATTTGTTTGGAATGCGTTTTCAGCGTGCGTACCATATTCTAACGGTATGCGCGCGCGGCGCGATTTAGAATATTCGACGCGCTTGTCTCAATCGATGCGGATCACGCGCATCTGTTGTTTGCCGACGGGCGCCAACGCGCGGTAGACGTTGTCGATCGCGACGGTGCGCGCGGCTTGCGCGTAGCGGGCTTGTCGGGTTGCCGTCGTCGCGATCGGAATACGAACGAGCGCCAGCAAGTCTCTTTTGTTTTCCCGCACCGCGAGAATATTCAGATGGTCGGGAATGCGATCGAGCAATTGTCGCGCGTCGATGCGGTTGTCGCTCAGGATCGCAAGCAGCGCGCGCCGCACGGTCGCGTCGGAATATCGGCTCGTCCCGATCGCGCGTACGAGACTCGGATAATCGGCAGATTGTCGGCAGGCGCGGGCGATGCGTCTGTCCAGTCCTTCTTTGATGCCGCTTACGGCGTGCATGTCTTTGCATCTGCCGACCGCATAACGTACGAGCGCTCCCAATGCATATTGAGAGATCGGCGGGGGCAGCGTGCGCAGGACGTAGTCGGGCAGATAGCGTTGCAATACGGCTTGATTTTCGCGGATATGCGCTTGTCGAAGCGCGCTTGCGCTGGCATGTTCGCCTCGGGCGGCGTCGGATGCGTAGCCGTCGCCGATCCGACGCATCGCGATCGGGCGGATTTGCGCGTTTTGGCGTCGGATTTCGCGCAGATATTCGATTGCCAGGATTTCGTTGGGATTTCGCAACGCGTCGCACGCGTTTTGTTCCCATCCTTGCGATCGGGCGTATGCGTCCGCGGCGCGGTGCAGCGCGGCGGCATAGCCGATTCCGGCGTCCAGATGTTCTTTCAGAAATTTTTGCAATAGGGGCGGTTCTTCCGTCAACAAATTCGCAATACGAACAAGCGCTTGCAAGTCTCCGTTTTCCGTCCCGAACAGCAGACTGCGTTCGCACTCGAACGCGCTCGCCGCGCGGATGACGCCGCACGCAAATCCCTGCGCGCTCGCCGTCGCGTATGCCGCGTCCGACTCGACGACGAGATCGGCGCCCGCGCGGATCGCCCATTCGGCGCGCGCGTATTTTTCGGCGACTGCGAGTTCGCCGCGTTGCACGGCGTTGCCCGACATGACGCATACGACGGCATCCGCGCCGCTTTCGCTGCGGGCGCGGGAGAGTTGGTAGACGTGTCCGCTGTGCAGCGGATTGTATTCGCATGCGATAAAACAGATTTTCATCGATCGTTTTCCGATTTTGGCGCGCTTTTGCGCTTTACAAACGCCTGCGAAAGTTGTATAATGGCACTCGCGGACGTCCGCTGTCATTATACACGGCGGCGTTCGGAAAATAAAGTACTTTTTCGGAGAATCTCGAATGGGGCAGATTATTGAAGAAATTATCGACAAAGCCAAGCGTCTGAACAAGACGATCGTATTGGCGGAAGGCGAAGAGCCGCGCACCGTTGCGGCGGCGCAGGCGATCGTGCGGGACAAAATCGCGAACGTGATTTTGATCGCCGATCCCGCAAAACTGGCGCAGCAATATCCGGACGCGGATTTTTCCGCGATCCGCGTCATCGATCCGGCGAGCGCGGACGTGACGGAATACGCCGCGGAGCTGTATGAATTGCGCAAGGCGAAAGGCATGACGCCCGAGCAGGCGGAGATCGAGATTCGCAAACCGCTCAATTACGCGGCGATGCTGACCCGCAAGGGCGTGGCGGACGGTATGGTTGCAGGCGCGATCAACTCGACCGGCAACGTCTTGCGTTCGGGTTTGACGATCGTCAAGACCAAGCCGGGCATCAAGACGGTGTCGAGCTGTTTTATCATGTCGTTCGACAATACGCCGTATCACGACAATTCGGTCATGGTGTTCGGCGACAGCGCCGTCAATATCGCGCCGACGAGCGAGCAGTTGCGCGACATCGCGATTGCGAGCACGCGCACCGCGCAGGCTTTGGCGGGGATCGACACGCCGAGAGTCGCGATGCTGTCGTTCTCGACCAAGGGCAGCGCCAAGCACGAGCAGGTGGACAAGGTCGTCGAAGCGACGCGTCTGGTTCGCGAGAGCGCTCCCGACATTTTGGTGGACGGCGACTTGCAGTTGGACGCCGCGATCGTACCGGAAGTCGCCGCGCTCAAAGCGCCGGGCAGTCCGGTCGCAGGCAAGGCGAACGTTTTGATTTTCCCGAGTCTGGAAGCGGGCAACATCGGTTACAAACTCGTACAGCGGTTCAGCGGCGCGCAGGCGTTGGGACCGGTGTGTCAGGGATTTGCCAAGCCGATCAACGATCTGTCGCGCGGATGCAGCGTAGACGACATCGTCGCGGTTGCGGCGATCACGGCGGTACAGGCGTCGCAAAACGACTGAACGGGAGAATATTATGAAAGTTTTGGTTGTCAACGCGGGTAGTTCCTCGCTCAAATATCAATTGATCGAAATGCAGGACGAGAGCGTCCTTTGCCGCGGCGGGATCGAACGCATCGGTCTGGACGGCTCGTTTATCAAGCACGTTTACGGCGCGGGCGAACATCGGATCGAGCGTCCGCTTGCCGATCACACGGCGGCGTTCCGTCTGTTGATCGAATGTCTGACGGACGCGCAGATCGGCGTCGTCGCGAATGTGGACGAGATCGACGCGATCGGACATCGGATCGTGCATTCGGGAGAGTCGTTCGACGGATCGACGTACGTCACGGACGAGGCGATGGACAAGCTCCGCGCGCTCGTGCCGCTTGCGCCGTTGCACATGCCGGCGCACATCGCGTGCATCGAATCTTGCCGCGCGCTGTTGCCGACGACGCCCAACGTGTTGGTTTTCGATACCGCGTTCCACGCGACGATGCCGCGCAAGGCGAGCATGTATGCGATCCGCTATGAAGATTACGAGCAGTACAAGATCCGCCGCTACGGATTCCACGGCACGTCGCACCGCTTCGTGTCGGCGCAGGCGATCGAGTATTTGACCGCCCGCAATTGCACGTGCGGCAAGATCGTGACCTGCCATTTGGGCAACGGCTCTTCGATTACCGCCGTCAAGGACGGCAAATGCGTCGATACGTCGATGGGCATGACGCCGCTCGCGGGCATTCCGATGGGGACGCGTTCGGGCGACGTGGACGCCGCGGTCGTCGAAATGTTGTGCCAATGTAAGGGCATGGACGTGTCGCAGGCGTTGACGTATCTCAATAAGGAGTGCGGATTCAAAGGCATCGGCGGCGCGTCCGACGCGCGCGATTTATGCAAGGCTGCGCGCGAAGGCAGCGAGCGGGCGCAACTGGCGATCGACATGTTTGCCTACGGCGTGCGCAAATACATCGGCGCGTACACGGCGGCGATGGGCGGATTGGACGCGATCGTATTTACCGGCGGCATCGGCGAGAACAGTCACGAGTTGCGCGCGGCGATTTTGGACGGATTCGACTTTATGGGCATCGAGTACGACAAAGCGGTCAATGCGGACGCGCACGGCAGATTCGCGGTGCTTTCCGCGCCGACGTCTCGGGTGCAGTTGTTGATCATTCCGACCAACGAAGAACTCGTGATCGCGCGCGATACGCAACAGATCGTCCGCGCGACGGCATAATCTCGCACAATACGGCGCAAATGTTTGAAAAAACGTTTGACATTGTCTGCGAAATATCTTATAATGCATTAGCAATCAGCAGTATTTTGAGAATGGGAGGTGTCCATCATGGCAGTACCGAAGGGAAAAACATCGAAACAGAGAAAGCACACCAGATCGGCGAACTGGAAGATTTCCGCGCCTAACCTTGTCGAATGCTCTCATTGTCACGAAATGAAAGAGAACCATCGCGTTTGTCCCAATTGCGGATATTACGATGGCAAACAGGTCGTTGCGCAGAAAGAAAAGAAAGCCAACTGATCGCAATCGCACATTTGCAAGCGTCCTTACGGGGGCGCTTGTTTTTTTGCCGCGGCGCGCAATCTGACGGGCGTCGCGTCCGAATGCGCAGCCGAAAGGATTGACATAAGACGTTGTCTTGCATATAATAATGTCTGTCAGTCGGGCTGTCGAGACGCTCGGGAAATCGGATCCCGAAGACTCGGACGGGTTCCGGCTCTTTGTTTGTCGAACGATCGTCTTGCCAAACCGCGCAAAACGGAGTATAGTATAGACGTATAGTTTGCCCGGTACGGGCACATAAGGAGTATAGATGAAGATCGTATTGGATTGTCACGGCGGCGACAATTGTCCGCAGGCGGCGGTAGACGGCGCGCTGGCGGCGTTGGAGCGGCTGCCGGAATTGGAGTTGACGCTATGCGGGATCGAGCGCGAGATTCAAACGTGTCTGAACGGACGCGCGTACGATCGCGATCGGTTGCGCATTTTGCCCGCGCAAGATTGGATTTCCAACGAAGATTCTCCGACTCTTGCGATTCGTCGCAAAAAGACTTCGTCGATGGTCGTCGCGTTGAACAGCGTCGCCGCGGGCGATGCGGACGGCATCGTATCGTCGGGCAATACGGGCGCGCTGCTGGCGGGCGCCCAATTGTTGGTCGGACGTTTGCCGGGCGTTACGCGCGCATGTCTCGCGCCGGTGATGCCGACGCTGGAAGACGGACGCGACGTTGTCATGGTGGACGGCGGAGCCAACGTCGACTGCCGTCCGGACACGTATCTGGAATTTGCGATTATGGGCGACGCTTTTATGCGGTCGGTGTACGGGATCGCGTCTCCGCGGATCGGATTGCTCAGCAACGGCGCCGAAGCGGAAAAGGGCAACGAAGCGACCAAACTGGCGCATGCGTTGTTGCGCGAAAGCGGTCTGAATTTTGTCGGCAACGTCGAGGCGCGTTACGTCATGAACGGCGTATGCGACGTGCTCGTGACGGACGGATGGGCGGGCAATATGGCGCTCAAATCCGCCGAGGGCATGGCGCATAATTTGTTTGAAATGATGCGTCGCAACATCGAGCGCGGCGGACTGCGCGCCAAACTCGGATATTGGCTGTTGCGTCCGGCTTTGCGCAGCGTCAAACGGCGCATGTCCTCGGACGAGATCGGAGGCGGCGCGTTTTTGGGCGTGCGCGGCGTCGTCGTCAAGGCGCACGGCGCAAGCGGCGCGCAGGCGTTCTGCAACGCGATTTTGTCGGCGCACAAATTGGCGCGCGGCTATGTCGTGCAGCGGATCGCCGAAGGTTTGAGCGCGTCCAGACGCGTATGCGCCGATACGGAGCGGGCATGAGAGATTTGCACGATTTGCAAAAACAGTTAGGATATACGTTCCGCGATCCCGCGTATTTGGACGCGGCGCTGACGCACACGTCGTACGCGTTCGCGCACAATTGCTCTGGGTACGAACGACTGGAATTTTTGGGCGACAGCGTTGTCGGCTATTATGCGGCGCGCAAGCTGTTCGAGCGGTATCCGGACGCGGACGAAGGCGCGTTGACCGAGATGCGCAAGAAGCTCGTCTCGCAGTCCGCGCTCGCCGGCGTATCGCGCGATCAAGGGTACGGCGCGTATCTGCGCAAGGCGGGCATTCGGGTCGAGGACAAGCAATTGTGCGACATCTTCGAGGCGCTGGTCGGCGCGATCTGTCTGGACGGCGGATTGGCGCAAGCGGAAGCCTTTTTGGATCGACGCATCGGCGCGATGACCGCCAACGCGCGCGAATTGCCGAGCAAGGATTACAAGACGTTGATCAAAGAAGCGCACGACGACTGCGGCGACAAACTGGATTACGATTGCAAGCCGGCGGACGGGCAGTGGCAATGCCGTTTGATGCGCGGCGATCGGACGCTGGCGCAGGCGAGCGGTTCGAGCAAAAAGCACGCGGAACAGGCGTGCGCCAAAGCGCTTTGGGAACAGGAGACGCGCGACGGGCGAAACGCAACCGAATAGCGCGTCGCATCGGGACGATTTGCGGATTTTGCGATCGGTGTAACCGGTCGCAATTTTTTGATTGCCAAAACCGCGCGCGCATGGTATAATAATTTTATTCTGGGGATATTCCGCCCGTAAGCGGCGGGAAGGAGCAGGGGAATGTGTTTTACTTCTAAGAAAAAGCGCTTGCGGGACAACCGCAAATCCGTCGATGCCAACGCGATGCAATTCGACATTTTGTGCACGATCGCGCAGGACGACGCCGATCTGAGCGCAAAATTGCGCGCCGTGCAGGCGTTGTTGGAAAAATTGGTTCCGTCCGACGACAAGCGCGTCGTGCGCATCGACGGCAAGTTGGAAAAGCGCATCGCGCGATTGCGCAAAGTGTTGACCAAAGAGAGCAAGCGCGGCGTGTATAAGCGTTCGCGCAAACTGCTGCGCGAGATCGAGATTGCGGCGGTCGAACGCGGATGCGTCAACCGTGCGTACGCGCCCTGCGACGAGAAGGATTTCGTCATCGAAGACGGCGTGCTCGTGCGTTACGTCGGCGCGGGCGGCGTCGTGGTTTTGCCGCACAGCGTGACGACGGTCGGTCCCAAGGCGTTCAGCGCCAACGAAGCGATTCGGGAACTGATCTGCAACGACGGTTTGCTCATGATCGGCGAGTCGGCGTTCGAACACTGTCGGGCGTTGCGTTCGGTGACGTTGACGCGGACGGTGACGACGATCGACGATTCGGCGTTTTACAACTGTTCCGCGCTGACGAGCGTGCTGACGGAGGAGGGCTTGACGAACATCTCGCATTATGCGTTCGGCAAGTGTCCGGCGCTGTCCGCGTTCCGTCTGCCCAAGAGCGTCGTGCGGATCGGGGACAAGGCGTTCTTCCTGGACAAGAATTTGCCCAAAAAAGCGCGCAAAAAAATCAAAAAAATCAGTTCCAAAGCGCTCGGCTGAGCGTGTCGGAATCGAGACAGTTAGGAGAGGTCGGTTTTGAATTTCAAACGTATCGAAATCTTCGGATTCAAATCATTTGCAGACAAGGTTGACGTCGCGTTCAACGACGGCATCACCGGTATCGTCGGACCCAACGGCTGCGGCAAGAGCAACGTCGCCGACGCGATCCGCTGGGTATTGGGCGAGCAGAGCGCAAAACTTTTGCGCGGCAAGAGCATGCAGGACGTCATTTTCAACGGCACTGCGCGCCGCAAGCCGCTGTCGGTGTGCGAAGTGTCGCTCGTGTTCGACAATTCCGCCAAGATTTTTCCCAACGTCGAGTACGAAGAGATCGTCATTACGCGCAAGTTGTTCCGTTCGGGCGACAGCGAGTATTACATCAACCGTACGCCGTGCAGACTGCGCGACATTCAGGATCTGATCCGCGACACGGGACTCGGGCGCGAGGGATACAGCATCGTCGGGCAAGGACGCATCGACGAGATCGTCAACGCGCGTCCCAAGGATCGCCGCGCGATCTTCGAAGACGCGGCGGGCGTGCTCAAATTCAAGCAGCGCAAGATCGAGTCGGAGCGTAAACTCGTCCGCACCCGCGACAACATCGACCGTCTGGAAGACATCATCAACGAGATCGGACGCCGTCTCGCGCCGCTGGAAAAGCAGAGCAACGACGCCAAAAAATATCTGGAACTGCGCGACAGTCTGCGCACGCTCGAAGTCAACGAATATCTGTACCAATACGAGCACAGCGACGCGCAGAAACAGAACGTGCAGCTCAAATTGCAGGGGATCCTCGAAGAGTACGCCCGCAAGTCCGCGCAACAAGCGCAGATTGAGCGCGATTATCAGAGCAAGAGCGTCGAATTGACCAACGTCGATACCTATATCGGCAAGTTGCACCGTCGTCAGACCGATCTGGCGGTCGAAGCGGAAGCGATTCGCGGACAGGGCAACACGTTCAGCGAACGCATCGCCAACTTGCAGGAGCAGCGCGACAACTACGCTAAGCGCATCGCGGATCTGGAAGAAGACTTCGACGTCAAGACCGCGCAGTTGCGCGACTTCGTCAGCCGTTTGGGCATGGAGACGGAAGAGCGCGACGAGATGGACGCGGAATATCGCGAGATGTCGGACAAGCATCTTGCGTTGGTGGACGAGATCGTACGGCGCGAGCAGGCGATCGAAAGCACGAATTCCGAATTGATGCGCGCGCTCGAAAGCATCGGCGACATCAAGGCGGACAAAGGCAAACTGCTTGCCGAGCGCGAGATTTCGCTCACGCGCATGGCGGAGTTGGACGAAGAGATCGCGCAGATTCGCGCGCAGATCGAGACGGACGAACGCGTCAAGCGCACGTACGAAGAGAACGTCGAGCGTTGCGAGCGCGAGCGCAAGTCGCTTGCCGCGACGCGCAACGAAGTCGTCGGGGAACACAACGAGATCAAGGCGCGCGTGGAAAATGCGCGCGAAGAGATTAAGACGTTGACCGGTACGATTCAGTCCTTGCAGACCAAATGCAAGATTCTCGAAGATTTCAAACGCGAGTACGACGGATTCGGCGGCGCGGTCAAAAAACTCATGCAGGCGGCGCGCGACAATACGCGGCTTGCCGGATGCATTCAGGGCGTCGTCGCGGAGATCATCCGCGTGCCGGACAAGTTGGAGACGGCGATCGAGATGGCGCTCGGCGCGAGCATGCAGAACATCGTGACCGCAAACGAAGACGACGCCAAGTATCTGATCGAATATCTCAAACAGAATCGTTTGGGACGCTTGACCTTCCTGCCGATGACGAGTTTCAAGGCGCGCGAACTGGAAGAGTATCTGCGCCCGATTACCAAGGAAAAGGGCTGTCTGGGCGTTGCGAGCAAATTGATCGGCTACGATGCCAAATACAACAACATTCTCAGCGGTCTGCTCGGCAGGACGTTGATCTGCGAAGATATGGACAGCGCGATCGCGATCGCGCGCAAATACCGTTATGCGGTCAAGATCGTGACGTTGCAGGGCGAAATTCTCAATCCCAGCGGCAGTATGACGGGCGGTTCCAAGAAGTCGGAGACGTCCAACATTCTCAGTCAGGAACGCGAAATCGCGAACGCCAAAGAATTGTTGGGCAAGGCGCAGACGCGGTTCAACCAGTTGACGCGGCAGTTGCGGCAGGATTTGGAGACGTTGGAAGAGTTGCAGGTGCAGCTCGCCGAGTTCGAAGAAGAAGTCAAGAACGCCGAAGTCGCCTATGCGACCGAGAACGGCAAACTCGATAAAGTCTGCTCCAAGATCACGGTATTGTTGCAGGATTTGCAGGCGCGTTCGACGAGCCGCGGCAATCTGCAAGAGAAGATCAAGGTCATCGCGGAAGCGATCGCGCGCATCGACAAGCAGGGCGAAAACGTGTTGGATCTGCGTTCGAGCGCGGACGACGCCGCGGCGAAGTCCAAAGCGGAATTCGACGAGAAAAAGCGTCAGAAAGACGAACTCAACGAGCGTTTGACCGATCTGCGCGTGCGCATCAAGGCGTGCGAAGCGGAGATCGAGAGCCTCAACGCCAACATCGAGCGTACCAAGGCGGAATGCGCGGACATCACGTCGGAGATCGGGGATTGCAAAGTCTCGCTCAAACAGCTCGACGAACGCATCTATCAGGCGCGCAACAATCTGGACAACGCGGTCGTCAGCGAAGAGGATCAAAAGCAATTCCGCGAGATCGTCGAGAAGATCGCGTCTCTGGACGAGTACAAGAAAAAACTCAATGCCGAGATCGCCGAACTCGTCGCGTCCAAAGACGCGCTTGCCAAAGAGATCATGCAGATCGGCGAAGCGCGCGTCAAGCAGGAAGCGGCGCTCGAAAAGATCGACGACGTCATGGCGAATATGGAATTGCATATCGCCGAAGAATACAATCTGGATTACGAGAGCGCCAAGTCGTTGCGTGCGGAAGATTTCGATTTTGCGCAGGCGCAGAGCGAGATCAACCGCATCAAGCGCGCCAAGAACGCGCTCGGTCCCGTCAACATCGACGCGATCGAGGAATTCCGGATCGAAGGCGCGCGCTATCGCGAGATGAGCGAAGAGCGCGACGATCTCAACCGCACCGCGGCGGATCTGGAAAAGATCATTCAGGACGTGTCCAAAGAGATGCTCGACCAGTTCCAGCGCGAGTTTGCGAAGATCAACGAGAACTTCCAATTGATCTTCAAGGAATTGTTCGGCGGCGGCAGCGGCAAACTCGTTATCGAGCCCGTCGAAGAAGGCGAAGACATTCTGGACGCCGGCATCGAGATTTTGGCGGAACCGCCCGGCAAGACGCTCAAATCCATCACGCTGTTCAGCGGCGGCGAAAAGGCGTTGATCGCGATTGCGATTTTGTTTGCGATTTTGCGGCTCAAAGCGATGCCGTTCTGCGTGCTCGACGAAATCGAAGCGGCGCTCGACGACGCCAACGCGGGATTGTTTGCCAAATATCTGGGCAGATTTTCCAAAGGCACGCAGTTTATCGTCATCACGCACCGCAAGCCGACGATGGAACTCGCCGATCGGCTGTACGGCGTGACGATGCAGGAAAAGGGCGTGTCCAAGATCGTATCCGTCTCGTTGGCGGACGCGGTCAAACAGAGCGAGCAGGCGAGCGCATAACGGGAGATCGACATGGGTATTTTCAGCAAGATCGCGCAGGGATTGCGCAAGACCAAGGAGAAACTGTCCAAGCGTTTGTACGAACTGTTTGCGGGCAGAGAACTCAACGAAGAATTTTACGAAGAACTGGAAGAGACGCTGATTGCGTCCGATCTGGGCGTCGCGGCGACCGAGCAGATCTTGGAGCAATTCCGCGACGCATGTTACAGGAATCGCGTGCGCAGCGCGGAAGAAGGCAAAGATCTGTTGCGTCGCATCATGATCGAGGCGATCGATTACGACATTCAGCCGTATTCGTATCCGCTCGTGATTTTGGTCGCCGGCGTCAACGGCGTGGGCAAGACCACCGCGATCGGCAAACTTGCCAAATATTTTACGTCTCAGCGCAAATCCGTCGTATTGGCGGCGGCGGACACGTTCCGCGCGGCGGCGAGCGAACAGCTCGAAGTATGGGCGCAACGCGCGAAAGTGCGCATCGTCAAGCATGAAGAAGGCAGCGATCCGGCGGCGGTCGTATTCGACGCGATCGCGTCCGCCAAAGCCAAGCAGACCGACGTCGTGCTGATCGACACCGCGGGGCGGTTGCAGAACAAGCGCAATCTGATGAACGAGCTGTCCAAGATCAACAAGGTCGTCGAGCGCAATTATCCGGAATGCGACTATCGCACGTACATCGTGCTCGACGCGACGACGGGACAAAACGCGATGTCGCAGGTGGAAGCCTTCGACGAGATCATCGACATGGACGGCATCATTCTCAACAAACTCGACGGCACTGCCAAGGGCGGCGTCGTGTTTGCGATTTCGGTCGAGCGCGAGTTGCCGGTCGTCTTTGTGGGCGTTGGCGAGCAGATCGACGATCTGTTGCCGTTCGACGCGACGGATTTCGTCAACGAATTATTTTGACGCGACTGCGTCGAATCGGTTGACAAACGTCTGCGAACGCGTTATTCTGTAAAGGCAAAATACTTTATAGCTTAGCCGTTTTGCCGATTGGATCGTTATGGGCAAGAAAGACAAACTGTATATCGGCGTGTATCTGGACTATTACGGCGCGATGCTGACCGAGCATCAGGCGGGCGTCGTGCGCATGTATTACGATCTGGATATGTCGCTGAGCGAGATCGGGCAGGAGATCGGGATTTCTCCGCAAGGCGTGCGGGACACGTTGCGCCGCGCGGAAGCCTCTCTGACCGAATGGGAAGCCAAACTCGGGCTGGTAGCCAAGACCCAAGGGTTGCGCACGCTGTTGCTGGATTTGCGCGATCGGGTGGACGAGCACGACCGCAACCGCATCGACCGCGCGCTGCGGATGCTCGAAGAAGACTGACGGAGACTATCGTATGGGAGCATTCAGCGGACTGAGCGAAAAGTTATCGCACATCTTTGCCAAGATGAAAAACAAAGGCAAGTTGACGGAACTGGAAGTCAAGCAGGCGATGCGCGAAGTGCGGATCGCGTTGCTCGAAGCGGACGTCAATCTGAGCGTCGTCAAGCAGTTTGTCTCCAACGTATCGGAGAAAGCGGTCGGCGACGACATTCTCAAAGGACTCAATCCGACCCAGCAGGTGATCAAGATCGTCAACGACGAGTTGGTTGCGATCATGGGCGGCAGTCACAGCAAGATCGAGATTTCGTCCAAGCCCCCGACCGTGATATTGATGTGCGGGTTGCAGGGTAGCGGCAAGACGACGATGTGCGGCAAACTCGCCGTGATGCTGCGCAAGCAGGGCAAGAAGCCCATGCTCGTCGCATGCGACATCTACCGTCCCGCGGCGATCAAACAATTGCAAGTCGTCGGCAAAAACGCCAACGTGCCCGTCTTCGAGATGGGACAGGTCGATCCGCAGAAGATCGTCAAAGCGGCGCTCAAAGAAGCCGAGCGCACCGCGAGCGACGTCATGATCGTCGATACGGCGGGCAGACTGCACATCGACGACAAACTCATGGACGAGATTGCCGGACTCAAAAAGACATTGTCTCCGAGCGAGATTCTGCTCGTCGTCGATTCGATGACGGGACAGGACGCGGTCAACGTCGCGCAGAAGTTTAACGAGGTCATGGACGTCACCGGCGTCGTGTTGACCAAGTTGGACGGCGACACCCGCGGCGGCGCGGCGCTGTCCATCCGCGCGGTGACGGGTAAGCCGATCAAGTTTTGCGGTACGGGCGAAAAGCTCAGCGACGTCGAGATCTTTTATCCGGATCGGATGGCGTCCCGCATCTTGGGCATGGGCGATGTGCTCACGCTGATCGAAAAGGCGCAGAACGCGTATTCGGAAGAAGAAGCCAAGGAGATGCAGCGCAAGCTTAAAGAGCGTTCGTTTACGCTCAACGACTACTTGGATCAGTTCGACAAAATGCGCAAGATGGGCAATATGCAACAGATGTTGCAGATGATCCCGGGACTGTCGGGCAAGCTCAAAGGGCAGGATCTGGAACTGGACGAGAAAAAACTCGCGCAGACCAAGGCGATTATCCAGTCGATGACGATGTACGAGCGCGAGCATCCCGAAGAGATCAAGTCGTCCCGCAAGAAGCGCATCGCGGCGGGCAGCGGCACGAGCATACAGGATATCAACAGTCTGCTCAAACAGTTTGCGCAGATGCGCGATATGATGAGTCGGTTGTCCTCGCAGGGCGGCAGACGCGGCATGATGGGCAGAATGCCTTTCTGACCGAAATAAGACGAAAAAACAAAATTGTATATAGGGGAATACCCCGAAGGAGAAAACACTATGGCAGTAAAACTCAGATTGACCAGAATGGGCGCGAAGAAAGCTCCGTTCTACCGGATCGTTGCGATCGACAGCAGAAAGGCGAGAGACGGACAGTATTTGGAGAACGTCGGCTACTACGACCCCACCAAACAGCCCGCGGAAGTCAAGATCAACTCCGAGCGCGCGCTGTACTGGCTGGACAACGGCGCGCAACCGACCGAGACCGTCAGAAGCCTGCTCAAACAACAGGGAATCGAAAAGAAATAACATGGAAGAATTGGTCAGATACATCGTCGGCGAATTGGTGGACGATCCGCGCTGTTTCGAGGTCGAGACGCAGGTGCAGGACGGCATTACCGTCATCAACATCATCGCCGAGAAAAGCGAAATCGGTAAAATCATCGGCAAGCAAGGTCGCATCGCCAAGGCGATTCGTCAACTCGTTCGTGCGGCGAGCGGCAAGGACAGCCGCAAAGTTTCGGTCGAAATCATCGAAAAATAATGTCTCTTGTCACAATCGGTAAAATCAGCAAACCGCAGGGCGTACGGGGCGAGCTCAAAATCATTCCGCTCACCGACGACGCCGAGCGGTTTGTTTCGTTGCGCGAAGTATACGTCGGCGATACGTTGTACCGCGTCGTTGCCGCCCGCGTGGCAGCCAACGGCGTGTTTGTCACGCTGGAAGGCGTGTGCGACCGCAATGCGGCGGAATTGCTGCGCAACATGCCGTTGCAGGTATCCAGACGGGACGCGGTGCGCCCCGCGCCCGACCGCTGTCTGATCGTCGATCTGATCGGCTGCGAAGTCACGGACGGGACGCGCGCGATCGGAACGGTGTGCGACGTGCTCCAACACGGCGCGGCGGACGTATGGGTGATCCGCGCGGGCGATCGCAAAGCGATGATTCCCGCGATCCGCAGACTGGTGCTGGACGTGGACGTGCAGGCGCGCAAAGTGTTGCTCGATCGTCAGGCGTACGAAGATTTGGTCGTCTACGAAGACTGAACGCGCAAAGAGGCAGGGTATGAAGATAGAGATCGCGACGCTGTTTCCGGAGATGTTCGGATGTCTGGATATCGGCATTCTCGGACGCGCGCGCCGCAACGGGCTGTTGCAGATCGGCGTGCACGACATTCGCGCGCATTCGACGGACAAGCATCGCAAATGCGACGATTATCCGTTCGGGGGCGGCGCGGGCATGGTCATGACGCCGCAGCCGTTGCACGATTGCATTCGCGCGATCGATCCCGAGCATCGATATTTGCGCGTGTATATGTCGCCGCGCGGCAAACGGCTGGATCAGGCGACGGTGGAGCGGTTGTCCGAATGCGACGGACTGTTGTTGGTCTGCGGCAGTTACGAAGGCATCGACGAACGCGTCATCCAACTGGACATCGACGAGGAACTTTCGATCGGCGATTATGTGCTCACGAGCGGCGATCTCGCCGCAATGGTCGTCGTCAACGCCGTCGCGCGTTACGTGGACGGCGTATTGGGCAGCGAGCAGGCGACCGCGGAAGAGAGCTTTGCAGACGGCTTGCTCGAATATCCGCAATACACGCGTCCGCAAGAGTTTTGCGGACTGACGGTTCCGCCCGTGCTGTTGTCGGGCAATCACGAAGAAGTACGCAAATGGCGCGCCGAGCAACAGTTGCGGATTACGCGCGAGCGTCGTCCCGATTTGCTCGACGACAAAGGAGAATGATCGCATGAAGCCACGCAGCATCGTAGATATTTTGACGGACGAGACGTGTTGCGACGTCGTGTATCTGCACGACGCGCACAATCGCGCCGTCGCATTCGAACAGATCGCTTTGATCCCGTTCGACAACCAGATGTACGCGATTCTTGCCGAGCAGTCTGCATTTGCGCGCGGCGCGTGCGACGATTGCGCGTTGGTCGTGCGTTTGGATTACGACGCGGACGACATCGAGATCGTCGAGTCGGACGAGATCGTGTCGGAAGTATTTTCGATATACGATCGACTGTTTGAGGAGCGGGAGCAGGACTGATGCACATTCAGTGGTATCCGGGGCATATGACCAAGGCGATGCGCATGATGCAGGACAACATGCGCGTCGTGGATTGCGTGATCTATGTGTTGGATAGCCGCGCCGTGTCGTCTTGTCTCAATCCCCAATTCGACAAGATGATCGCCGCCAAGCCCGTGCTGTACGTGCTCAACAAATCCGATCTGGTCGAGCCGTCGCGCGCCAAGGACTGGTGCGCGTATTTTGCATCGCGCGGCAAGTGCGCGCTGGCGGTCAGTTCCGTGGATGGCAAACAGCGTACGCGGATACTCGAAGCGTTGCGGCGCATCAACCGCGACAAACTGCAAGCCTATGCCGCCAAAGGCGTCAACAAACAGATCCGATGCATGGTCGTCGGCGTGCCCAATACCGGCAAGTCCACGCTCATCAACAGCCTGTGCGGCAGCAAGCGCGCGATTACCGGCAACCGTCCGGGCGTCACGCGCGGCAAACAGTGGGTCTCGTTGGAGCAGGGCGTGGAATTGCTCGATACGCCGGGCAGTTTGCCGCCGGCGTTCGAAGATCAACGTCGCGCGACGCATTTGGCGTTTATCGGATCGATTCGCGAAGAAGTGCTGGCGTTGGACGAATTGGCGTTGGAATTGATCGCGTTTTTCCGCGATCGCGAACCGCAGCGCTTTTGCGAGCGGTACAAATTGGACGCGATGGACGACGACGGCGTGCGCGTGATGGAAGCGGTCGCGCAGTCGCGCGGATTTTTGCTCGGCAAACGCGGTTACGATTACGATCGGACGGCGCGGGCGATCATCGACGATTTCAGAAAACAGCGGATGGGCAAGATCATGCTCGACGATCCGCCGGAGGATTGCGATGCCCAGACATGATACGATGACGATGCTCGCGTACGAACGCGAGCTGACCGATCGCGGATACCGCGCGATTGCAGGCGTGGACGAAGTCGGACGCGGTCCGCTCGCGGGACCGGTCGTCGTCGCGTGCGTGCGGATGCCGTTGGACGACGACGCGATCATCCAAGGCGTCAACGACAGCAAAAAACTCAGCGAGAAGAAACGCGAATCGCTGTATGACGCGATCATGGAACGCGCGATCTCGGTCAAGATCGCGCAGGCGGACGAAAAGGAAATCGACCGCGTCAATATCTTGCAAGCGACGATCTCGTGCATGCGTCGCGCGATCGACGAGTTGCCAGCGCCCGCGGACATGGTGTTGATCGACGCGGTGCGGTTGCAATGTTCGTGCCCGACGTATTCGATTATCAAGGGCGACGCGCTGAGCTATTCGATCGCGTGCGCTTCGATCGTCGCCAAGGTCACGCGCGATCGCATGATGATCGAGTACGACGCGATGTATCCCGGATACGGCTTTGCGTCTAACAAGGGGTACGGATCGCAGGCGCATATCGACGCGTTGCATCGGATCGGCAAATGTCCGATTCATCGCGATACGTTTTTACGCAAAATTCTGCAAGAAAACTGACGAATTTCGCGCGGCGAATTTGTTGCGCAAAAGCGTTCGTCGCCGCTGTCGCAACGGTCGCGTCGCGTGAAATGCGCATGTAGGATCGCGGTCGGCAAGACGACGGCGCGCCGGTTACATCGCAGGGAGAGAAGCATATGAACAACCGCAAATCCGGATTGGTCGGCGAAGCGCAGGCGGCGCAATGGTTGAGCGAACGCGGATACGAGATTTTGGAGCGCAATTTTACCTGCCGCGGCGGGGAACTCGATCTCGTCGCGCGCGATCCGGACGGCATGCTCGTCTTCGTCGAGGTCAAAGCGCGCGAAAATACGCGCTTCGGCGATCCGATCGAGGCGATTACGCCCGCCAAAGTGCGTTCCATTCTGACGGCGGCGCGCGTGTACTGCATGCAACATCGGTGTTTTTCCGCGCCGATTCGCTTTGACGTAATCGTGATTTTGCGCGGCAAAATCCGCCATATCCCCAACGCGTTCGAGAGCAATTGACGCGCGACGCTCGCGGCGGAGTCGGATCGGCGCGGATCGTGACGAAAATATGCGGATTTTGCCGCGTTTTTTTGCGCAAATAATTGCAAAAATGTTGCAAAAACATGTCACAAACGCTTGCATGTCTTCGGCGCGGTATGCTAAAATGACCGAGCAAAGACTTCGGGTATTCCTCTGGGACTATAAAAATACAGGTCGCCACGAATGCTTGGATATATCGGAGGTATAAGTCATGAGCAATTTGATCGACGTAATCGAAAGAGAAGGGATGCGTACGGATCTTCCCAAACTGGCGATCGGCGACACCGTTCGCGTGTACGTCAAAGTCGTAGAAGGCAACAGAGAAAGATTGCAGGCGTTTGAAGGCGTAATCATTTCGTTCAAGAACGGCAGCATTCGCGAGACCTTTACGGTCAGAAGACTTTCGTTCAATATCGGCGTGGAGAGAACGTTCCCGCTGCATTCGCCGAAGATCGATCACATCGACGTGATCCGTCACGGTAAAGTGCGCAGAGCGAAACTGTACTACCTGCGCGGCAGAGTCGGTAAGGCTGCCCGCTTGAAGGAAGTCATCCGCAAGTAATCGCATTATTCGAGATCGAAAGGAAGCGCGCAAGCGCTTCTTTTGCATTCGATGAGATTGCATGGCACGGCGCGACAAGCGTGAGACGGTGCAATGCGCGCGGATTGAAATTGTGTTGCTTGTGCGACGCATGCGGACGTCGGACGGGCGCGGCGTCGGGATGCGACGGTGACGCGTACGGGAAAATTATTGTCTGCGCGGCGGAGTCGGCAAAGCTGCCGCTTGCAGGGGAGTTGTTTGCTAACGATTGCGATATTCACAACGCCAAGAAACGCGCAAGCGCTTCTTTTGCATTCGACGAGATTGTATGGCACGGCGCGACAAGGGATGCGATGCGGCAATGTACGCGGATCGAAATTGTGTTGCCTGTGCGACAGATGCGGACGTCTGACGGACGCGGCGTCGGGATGCGACGGCGGCGCGCACGGGAAATTACTGCTGTACGGCGGATGCGGACGGTGGGGGCGGAACGCGGATCGGATCGGATTTTGCGTTTTATTTATATTTTTATATATAATATAATTATACACTTGTCAAAAACGATGCGATCGTTTATGATATATGTGAATATCTCTACAAGGAGACGGTCATGAAACGTAAAATTATAATCGCCGTGCTCGCGGTAGTCATCGTACTGATCGGCGTGCTGTCGGGGTGCGCAGGCGCAGAAGGCGAGAATTTGGTCACGAACGGCGAATTCCGCGCGGTGGATTCCGTCGTCAAGGGCTGGAACACGGAAAAAGCGGGCAGCACGTACGGCTTTGTCGAAAACGCTGCCGGCAGCGACGGTTATCTCGCGGACGGCGGCACGCATTATGCGCATCTGAGCGCGTCGAGCAAATCGTACGCGTACCTGTCGCAGACGGTCAAGTTGCGCAAAGATGCGACCTATCATCTCAAAGCAAGCGTGCGCGTCGTCAAACTGTCCTCGACCAATGACATCGGCGCGCGGGTCGGCTTTGTCGAAGATACGGATTTCGTTGGCATCAATGCGACGCAAGCCAACGGCGACTGGCGCACTTACGACGTGTATTTCGTCAGCAAGACCGATAAGGAGATGACGCTGACGGTCGGACTGGGCAGCGCGTCCGATAAGGCGAGCGGCGAAGCGTACTTCGACAACATCGTCTTGGAGCGCGTGCGTTCCGTACCCGACGGCGTTACGGTCGGACAAGTCAAAAACAAAGAAGATCTGAGCCTGTCGGACGGCGTGTCGATCTCGTTTGTCGTGCTGTTTGCGATCGGGTCGGTCGTGTTGTCGTACGCGCTGTACTTCGTCTATCGCAAGCTCACCGCCAAAGAGCAGGGCTTGCTGGGCGGCGCGCAATCGGGCAAGGATGAAAAACTGACCGGCGTCGCCAAGGCGATGACAAGTCCGTTTGCGATGTTTATGTATATCATGCTGGGCGCGTTTGCGGTGCGCTTCGTGTCGTTGTTGACGACGTACGGCATGGGCGGTCTCGTCGATTCGTACGTCGATATCGGCAAAATCGCGGCGGAGAAAGGATTGCTCAACGTCATGACCGGCGACAACGCCGTGAATCAACCCGCCGGACTGGTATGGGTCATGTCGTTGTTGGGCATGCTCGCCGATGCGATCGGGATCGAACACGGTTCGCTCGGATTTGCGATTTTGGTGCGTCTGCCCAACATCATCGCGGACATCGTCGTGTGCTATATGATTTACGGCTTCGTCCAACGGCATCAGAGCGAGCGACAGGCGGCGGTGTTTACCGCGATTTACGCGTTCGTGCCCGTGTTCTTTGTGTTCGGGACGCTCTACGGCAGCGCGGAGTCGGTCGCGATCGCGTTCTGCGTCGCGATGATGATCTCGATCGTGCACAACCGCCACATCGCGGCGGGATGTTTCTATACGGCGGCGTTGCTGTTCAGCAACAACATGCTGTTGCTGCTGCCGATCATCGCGCTCTATCAGATCGTCGCGCTCGTGACCGATCCCAAAGCGCGGATCCAAACGGCGGCGACGATGGTCGGAAGTTTTGTCGTGTTCTACGCGCTCAACGCGATCTTGCAGGGCGCGGAAATCGGCGCGGGCAACGTGCTGTATCCGTTTAAGAAAATGTATACGTTCTTTGCAGCGTCCAAGATGGTGTGTACGGACAGTCTCAACCTGTACGCGATCTTCGGCGGCGCCAATTCGTTGGTTCGCAATACGTTGCTGGACGTCGCGAACTGGATGTTCGTGCTCACGATGGCAACGTTGGCGGCAGTGCATTACGTCCGCTCGCGCAACCGTCTGGATTTGGTGTTGATGTCGTCGTTTGTCGTATGCGGTTACGCGGTGCTCGGCGCCGCCAGCAACGTCGCGATTTTGCCGATGGGCATCGTGCTGTTGTTGATGTACGTCGCGCTCGTGCCCGATCGCAGACTGTACGGCGTGGGCACGTCGCTCGCGACGCTGTCCTTCCTGAATCTCGCGCAGTTGTTGTCCGTCAACGGATATTTGACCGCGACCGAGAGCGGCACGGACATCGCGTTTGCGTCCAAGAGCGCGTTCTTGATCGTATTCAGCATTTTGGCGGTTGCGACGGTGTTCTATTATCTGTACGTGACGGCGACCGTCGCCGTTTACGGACGCACGGACGACATCCAACCGATGACGCGCAAGTTCCGCGACGAAATGCGGTATCTCGTCACGTTCCAATGGGCGCGCGTCGATCGCGATTGATCGCAATTTTACCGAAGCGGAGTAAACGGGTATGCTGGCAAAGACACGCAGTTATGCGCTCAACGGAGTAGACGGTTACGCGGTCGGGGTCGAGGTCGATCTCAACGCCGGCTTGCCGTCGTACGATACGGTCGGGCTGGCGGATACGTCGGTCAAGGAGTCGCGCGAACGCGTGCGCTCGGCGATCAAGAACAGCCTGCTGCGGTATCCGTTGCATAAAATCGTGATCAACCTTGCGCCGGCGGACAGCAAAAAGGAAGGTTCGCATTTCGATCTCGCGATCGCGGTCGCGATCCTTGCGGCAAGCGAACAGCTCGAAGGGCGCGCGTATCAGGATTACGTCTTCTTGGGAGAACTCTCGCTCGACGGATCGCTGCATCACGTCAACGGCATCATGCCGCTGTTGATCGCCGCGATGCAGAGCGGGTATACCAAGTTTGTCGTGCCGTCCGCGAACGCCGCCGAAGCCGCGTACGTCGCGGGCACGCAAGTGTATGCTTTGGACAATTTGCGTCAAGTATACGAGTTGCTGAGCGACGGAGAGACGCATGCGCCGTTGGAGACCAAGACGTTTGTCGCGGGGCGTACGGAAGACAAATATCACGTGGACTTTGCCGAAGTCAAAGGGCAGTACCTAGCCAAACGCGCGTTGGAGATCGCCGTCGCGGGCGGGCACAACGTGCTGATGATCGGACCGCCCGGAGCGGGCAAGACGATGATGGCGAAGTGCGTGCCGACGATTATGCCGGACATGACCTTCGAAGAAGCGATCGAAGTGACGAAGATCCATTCGATCGCGGGCGTGCTCGATCCGACGGTCGGCATCGTTGCGAGCAGACCGTTCCGCACGCCGCACCATACGGTGACGATCCCCGCGCTGATGGGCGGGGGAACCAAAGCCAAACCGGGCGAAGTATCGCTTGCGCACAACGGCGTCCTGTTTCTCGACGAGATGCCCGAATATCAGCGGCGCACGTTGGAGACGATGCGCCAGCCGCTCGAAGACGGCGCGGTGACCGTTTCGCGCGCAAAACAGACGCTCGAATATCCGGCGAAATTTATGCTTGTCGCAAGCATGAATCCGTGCCCGTGCGGCAATCTGGGTTCGAGCACGCAGCAATGCAAGTGTTCGGCGGCGGAGATCCACCGCTATCTGGCAAAGCTGTCCGGTCCGTTGTTGGATCGGATCGATCTGCAAATCGAAGTGGACGGCGTCGCGTACGAAGACTTGCGATCCGCGGAGCGGGCGGAGTCGAGCGCGTCGATCCGCGAGCGCGTCAACCGCGCGCGGGAGATCCAAAGACAGCGCTACCGCGGTACGGGCGTGTATACGAACGCCGCGATGACGAACGCGCAAGTGCAGCGCTATTGCGCGTTGGACGACGCGTGCGAAGAGATTTTGCGCGGCGCGTTCCGAAAACTCAACCTAACGGCGCGCGCAAGCACGAGAATTCTCAAAGTCGCGCGTACGATCGCCGATCTGGAAAATCGGGAAAGCATCGGCATCTCGCATATCACGGAGGCGATCCAGTACCGTTCGTTGGATCGGAAGTATTGGGAATGACGCGATACGACGCGGACGCGCTTGCGTGCATTCGGCTCAGCTGCGAGACGTCGCTCAAAAAGCGTTGCGCGCTGTATGACAGCGTCGAGCGTCCGAGCCAACTATACGACGACTACGCGCAGGCGGAGCAGATCGTACAACGCTTGCGGGAGATGGACGCGGTCGCGATCTGTCGCGGAGACGGGGCGTATCCTGATGCGCTGTACGCATCGGACTGTCCGCCCGTCGCGCTGTATTGTCGGGGAGATATTTCGCTGCTGCGCGATCGCCGCTACAAGCTGGCGGTGGTCGGGACGCGTCGTCCCACGCGATACGGCAAAGACGTGACGACGGCGTTTGTCCGCGAGTTGACGCGCGCGGGCGTCGCGATCGTCAGCGGGATGGCGCGGGGCGTGGACGCATACGCGCATCGGGCGTGTCTGGAAGAATCGGGCAAGACGATAGCCGTCGTCGCAACGGGCGTCGATCTCGTGTATCCGTCGGAAAATCTGGAACTGGCGCAACGCATCATTCGCGAAGGGTTGCTCGTGTCCGAATATCCGCCCGGAACGCCGCCGATGGCGTTTCGCTTTCCCGAACGCAATCGCATCGTCAGCGCGTTGTCCGACGCGACGATGATCCCCGAGGCGGGCGAGCGCAGCGGATCGATGATTACCGCAAATCTGACGATCGAGCAGGGCAAGGAATTGTTTGTGATTCCCGGCAGCGTGCTCTCGCCGCAGAGCGCGGGTTGCAATCGCAAACTCAAAGAATTGCAGGGATCGCTGACGACGTCGCCGGACGACATCCTGCACGCTGCGGGCATGGACAGACGCAAAGCGCAGACCGCCGCGCGTCAGATCACGATCGAACAGCAAGCGGTGTTGGACGCGTTGCAGGAAGGCGAAATGCATTTTTCGCAGATTCTCGATCGCGTGCAATCGTCGGTAGCGGAATTGTCCGCGTTGCTGACGCAAATGGAAATTTACGGCCTGATTTGCAAGCTGTCGGGCAACTGCTACGCTTGCGCGCCGCAACTATAAGGAGACGGAATGGATCTTATCATCGTAGAATCGCCGCATAAGGCAAAGACGATCGCCAAGTATCTGGGCAAACAATATCGCGTCGTCGCGTCCAAAGGACACGTCAGCGATCTGCCGCAGCGTACGCTCGGCATCGACGTCAAAAATCATTATAAGCCCGAATACGTGATTTCGCAGGAGAAGAAAGAAGTCATCGATCTGCTCAAACGCGAAATCGCCAAGGCGGATAAAGTCTATCTCGCAGCCGACCCGGACCGCGAAGGCGAGGCGATCTCGTGGCACATCGCGAACGTGTGCGGACTGCACGGCGACAATCAACGGATCGTATTCAACGAAATTTCCAAGAACGCGGTCATCCGCGCGATCGAACATCCGCGCAACATCAACATGGGCTTGGTGGACGCGCAGCAGGCGCGCCGCGTGCTCGACCGTCTGGTCGGCTACGAGCTGTCGCCCGTGATTTCCAGACAGATCAAGAGCGGACTGTCCGCAGGACGCGTGCAGTCGGTCGCGTTGAAAATGGTCGTGGATCGCGAACGCGAAATCCGCAATTTCAAGCCGGAAGAGTATTGGAACATCTTCGCGCAACTGACCAAGAGCGGCAAGAGCGCGGAAAATAAATGGGAATACTACGATCTGAACGGCAAAAAGCAGAAAGTGCGCAACGCCGATCAAGCCAACGCCGTCGTCGCGGACAGCAAAGCGGGCGCGTGGAAGGTCGATCAGGTCAAACGCGCGCAATCGCTGAGCAAACCGCCGGCGCCGTTTACGACGTCCACGATGCAGCAGGACGCGATTTCCAAGCTGGGATTCAGCGCGGCGATGGTATCCAAGGTCGCCCAGAAACTGTACGAAGGCGTCGAAGTCGAGGGCGAAGGACAGATCGCGTTGGTCACGTATATCCGTTCGGACAGCGTGCGCGTTTCCGAACAGGCGCAGAAAGAGGCGTTGGAATTTATCGCGCAGACCTACGGCGCGGATTATGCGCCCAAGCGTCCCAACGTGTACGGGACGAAAAAGGGCGCGCAGGACGCGCACGAGGCGATTCGTCCCAATACGTTGGCGCGTACGCCCGAATCGCTCAAAGGCAAGATCCAGTCGAGCGAATACCGTTTGTATAAGCTCATCTACGACCGTTTCGTCGCCAGTCAGATGTCGCCCGCGATCTACGATACGTTGACCGTGCACGCCGTCAGCATGTCGGGCGGCAACGCGTACGGCTATCAGCTCAAAGGCAAGACGGTCAAGTTTAAGGGATTTACCGCCGTGTATTCGGCGGACGACGCGGATGCGGCAAGCAAGACGCTGCCCGATTTCACCGAGGGCGAAACGCTGGATTGCAAGGACGTCAAGGGCGAGCAAAAGTTTACCAAACCGCCGCTGCGCTATACGGACGGCTCGTTTATCAAAGCGATGGAAGAGAACGGGATCGGTCGTCCGAGCACGTTTGAAAAGACGATTTCCACGATCGCCAAGCGCGCGTACATCGATCGGGAAGGCAAGCACCTGTATCCGACCGAACTGGGCGAGATCGTCTGCGATCAGCTGGTTGCGAATTTCCCGGATATCATGAATTCGCAATTCACGGCGACGATGGAAACCAATCTGGACAAGATCGAAGACGGCGGCGTCGCGTGGTACGACGTGATCGAGGACTTTTATCCGGCGTTCCACGAGCAGATCGAGCGCGTGCGCTACGGCGGCAAGCGCGTGCGTCCCAAAGAAGAAGTCAGCGACGTGACCTGCGAGAAGTGCGGCGCGAAGATGGTCGTGCGCGAAAGTCGGTACGGCAAGTTTTTGGCGTGCCCGAACTTCCCGAAATGCCGCAATACCAAACCTTACGGCGACGCGGTCTCGACCTGTCCCAAATGCGGCAAACCCGTCTATAAGAAAGTGTCCAAGAAGGGCAAGACGTTTTATAGCTGTTCGGGCTATCCGGAATGCGACTTTTCGTCGTGGGACGTGCCGGCGCCGGAGTTTTGTCCCGAATGCGGACAGACGATGCGCATGATCAAATACAAAAACGGCAGCGTGCGTTACGAATGCACGTCGCACGAGTGCAAATACCGTCGGGAAGTCGTCCCGCCCAATCCGACCGCGACGACGCAGTCGCAGGACGAATGAGCGAGCCGATCCGGATCGTCGGCGGCGGACTTGCCGGCTGCGAAGCGGCTTATCAGCTCGCCAAACGCGGGCGCGACGTCGTCGTGTACGAGATGCGGGGCGTGCGGAACACGCCGTGCCATCAAACCGATCGGCTGGCGGAACTGGTGTGCAGCAATTCGCTCAAATCCGTCGCGTCGGACACCGCGTCCGGCATGCTCAAAGCGGAATTGGAGCGCTTGGACTGTCTGTTGCTGCGATGCGCGTACGAGACGCGCGTACCGGCGGGCGGCGCGTTGGCGGTGGATCGGGAAGCGTTCGGCGCGGCGGTGACGCGCGCGTTGGAAAGCATGCCGCATGTGCGCGTCGTGCGCGAACACGTGGATCGCATCGATCCGGATACGCCGACGATCGTCGCCGCGGGACCGCTCGCGTCGGACGAACTGGCGGCGGAGATCGGCAGATTGCTCGGCGTAAAGTCGCTCGCGTTTTACGACGCGGTCGCGCCGATTTTGGCGGCGGACAGCATCGGGGAACAGGCGTTTTTTGCGGCGCGGTACGACAAGGGAGACAGCGATTATCTCAATCTCGCGCTCGATCGGGAGCAGTATCTGCGCTTTTGGGACGAGCTTGTGCGGGCAAAACGCGCGCCGTTGCACGCGTTCGAACGGGAGACGGTGTTCGAAGGGTGCATGCCGATCGAAGTTATGGCGGCGCGCGGCGAGGATACGATGCGTTTCGGTCCGATGCGTCCGGTCGGCATCCGTACGCCGGACGGCGCAAGACCGTATGCGGTCGTGCAGTTGCGCAAAGAAAACGCGCACGCGAGCGCGTACAATATCGTAGGCTTTCAGACCAATCTTCTGTGGGGCGAGCAGGAACGCGTGTTTCGGATGCTCCCGGGGTTGGAAAACGCGGAATTTCTGCGCTACGGCGTCATGCATCGCAATACTTTTTTGCAGGCGCCGGATACGCTGGACGCGACGTTCGGATGCAAGCGGTATCCGAAGCTGTATTTCGCGGGACAGATCACGGGCGTGGAAGGGTATGTCGAAAGCATCGCGTCCGGACTGATCGCGGCGGTCAATCTGCACCGCGCGCTCGACGGCGCGTCCCCGTGCGTGTTGCCGCCGACGACGATCGTCGGACAGTTGCAGCGGCACGTCTCGACGCCGACGCAGGATTATCAACCGATGAATGCCAATTTCGGCATTCTCGCTCCGCTCGAACAACCCGCGCGCGATAAAAAATCGCGCAAACGGCAATATACCGAACGCGGGTTGGCGGACTTGGAGCAATATTTGCTTACGTCGGGCGCGTAAGCTCGAAACAACAAGGAGACTCGGATATGGAAATGAGAGGCACAACCATTTGCGCGGTGCGGCGCGGCGGCACGATCGCGATCGCCGGAGACGGACAGATCACGATGGGCGAAAGCGTCATCCTCAAAGGCACGGCGCGCAAGGTCAAACGTATTTTCGACGGCAAAGTGATTCTCGGATTTGCGGGATCGGTTTCGGACGCGATGACGTTGAGCGAAAAATTCGAAAAAATGCTGCAAAAATACAGCGGCAATCTGATGCGCAGCGCGGTCGAACTCGCGCAGTTGTGGCGCAACGATAAGGTTGCGCGCAAGCTGGAAGCGATGATGATCGTCGCAGACAGGGAAAACCTGTTGCTCGTATCCGGATCGGGCGAAGTCATCGATCCGGACGGAGACGTCTGCGCGATCGGCTCGGGCGGCAACTATGCGTTGGCGGCGGCGCGCGCGCTCGTGCGCGAGACCGATTTGCCCGCCGCGGAAATCGCGCGCAAAGCGTTGACGATCGCGAGCGAACTGTGCGTATTTACGAACGACAGCATCACGGTGGAGGAGATCTAACATGGAAAAAGCATTGACCCCCGATCAGATCGTCAAGGAACTCGACCGCTATATCATCGGTCAGACCGCCGCCAAGCGCGCCGTCGCGGTCGCGCTGCGCAACCGTTACCGTCGCAGTCGGCTCGATCCCGCGCTGCGCGACGAGATTACGCCCAAGAATATCATTCTGCAAGGTCCGACCGGCGTGGGTAAGACCGAGATCGCCCGTCGTTTGGCAAAGCTTGTGCACGCGCCGTTCGTCAAAGTGGAGGCAACCAAGTTTACCGAAGTCGGCTATGTCGGGCGCGACGTCGAATCGATGGTGCGCGATCTGGTCGAAGTCGCGGTGCGTCTGGTCAAAGAAGAAAAGGCGAAAGAAGTCGAACTGCGCGCCGCCGAGCGCGTCGAAGAACGGCTTGCGCCCGCGTTGATCAAAACCCGTAAGGAAGCCTATCCCGATCTGTCCGATACGCAGATCCGCGGATATGTGTTGCAGGAATTGCGCGAAGGCAAACTGGACGACGTGCAGATCTCGATCGAACTGCCCGAAAAGCCCAAATCGCAGACGATCGGACAGGGCGGCGGCATGGAGATCAACATCGGGGAACTGATGGGCGGCATGTTCGGCAACAAACCCAAAATGAAGTCGCACACGTGCAAGGTACGCGACGCGTACAGACAGCTGCTCGAATTCGAACAGGAAAACCTGATCGACGACGAGAGCGTCAACGCCGAAGCGATCCGTCGCGCCGAAAACGACGGCATGATCTTCATCGACGAGATCGACAAGATCGCGACCAGCGGCAATACGCACGGACACGACGTATCGCGCGAAGGCGTGCAAAGAGACATCTTGCCCATCGTCGAAGGCAGCACCGTCAACACCAAGTACGGACAGATCAAGACGGATTATATTCTGTTTATCGCGGCGGGCGCGTTCCACGTGTCGAGCGTGAGCGATCTGATTCCGGAATTGCAGGGACGTTTTCCGGTCAACGTGCGGTTGGAGAGTTTGACGGAAGAAGATTTCGTCGAGATCCTGACCAAGCCGGACAACGCGATCCTGATGCAGTACACCGAGATGCTCAAAGTCGATCGCGTGCGGCTCAAATTTACGCCCGAAGCGATCCGCCAAATCGCGCGCGTCGCCGCGGCGGAGAATGAGAACAGCGAAGACATCGGCGCGCGGCGTTTGCACACGGTTATGGAAACGCTGTTGGACGAGATCGGATTCCGCGCCGGCGAAAACGAGCGCGAAGAAGAAGTCGTCGTCGATAAACAGTATGTGCTCGAACATCTGGAAAACACGATCAAACAGCTCAATCTCAAAAAATACATCTTGTAAGAGGACTACGATATGATCAACATTCCGAAGGGAACCAAAGACGTCCTGCCGCAGGACGCGTACCGCTGGCACTATTTGGAAAACACGATGCGCGACGTGGCGCGCCTGTTCTGCATCGACGAGATCCGCACGCCGGTATTCGAACATACCGAGTTGTTTTTGCGCGGCGTGGGCGATACGACCGATATCGTCAATAAGGAAATGTACACGTTCGAGGACAAGGGCGGCAGAAGCATGACGCTCAAACCGGAAGGCACCGCGGGCGTTGCGCGCGCGTTTATCGAGAACGCGCTGTATGCCAATCCGCAGCCGACGAAAATGTATTACATAACGCCCGTCTTCCGCTACGAACGCCCGCAGGCGGGGCGGTTGAGAGAACACCACCAGTTCGGGATCGAATATTTCGGCGCGTCGTCGCCGCTCGCCGACGTCGAAGTCATGACGGTTGCGGCGACGCTCTTCAAGCGATTGGGTATCGGCAATCTGTCGTTGCGCATCAACAGCATCGGCTGTCCCGAATGCCGCGTACGCTACAACGTCGCGTTGCGCGCGTATCTGCAAAGCCGTCTGGACGATATGTGTCCGGTGTGCCGCGAGCGATTCGATAAGAATCCGTTGCGCATATTGGACTGCAAAGAGGCGGGGTGCAAGGCGATTACCGCGCAGGCGCCCGTCACGCTCGACTATCTGTGCGACGAGTGTCGCACGCATCACGAACAGGTCTGCGCCGGTCTCGACGCGATCGGTATGGCGTACGAAATCGATCCGCACATCGTGCGCGGACTGGATTATTATACGCGGACGGTCTTCGAGTTCATCTCGTCCAACATCGGCGCGCAAGGAACCGTGTGCGGCGGCGGACGCTACAACAATCTCGTCGAACAGGTCGGCGGCAAACCTACGCCGGCGGTCGGGTTCGGCATGGGAATCGAGCGCCTGCTGCTGACGTGCGAGCAGTTGGGGTTACCGCTGGGACAGGCGTATGCGCCCGACTACTATATCGCGCCGCTGTGCGAGGACGCGAAGGGACTCGCGGCGAATCTTGCGGCGCAACTGCGAGACGCGGGTAAAGCGGTCAGCGTCGACCTGCTCGATCGGGGCATGAAAGCGCAGCTCAAATACGCCAATAAGATCGGCGCGCGGCATGTCGTGCTGATCGGCGAAGACGAGTTGGCGGGCAATCGGGTCAACGTCAAGGATATGACGACGGGGGAAAGTACGATGACGCAGCCGTCCGCAACGGCGATCGTTGCCGCGGACGGAAAAGGAGAACGGATATGATAGATTATTTGCAGGGTACGCAACGCACGCATATGTGCGGCACGATCGGCGCGCAACAGATCGGCGAGTCGGTCACAGTGATGGGATTTGTCGCCAAATACCGCAATTTGGGCAACCTGATGTTTCTCGACCTGCGGGACGTGAGCGGGGTCGTGCAGATCGCGCTCGACGATACGTGCGATCGGGCGTTGCTCGACAAAGCGCAGACGATCCGCAACGAATACGTGCTCGCGGTCAGCGGCGTCGTGCGTTCGCGCGGCGGCAACGTCAACGTGACGATGGCGACGGGCGCGATCGAAATCGCCGCCCAACAGATCAAGATTTTGTCCGAGGCGGACGTGACGCCGTTTGTCGTGACCGAAGACGTCAAGGCGAGCGAAAACCTGCGTCTGACGTATCGCTATCTCGATCTGCGCCGCAACTATTTGCAGAGCAAACTCGTGATGCGCGACAAGATCACGCGCGTCGCGCGCAACTATTTGGCGGATCTGGGATTTTTGGAAATCGAAACGCCGTTTTTCGGGAAGTCCACGCCCGAAGGCGCGCGCGACTATCTCGTGCCGTCGCGCGTGCACCACGGTTCGTTTTACGCATTGCCGCAGTCGCCGCAGCTGTATAAGCAATTGTTGATGATCGCCGGCATGGATCGGTACTATCAGGTCGCCAAATGTTTCCGCGACGAAGATTTGCGCGCCAACCGTCAGCCGGAATTTACGCAGATCGATCTGGAAATGAGTTACGTCGAGCAGGACGAACAGGTCATGGAGATCGCGGAAGGCTTGATCCGCGCCGTGTTCCGCGCCTGCTTGGATATGGAAATCGACGAGAAAATCCGCCGCATTCCGTACGCCGAAGCGATGCGCCGTTGGGGCAGCGACAAGCCGGATACGCGTTTCGGCATGGAACTGTGCGATTTGACGCAGATCGTGCGCGGCAGCGGATTCGTCGTATTCGACAATGCGATCGCGGCGGGCGGCAGCGTGCGCGCGATTAACGCCAAAGGTCTGCTGTCCAAGATGACGCGCAAGGACGTGGACGCGTGCGGCGAATTTGTCAAGAGTTACGGCGCCAAGGGGCTGGGCTTTGCGATGTTGCGCGAAGACGGCATCACGTCGCCGATCTTGAAAAATCTCGACGAGCAGCGCAAACAAGCCGTCTTGCAGGCGCTCGACGCGCAGGTCGGGGACGTGTTGTTCTTCGTCGCGGACGCGAACAAGGTCGTGTTCGACGCGCTCGGCGCGCTGCGCTGTCATCTCGCAGACAAATATGCGCTGTACGATAAGAGCAAGTACGACTTTTTGTGGGTCGTCGATTTTCCGTTGCTCGAATACGATGCGGAAGAAGGTCGTTACGTCGCGGTGCACCATCCGTTTACGAGCCCGAAGGTCGAGGATATTCCGTTGCTCGATACCGATCCGCTCGCGGTGCGCGCGAACGCGTACGACTTCGTCATCAACGGACAGGAAGCCGGCGGCGGCAGCATTCGTATCCACGACGTCAAGATGCAGGAGAAGATGTTCGGTTTGCTGGGCATGAGCGAAGAAGAGATCCGCAGTCGGTTCGGGTTCTTTGTGGACGCGTTCCGTTACGGCGTGCCGCCGCACGGCGGACTTGCGTTCGGGCTGGACCGTCTGGTCATGACCGTGACCGGCACCGACAACATCAAGGACGTCATCGCGTTCCCGAAAGTGCAGAACGCGTCTTGTCTGATGACCGGCGCGCCCGCTCCGGTGGAACTTAAACAGCTCGGCGAACTCGCGATCGCATGCGTCGATCGGGAAGACTGAGTCGGGACAAAATTTACGCATAATATGTTTGCGCCGCGCGCGCGTATGTGCTACAATATCACTAAACGACGCGCACGCGTGCACACAAGGAGAAAATCATGGTTGATCTGAAATTGATCCGCGAAAGCGACCCCGAGTTGTACCAGGCTATGGAACTCGAACTGACCCGTCAACAGGGCAATATCGAATTGATTGCCAGCGAGAACATCGTTTCCCCCGCGGTAATGGCGGCGATGGGAACGTTCTTTACGAACAAATACGCGGAAGGTTATCCCGCAAAACGGTATTACGGCGGTTGCCAGCACGTCGATATCGCGGAGAATCTCGCGATCCAACGCGCTTGCGAACTGTTCGGCGCGAAATACGCGAACGTGCAGGCGCATAGCGGCGCCAACGCCAATTTGGCGACGTTTTTCGCGTTGCTGACGCCCGGGGATACCGTATTGAGCATGAGCCTGGCGCACGGCGGACACCTGTCCCACGGCAGTCCGGTCAATATTTCGGGCAAATATTTCAACATCGTTCCGTATTGCGTGGATCGCAAGACGAGCATGATCGATTACGACGAGATCGAGCGTCTCGCCGTCGAGCACAAGCCCAAACTCATTTTGGCGGGCGCGAGCGCGTATCCGAGACTGTTGGACTTCGAGCGTTTCCGTCGGATCGCCGACAAGGTCGGCGCGTATCTGATGGTGGATATGGCGCACATCGCGGGTCTGGTCGCGGCGGGCTGTCATCCGACGCCGATCCCGCATGCGCACGTCGTCACGACGACGACGCACAAGACGTTGCGCGGACCGCGCGGCGGCTTGATCCTGACCAACGACGAAGAGATCGCGACCAAGATCAACAAAGCGATTTTCCCGGGCACGCAGGGCGGTCCGTTGATGCACGTCATCGCCGCCAAGGCGGTCGCGCTCAAAGAAGCGATGAGCGAAGAATTCCGCGCGTATCAGCGTCAGGTCTGCGCCAATGCGCAGGCGTTGGCGAATGCGTTGACCAGCCGCGGCATCGATCTGGTTTCGGGCGGTACGGACAATCATTTGATGCTCGTCGATCTGACCGGCAAGGGCAAGACGGGCAAGGAGATCGAGCATCTGCTCGACGAAGCACACATCACCGCGAACAAGAACGCGATCCCGTTCGATACGCAGACGCCGTTTGTCACGAGCGGCATTCGGTTGGGCACGCCCGCCGTTACGTCGCGCGGCATGAAAGAAGCGGACATGGAGATCATCGCGGAGTGCATCGCGGATCTCGTGGACAACGGCGAAGTCGCGATCGAGCGTTGCAGCGCCAAGGTCGCCGCGCTGTGCAAGAAATATCCGTTGTACGAAAACGATATTTTGCGCTGAGTTCGATTCAAAGAGACGGTTGCCGTCCGCTTAAGCGGGCGGCGATTTTTTTGCGGTATGCAAATTTCCGCGGACGATGCGCATCAAATCGTTGACAAACGGTCAAAATAGGATTAAAATAAATCCTAGTAAATTGGTAGGTATTCGGATGAAGCTTTCTTCCAAAGCGCGTTACGGGCTCAAAGCGATGTGCTATCTGGCGCAGCATTACGGGCAGGGCGCAAAACCGCTCAACGCGATGGCGTCGTCCACGCAATTGAGCGAAAAATATTTGGAACAACTGCTGGCGATCTTGCGCAAAGCCGGTTTGGTCGAGTCTGCGCGCGGCGCGGCGGGCGGGTATTATCTGTCCCGTTCCCCCGAGCAGATCAGCGCGGGAGAAGTGCTGCGCGCGGTCGAAGACGGGCTTGTGATCGTGGATTGTCTGTCCGGCGCGTGCGACAATCGCGGACAGTGCGCGACCTATCATGTATGGAATAAGTTATACCGCGCCATCAACGATTGTTTGGACGCGATGCCGCTGAGCAGTCTGGCGGAGGAGTCGGGAGTATGAAAGTATATTTGGATCATTCGGCGACGACGGGAACGGATCCGGAAGTATTGCAGCAGATGCTGCCGTATTTTTCGGAGCAATTCGGCAACGGTTCGTCGCAGCATTTTTACGGACGGGAAGCGTTGCGCGCGATCGATCTTGCGCGCGAACAGGTAGCCCGCGCGATTCACGCGACGCCCAACGAGATTTATTTTACGACGGGCGGCACCGAGAGCGATAACTGGGCGATCAAGGGCATCGCGCAGTCGTTGCGGCACAAGGGCGACCATATCATTACGAGCGCAGTCGAACATCCCGCGGTGCTCGAAACGTGCAGACGGTTGGAAAAAGAAGGTTTCCGCGTCACGTATCTCGGCGTGGACGGCGACGGCGCGATCGATCCGCGCGCGTTGGAAGACGCGATCGACGATCGGACGATTTTGATCACGATCATGACCGCCAACAACGAAATCGGCACGTTGATGCCGATCCGCGAGATCGGCGCGATCGCCCGCGCGCACGGCGTTGTCTTCCACACCGACGCGGTGCAAGCGATCGGCAGCGTCGCAATCGACGTCAAGCAGATGGGGATCGACATGCTGTCGATGAGCGCGCACAAGTTTTACGGACCCAAAGGCGTCGGCGTGCTGTATAAGCGCAATGGGCTGCGCGTGGGACGGTTCATGGACGGCGGGGAACAGGAACGCAGCATGCGCGCCGGCACGCTCAATACGCCCGGCATCGTCGGCATGGGAGCCGCGATCGAACGCGCAATCGCACATATGGACGACAACAACGCCCGCAACGCCGCTTTGAGAAATTATTTTGTCGAGCAAGTGCTTGCGCGCATTCCGGACGTGCGGCTCAACGGTCCCGCGGATTGGAACCGCAGGCTTGCAAACAACGCGAATTTCAGTTTTGAATACATCGAAGGGGAGTCGATCCTGATGTGTCTGGATTTGGCGGGGATCGCGGTATCGAGCGGTTCGGCGTGTTCGTCCGGATCGTTGGATCCGTCGCACGTGTTGTTGGCGATCGGCGTGCCGATCGAGTCGGCGCACGGTTCCATTCGGTTCAGTTTCGGCAAATCCAATACCAAAGAACAGGTAGATTACGTGCTCGACAAACTCGTCGAGACCGTCGAGCGGCTCAGAGCCATGTCTCCGCTCTTCCAATATGTACAAGGAGAACAGAAATATGTATAACGAGAAGGTCATGCAGGTATTCAGCAATCCGCAAAACGTCGGCTACATCGAAGACGCGGACGGCGTCGGCAAGGTCGGCAACGCCGCCTGCGGAGACATCATGGAGATATCGCTGCGCATTCAGGACGATACGATCGTCGATGCGAAATTCCGCACGTTCGGCTGCGCGGCGGCGATTGCGACCAGTTCGGTCGCGACCGAGATGGTCAAGGGCATGAAGCTGGACGAAGCGTTGCAACTGACCAACAAAAAGGTCGTCGAGACGTTGCAGGGACTGCCGCCCCAAAAGATTCATTGCAGCGTGCTTGCGGAAGAAGCGATCAAAGCGGCGATCGAAGATTACCGCGCGCGGCAGGCGAAAGCGTAATGTAGTATGGATACAAAACGGCAACCCGCTGGGGTTGCCGTTTTGTTTAGTCGAGCAATTGAATGAGTTTCTTTTTCAAGGTGTTTTTGCCCATTTCTTTCATCGAGCATTTGACCTTCGCGTTGATGACCATTGCGGTCGTCATGCCGATCGTGAACCCAATCATCGTGCCGAATTTCCACATCCGTACCACCTCCCGACGCTAGTGTGTGCAGGTCGGGAGCGGGATATACGACGGATTCTTATCGACGCATTCGAAGATATAGTTGTCGCACAGGATCATGAACTGCGCGAGCTGTTTGGGCGTGCGCATCGTCCACGCGATGATCGGCGTCGTCGGATACGCTTTGCGCATTTTGGTAAACGGTCTGCGGTGCAGTTGATTGACGGGGCAGGCGAAGAAGTCCACTTTGGGCGTCATCTTGTTTTCGCCCGACAGCCATCGGATCCAAGCGCGTTCCGAGTACAGTTGTCCGACGACCGCGTCGGGGCGGTTTTGGATCCACCATTCGACGATCGCGGGCTGGAACGACTCGATCGCGTAATGCCCGGGGTATTTTTCCAGCAATTCCGCGACGGCGAGACAGGTCTCTTCGATGCGTTTGGTCGGTTTGATTTCCAGGATCAACGGGACTCTGCCGGCGGTGTCGATCAGGATTTGTTCGAGCAGCGGAATCGTGCGCTGCGTCTGCATGATCGGATAATTGTCCAGTCCGCCGATGCTCGTCGTGCGCACCTTTTGTCCGCAAGTGCGTTTGAGCGTGGGATCGTGGTGGACGATCAAACGGTTGTCGTCGGTCAGCCATACGTCCAGTTCGCTTCCGAAACCCTGTTCGCGCGCTTCGCGGATCGCGAGCAGCGTGTTTTCGGGCACTTCGCGGTTGTCGTGCAGTCCGCGGTGCGCGAACGGCGTTTCGATCAGCCAATCCAGTTGTTTCATAAGCCCAGTTCCTCTTCGATCAGCAGGATGTGCACCGCCTTTTGCACGCGCGTCGGATGGTGCGCAATCACGGTCGTATTGCAGATGCAGTCCGCCGCGTCGCAGTATGTGCACACGCCGCTTTGCGCGCAAGGCACGTTGCGATTCAGCCGTTTGGCGTTGAGCGGAGCGGCGATATTGCGCGCGCGATCCATCGCCGCGTCCAGATCGGGGCAGATCTTGTTGACGCCGACGACGTACAGGATGTTCGGGATCCCGTAGATCAGCGCGGAGACGCGGTTGGCGGTGCCGTCGATGTTGACGATGTCGCCGCGTTCGGTGATCGCGTTGGCGGACGAAATATACCATTGGGTAGGCGGCACCGGATCGGTCGATCCGAAGACGCGACCGTGCACCGTGCAGCCGTGCGCGGCAAGTTGCTGTTCCAACCCGATCTGCTTGACGGTCATGCTGCCGCCGATGCCGATCGTGCTGCCCGCGGGAATGAGTTGCAGGGCGGTATGAACGGCTTGTTCGCCGTTTTCGCACAGGTGCGGGATGTATCCGCGCTGGCGCCAGTTGTCCAGAATGTCGGTAATCTTCATATCGTAGCCTCCGTGCATATCGATTTTATTATAATACAAATCTATGCGGATTTCCATAGATTTTTCAAAGTTTTTGCGCGCGCGGCCGCAGGGGAATCGGACGGATGCGGCGCGACGGCGCGCAATCGCGACTTCTTGCGCGCGGCGGCGCAAAAAAGATTGCTTAACGTGCGCGTTTCGTCTATAATAAGAACCGTAAACGGGAGGTGCGTATGCCACAGGACCAATCCAATATCCGGAATTTTTGCATTGTCGCGCATATCGATCACGGCAAGAGCACGCTTGCCGACCGCATCATGGACGTGACGGCGACCGTTGCCGCGCGCGACGCCAAGCAGCAGTTGCTGGACAGCATGGATATCGAACGCGAACGCGGCATCACGATCAAACTGACGCCCGTGCGCATGCGCTACGTCTATCAAGGCAAGGAGTACGTGCTCAATCTGATCGACACGCCCGGACACGTGGACTTTACGTACGAAGTATCGCGTTCGCTCAAAGCGTGCGAAGGCGCGATCCTGATCGTGGACGCGTCGCAGGGCATCGAAGCGCAGACGTTGACCAACGTCTATCTCGCGCTCGACAACGATTTGGAAATTTTGCCGGTCATCAACAAGATCGATCTGCCGTCCGCGCGACCGGAAGCGGTGCGCAAGGAGATCGAAGACGTGATCGGACTGGACGCGAGCCTTGCGCCGCTCGTGTCCGCTAAGGAAGGCATCGGCATCGAAGACGTGCTCGCGCAGGTCATCGAGATGTTGCCGCCGCCGAGCGGGGACATGCAGCGTCCGCTCAAAGCGCTGATCTTCGATTCGTATTACGACAGCTATAAGGGCGCGATTTCGTTTATCCGCGTACTGGACGGCGAAGTCAAAGCGGGCGATCGGATCAAGATGTTTGCGACGGGCAAGGAGTTCGACGTGACGGAAGTCGGCGTATTCGTGCCCAAGATGCTGGCGACGCCGTCGCTGTCGGCGGGCGAAGTCGGATATCTGTGCGCAAGCATCAAGAACGTCAGCGACACCAAAGTCGGCGACACGATCACGCACGCGGTCGGCGGCGCGGACGAGCCGTTGCAGGGATTCAAGGAAGCGTCCCCGATGGTGTTCTCGGGCATTTATCCGACGGACGGCGCGCGTTACAACGATCTCAAAGAGGCGTTGGAAAAACTCAAACTCAACGACGCGGCGCTCATGTACGAGCCGGAAGTATCGACGGCGCTGGGATTCGGATTCCGATGCGGCTTTTTGGGACTGCTGCATATGGAGATCATTCAGGAGCGATTGGAGCGGGAATTCGATATGGATCTGATCACGACCGCGCCGGGCGTGTCGTATCGCGTGATCCTGAATTCGGGCGAGTGCGTGCTCGTCGCCAATCCCGCCAATTTGCCGCCCGTGGGGCAGATCGATCATATGGAAGAGCCGACGGTCAAAGCGTCGTTGTTTACGCCGCCCGAGTACGTCGGTCCGATCATGGAGCTGTGTCAGGATAAGCGCGGCGTATTTTTGGACATGACGTATCTCGATCCGACGCGCGTGCGGATCGAATACGAGATTCCGCTCAACGAGATCATCTACGACTTTTTCGATACGCTCAAATCGCGCACGCGCGGATACGCGAGTCTGGATTACGAGATCATCGGATACAAGCCGTCCGATCTGGTCAAGCTGGACATTCTGCTCAACGGCGACGTCTGCGACGCGCTGAGTCTGATCGTGCATCGCGACAAAGCGTACGCGCGCGGCCGCGGCATCGCGGAGAAACTCAAAGACGTGATCCCGCGTCAGATGTTCGAAGTGCCGATACAGGCGGCGATCGGCGGCAAGGTCATCGCGCGCGAAACGGTCAAAGCGATGCGCAAAGACGTGCTTGCCAAGTGTTACGGCGGCGACATTACCCGCAAGAAAAAGTTGCTCGAAAAACAGAAAGAAGGCAAGAAACGCATGCGGCAGGTCGGCAGCGTAGAAGTGCCGAGCGAAGCGTTTATGACGATTCTCAAATTCGATAAATAATGCAGACGTACGGGCTGTATCTGCATATCCCGTTCTGCAAATCCCGATGCGCTTACTGCGACTTCGTATCGTGCGTGGGCGATGCGGCGCAGCAATCGCGCTATCTCGACGCGGTAGAGCGGGAGGCGGCATTGCGCGCCGATCCGTCGCGCGTCGTCGATACGATGTACTGGGGCGGCGGCACGCCGTCCGTTTTGTCCGAGCCGCGCATCGTCGCGCTCGCGGATGCGATCGGGCGGCATTTTGCGTTGCGCCTGCGCGAATTTACCGTAGAGACCAATCCGAGCGACGTCCGCGCGTCGCTGTTAGACGCGTACCGTCGCATCGGCGTGACGCGGATCAGTCTGGGCGTGCAGTCGCTGGACGATACGATACTGCGCGAGATCGGGCGCAGACATACCGCCGATCAAGCATGCGAAGCGATCCGAATGTGCGTCGCGCGCGGATTCGACGTCAGCGCGGATTTGATGCTCGGACTGCCGGGGCAGACGTTTGCCGATATCGAGCGCTTTGTCGATACGGCGCGTCGGCTGGGCGTGGGGCATGTCTCCGCGTATCAGCTCAAATTGGAATCCGGCACGCCGCTTGCCGAACGCGTGCGCGCGGGAGCGACGCAGGTGCCGGACGACGACGCGTGCGCCGATCTGTATGAATCGGCGAGCCGACGGCTGGAAGCGTCCGGATACGCCTGTTATGAGATCAGCAATTTCGCGCAAGCGGGCAAGGAGAGTTTGCACAATCTCAAATATTGGCGATGCGATCCGTATATCGGGATCGGCGCCGCCGCGCACGGTCTGATCGATGATGTGCGTTGGTGCAATCCGGACGACATATGGACATACGTCGACGCGCTCGAACGCGGAGACGATCCCCGTCGCGTCGAGCAAACGCTGTCGAAGGAAGATCGCATGCAGGAGCGCGTGATGCTCGGATTGCGGACGGCGCAGGGCGTGGATCTGGAACGGTTTCGGCGCGACTTCGATTGCGATTTTCGCACGCGTTACGCCGCGGCGCTGGATAAGATGCGTCGTTATCTCGTCGCGGACGAGACGCGCGTCGCGATTCGCGCGCCGTACCGCAACGTCATGAATGCGATCGTGCTGGAATTCCTGTAAGCGCCGCCGCGCTTGACGAAACGCGCGGATTCGGGTATAATACGGGTATGGAACCCCAACAGGACAATTTGTTGAAGAGCGGAGAGGATTATCTCGAAGCCGTTTTGTTTGTCGAACAGCGCTACGGCAAAATCCGTTCGGTGGACGTCGCCAATCTGCTCGGCGTGTCCCGTCCGAGCGTCAATCGCGCGTTGCGCATTTTGCAGGACAAGGGGTATATCACCAAGCCCGATTACGGGACCGTTACGATCACGCCGTTGGGCAGGGAACGCGCGGAATCGGTCGCCAGACGACACGGCGCGTTGACGCGTCTGCTCGTGGACGTGTTGGGCGTGCGCGCGGACATCGCGCAACGCGACGCTTGCAAGATCGAACACGACATCAGCGCCGAGACGTTGGAGCGGTTGGAGGCGTTTTTACAGCGATACGATCGCAAGGAAGACTGATACGGATACGACGGTTGCAAGACCGTCGTTTTTTATCGCGCGCGCAAGCGCATTGATTTGCGAGAGTAGAACGCGGGAGATGCCGTTGCCGACGAAAAGTCGTGCAAAAAAGTTCATGGAATGATATATTTCATGAACTTTCTACTGTCATTTTATTCTTGTAAGGAAAAAATGTCAAGGCATCGCATCGATTTTTAGCGATTTAGCAAAATTTGGAAAGCCGATTTTCAGTATTTCATACGTAATTTTATCAAACAGTTCATGGAATATATCAATCTATGAACTTATTTCGATTGTTGTGACGGAGCGGAATTTAGGGAGTCGGAAGATTTGGGATAGAAGTATGAAGATCAATATATCGAACAAACAAACATTGCGTTTTGCAATCACGCTCGGCATCGTCTTGTTGCTTGCGGCGGGGTGTTGCGCGGCGATTTTCGCGCAGTCGAATGCGGTATTTGCAGTGGACGACACGAGCAAAGGCACGGTCGAGATCGACGAATTGCTGTTGAAAAGCACATACGACACGTCCAAAGCAGATGCTCCGGTATTCAGCGGCAAGCGATTCGAAGATTTGATCAACGCGTTGCGCAGCGATGCGGAACGCCAAACGCCGATCAACGCCTTGTCCGACAAAAACGCCGCCGCGTTGCGTACGATCAACGGCGGCAAGGATATCGTCGTCACGATCGACGACATGCAGTGGACGGTGACCGACTTGCGCAAGTTGTCGGACGGACGCGTGATCGCGACGATGTGGCTGATGTCGTCGTCCGATACGTCGCGTTGGAATGCTTGGTCCTCCAACACGCCGTCGGCGAAGTATCCGAGCAATATGTACAGTTCCAGTTATATCCGCGCGAGCGCGCTCAACAGCGGCGGTTGCGGATACGTCGCGACCAACGGCGCAACGTCGTTGACGACGCTAGCGCAGGACGCGACGCATCGATACGCGAAATTTACGATGAACTCCGTCGTCGACGGCACTCGAAATTTGTCGCTGACCGATTTTATCGTGCGCCCCAAGGACGTCGAGTATCAACGGACAGAGTCCATTCGTACGTTTTTGAACGGTTGGAGCACGCAGCCCAACGACGCTTGGGGGACGCCGCTTTTGCCCAGTTATGCAAGTTCTGCGATGAATTACAGCAGCAAGTCCTATTACGACCAGTGGTCGACCGACTGCTTGTGGTTGCCGAGCTTGCCGGAAGCGGGGTATAACGGCTCTTTGGCGGGGCATTGGGGCTTGTCCACGCAACAGCGCGGCAACGCAACGGGTACTTGGTTGCGTTCCGGCGCGTACGACATCGCGGACAAAGTCCTGTATCTCAACGCGTCCGGCGGATACAGCACCGCTTTTGCCGGCGACGACTATGCCGTGCGTCCGGCGTTCCATTTGGATCTGACCGCCGCCAACAACGCGACCGACGCGATCCGCGTGCCGAGCGTCGCCGATGCGGACAAGACCAAGGAATATAACGGCGAAACGCAGACGATCGCGTTGCAGAATTTCGATTCCGACAAGATGAGCGCCGTGCTCAGCGGCGTGGATCCGTCCGGCAATCCGATCGCGGAATCGGATGTCGCGTTCGATGCGGAGACAGGCGAAATGCAAGTCAAATGGGCAGGGACGTATACCGTCGAAATTGCGTTTTCGGAACCGAGCGTCGGCGTTTGGGCGGACGTGATCGGCGGCAACGGTAAGCGCAGCGTTACCTTTACGATTGCGCCCAAGGAGTTGACGCTGGACTTGATCAACAACGTTCCGTCCCAACTTTGGGAGTGGTCGGTCGGCGGCGATTACGACGCGACGCTGACGGCTTCGGGGATCGTATCGGGCGATACGGTTGGGTTGACGGCGACGTATACGGATCAGGCGAGCGGCGCAAGCAAGAGCGTCGCGGCGGAGTTGTCGGATACGCAGGCGGTTGCAACGATTCGGCTGTCCGAAATTGCCGTCGGTTCGTACAAATTGACCGCGGCGTTGGACAAGTCCGCGGCGGACAACGACAACATCAATTATTCGATTGCCAAGGGCATGGAAACCGTCGGTTTGCCCAAATCGTTTACGGTACTGTCCAAGAAGATCGATACAAGCAAAATCGCATGGCAATACACCGAGTTGGGACCGAGCGGCAACCCGATTACGGGCGGCGCCAATCAAGCGGATATCGCGAGCGGCAAGCAGATCGCGTATCGCTTGTTCGGGACGCTGGACAGTCACGGCGCGGTCACGAATAAACTGGAAATCAAACGCAGCACGCTGCCCAAGGACGATGCGGGCAATCTGCTCGTCGAGATCGACAATCTGACGTCGAGCTTTAACGGCACGACGTATACGGACGGGTATAGTAATCAAAGCGGATCGGCGGTTGCGCACTATACGACCAAAGTGCTGCTCAAAATCGTCAACGACGACTATCTGTTCGACAACAACAAAAAACAGATCGAACTGTCGATCGATTGGG
>ERZ779629.49-NODE-49-length-55972-cov-7.981866_pt1 | contig 55972 bp, 45 predicted proteins | sample MGYA00514192_ERZ779629 | MGnify/ENA primary metagenome ERZ779629 (study PRJEB29562, sample SAMEA4376709) | mouse gut metagenome | isolation source: Cecum | study: EMG produced TPA metagenomics assembly of the A DSS colitis mouse model was used to assess the microbial... | reverse complement strand
CGCAGGCGGTCGCGAAAAATCCGGGACAGCAGTTTAACCCGCTCTTCATCTACGGCGGCGTGGGATTGGGAAAAACGCACATCATGCACGCGATCGGCAACCATATCCTGCAACAGAATCCGCGCACGAAAATCTTATACGTGACGACCGAACAGTTCGTCAACGACTTCATCGACAGCATTCGCAACAACCGCGATAACGAACAAAACAAGCGTTTTCGCGAAAAATACCGCAATGTAGACGTGTTGATGCTCGACGATATCCAGTTTATCGCCGGCAAAACGACGTCGCAGGAAGAGTTGTTCCATACGTTCAACAACCTGTATCAGTCCAAAAAGCAAATCGTGATTTCGTCCGATCGCCATCCGCGCGAACTGACGTTTTTAGAAGAAAGACTGCAATCGCGCTTTCAATGCGGACTGACCTGCGACATCACCCAACCCGATCTGGAAACGCGTATCGCGATCCTGCAAAAAAAGGCGTTGGACAAAAAAGTCAACATTTCCAACAGCGTCATGTACTTTATCGCCGAAAAGATCGATTCCAACATTCGAGAACTGGAAGGCGCGTTGAGCAAAGTCATCTTCTATTGCTCGCTCGTGGGCAAAGAAGCGGACAACATCGACATCATCAAAGAAGCGCTCAAAGACGACATCGACGTGACGACGCATATCCTGTCGATCGATACGATCGTCGAGGCGACTTGCGCGTATTACAATATCCCGAAAGCGGAAATCGTCGGCAAACGCAAGACCAAACAAATCGCGTTTGCCAGACAGATCGCGATCTTCCTGATCTTCGATCTGCTGGGCTTGCCGCTGGCGACGATCGGCAACTATTTCGGCGGAAAAGACCACACGACGATCATGTACGCGAAGAACAAAATCCTCGAACAACAACAGACCGATCACTTCGTCGCGTCGCAGATCAAAGACATCAAAAACATGATCCAAAAGCGCTGATGTGGAAATGTGTAAAACAGCAAAAAGTTATACACGACCTTATACAGACAAAAAGGCAGTCTTAACAGACACGGGAACAGAAAAAAACGAGTTATACACTTATCCCGACGTTCTATCGTAACTACTACTGCCAAAGAAATAAAAAGAAGAAATCGTATCTCCCCGCGGCGGGAGCAAGGTAAGGAGAAAAAGACTATGAAAATTGCTTGTAACGGAATGGATTTTGCAGACGCGTTGGCAAAAGTCATCAAGGCGTTGCCGATCAAAAAGACGCAGCCGATTCTGGAAGGCGTCAAGCTCAGCGCATTCGGAGATACTTTGACGCTGTATGCGACGGATTTCGATTTTGCGATCATCAAACAGATCAAAGCGGAAGTGCGCATGGAAGGCGAAGTGCTCGTCCCCGGCAAACTGATCAACGATCTGGCGCGCAAACTGGCAAGCGAAGACACGATAGAACTGAGCGACATAACGGACGACAATTTGACCATTCAGTACGCGGACAGTTCGACGTTCCTGAAAACGATGGCGATCGGAGAATATCCGCCGATCAAAGAATACGAATACGACACCGTCGTATCGATGATGCAGAAAGATCTGCGCGAGATGATCAACAAGACGATCTTCTCCGCCGCGACGGACGGCGCGAGACCGATCCTGAAAGGTTGTCTGCTCGAAATCAAGGACAGCGAAATCAAATGCGTCGCGCTGGACGGATTTCGACTGGCGATATGTAAAAAGGAGTTGGCGCAGTCTTACGAACCGACCGAAGCGATCGTACCCGCGAAGAGTTTGCTCGAAATCGCAAAATTGCTCGACAACGACGAAGAGATCGTCAAGATTCATTTGAGCGCGTCCAAAATGATGGTGGATCTCAATCATACGAAGGTAATCGCTTCGCTGTTGAGCGGCGCGTTCATCAACTACAAAAACACGATTCCTTCCGAGAAAGAAACGATCGTCACGATCAACAAACAGCAACTCGAAGACGCGATCGAACGCGCGAGCATCCTGTCTCGTTACGACAAATCCAATCTGATCAAGTTGGAGATCAAAGAAGGCAAGATGACGATCGTCTCGTCGAGCGAACTGGGCGAAAGCAAAGAGATCATTTCCATCTTTACGAAAGGCAAAGACGTCAATATCGGATTCAATGCGAAGTATATGGCGGACTGTCTCAAAGTCATTACGGACGAATTTATCATTCTGACGATCAACTCGGCGACCGCGCCCGGATTGATCATGCCGGTGGAAGGCGAACAATTCCTGTATTTGATTTTGCCGATCCGCATCGTACGCTGATAAGCGTTTTCCCCCGTGCAAACGGGGGAATTTTTTTATGTTCGACTTACAAGATCTGTTGTACAATAAAAAATGCAATCGCGACAAACTCGTCGCGTTCGGATTTGTGCGCGACGGCGCGCTCTATCGGTACGAACGAACCGTCATGGAAGGACAATTTCGCATTGTCGTTGCGATCCGCGACGACGACGGCGTCGAATGGGACGTAATCGATTGCGACAGCGGAGATCCGTACGTATTGATTCGCGTGCCCGACGCGTGCGGCGGATACGTCGGGGCGTTGCGTACGCTTTGCGAAGCATTGTGGACGGAAATCGTCGAACGCTGTTGGGAAAACAAGACGTTCGGCGAGCGACAAAGCAAGCGGATCGTCTCGCATATCGCCGACAAGTACGGCGACGAACCGGAATTTTTGTGGAAAGACGATCTAAATGCCGCAATTCGGCGCAAAGACAGTCGCAAATGGTATGCCGTCTTGATGACGGTGTCGCGCAGAAAACTCGGTTTCGATTCCGACGAAATCGTCGAAGCGCTCGATCTGCACGCGACGGCGCAGGATACGGAGCGCCTTGTGGACGGCGTCGTCTTTCTGCCCGGCTATCATATGAATAAGAAATATTGGTATACCGTCGTATTGGACGATACGGCGGACGACGAGACGTTGTTCGATCGGATTGCCGTCAGTTACGATTTGGCAAAAAAATGACGCCTTTTTCGCGGTCATAGCGCAAACGGCGCGACGTATATAAAATATCGGTTGTCGTCGATGCGTTTATGTCCATCGGATATATCGGGTAAAATATCCGTTTTGAACGGATTTATGACAGAGCGATCGCGTCGAACAGCTATTTCTCTCCGAAAGAAAACATTGTATAAAATATGGCAATCGCGATTACGATCGGCGATATACGGATCGGTTTGCGTTTGACCGAAAATCCGCAAGGTTGCTTGCGGATTTTGCATAACGGTCTTTGCGGTATTCCAAATCGAAAAAGTCGTATTGTCTTTTCTATGATTTTACTATTTCGTATAAGACGGTATATAGCGTTCTTGCAATAAAAATAGCGTAAAAAAGCCGCCTTTTTGCAAAGGCGGCAATCTCATTGAATCGTAAAATCAGTCTTTGAGTTTGTCCAACAGATCGAAGAAACGATTGAGATCGTCCTGCGAATAGTAGTCGATATAGATACGACCGGTATTGTTGTTGCCGACGACTTTGACTTTGGTCCCGAATGCGCGTTGCATGTCGTTGACGAACTTTTTGAGTTCCACGCTCAACACGGTCTTGACCGGTTTGGGTTGCGCGGGTTTGAGATGATTTTGCACGATCGTTTCCAGTTGGCGTACGGAAAGCTGCTTGTCGCAAGCGGCGTTGGCGTACTTAATCTGCATTTCGATTTCTTTGACCGGTACGAGACATCTCGCATGTCCCGCGCTCAGTCTGCCCGCGGCGATCAGATCGAGCACCTGTTTGGGCAACGTAAGCAACCGCATCGAATTGGCGATCGCGGGACGCGACTTGCCGAGTTTGTCGGCGAGTTCTTCCTGCGTGAATTTATATTCTTCGATCAAAGCTCTGTATGCAAGCGCTTCTTCGATCGGGTTGAGATCCTGACGTTGCAGGTTTTCGATCAAAGCGATTTCTTTGCGTTGTTGCAACGACAGATCGCGGACAATAACCGGAATCGTCGTCAAACCCGCCATTTTACTTGCGCGGTAACGGCGTTCGCCGGCGACGATCTGATATTGATCTTTGATTTTGCAGACCAAAATAGGTTGCAGAACGCCGTAATTGCGGATCGAAGCGGCGAGTTCTTCCAAAGCGGTTTGATCGAACTGTTTGCGCGGCTGTCCCGCGTTGGGAATCACGCGGTCGATCGATACTTCTTCGACGCCCTGATTGAGATTGCCGTGTTCGTCGTAACTGGTAAAGTCCGGATTGTTGCCCGTCATGCCCATCAATTCTTCGATGCCGATGCTGAGACCGCCTTTTTTCATACCTTTCGCTCCAAAGTTTTGTTCGGGATCAGTATAACATATCCGCCTGCGTTTGGCAACCGCTTAATTGCGCAACGCGTCGCATGCGCGCAGACGATTCTAAAAATCGACGATGCAAACCATTGCGATCGAAAACAGAAAATATCGTTGGCAAACAAACCGATAAAAAACCGCGACGCGTCGATATCGATACGGTGCGAAAATCCCGCGCAACGACGCGGAATTTTATATAACTTATAAAGGATTGGTACGCGGCTTGTTGCCGCCGCGCGGATACCGAGTCGGACAGTCGCCGTCGCGTCGATAGACGAGAATCTTGCGCGTACCGCCGATCGGAAGCGTGTATTCGATCGCATCGATCGCGAGCAGTCCCAATTGCGTCGCCGCGCGTTGCGCGTCTTCGGCTTCTTCGTCTGCGCGATTGCCCTTATAGGCGACGACCAAACCGCCCTGCGCGGTCAACGGCGCGCAATATTCGAGCAGCGTCGGCAACGGCGCGACCGCGCGCGCAACGACGACGTCGAACGCGCCGCGATGCGTACGCGCAAAGTCTTCCGCGCGACTGTGCACGGCGCGACAATGCGGCAGATCCAGACGCCGAAAGATTTCTTGCAGAAATCCGACGCGTTTGTTGAGACTGTCCACGAGCGTAAACGTACAGTCGTCCCGCAACAGCGCGAGCGGCACGCTCGGGAATCCCGCGCCCGCGCCGACGTCGCATACTTTGGCGCCGCGCGGCAAAAGGCGCGCGCCCTGCGCGCTGTCCAGATAGTGCAATACGGAGATTTCGGCGGGATCGGTGATCGCGGTCAAATTGAATTTTTCGTTTGTCTCGATCAGATGCGCGGTATAGGCGTCGAATCGTTCCGAGATCGACTGCGCGCGGGTAGCGTCGTATGCATCAAGAAAATCTTGCAGCGTCATACGCGCTCCTTGCGGGACAGCCACACGAGCAACACCGTGATGTCGGCGGGCGATACGCCGCTGATGCGCGACGCCTGTCCCAGATTGGCGGGGCGGATGCGGTCGAGCTTTTGGCGCGCTTCCAGCCGCAGTCCCGCAATGGACAGATAATCGGCGTCCGCCGGCAACGCTTTGCTTTCCAGTTTGCGATTCTGTTCGATCGCGGCGTCTTGTTTGGCAAGGTAACCTTCGTATTTGATCTGCGTCGCGCATTCGCGCAACAGGCGCAGATCCGTCTCTTGCAGCGGCGGGAACGCGGCTTGCAGATTTTCCGGCGTGACGTTGTTGCGGCGCAACATATCGCGATAGCGCAACGCGTTGTCGGTGACCGGTTCGTCGATCGACGCGAAATACGGCGCATAATCGCGCGGCGGCACGCGGGTGTCCAACAATGCGGACAACTCGCGCATCGCATCCTGTTTGGCGCAGAACGCGTTCCAGCGCGCATCGTCCACGAGTCCGACTTCTCTGCCGATCGGCGTCAGACGCGCGTCGGCGTTTTCCTGTCGCAAATGCAGACGATGTTCCGCGCGCGCGGTCATCATGCGATACGGTTCATTGGTGCCCTTGGTGACCAGATCGTCGATCAGGACCCCGATATAAGAACTGTCGCGCGTCAACGTGATCGGCGGACGCTCTTGCAGATACCGCGCGGCGTTCAATCCCGCGATCAGTCCCTGCGCGGCGGCTTCTTCGTAGCCGCTGGATCCGTTGAGCTGTCCGGCGAGATACAGTCCGCCCAGATGTTTGACCGCGAGCGACGCGTCCAGCGCGAGCGAGTCGATGCAATCGTATTCGATCGCGTACGCATAGCGCATGATCTTGCAGCGTTCCAGTCCGATCACGCTGCGATACATCTCCAATTGGACGTCGAACGGCATGCTCGAACTCATGCCCTGAATATACATTTCGTCCGTCCACGCGCTTTCCGGTTCGACAAACAACTGATGGCGCTGTTTGTCGGCAAAGCGCACGACTTTGTCTTCGATCGAAGGACAGTAGCGCGGTCCGACGCTGTGAATGCTGCCGTTGTAAAGCGGCGAACGGTCGAGATTGGCAAGGATGATTTCCTTCGTGCGTTCGGTCGTGTACGTCAGCCAGCAAGGTTCGCGGTTTTCGATCGTGCCCGGCGTCATAAACGAGAACGGATACAGTCCCTCGTCGCCGTGCTGGATCTGCATCTGAGAAAAATCGATGCTCTTGCGATCGACGCGCGCGGGCGTGCCGGTCTTGAAACGGCGCATCGGGATGCCCAGCGATTGCAGACAGTCGGTCAGATGCGTCGCGCGCGAAAAACCGTTGGGACCCACCGCTTGGCGGTGGTCGCCGATGATGATTTCCGCATTCAGATACACGCCGGTCGCGACGACGACGGCGCGGCATTCGAAGCGCTGTCCGGTCGTCGTAACGACGCCGCAAACGCGGTCGTTTTCGGTGACGATTCGCGCGACTTCGCCTTGCAGCAACGTCAAATGCGGCGTGTCTTCGAGCACGCGCTTGACGCAGTGATGATATCGGATTTTGTCGATCTGTCCGCGCAACGAATGCACCGCCGCGCCTTTGCCCAGATTGAGCATGCGCAGTTGGAGCAGCGTCGCGTCCGCGGACAGTCCCATCTGCCCGCCGAGCGCGTCGATTTCGCGTACCAAATGCCCTTTTGCGGTGCCGCCGATGGACGGGTTGCACGCCATGAAAGAGATCGCGTCCAGCGACAGCGTCACGCACAGTGTGTCGTGTCCCAGGCGCGCCAAAGCCAACGCGGCTTCCACGCCCGCGTGACCGGCTCCGATGACGATTGCGTCGTATTGTTTGCGATAAGCGTCCATCGCGTACGATTATAGCATATCGCCCGATAGAATTGCAATTACTATCGCCGTGTGTTACAATAGTCGCATGAAAACGATCGCTACGATATCCACGCCGCTCGTTGCCGGCGCAATCGGCATTATTCGCATGACGGGAGACGACGCGTTGCGGATCGCCGCGCGCATGTTTCGCTCCAAACAGGCGGAAGATTTTACGCAGGCGCAACCCAACCGCATGTATTACGGTACGGTTACGGCGGGCGACGTCACGGACAAAGCGCTTGCCGTGTATTTCCGCGCGCCGCATTCGTATACCGGCGAAGATTTGGTGGAATTCCAATGCCACGGCGGCGTGCGGCTGATGCGTACCGTGTATCGGGCGTGTCTCGACCTTGGCGCACAGGCGGCGGACAAGGGCGAGTTTACCAAACGCGCGTTTCTCAACGGTAAATACGCGCTCAGCGATTGCGAAGGCATCGTCGATTTGATCCAAGGCGAAAGCATGGCGGCGGTGCGCGCGGCGTCGCGACAGGCGCAAGGCGCGCTGGCGCGGCGTATCGGGGAGCTGAACGATCAGCTGCTCGACGGCATCGGCGAGCTGGAAGCGTCGCTCGATTACCCCGACGAGATGGAAGACGAAGCGCGTACCAACGCGCGCCAATGGACGGAACGAATTTACGACGCGTTGCGGGCGTTGCGGGACACCGCGCAGACGGGCGCGTATATTCGCAACGGCATCGCCGTCGCGATCGTCGGCAATCCGAACGTCGGCAAATCTTCTCTGCTCAACCGTCTGCTCGGTCAGGATCGCGCGATCGTGACCGACATCGCCGGTACGACGCGCGACACGCTGGAAGCGAGCATCGAAGTGCGCGGCATCTTGTTGCGGCTGATCGATACGGCGGGGATACGGGAGAGCGAAGACGCGGTCGAGCGGATCGGCGTCGAGCGCAGTAAACGCAGCGCGCGCACGAGCGACGTCGTATTGCATATGATCGACGCGTCGCGTCCCGCAGACGAATCCCAACGCGCGTTGGAGCGCGAATTGCGCGATACGGACGCCAGACTGCTGCGCGTATACAACAAGACGGATTTGCCGCTCGCGCAGGATACTTCCGACGGCATTGCGCTCAGCGCAACGCAGGGGATCGGCATCGAGACGTTGCGCAACGCGATCGTCGACGCGGTCGTCACGCAGGCAATCGATCCGGGCGCGGAGATCGTCACCAACGAACGGCACGTGCGCGCGTTGGATCAGGCGATTGCGAGCGTGCGCGCGGCAGCGGACGCATTGGACGTACAACCGACCGAATGCATCTTGCTCGATCTGCGCAACGCGTATTTCGCGCTCGGCGAGATCACCGGACATACGGCGAGCGAAGATATCGTGGATCGGATTTTTTCCAAATTTTGTTTGGGGAAATAACGCGTTTTCGATTCGGTTCAAACGAGGCGGCGATGCCGCCCTTTTTCTTGCGTCCGCGGAATACGATCGGCGAGACGCGTCGGCATGCGCGACGTTTCAAATGCGGCAGGTACGAATTGTTTTTATAAAATCGCAAACGCGCTAAGATGATTGATCCGTTGTCTTGCGATACAAAATCCCGTCTGCGCCGTTACGGCAAGACGCGCGATTATCGCAACGGACGCGTATTGCGATACACGACCGTGCTGTGCGGCAACGAGACTGCGTCTCCGTCGCAAAATTCGGAAAACAGTTCGTGCAACGCGGAGACAAACGCGTCGTACGCGCGCTCGCCGCGCCGCGGCGCGTACGAAGACGACAACGCGCGCTCGACAAACCGCTGTCGGTCGGCGCGGATCGGACAAGGGAACGTCCATCGGTCGTATGCGTCGTCGAAAAAAGCGCGAATGTGCGGATCGTCTCGGCGCATGCCGCCCGAAAATCCGTCGAACGTCGGACAGTACGCCTTGCAGATCGCGGACAGACGGCGATGGATCGGCGCGTCTTCCCGCGCGTTCCATAACAAAAACACGTTGCCGTCGTCGCGCAGAATGCGCGCGCACTCGTTGCGAAACGCGACGGGATCGAACCAATGGAACGCCTGCGCCGCCGTCACGACGTCCACGCTCCGATCGTCGAGCGTCGTATGTTCGGCAACGGCGCAAATGCTGCGATAGTTCGGACAAGAGCCGAGCGCGAGATCCGCTTGCGCGCGCATATCGTCGTTCGGCTCGACGGCATAGACGACGGGTCCCCGCTCCAACAGTTGGCGCGTCAGAATGCCCGTCCCCGACCCGATGTCCGCGATTGCCGCAACGTCCTTGCCGGCGCATGCAAACATCGCGTCCACGGCGGCCGTCGGATAGGACGGTCTGCCGAGCGCGTAGGCGGTTGCTTTCTCTTGGAATCGATCGATATAAGACATTGTATGCAATCAAGCGCTTTACAGCGCGTTTTTCGTATCGAGGCGCGTGTCGCAACGGCGCTATCGCATCTGTCGACGATCGCCGAATGCGGAACCTTTCCAGGCATGCACGACGGACAAGATTTGTGTATACTGCGCGCGTTCGGAATGCCGTTCGGTTTCGAAGCGATCAAGCTTTCATCTGTTCTCTCGGCATGCCGTCGATTCTCCGTATGCAAAAGGCGAATCGGGATCCCGCAGAACGTCCAAAAGCAAACGGTCGAAAGAACTCTTTCGACCGTCGAATATCGGCTTAGAAATATTTGCTTTTCGGTCCGCCGAAACTGCGCATGCGTTTGACGCCCGTTTTGCGGAAGTTGCGGCTGTAATCCGAGTTGTACATATCGGTCGGCTCGGACAGATTGCCGGTATCCGGTTCGCGCGGAACGGGTTCGCGGTTTTCGTAGCCGTCGCGGCTGCGGGGCGCGCGCCCTTCCCGACGGTAACCGTCGCCGGAATTTCCGCCGTCGCGGTTGTATCCGCCGCGACGCTCGTATCCGTTGCCGTCGCCGTAGCTGCGGCGGGGCGAAGTACGGTTGGGCTTGATGACGACGTAGCGATTGGGTTCTACGCCTTCGCTCGCCGTCGTCACGAATTTATCGTCGTGCAACGTCGAATGAATGATGCGACGTTCGAACGGATTCATCGGCTCCAACACGATTTGCTGTCCCGTCTTTGCTGCCTTAAACGCCAGTCTTTTGGCGAGTTTGGCAAGCGTAACGGTACGCTTGTCGCGATAATTCTCGCCGTCGATGACGAGACGCTTTCCTTCCGGATTGTTTTTGTTGCAGACCAACAGCGCCAGATATTGCAGACTGTCCAACACGTCGCCCCGATAGCCGATCAGCGTCGCCGTATCCGGTCCCGAAAGCTGTATGACGTACGCGTTGTCGCGTTCGAACACGTCCGCCTGACAATCGATGCCCATCTTTTCGATGATGCCGCGGATAAAATCGACTGCAAGCACGTCCGCGCTGCGTTTCTGACTGACGCGCAACGTCGTTTTTTTGCGCAACAGCCCCGTCTCTTTGACGACTTCGACGTCGACTTGCTCCAACGGCAAGCCGAGTTCTTCCAAGGCTTTGCTCAAAGCCGCGTCGTAACCGACGGAAGTCACTTCTACACTTTTCATGGATATCTCCTTACGGACGCGCGACGGCGCGCCCCGATCGTATTTTGCTCGTTAAATCTGCGCTTGGGCAGCGTTCTTTTTGTCCAAATGCCGCGTGATCAGCGTAAACGTCAGCGACATGATCGTCATCAGGACGTTGCCGACGACGTAGTAGATCGCAAACGCCGCGCTGTACATGATCGCAAACACGCCCAGCATGACCGGCATGAGAAACGTCATCATTTTCATCGTCATTTTTTGGGTTTTTTCCTGCGTCGGATCGGCGGCAACCGGTTGCGGCTGCAACTTTTGCGTCAACAGCGTGGACAGAATGCTGGTGCCGATCGCCAACACGGGCAGCACAAAATAACCGTTCCAGCGCCCCGCATCCCAGAAGCTTTGCTTGTTATACAACTGCATTGCCGGACCGACGAGCGTTTCGTACGACGCGCTCAAACCGTCGGGCAGATCCGCGCCCAAACCGCCTACGCCGGTGGACAAAAAGTTCTGAATCGAAGGAATGACGTTGGTTCCGATATCGGACATGTGGACGTTTTTGATCCACAAAAAGCTGTCCGGATTGTAGGACTGCGCGAGCAGATTGTTCAGCTCGTCCATCGTCATTTGTCCCGCCTGTACGAGCGGATAGTTCTGCGCGTAAATATGGTCGAGTTGGTAAATGATCATCTCGTTCTGATACGCGATCAGCGAGCGGAATCCCGCGAACACGACCCAGAATACGACCAGCGTAATGATCATCGGCAGACACGACGCGAGCATGTTCATGCCCGATCCGCGTTGCAATTCGTACTGTTTTTGACGCAAAATATCGGGGCGATTCGCGTACTGACGCTGCAATTTTTCCAATTTCGGGCGCAGCGCCTGCATTTTCATCGTCTGCTTGCGCATCGCGATGCGTTGCCAGATGTCGAGCGGTGACAAAATCACGCGTAGCAGTACCGTAAACACGATGACCGTCACACCGAAACTCACGCCCATGCTTTCGTGCAGCGCGAGCAACAATTTGCCGATGCCGTTCGTTAATTGCGGTTCCTGCGCCGCGGCGAGCACGGCAGATAACATCATAGAACCCATTTTGCCTTTCCTTTCCAGTTTTCCCGGACGGGGTCGAAGCCCCCTTTGCCCCACGGCGCGCACCGCAACAACCGTCCCGCCGTCAAAAACGTCGCTTTGATCGGACGATATTTCGCGTATGCTTGCCGCGCGTATGCCGAACAACTCGGCGTATAGATGCACGAGTCGGGCAAGAGCGGATTGATACAGGTCTTGTAATAGCCGATTGCCAAAGAAAATACGTTACGCATGCGCCGCGTCCTCGCATTCGGGCGTCCATAAGCCCGCTTGTCCGAGCAGACGCAACATGCTGTCCCGCAGCTGGCGATACTCCAATCGGTCGATGCCGGCGCGCGCGAGCAAAATGTAATTCGTCTTGGGCTGTACCCGTTCGACGACGGAGCGGAAACTCTCCCGCATCCGACGGCGCACTTTGTTGCGCACGACCGCTTTGCCGATCTTTTTGCTGACGACGAAGCCGACGCGCAACGGATACTTGGACGGCGCGTAGATCAACACCATGTGTCGATTGGCGACCGATTTTCCGTGGCTGTACAGGTATCGGAAAACCCGTTTATTCGTGAGCCGATACCGTTTTTGCATGCAATTACGCGGTCAGTTGCTTTCTGCCCTTGTTGCGGCGTCTTTTGATCACGTTTCTGCCGGCTTTGGAGCTCATTCTTTTGCGAAAACCGTGAACTTTGCTACGCTGTCTCTTTTTGGGTTGATACGTTCTTTTCATGATACTCTCCTTATGATTCTATACAAGAATTCGATTGCGATTCGGGTTGCGCGTCGCTTTTTCGGCAATGCGTTGATTTTCTTCGCCTGCCATACTATAAAACGCGCGAATAAAGTATATACCATAACCGCCCGACGCGTCAAGCGAAATTCCCGAACAATTCCCCGCGTCGTTTCCGTTGCGGTTTACGGCAAAAGAAATGCGCCGATCACGCCGCTTGTCAAGGCGAGGCGAACGCGATGCGGCAGACAGGCTTGTTCCTGTACGAAAAATACAAGAGTCGGATACATGCAACGAAATCGCCCGACGCGTCATGTAAAATCCGGAACAATTTCCCGTATCGCGTGGGCATGGTTTGCGGGAATCAGGATTGCGCCTTCCGGACGGTCGTCGGCGCGCGGCGATCGCATTGCGGCGTGTTGATCGGCTTGCGCTATTGTGTACGGAAAATAATGAACAATTGAAATGATGCGACAGGCGACAACGGTGCGACAGGCGACAACGGTGCGACAGGCGACAACGGTGCGACAGACGACAACGGTATGACAGACAATACAACGCAGCGTCATTCTAAATTTGAGTGAAAGTTACGGATTCGGAATGATTTCCGTATGCGCACAGATTTCTATCGTTCTACGAGTTGAATGCAACGATGCGCGATTCGATCTGCGCGTACGTATGGGTGAAAGAATTGCTGCGCCGGTATCATTTGCAAAACTTGATTATGCAACGCAATTCCAAAGATTTATGCGTTCGACGGATAGCGCGAGCAACAAAAATCGATTGCATCTAAAACAAGAAATCGGTTTGCCAAATGTTGGAATACAGGTAAAAGAAGATCAAAAAACTAGCAATTGCTAGCCAATAAATGCGGGGCGATGCGACAAATCTTTCGGCACAATAGCCGCCGGTACAATACGCGCAAATGTTTTGCGTTTTTGCATCGCGGCGAAACGTGTAAATAAGATCGAATCGCAAGTATTCGAGCAAAGACCATAGGTCTGTTTGTACAAAGTCTTTTGCGGCGGCTGCTCTGCTTTCGGATTTGCGATAGAAGGTCGTCGATGTCAAGAAAACATTTCAAGCGAATTCGGATCGGTATCGGGTCGAATGAGACGAATGCGTCGATTCAATCTTGAAGATCCGAAAAGATTACAAGGTAACAAAGTCGCCGCAAAGCCGATCGATCGAAAGAAATGCGAGGCGGAACGGCGATATGGATTCGGTTTGCATGAGAACAAATAGACGCGGATAACGGCGACATTCCTTGCGGATAGAGCAAACAGGGGCGGTCGTGGTTCGGATGCCTATCAAGCCGAAAGGGCAAAATGCCCGTTTTGCTGTGTACAAGGCGGTCGAGCATAAGCAATAAAGAAACTATTCGCATGCAGCGGCTTAATATAATGCCAAAATCGATATTTTGATTACCGATCTGCCAGGATGAGACGCACGTTGTAATAAAAATGCATGCCGACAACAATGCGTGCCGACAACAAAAATCGGATCTCCAAGTGCAGCTTGTCGTATAAATTGCTGAAAATGCCGTGATGCCAAGGAATCTCCGGCAGCGCAATTGTAGAAAATGCAAAATTTACTGCTATGGCATAATGGCGCAATGCGTGATTTGTTGTTTAAGCCGAGGATGCATAGAGTTTCCGTTATCTAGACTTTTGGGCGTATAAAACAATAATCAAAACAATGCGTAATGGAAAATACCGTGTTCGGAGCGTTGTGCGGGATTGCGGTGTTCAATTTTCAACAAAATACAGCATCATGCATGGATGCGCGCGTGTAAAATTTTTCTGCCCTATTTGCATGTCTGCTTAATTGTCTGATTTTGAAACGATCGAAAGCGTGTTGTCGGAGTTTTACCGGCACGGTTGACGAACGCATAAAGAAATATCGGATATGTTTGCCGGCAATTTTTGCGCGCAAAGATCGCTATGAGCAGAATTTACCCCTGCGAATATTTGCGGCGAAAGCATGATCTGTGGTATTGATTCGCGAACAAATAGTCCAAAATGCTATAAGGTGTTTGCCCGTGCAAATTGTAATGTGTTTATTGCGTACAATTGTTGCATTCTATTCAACAATTAAAAAAGCAGATTACGATTAAAGTCCACGCCGGCGCTGTTTTTGTTAAAGTTTCCGTGTGTTGTATGCCGGGAATAATGTTTTGCGGCTTTTATGCAAACAAATTGCGTCCATTGCGGCAAAAGCATATGAAGCGCGTAAGATAATGCGGCGCGGCGTGTTTTGCGATCGCGCTATTTGCGGCAGACAAATTTGTTGAATGGATTTATACGATGCGCTGCCCTGTCAAAGGAGCCTACGCTGTTTGTGACGGTTTTGCTGTATTTTAAAAGCGGTTGCGGTATTGCCCTATGGCGCATTGCATAAGACGCTTAATGCAAACAACTCCTCAATGCAGACGAATCAAAAACAATAATAAACAACGAGGGTTGCTTGTCGCAGATTTACGATTCCATGTCGTGCAAGCGGGCGGCAATGTAATCGAGCGCAAAGCCGGCAGACTGTGCGAGGCTACAAGGCCTGTTGGCAGCAAGGCGGGAACTTTGCTTTTTGCAAGGATTGTTCATGGGTGTCATAAGCGATATGAATCAAAGAGTCAAGACGGAATATTTATGTGTGTTTCACGTGAAACGATCCGTATTCCCATGGCGGATATGCGATAGATTATATCGGACGGACATAGTCGAAACAATGTCCGGCGGACAAAAAGCGGTTGGGTACATTTGTGAACGCGCATAAGTTTGCTGTGGCAAGGCATCTCTAAAGTCAATGAAAGCAAGTCTGGGCGAAACAATATGGTCAGTCTTTCGTCGTTGATTCGTATTGCGTTGCGCAACATGTGGGTCGCAATGTTTGTATTGCGGTTTCGACTGTATTTCAGTGTGGCGGTCACGTTGCACAAAGGCGGCAAGGCGGTCGGCATGTTTTTGGTACAAGCTTATATTTTTTGCAGCGTGTATAATTTTCTGGGGTACTTGCTGTTTCACGTGAAACTTATAACCAATAAGCATTTATATTAACACGATAACGATTGGAAATAAGTGACGCAATTTGATTGCTGTCTTACATGTTGGGGCGAAAGATAAGATTGGATCGCGCCATGTTTTGCAACGAAGACAGTTTGACGGGGTTAGATTGACGGCAAACAGATTTACAGGTCTGCGGACGACGTATAATGAGAGCAAATGCGATTGCGTTATGAGCTTGGCTCTCTGTTTGAACGGAAATAATCGTCGCAATGGCGATCGGGATGTGCTTCTGCAAAATACATCTGCAAGCGGGCATAATCGCCATGCCGTTTTGGCGCATAAAGTGCTTGCGCATTATGGTTGTCGTGTTGTATGTGCCGTGTTGCACGGGTGCTTTTCGCGCATGTTTCTCGTGAAACTTCACACTGCGCAATTATACATGATTATGAATAAAATACGCATATATTTATCCGTTAATTATATTTCTCGCATAATACTGGTAAAATTATGCAAAATATGCAATTGCGCCAGGGGCTGTTTGCTATATACGCGCTGTAAAATTCGGACGATTCTGAATAGTGTTTCACGCTATTTGTGAAACAATTGTTGGGTATTTTATCTATGCGATTGAAGCGTTGTGGCAATTGCGTTTTTGACGATTTTCGTATCCGATTTTGTGCATTTTTGAGATTCAGGCGGCGATAAATCGGGCGCAGAGGCGCGTTAAAGATTGAAAATCGGCGCAATGGCCCGATTATATCGTGTCACGCGCCGTATGCGTATGCGATATTGCGAAATGTTTCGCTGCTCCCGATATTTTAGGGCGAACGCATGAGTTGTTGCATTGCGCCTGCGGCGGTTCGCAGACGATTGTTTTCATATCATTTCGGGCGCATAACACGAGTGGGACGAAATTATGCCGATACAATCGGCATTTTGCAGCAGTTTACGGATTTGAAATGCGTTGATACGCGGCTGGTCTTGTCCGGCGCAAAGGGTGCATAAGTAAAGTGAATTGTGAAAGTACGATGCAGCGGTGCGATATTGAAAACAAAAAAATGCTCGATTTTCGAGCACTTTTTATTGTTGAAATATTCCTATAAAATCCATGTGTTTGCGGCGCTATCTGCGCAGGAATTTTGCCAGTTTGCCGTTCAGCATGCGATTGCGCAGTTTATTGCCCCACGCATCGAGTTTGGGATCCAATCGTTTGCAAAGGCAGCGCAACAGCAGCGCGACGATCGCGGCGAACGTGCCGACGATTGCGACGTGATGGAATTCGATTCGAAAATCGAACTTGCAATATTCCAACGCGACGAATCCGGCGCCGCCGATCAGCGCAAAGACAAGTTCGTTTGCAAGAACGAACGGCAATTTCAAGCGCAGGTATTTTTCTGCCGACCAGATCAGCCACCCGATCGCGCCGCACGCGATGCCGAGCAGTCCGAACGCCAACAATGCATACGGTTGGCGCGCCAAATCTTCGATAATCATCGGAATATGCGTTTCAGGAAGGAGAGTTTTTCCTTGCCTTTTTTATAGCGCAATTCTTGCACGCTGCCGCTGATCAACGCGGTTTGCGTCGTCGTGTCCAGCGCTTCGATTTTTAGATTTTCGCCGCTCAAATACAGCGTATGCCCTTGCATTTGCGCGACAACTTCCTTTTCGTTGGATTCGATCATCGCCGTGATGCCGCGCAGGTACAACTGTCTGCCGAATAGCAGATCCGCTTGCGCCGACGTTTCGTTTTTCGCTTTTTGTCCGGTTATCGATTCTGTCATGTTGCGTCACCTCGTTTGTTACAGGATATGATTTCTTCTCGGCAAAAAGAACACGAATCGACATAACCGTATTTTACATAAAAACATGCGTGTTTTGCATTTGATTTTATTGCGCGATTTGATACGGCTGCATGTGTACGATCAATTCGCGTTCGAGCTCGATCAATTGATGCGTCAGTTCTTGCGCCTGTTCGGACGCATTGGGCAACCGGCTCATCGTATCGATCAACATTTCGATGCCTTTTTGACAGCCTTCGATGATCATTTGCGCGATGTGCGCGTCGCTGTCATCGCGTTTTAAGCGCATTTCGGTTACGGTTTTTGCCATAAAGCGCGCCATCGGGTTGGGTTCTTTTCCTTTGCGGTACAGTTCGGACAGGATATGTTCGCTGGTGTCGATGATGGCGCCGTGTCGCTCGACAAACATTCGCAGTTCGTCGCGCAGCAACGTCGAACGGACGAACGGCACGACTTCCTGGATCGTGTTCATTGCGGTTTTCGCGCCGCTGTTGCATTCGTGCAGCAAATTTACGGTATCGGTTTGCATAGAAGAAAACTCCTTTTTCGAAGAGTTTTCCGCATTTTACGCAGATTTATACGGTTCGATACCGATCTTTTTGTTTAGACTCGGCGCATTTAAGTTTTGCGCTGCGCGAAGTTTGCCGTTGCGTGCAAAGCGGTTGCATGGATCGAGAATGTTTGATGATACGCGTACATGCATGCGATTGTCGGATACGGCTTTACGGATCGCGGGATTCAATCGTTCGGACGCGCTTGCTTGGACGCGGCAACAATTTTGATCGACAAGCGATCGCGTCAACGTCCGCATTGCGAAGAGAAAAGGCATATGCGGCATCGATCGACATGTTTTGCGATCAAGCGATTGCAAAATCGCATTTCGCCGTTTGAATTTTGCTTGCCAAAAAATTACTCGTATGCTATCATAAATGAGCAAAATCGTTTTGCGCCGCGGAGAGATGGCTGAGAGGCCTAAGGCGCACGATTGGAAATCGTGTGTACGTTAATAGCGTACCGAGGGTTCGAATCCCTCTCTCTCCGCCATTAGTGAATTGTACGAACACATGTCAAAGTGAGTTCGTACTTTTCCTTTTATATGAGTGCTTTGACGTTTGCATACCCATTATGGACTTGCTGTCTAAACCGCCTATTCCTACGGCTTGGCAAACACAAAAGCGTGATGAGAATGGCAACTTTACTAAATAGCGCAAAAGGCACTTTGAGAGTAATTTTGGAGTGCCTTTGCTATTTGCTTGAATAAATCGTTTGATTTTGAGATAATGATTATACGATAAACAGTAATTTAATGAGGAAATATGATAGTTTTAATAGCAGGTGCAACACATACGGGAAAAACTGCATTGGCACAACGATTGTTGAACAAGTATAAGTTTCCGTATCTATCAATTGACCATTTGAAAATGGGATTGATAAGAAGCGGTCAAATTTCTTTGAGTGTTTATGACGACGAAAATCTTACGCCCTATCTATGGTCAATAGTCAAAGAAATCATAAAAACCGCAATAGAAAACGAACAAAATCTAATTGTAGAAGGCTGTTATATTCCGTTTGATTGGGAGAAAGACTTTGAACATCAGTATTTATTGAAAATCAAATACTATTGCTTGATAATGAGTGAAAAATATATTCTGACCAATTTCCCCATGATTTCTATGTATGCAAACGCAATTGAAAAGAGATTAAACAGTGATTTTACGCAAGAAGAATTGATTAAAGAAAATCAAACCAATCTGCAAATGTGTAAAAAATATACATTAAACTATATTTTAATTGATACAGAATATCAAGTTGACATTGATTTATAAATTTCAATTTAACGTCGAAAGACCGATAAGAACACATATCTTATCGGTCTTTTTTATTTATAATAGATTGACTACTTTTTGCGGTTTTAGGTTTTCTCCCTAATTAAGCATTTCGGACTTTTGTATTTGTATAAATGCCCTAACTCTCTGTCAAATGAGACCTAAATCGAACATCTCAGTTTGGGTTTTTCTTTTGCTCTTTTTCGTAGGAATATACCGCATATAATGCCGTTAAACAGCTGTAAACGGCACGAAAACGGTTTTGGCGTGAGTTCGTACAAATAAGATAAAGCGGACGGTTTATGCCGCGAAAGCCGCTTGAAGTGAAAAAGGGGCGTGTTAGGCTAAGTTGTCCGTCATACAATATTTTCCCCCAGAATTATTTTAGGCATGGTTATTAAACATCTATTCCAACGTTTATAAAATTTCTCCACTCCGAGTTTAGACACTTTTGCATGAGCATCTTCGTTTTCCAATACCCAATATAAGACATATATAACCTTTCCTACATTTTTTGTAAGACGAATGGGTATTTCTCCTTCTTTAACGGCATTAAAATCTTTTTGTCGGTGAGTACGTTTTATATAATGTACATCGATAACTCCGTCTTGTTTCAAATAAAACTCCGCGACTTCTTTCATTAATTCTTCGATTTCATTAAGTTTGGTTGGTTTCGCTTCATATATGCATATTTCATTAAACATACTATATCTCCTCAAATTAAATCTTGTGTTCTGATTATACTATAAAAGGCAAGTTATTTTTAACTTCTTTCATTTAGCGTAAATATGTGTTTTAGGTTGAAATTGCTCCGCTAAAAGGAAATCGTACGAACGCATGTTACAAGGCGTTTGTGCTTTTTATGCAAGAGAGTTTGGCGCGGAATTCCGATTGCGCGCATTGTTTTGCGAAGCGCGTATGTGCGAAATCCGGCGTTATCGGTTTTTGCGATCGCAGTCTTGTAAAAATTTTTCCAAACAGAGATTGAATGCTTGCGGGGTATCCATATTCGCGCAATGTCCGGCGCCTTTCAAAATGACTTTTTCGCAGGACTCATATGCAGCCCATTCGTTCACGATGTCGATTTCTGCGGGGATATCGTGTTCGCCGCAGCCGACGAGCAGCGCATATTGCCGTTGTTTTGGCGGGTATTGATTTACGAGCTTTTGCAATTTTGCCAAATACATGAAGGATTTTTTCTTGAACTCGATATTCAGGTTGTAAAACGCAGTTTGCGCTTCGGGCGTATAGGCGACAATCTTTTTGTTTGCCCGGGCAAACCACTTGATAGAAACCATTGCTTTGAGCATCATTTGCATTTGCGCTTTTGCATTGGCTTTTTGCTTTTGGGGATCGAAACGGTTGATGTCGTAACCGCCGAAACAGCAGAGCGACAAGACTTTGTTTTCGTATTTGTTGGCAAAGTCTTGGATAAATACCGCTCCCAACGAGACTCCGACGAAATGCGCGGCGGAAATATCGTGTTTTTGCAAAATTCGATCGATCCAATCGGACATATTTTCGATTGTCGCGCCTTTATGCGCGCGAGTCGAATTGCCGTGTCCCAGAATATCGATTGCCAGCAAATTGTATTTGCCCGAAAAGTATTCGAATTGTTTTTCGAACATGCGATGATCCGCGAATGCGGCGTGCAGAAAAACCAACCATTCCCGATCCGCCGCATCTGCGGCATCGTCGATATAATACGCGATAGGGGAATTGTCGAGATATAAAGTTTGCATTGCAAAGACTCCTTGATCTGTCGGATAAGCGATTGCGCGGTCCGCTGCGGTATATTGCTCGGTACGCGTCCGTATTTCGTCTTGTGCGGCGAATGCCGCGATCGATCCGTGTCGCGTGTGTTTTCGGTATCAAGTGTGGATTACTCGTACTGCAACGATATCGCAACTCCGTGCGACGCTTGCGCGCTTTTGCAACGGACAGCTTGTTCGAGCGCGCGGTTGCAAGAAATCCGAAAGCACGCTTACCGTTTTACTTTTTATATTACGAATCGTAACATTTTGGAAGGGAATTGTCAACGCCCAAGGTAAAATTTGCTTGGCGTAAAATATGTTTTACAAACGGTTGAAACAGTGTATTCGCGCATATGCGTCGTTGTAAAGACGCCATGTGCATAAATATCATGAAAGTTTCGGCGAAACGCGCTGTATCGGCACGGAAGATACAAGATTATGTACTTGCCGGACGGTAAATAACAATCCGATGAAAGTGCTTTGCGACGCGACAGCAGTTTGTGCTCGCAGGGAAGACGGTATCGAAATCAAACCGATATGCTTGCAAACGCAGACAGCGGCAGGCATCGGATTGTAGCGTGCAATGACACGGCGAATAGCGTCGATCGGATAACGAATTCAAATATCGCTAAGCGTAGCGGGGATCGCGTGTATTACCGTGACAGAGGTGGATTTTCAAGATAAAAATCGGCATGAAAAAAGTTCATGGAATATGTCTTTCCATGAACTTTTTCGTACTTATTATAAGTTGTTTTCAAGATTCCGTCAAGCCGTTCGGGACGAAGCGGTGCGAAACATGCTTTTCGTGCCGCCGAAATGCCGAATATCGGTCGCAAACGATCGCAAAAAACCGTTATAGGGACAGTTTGTTCATGGAAAGACATATTCCGCGAACTTTTGTACAGGCGGTTGCGAGCGGGGAAATGTTCGGACAAATCCAAAAACGATTTTGGAAACTGTCCGAAAACGATGCAATTGCAATCGCGAATACAATGCGGGAGAGACAGAAGATGATCGGCAGATTGATCGGTATTGCAAAGAGAATGCGCGTCAAACGCAAATGGCGCAAAGCGAACGCGCACAATTTTACGACGGTAAGCGGATTGTTCGATCCGAGCGTCGTGCAAGTCGGCAGAGAGACGTACGGCGCGTTGGACGTTTTGGTCAACCGTTCGGATCGGTATTTGCGGATCGGGCATTATTGTTCGATTGCGTCGGGCGTGAAGTTTATATTGAGTTCGGAACATCCGCTCGGCAATATTTCGACCTATCCGTTTCGGGTCATGATTTGCGGGCAAGCGCGCGAAGCGCTGTCCAAAGGCGATATCGAGATCGGCGACGACGTATGGATCGGAACCAACGCGATCATTATGTCCGGCGTTCGGATCGGACAAGGAGCGGTCATCGCCGCCGGTGCGGTCGTGACAAAAGACGTCGTGCCGTATGCGGTAGTCGGAGGCGTGCCCGCCAAACGCATTCGATACCGTTTTGAAGCCGAAATCATAGACAAATTGATGCGAATCGATTTTTCCAATCTCGATCGCGAAACTATATGTCAAAACACGGAAAAATTCTATTGCTCGGTTACGCAAGATACGGATCTGTCGTGGTTGCCGCACAAGCAATAGTGCGGCGCAGACGTAGATCGCCTTGCGATCATCGTTGCGGCAGTAAGCAGAAACAGTGTATGAGATATTCTTGTGATGCGTCCATTGCAGTTCGTCGAACGGTCAATCGACAATTTCGGATTGAAAAATCGAATCGTTGAAAAACGCATCGTAGGAAATATCCAATGCGCTGCAAATTCGATGCAGGTCGCGGACGGAAAGATCGCGGAATTGTCCGTTTAATATAGAATTCAGCTTTTTTTCGGAAAATTGACAATATTTGCCGAAATCGTGCGGCGTAAGATTTTTTTGTTGTAGAACGGCATAAATACGAATTGCCGTTGCTTCTGCCAATCGCATGGATAACAACTCCTTTGTGAGATGTTGTACGAATAAGAAAAATTCGTTTGTCAGTTTTTAGAATTATGTTTCTACATACCGCAAAAACAACATGTCAACAATAATAACTTAATACATTTTAACATTACGTAAATTTTATGTCAACCGTTATAAAATATAATTGTTTACACAAAGAGGAGCTATGACGGTACAAGACAGAATCGCAGAATTGCTGCAACAACGCAACTGGTCGAAATACAAACTTGCAAAAGAAGCCGGCTTCTATCCGACAACCGTATACGATTGGTTCAACGAAAAGCATTTTACGCCCGATCGTAATTCGATCGAAAGCATTTGCTTGGCGCTGGGCATTACGCAAGCGGAGTTTTACAGTCGGGTGGACGAGAGCGAATTGGATCCGCAACAGACGCGACTGTTGGAATTGTTTGCGAACGTTCCGCCGGACAAGCGGCAGATTGTATTCGAGTTGATGCAGGCGTTGTCCGATCAGAGTCGATAATGTCGGACCGGCATACAAGCGCGGCAAGCGGGGGATATCCCTCGCTTTTTGTTTGCCGCAAGCGGAGATGCCGAATATTTTGCAAAGTTGCGCGCCGATTGTAAGATATGTACACAAACGGAAGTGCCGTCGACACGGAGTCGTATCGAAGGGATCGACGGTAAAAACAATTATTGTTCGCCGTAGCGCATGCGCGGCAGGAGCAGCGTGGAAATAGCCGCAAGGTCGGAACGGCGTCTGCAACGCGAGCGACGGGCGATCGGATCGGCTATTGTCGTTGCGCGTCTTCGCGCGCGTCCGGCAAGCGTCTCGCGCCGAGTACATAGTCGACGATGTCGGACGCGGCGTCCGGACACACTGCGCCGCAAGCGACGGCGTCGGCGAAGGGCATCGATCCGTCGCGCAGAAAGCGCAGCGCCTCGCGCACGGCTTTGCGGTGCGTATTGCAATAGATCGCGACGTTGCGGCGGACGAAATAGCGACGGTTGCACGTTTCGCATCCCGGAATCGCGCGCATCAACAGCATCGGCGTGCCGGAGACGGCGATTTCGGTTGCGGACAAACCGCCCGGCTTGGTCATCGCGAGATCGGCGGCTTTGACGTACAACGGGATGTCGGGCGTAAACGCGAGCGCCGTAACCGAACTGTGCGCGCCGACGGCGCGTTCGACGCGAGATTTGAGACGGGCGTTTTTGCCGGTAAAGACGTAGATCGCGCAACGCTCGTCCGTGCGCGCGGCGAGCGCTTTGCACAGACGGCGGATTTTGCCGCAGCCCGCGCCGCCGGATGCGATGACGACGACTTTTTTGTCGGGATCGATGCCGAGCAACGCGCGCGCCTGTTGTCGAGTCATGTCCGAAGAAAATCGCGGACTGACCGGAATGCCGCTTTGCAAGATGCGTTCGGACGGGATCTGTTTGCGCGTAAGCATGTCGCGCGTACGCTTGTCCGGCACAAAGTACGCGTCCAGATCCGTACCGCGGTAAAACGGAATCGCCGTATAGTCGGTAAGCACGCCGTAACACGGCAGATCGGGCAGATATGCTCGACGCACCGCCGTCGCCGTGTGCATCGAAAACAGATGCGTGCAGATCACGCAATCGAACCCGCCGTCCGCAATGTAGCGATACAAACGGTCGGCGTAACGGCTGTGGTACCAACGAATCGGGGACGGCAGACGCAACTTGTCATATGCCGCGCCGATCGCGTAGCCCAGTCCGAAGAGCAGGGGCGTATGACGAATGATGCGACTGTATACGCGTACGGCGCGTTTTTGCGCGCGGTCGCTCAGAAAAGAAACGGAATCGACGATTTCGCACGCGATTTTGCGTGCGCGCAGGACTTCGGCGATTGCGCGCGCGGCGCTGTTGTGCCCCTCGCCCGTCCCGACGGACAATAAAAGAACTTTCTTCGGGACATGCGTCCCGACAGACGTAACATCCGGCATGTGTACTGATCACTCCCTTCCAGTATTGCAAACCGCAAAGTATTGCTCCGCGCATCGGCGGCTCGTCGAAAGTTTAGCATGTCGGGGAAGGAAAGTCAATACGCGGCGCTTGCGGCGCGCGGAACGCTCAGAGTTCGGACAGATACGCCTGCGCCTGCAACAGGCGTTTGCGCAGCGATTTATAATCGGGACAAAAGCGCGCGACGATCTCCCAAAAGCGCGGAGAATGATCGAGCCGAATCGTGTGCGCAAGCTCGTGCACGATCACGTAGTCGGCAATGTCCGCGGGCAGACAGGCGAGTTTGTAATTGAGACGAATGCGCTTGTCGGCGTCGCAGGTTCCGAAACGGTTTTTGGCGCAAAACAGGCGCAGTTCTCCCGTATAGGTCAGTCCGGTCGCGGCGGACAGTTCGCGCAAACGCGCGGACAGCGGAGCGAGCGCGTTGCGTTGCATCCAGCGACGGATTGCGCCGAGCGGATCGGCGCAGGAGAGCGGGACGCAAAGCGTGTCCGCAAGTCGTTCCGTGCGCGCGCAGTCGGCGCGCAGAAGATACAAAAATCCGCCTTGCCACGGCAAATATTCGCCCGTTTCGCCGCGATAGCGCACGGTGCGAGCGCGCGCTTCCGCGTCCGATTGCAACAAACGGCGAATTTGTTTGTCGTAATCGGACAGAAACTTTGCGATCGCCGCTTCGTCCGCCCGCATCGGGACGCGCAATTGCAACACGCCGTCCGAGACGGTCGCGCCGATTGTTTTGCGGTTGCTGCGTATGACGCGGACGGGATAGGCAGGTTGCATACGACGATTGTACCATGCGCGCGGACGACGCGTCAACCGCCGCGCATCGTCTGCGCGATCGGCGGCGGAGCGCGGGGGAATGCGCGAATCGCGCCGCGTTATTTCTATACGGAATGAAAAATCGGAAATTTTGCGTGCAAAACGAAAAAACGTCTTGAAATATAATCAACTATTATCAAAAATCATGATTTTTTTGCAAAGCGTTTGTAAAACATTCTGCAATGCGCTTGCTATTTTGCATGCGCGCCGTTATAATAATACTGCCTAAGCAAGCGCGGCGCGCGCGAACGATCGGAAAGCGGGCGTTCCGACAGGAGAAGCGTATGAGAATTACCGAAAGCAAAAAGATCACGGACTTTTTCGGATGCAACGTATTCAACGATGCGACGATGAAGAAATATTTGAGCGAAAGCGCGTATCGGCAGATGCGTCAGGTCATCGACTGCGGCGCGCCGTTGGGCAAAGAACTCGCCAACGAAGTCGCCGCCGCGATGATGGAATGGGCGTCGCAAAACGGCGCGACGCACTATTCGCATTGGTTCCAGCCGCTGACGGGCACGACGGCGGAGAAGCACGACAGCTTCATCTCGATCGACAAACGCGGCGAGACGGTGCTCGAATTTACCGGCAGCAATCTGCGCAAAGGCGAAGCGGACGCGTCGTCGTTCCCGACGGGCGGCATCCGCGCGACGTTCGAAGCGCGCGGCTATACGGCGTGGGACTGTTCGTCGCCGGCGTTTATCAAACGCAGCAAGGACGGCGCGGGCGTGCTGTATATCCCGACCGCGTTTTGCAGTTATACGGGCGACGCGCTCGACAAAAAGACGCCGTTGCTCAAATCCATGGACGCGATCGATCGGCAGGCGTTGCGCGTGTTGAAAGCGTTGGGCGTATCCGCGTCGCGCGTGTCCGTCAACGTCGGCGGCGAGCAGGAGTACTTCCTGATCGACAAGCAGGACTATCTGCGCAGAGACGATCTCAAATTTACCGGACGCACGCTGTTCGGATCGCTGCCGCCCAAGGGACAGGAAAAGAACGACCAATATTATGCGTCCATTCGCGAGCGGGTCGGGGCGTTTATGGCGGACGTCAACGAAGAGTTGTGGAAACTCGGCATCACCGCCAAGACCCAGCACAACGAAGCCGCGCCCGCGCAGCACGAGCTTGCGCCGATCTTCTGCGTGTGCAACATCGCGACCGATCAGAACCAGTTGATCATGGAGACGCTCAAAAAGGTCGCCGACAATCACGGTTTGGCGTGTCTGTTGCACGAAAAGCCGTTTGCGGGCATCAACGGCAGCGGCAAGCATTGCAATTGGTCGCTCTCGACCGATCAAGGCGTCAATCTGCTCAAACCGGGCAACGATCCGTCGCACAATCTGTCCTTCCTGACGTTCTTTACCGCGGTGCTCGCCGCGGTGGACGAATATGCGGATCTGATCCGCATGAGCGCGACGTCGCTGGGCAACGAATTCCGTCTGGGCGGCAACGAAGCCCCGCCCGCGATCATCTCCGTCTACATCGGCGAAGATATGGAAAACCTGTTCGACAAAATATCGCACGGCGTGCCCGTCGAACAGTTGGAAAAACAGTATATTACGTCCGGCGTCAATGCGATCGCGCGGCTGTCCAAAGATAGCTCCGACCGCAACCGCACGTCGCCGTTCGCGTTTACCGGCAACAAGTTCGAATTCCGCATGGTCGGATCTTCCGCGACGCTGAGCACGCCTTGCGTGATTCTCAATACCGCGGTGGCGGACGTGCTGTCCAAGATTGCGGATACGCTGGAAGCGGTCGAGCCCGATCAGCGCGGACGCGAAGCGATCGAACTGGTCAAACGTCTGTACGCGCAGCATAATCGCATCGTGTTCAACGGCAACAATTACAGCAAAGACTGGGTCAAGGAGGCCAAACGCCGCGGTCTGGAAGTGCTCGACAACAGCATCAGCGCGTACGAGACGTTTACGCGAGACAAGAACGTGGAATTGTTCGAACGGCACGCGGTGCTGACGCGTCGCGAGATCGAGAGCCGTCAGGCGATCTATCTGGACAATTATATCAAGAGCGCGGGCATCGAGGCGCAGACGCTGCTGATGATGGGGCGGCGCGAGATTTTGCCCGCCGTGCTGACGTGGCAGGGACGGCTGGCGCAGCAGATCGGCGCGTTGGGCGCGGTCGGCAAAAATTATGCGACCGTGCAGGAAAAGATGCTCGGCAATCTGTGCGAGCTGGCGAGCAAACTCGACGCGCAGTTGGACAAGCTCCGCTTTGCCAAAGCGACCGCGCAGCAGAGCAAAGACGTCAACAAACAGGCGTTTTTGGTGCGCGATCAAGTGCTGGGCAGCATGGCGGCGCTGCGCGAGACGATCGACAAACTCGAAACCGTCATGCCGCGCGAGTTGTGGCCGTATCCGACGTACGCGGATATCCTATTCTACCAATAATAATTTTCACCGTTTAGGAGTACTGTTATGAAAGCGTTGAAATCATACGAATTGCGTCAAAAATATCTGGACTTTTTTGCGTCCAAAGGACACAGCGTCATCGCGTCCGCGTCGCTGATCCCCGAAAACGATCCCTCTGTCCTGTTTACGACGGCGGGCATGCATCCGCTCGTGCCGTATCTGCTCGGACAGAAACATCCGGCGGGCACGCGTCTGTGCGACGTGCAAAAATGCGTGCGCACCGGCGACATCGACGAGGTCGGAGACGCGACGCACTGCACGTTTTTCGAAATGCTCGGCAACTGGTCGTTGGGCGACTATTTCAAAAAGGAATCGATCGAATTCAGTTTTGAATTCCTGACCGGCGTGCTCGGCATCCCCGTCGACAAAATCGCGGTAACCGTATTTGCGGGCGACGAAGACTGTCCGCGCGATACGTACGCCGCCGGCGTATGGGAGTCGCTCGGCATCGCCAAGGATCGCATTTTCTATTTGCCCAAAGAAAACAACTGGTGGTATGCCGGCGCGACCGGTCCGTGCGGCAGCGATACCGAGATCTTTATCGATACCGGAAAACCCGCTTGCGGCGAACACTGCGATCCGTCTTGCGACTGCGGCAAGTACGTCGAGATCTGGAACAACGTGTTTATGGAATTCAACCGTACCAAGGACGGCAAGTTCGAGCCGCTCGCGCAAAAGAACGTCGATACCGGCATGGGCTTGGAACGTACGATCTGCATGCTCGGCGGACTGCAATCCGTGTATGAGACGGACTTGTTTGCGCACGTGATCGAGCAAATCGCCGCGCTGTGCGGCAAGACCTACGGCGCGGACGAACAGACGACGCGCGCGATGCGCATCATCGCGGATCATATGCGCACGGCGACCTTTATGATCGGCGACGAAAACGGCATCGTGCCGAGCAACGTCGATCAGGGATATGTGTTGCGTCGGTTGATTCGCCGCAGCGTGCGCTTTGCGATGCAGCTCGGCATCGACGCGGCGCGTCTGTCCGACATCGCGCAAGCGTACGTCGATCAGTACCGCGCATACTATCCGGAATTGGGCGCCAACGAACAGAAAATCGTCGGCGAAGTGTCCAAGGAAGTGGACAAGTTTGCCAAAACGCTCGACAACGGCATCCGCGAGATCGAAAAGGTATTGCGCTACGTGCAGGGCGATACGCTCAACGGCAAGACGGCTTTCCGTCTGTACGATACGTTCGGATTCCCGATCGAGATGACGCAGGAAATCTGCCGCGAAAAGGGCTACGGCGTCGATCTGGACGGATACCGCAACGCGTTTGCCGAACATCAGAAAAAATCGCAGGCGGGCGCGGAGCAGAAATTCAAGGGCGGACTTGCCGACAGCGGCGAGCAGACGACGTATCTGCACACGGCGACGCATCTGTTGCTCGCGAGCTTGAAGAAAGTGCTCGGCACGGACGACATTCAGCAAAAGGGCAGCAACATCACCGCCGAACGTCTGCGCTTCGATTTCAATTTCGACCGTCCGTTGACGGATTCGGAAAAGCAAGCCGTCGAAGCCGCTGTCAACAACGCGATCGCGCGCGACATTCCCGTCGTCTGCGAAGAGATGACCGTCGAACAGGCGCGCGAACAGCATGCGGTCGGCGTATTCGGATCGCGCTACGGCGAGATCGTCAAAGTCTATACGATCGGCGACGTGGACAAACAGATCTGCGGCGGTCCGCATGCCGAACATACCGGACAGCTCGGACGTTTCCGCATCGTCAAGGAGCAGTCCAGCTCCGCCGGCATCCGCCGCATCAAAGCGGTGCTCGAATAAACCGCGCTGTCGCAAACAACGACGAAACCCCGAGGATTCGGGGTTTTTGCTTTGCAGACGCGTGCCGTCGCGCGGGACGCGCACGCCGCCGCGCAAATGCGCATATGTAAAAATCGGGTAAATTTAACGGAATTTTACATGCCGAATCGCGCAAGCGCCGCGCGTGTATGGTATCATAAACGGAGAAATCGGACGGGGGTTATCGATAGATGTTGACACTCAAAGATATTTGCAAGGACTATCTCGCGGGCGACAACGCCGTGCATGCGTTGAAAAACGTGAACATGCAGTTCCGCGCCAACGAGTTCGTGTCCGTACTCGGACAATCCGGTTGCGGCAAGACGACGATGCTCAATATCGTCGGCGGGCTGGATCGGTATACGTCCGGCGATCTGATCATCGACGGCGTGTCCACGAAGGCGTTCCAGGACGTGGACTGGGACGCGTATCGCAATCTGCGCGTGGGATTTATCTTTCAAAGTTATAATCTGATCCCGCATATCGATATTTTGTCCAACGTCGAGATGGCGCTGACGCTGTCGGGCGTGGGCGCGAGCGAGCGCAGACAGCGCGCGATGCGCGCGTTGGAGCAGGTCGGACTGCAAGAACAGGCGCGCAAACGTCCCAATCAACTGTCGGGCGGACAGATGCAACGCGTGTCGATTGCCCGCGCGCTGATCAACAATCCGGAGATCATTCTGGCGGACGAACCGACCGGCGCGCTGGACAGCGCGACGAGCGTGCAGATCATGGATCTGTTGCAAAAGATCGCGCAGGAAAAACTCGTCATCATGGTCACGCACAACGCCGAACTCGCCCAACAGTACAGCACGCGCATCATTCGGCTCAGCGACGGCGAAGTCGTGGACGATACCAATCCGATCGGAGAAGAGGAATTGCGCGCGGCGCAGGCGGATGACGAAGCGCGCGCGGCGCGAGAAACGCAAGAGATCTGCGCGGCGATCGCGCCCGCAAGAGCGGGGCGCTACGAGTCGCGCGAGCAGATCGAACGCGACGCGACGCTCGACGATAAAAAGCGCGCGAAATGGCTCGCCAAGTTCGACCGCGCGCAGAAGAAACGCGAGCGCAAGATCGAACGCGAACGCGTGCGCGCCAAAAAGCGCAAACTCGGATCGACGTCGATGAGTTACCGCACCGCGTGCAAGTTGTCGTTCAACAATCTGATGACCAAAAAGGGACGCACGGTCATGACTTCGATCGCCGGATCGATCGGCATCATCGGCGTCGCGCTCGTGCTGGCGATTTCCAACGGATTTACCGGATACATCGGCGATTTGCAGCGCGACGTGCTTGCGGGTTATCCGATCGAAATCGCGCGTTCCAGCGTGGATACCAACAAGCTGATGGGCTTGATGATGGGCGGCGATCCCGGATCTAGCCATCGCGAAGAGTATCCCGACAAAGACACGATCTATTCGTACAATCCGATGTTGCAGTATCTGTCGCTGTTCGTCAACAACGACATTACCGCCGATTACGTCGACTACGTCGCGCAGTTGGAGTCGCTCGGCTATGCGGACAGCGTGCGCTTCTCGTACGGCGTGGATATGAACGTCGTGGGCAAGGTCAATACGGCGTACAAAGATTTTATCAATCTCGACGAATATACCAAGGTCAACCACAGCAGCGATCTGCTCTCGCAGATGGGCGGCATGATGGGCGGCGGGAGTTCTTCGCAGAAACGCCCCGACGTCGGTTGGCAGCAACTGACCGGAGACAAGGACTATGTGCTCACGCAGTACGAAGTGCTGGCGGGCGCGTATCCGCAGAATAAGAACGAAGCCGTGCTCGTCGTGGACAAGAGCAACCAGCTCAATCAATCCACGCTCGCGTCGCTTGGCTTGGCGTACGACGGATATACGTCGTTCGATCAAGTGTACGGGGAGAATGGACTGACGTTTTACGTTGCGACGAACGGCGCGTATTATATCGACAACGGGGACGGAACGTTCCGCACGCGGGACGGCGCGGACGTCGCTCAGATGGGCGAAGAACAGGGCGTCGTGCCGGTCAAGGTCGTCGGCATCCTGCGCCGTCTCAAAGACGCTAAACTGACGACGCTCAACACCGGCGTCGCGTATACCGAAGATTTGACGCGTTATATCATGCAGGACTGCAAGGCGCATGCGGACGAAGGCATTATCGCGGCACAAAAGGCCGCCGGCGCGGCGCGCAATGTCGTGACGGGCGCGAAGATGACGGACAACGAATACAAGGATTGGTTGGAAGATCTCGGTGCGATCGAAACGCCGTCGTACATACAGATTTTCCCTAAAGACTTCGCGAGCAAAGAGAAGGTCATGGAGCATCTCGACGCGTGGAACAAAGACCATACGCGCATCCAGTACAGCGATATGTCGCAGTTTGCGACCGACTTCATGTCGGAAATGGTGCGGATCATCTCGATCGTGCTCGTGTGCTTTGCGTCCGTATCGCTGCTCGTGTCGTCGGTCATGATCGGCATCATCACGTACGTGTCCGTCGTCGAACGTACGAAGGAGATCGGAATCCTGCGCTCGCTCGGCGCGCGCAAACGCGACATCTCCAACGTCTTCAATGCCGAAACCGCGCTGATCGGTCTGATCGCGGGCGTGATCGGCGTGCTGGCAACGTATATTCTGTCCATACCGATCAACGCGTTGCTCAAACATTTTTACGGCATCGCGGGGCTGTGTTCGCTGTCCGTGTTGCACGCGGTGTTGATGATCGCGATCAGCATGACGCTGACGATCATCGCGGGACTGGTGCCGTCGCGCATCGCGTCCAAACGCGATCCGGTCGTCGCGCTGCGGACGGAGTGACGCAACGATCCCGAACAAAGCCGATCGGCGCAATGCGCGCCGATTGGATCCGAAACAAAACGACGCGCTCATCGGCGCGTCGTTTGTCTTGTCTCGCGCAAAATCGCTGTCACAAAAACTTGCAATCGCCCGATCGCGCATGGTAGCATGAGCGTGTCGTAGGCGCTCTTCTTTCCCCGACGGAGCGAAATATGATTTTGAATTTCAAGTATCACGGCGATACGGGACGGCTTGTGCCCGACGGTCAGTATACGCTCGCGCAGGACAATCACCTGAGCGATACGATCGTCGTGACGTCGAGCGCGGACGATTGCCGCGATTACGAATACTGCTTGGATTTTGTCTGCTACAACAGCAAGAACATTCCGAAAATGCAGTACATGTCGCCGACGTTGGAGTACGGCGAACAGGGTATACGGTTCGACGTGCCCAACCAGTTGACGCAATTCCGCGGACATGTGGATATGCAGTTGATCGGCTACCGCAAGTCGGACAATCGCGTCGTCTTCAAATCCACCGCGCACGACTCCAAGGCGTGGGACGTGGAAGGCTCGCTCAACGTGCTGGACTCGCATTTGAGCGATACTCCCAATATCCTGACCGAACTCAAACAGGAATTGGATTATTTCCGCGAGTCCAAAGATCGGTTGCTGCTCGACTACGTCGATGCGTTGGAGGACGATTTTTCGATCGTGCTGGGGCAGTACCATTATCACAGGATCGAATTCCGCATCTCCGGCAAGATCGCAGGTACGCGATGGTGCGTGCACGGCAGCAAGTTGCCGGTGCAGGAGTTTCCGATTCCGATCATGGCGCAGTTCGAAGGCGAATGGTACGTGCAGGGCACGGATCGCAGATGGATCTTCGACCGCGACGTCGTCGATCGCGATCTCGTGCTGATCGCCAATATTTATTCCATCGGCGTAGCCGTGCGGGAAGATACCGTGGTCATGGTGCCGACCGGTCGCGAAAACGTCTACCTGCCGCGCATGCGCAACGGCAGAATGGTCACGGCGATACAGCTGGACAATCCGACGACGTTCGAGCAAGGCACGCGCATCTATCTGCCCGACACGATCGCGAATCAACAGGGGTTGGAGCGATGCTCGCGCGTGGCGGAGTGGATGCTCGATCGCGATCATCCGTACTTTTGCGTATCGGACGGCGCGCTGTATACCGCGGACAAGCATACGTTGATCCGCATCGCGGACGAGACGACCCGCGCGACCGTCGCCGTCGATCCGGCGTGTATCCGCATCGGAGCGTACGCGCTGGCGGGACTGCGGGCGACGAGCGCGATCGCGTTGGCGTCGGTGACGGAAATCGGCGACGGCGCGATGCAGAACGACGCGGCGCTGAGCGCGTTGTTTTTGCCGACGAGCGTGCGCAAGCTGGGCAGCGGCATCGTGCGCGACTGTCCCAAATTGGCGACCGTGTTTTGTCAGGCGTACGCGCCGCCCGCCGTGCAGGAAGATACGTTCGACGAACAGGCGACGCTGTACGTGCCGTCCGAGTCGGCGGACGCGTATCGCAAAAGCGCGTGGGGCAAGTGGACGATCGCGACGATCGGACAGGATTTTGCAAGCGAAATCGAACGCTCGCCCTATTATGACGTGTTGTACGACAAGTGGAGCGACGATCCGAAGATCAATCGGGGATTCCCGAACGGATTGTTCCAGGACGAGACGATGGATTTTACGCACTATCGGGAGTACGACATGTTTGCGATTCATATCGAACTGCACTCCGTCCGCGCGCCGCACGTGCTGTGGATCAGCCACGCGTCTCCCGAACCCGCGTGCGCCGCGTACTGTCTGGAAAACCGCGGCATCAGTATCGTAACGGATCCGTATATGATCGAAGACGTGACGGCGTTGTGCAATATCCAGATCACGGATAAGACGTTTGCGGTCAAGGCGTTCCACTACGAGGACGTCAACGATATGAGAAAACTCGGACCCAACGCAAGGGTTCCCGCACACGAGAGGGCGATGAGTCACATTTGCAGAATATGGGGGTTTAAGGTATGCAGAAAATAGCATTGCGCGGCAAGGAAATATATGCCGATTATGCACAGCGTTTCGACGACGAGACGATACAGGCGCCGCCGTATCGCTATCGGGTCGTAAGCGTGGACGACGACGTGCCGACCAACGAGCTGGTCGCGTCCGATTTTAAGCAGACGAAGGACGGGTGGCAGTTCGATCGCGCCGCGTACGAGACGCGGACGCGGCAAATATGCGACGAGCGCGCCCGCGCGCAGTATGTACGCGACGTGCAAATGCGCATTCGCGCCGCGTACTCGCTGGAAGAAGAGCTGTCCGTGTTGCGGCGCAGAGACAGCGATCCGGAGCGGTTTTGCGCGTACGACGCGTATTGCGAGGAATGTAAACGCGCCGCCAAAGCGCGGCTTGCCGAATCCGCGCCCGCAGACGGCGCGTAAGCGCGCGCCGCATCGCATAATAGCGCCGACGTTGCTTATACTAGCTGCGGAGGTCGTATATGAAAGAAACGGGTATCGTACGCCGCATCGACGAATTGGGTCGTGTGGTCATTCCCAAAGAATTGCGAAAAACGCTGCGCCTTTCGCAGGGCGAGCAGGTGGAAATCTATACCGCGGACGATGCGCTGGTATTGCGCAAATACAGCGAATTGGACGATCGGCGCGAACAGGTGTCGCGCATGTGCGAAGCGCTTGCCGCGGAGTCGGGCAAACACGTCACGATCACGGACGGCAGCACGGTGCTTGCCAGCACGTATCCCGATTGGATCGGGCAGGAATTGGCGCAACCGTATTTCGAGATCGTCGATCAGGAGCGCCGCGGCGTGCGGCTCGATCGCGAAACGCTCGCGCCGGTCGACGATCGGGAACGGAAATTCCGGACCGGTTATGCGGTGCCGATGCTGATCGGCGGCGATCTGATCGGGACGATTTGGATGGGCGGCGATACGCTGGACGCGCGCGACGAAGCGATGTGCGACGTGGCAAGCGGATTTTTGACGTGCGGCGCATGAGTACGACGCGGACGGATCGAAAGCGGTTCGCGTCGGGCGTGCTGCTGCTCGCGGTATGCTCGCTGATCGCAAAACTGTTGGGCGCGGTATACCGGATCCCGCTGACCAATCTGCTCGGCGCGCAGGGTATCGGACAGTACCAGTTGGTATTTCCGATGTTCGCGTTTTTGCTGGCGGTCGTATGCGGCGCGATGCCGATCGCGCTGGCGCGGACGGTGGCGGCGCAAAACGCGTTGGACGACAACGCCGCGATCCGCACGTATGTGCGCGCGGCGACGCAGTGCATGTTGTGGGCGGGTATCGGAGGCAGTATTTTAGCGCTTGCGCTGGCTTTGCCGCTCGCGCGCTTGCAGTCGCAAGCCTCGATGGCGTGGGGCTATGTCGCGATCGCGCCCGCGATCGCCGCCGTCGCGCTTGCCAACGTCTGCAAAGGATGGTTTCTCGGACACGGCGATACGCGTCCAAACGCGATCGTGCAGTTGGTCGAACAGGCGATCAAACTTACGGCGGGGTTGTTGCTTGCGGCGTGGGGCGCGCAATTCGGCGTCGTGTGGGGCGTCGTCGGCGCGCTGGCGGGCGTAACGGTATCGGAGATCGTCGGCGCGCTCGTGTGTTGGATCTGGATGGCGCGCGAGTTGCGCGCGATGCCGCGGTTTGAATTGCATGCGGCGCGCGTGCGGCAAGCCCGCAATGCGTTGGTGCGCACGATGACGCCGATCGCGGCGAGCGGATTGCTGTTCCCGACGATTGCGTTTGCGGACAGTCTGATGCTCGTGCAGTTGCTCGTATGGGGCGGCGCGGACAAGTCGGACGCGACCGCGCAATACGGATTGTTGACGGGACCGGTCAATTCGCTCGTCAACATGCCGGTCGTGCTCAGTCTGTCGATCGCCGTCGCGATCGTTCCCGCGATCGGCTCGATGCTCGCGCGCAACGACTATATGCAGGTCAAATCGCGCACGTCGCGTTCTATCCTTTGTTCCGCCGCGATCGGCGCGCCTTGTCTGGCGGGGTTGATCGTGTTTGCGCGTCCGATCTTGCGCATTCTGTATCCGGCGTTGAGCGACGCGCAGACGGACACGGCGGTCGTGTTGTTGCGCGTGCAAAGCGTCAACGTGCTGTTGCTGTCGCAATTGGAAATCTTCAACGCGACGTTGCAGGGCATGGGCAGATCCAAGGCGGTCGTGCTCAACGTCGCGATCGGCGGCGCGCTCAAACTGGCGGTTCAGGCGGTATCGGTGCCGTTGATCGGCATCGTCGGCGCGTGCGTCGCAAGCGTGACGTTTTACGGCGTGGCGTGGATTCTCAACTGGTCGGTCTATCGCGAAATGGTCGGCAAAAATCAAATTCTCCTGCAAAACGTTGGTAAAATCCTGCTGTCGGGTGTTATAATAGGTGCGGTAATGTACGCGTGCTCCGTCATGATCGCGTCCCGCTGGACGCAGTTGATCGTCGGCGCATCGGCGGGCGGCGCAATCTATTGCGCATTGCTCGTCGCGTGGCTGGGCGCGGACGCGGGCAATCTGCCGTTATTACGCAAGACGCGATCGCGTCCTTAGGAGATACTATGATCGAAATCGTCGGTATGGGAACGCGTCCCGACCAGATCACCGCGCAAGGCGCAGCGGCGATCGCAAGACATGCGCGCGTCTACGTCAAGACTGCTTTGACGCAGACGTTCGCTTATTTTACCGAGCGGGGCATCGAGACGGTCTCGCTCGATCGACTGTACGAACAGGCGGAAGACTTCGACGCGCTCGACGAGGCGATCGCCGAATATCTGATCGCCGAGCACGCGCGGTACGGCGATCTGTGCTATTGCGTCAACGGCAGCGGCGCGGACGATCGCTCCGTACATACGCTTGCGGCGCGCGCGCAGGTGCGCATCGTACCCGGCGTCGCGCTGGCGGATGCGGCGGGCGTGCCGTCGGCGGGCAGCGTGCGCATCGGCGCGGGAGAACTGGCGGCGGCGGACGCATTCGACTACGACACGCGGCTGAGCCTGTGCGTGACCGAATTGGACGACCGTCTGCTTGCGGGCGAAGTCAAGCTCAAACTCGCGGGACTGATCGGAGAAGAGACGGCGGTGCGAATCAACGGACAGGCGATCGCGCTGTACGAACTCGACCGTCTGCCCGACGACGCGTATCGCTGGGATACGGTGCTGAGCGTCCCGCCGATCGAGACGACGGACAAGCGTCGCTTCAACGTACTCGATCTGTATCGGATCATGCGCCGTCTGCGGGCGGATGACGGATGCCCGTGGGATCGCGCGCAGACGCACAAGAGCATCCGCGCCAACGCGATCGAAGAGGCGTACGAACTCGTCGACGCGATCGATCGCGACGACGTGGACAACATGATCGAAGAAAGCGGCGACGTGCTGTTGCAGGCGATGTTCCATTGCGTGATCGGAGAAGACTGCGGCGAATACGATTGGCAAGACGCGGTCAGCGCGCTGTGTCGCAAGCTGATCGACCGACACACGCATATCTTCGGGAACGTCGTCGCGACGACGCCGGAAGAGGCGTTGCGCGCGTGGGACGCGGCGAAAGCCAAGGAAAAGTACGCGTCGGACATGCGCAGCAAGATCGAGCGGATCGCCGGATCGCTGCCCGCGTCGATGTATGCATACAAGGTGCAGCGCGCGGCGCGGAAAGCGGGATTCGAGTTTGCAAACGAACAGGAAATCGCCGACAAAATCGCGGAAGAAACGCGCGAATTTTTGTCCGCCGCCGACGGCGACGACAAGGAGTCGGAAGGCGGGGATTTGCTGTTCGCGGCGGTCAATCTGCTGCGGTGGAACGGCATCGATCCCGAAGTCGCGCTGCGCAGAGCAACGGAGAAATTCGCGCGGCGCGCGTGCTATATCGACGCCAAATACGGATCGGTCGCGCAACAGTCGCGCGAAACGTTCGATCGGTGGTGGGAAGAAGCCAAGCGCGAAACGCGGGACGCGCAATCGGGAGACGCGCGGTGACGGCGTTGCGGCTGGGAGATCGGATCGTGTTGGAATCCGACGCTGTCGCCGCGCCGTTGGCGGGATACAGCGACGCGGGGTTCCGACACGTGTGCGCGTTGCGCGGCGCGGGGCTGACGTATACCGAGATGATCTCCGCCAAGGGACTCGTCTACGGATCGGGCAAGACGAAAGAATTGCTGTATACGACGCCGCAGGAGCGGTATACGGCGGTGCAGATCTTCGGATCGGAGCCGTATTTCATGCAGGCGGCGGCGGAGCACGAGGCGCTCGAAAAATTCGACGTGATCGATATCAATATGGGATGTCCCGTCCCCAAGATCGTCAACAACGGCGAAGGCAGCGCGTTGCTGCTCGATCCGCGCAAGGCGCAGGCGGTCGTCGCCGCGACGTGCAAGGCGGGCAAGCCGGTCACGGTCAAGATGCGGATCGGATTCGATCCCGCGCACGAAATCGACGCGGCGGAGTTTGCGCTTCGCATGCAGGACGCGGGCGCGTGCGCGATCACCGTGCACGGTCGCACCCGCGCGCAGATGTACGCGGGCAAGGCGGATCGGCAACAGATCGCGCGCGTATGTCGCGCGGTGACGATCCCCGTCATCGCCAACGGCGATGTGACGGACGTCGCGAGTTATCGGGCGATGTTGGAAGAGACGGGCGCGCAAGGCGTCATGATCGGACGGGGCGCGATCGGCAATCCGCGCGTGTTTGCGGCGATCCGCGGCGACGGCGCGCGATACAGCCGCTACGACGACGCGATGACGCATCTGCGCGTGTTGGTGCAATTCCACGGCGAGCGGTACGTCGTCGCGACGTTCCGCAAGCACTTCGTCTATTACTGCCGCGGACTGCGCGATGCGGGCGCGGCGAAACTGCGGGCGTTCGGATGTCAGACGCTCGCGCAACTGGCGGATTGTATCCGCGAAACGTTGGAGGCGGAAGCATAATGTTACATATCGTATTGGTCGAGCCGGAGATCCCGAACAACACCGGCAATATCGTCCGCACCTGCGCCGCGACCGGCGCGCGGTTGCACGTCGTGGAGCCGTGCGGGTTCTCGTGGGAAGACAAGTATCTCAAACGCAGCGGACTGGATTACTGGGAAATCTCGGACGTCAGACGGTATGCGGATTGGGATGCGTTCGTGCGGGAAAACTTCGGCGAAACGGACGCGACGGACGGCGCGCACGCGTTGCGTCGGGCGCGCGCCGACGGGCATCAAGTGTGGCTCGCGTCCACCAAGGCGGCGCATACGCACACCGAAGTCGCGTATGCGGAAGAATGCTACGTGCTGTTCGGGAGAGAGACGCGCGGGTTGGACGAAGCGCTGCTCGCCGCCAATTACGATGCGTGCATTCGCATCCCGATGCGGGAGCAGGCGCGCTCGCTCAATCTGGGCAACAGCGTCGCGATCATCGCGTACGAATATCTGCGGCAGCACGAATTTTGCGGACTCGCGGAATCGGGCAAACTGCGCACCTGCACGCCCGAGCGCGACGGCGAAGTCTGACGCCGCGCGGCTTGCGGCGGCGGGGACGCGGCATTGACAATCGGGCGCGTTGTGGTATACTGAATACGAGAGCGCGCATGCGCGGGCAAGGAAGGGCATTATGAAAGCGTTGATCATCGAGGACGACAAACCGCTATCCGATATGTTGCGGCGCAATCTGCAAAGCATTGCGCAGACCGACGTCGCGTACGACGGCGAAGCGGGGTTGGAAAAAATGTTGACGCAGGATTACGATATCGTAATCCTCGACATCATGTTGCCCAAGATGAACGGCGAAGAGGTCCTGCGCCGCATCCGCAAACACAAGATGACGCCGATCATCATTTTGTCCGCGATCGGCATGCTGGAACGCAAGATCGAATTCCTCAATCTCGGCGCGGACGACTATATGGTCAAACCGTTTTCCAGAGACGAATTGCTTGCGCGCGTACATGCGACGATGCGGCGTTATCACCGCGATTTCGGATCGCTGCGGTACAGTCTGGGCGACTTTGCGATCGACTACAACGGCAAGATGGTCACGTACCGCGATCAAATGCTGCCCGTCAACGGCAAGATGTACGAAGTGCTCGAAACGCTTGTCAAACATAAAGAAATCACGGTGACGAAACAACAGTTGTTCGACAGCGTGTGCGGCTTTTACAGCGAAACCATTCAGAACGTCATCGAAGTATACGTATACCGTCTGCGCAAACTGCTGGCGCAGATCGGGATGAGCGACTGTTTGCAAACAATCAAAACGGTCGGCTACCGCTGGACGGAAAGCGGCTGCAAAGACGGGCGACAGGGGGCGCAAGAACAGTGAATCGACAGTTGATCAGTACGCGCAGCTGGCAATATCGCGCTTGGATCGCGGCGTTGGTGACGCTGGCGGTCGTGTTGAGCGCGGGCATCGGACTGGTGTGGCAGGCGCGCACGAGCGGCAACCGCTATGCCGACGAGACGATGCGCGCGTATTCGGCGCAACTGCGCGAAAGCGCGCCCGACGCTCTGCGCGAGCTGGTCGAAGACGACGGCGCGCCGGAAGGGCATCTGTACCGCGAAAACATCGATGTAATCCTGTATACGCGTCGTCCGGACGGCACGGCGGGACTGTATACCGCCAATACGTATCTGCGCAATCATCCGAGCGAATTGCCGTCCACGTTCGGCGCGACGCTGGACGAGCGGATCGGCGACTATGCGTATAAGACGTATACGTTTGTCTGCAACGACGGCTCGTACGTCAAACTGCTGATGCAGGCGGATCTGCTGGGCGGGTACGAGTCGGATACCGGATTTTTGTGGTTCTTCCCGCTGACGATCGTGCTGACGATGGGGATCTATACGGCGTTTGCGTTCCTGATGGGACGTCCGGTCGTGCGCGCGATCAAGCAACAAAAAGAGTTTATCCACGAGATGACGCACGAGATCCGCACGCCGTTGACCGTGATCCGCGGCAACGTCGAGCACATGCTCGCGTGTCCCGACCACACCGTCATGCAGGTGAGCGAGTTGTTGGACAACACGCTGGAAGAAGTCGATCACATCACCGCGTTGTCGCAGGATCTGATGTCGAGCGTGTCGACGCCGTCGCCTAAACGCGGCAAAAGCGCCGATCTGTCCGATACCGTGTCGGGCGTGCTCGAAATATACAGCGAAATCATCGGGGAATCCAATCGCACGCTGATCGCGAACGTTCAGTCCGCGCAAAGCAGTCTGGACGGCGAAAAGGTCAAACAGTTGTTGATCATTCTGCTCGAAAACGCGGTCAAGTACACGCGCGAAGGCGATAAGATCCGCGTCTCGCTCAAAAAGACGGACAGCGGCGCGCTACTGACCGTCGCCGATACCGGCATCGGCATCGCGGACGGCGACGAGCATAAGATATTCGATCGATTTTACCGAGGCGAAAATGCAAAAAATCAACAGGGCACCGGACTGGGGCTCGCGATCGCGCGCAACATCGTCGAAGAGGCGGGCGGCAAGATTCAGGCGATGCACAACGTGCCCAGCGGGCTCGTCGTCACGGTGCTGTTGCCGGAGCGCGTATGAACGCGAAAATCCGCACGGGGGGGGGTATTCGGGCTGTCGCAGTCCTTTTGGCGATGCTGTGCGCGCTGTTGCTCGCGCTGACGGCGTGCGTCGGCGGCGAACCCAATCCCGACAAAATCCCCGTCAAAGACTGGAAGGATTATCTGAATGACGTCGCGGTTGCAATCGATCTGCAATACGTGGGCGTGGACGTAAAAGGGCCGGTGACGGCGGACATCCGATTCGAGGCGGTGGACGGCAATACGTCCGACCGCTACGAAGGCACGCTCGCGCTCAATCTCGCGCTCGACAGCCGAACGGGACAGCAGGGCGTCTGGCGGTTGGAACGCGTGCGCGGCGAATCGCGGCGCGTGCTCATGGACGTATATACGCAGGACGATATGCTGTACTGGTGCATGTGGGACGAGAGCAATCAACAGTACGAACGCACGTCGTTTCGATACGCGCCGTTGCTGTACACAGTGATCCGTTCGGCGGGATTGCTGTCGGACGGGATCGATTATTCGACGCCGGGCAAGTTGTTCGTCGCGTTCGGGAAAGCGTTTTTTACCGACGGTACCGCCAACGAAGGGCATACCGCGTTTGCGTTCCGTTTCGATTTGCACAAGGGACTGGAAAGCGCGTTCGCGCGCGAAGCATTCGGACAGTTGCCCGAAGCCGCGCGCAAATTCTTTTTGTCGGTCGCGAAGACGAACGATTACGACGATATGCTCGCGCGCACGCCGCAATTGAGCGGTACCGTGCGCATGGAGACGCACGCGGGCAAACTCTATCGCATTTACAGCGAAGATTTGCGCTATATCGACGAAAAGGCGGATACCGACGTGACGTTGCGGCTTGACGTGCCCGTCCTGACGATTGCCAACGGACGCAATGCGGAATTGGACGCGTACGCGCCCGATCCGTCTCAATATACGCAGGGACGGCTGTGCGACGTCACCGCCAACGGAACGCTCAATCTGGACAACGACGCGGACGGGCGCACCGAAATGCAATACGACTACGAATTCCGCGCCAAAATCGACTTGTTGGAATGGATCGCGGCGGGCGGAGATTTGCGCGCGCTGCCGCAAGATAACTTCTTCCACATGCGCGTTTCGCATGCGTGCGGAGACGCGTGCGGCGCGTACTGCCGCGACAAACTCGATCCCGCCAAAGGCGCGGTATTGGATATTGCGTTTTCGCCCAAGGATTTCGGTACGTACGACTTGTATATCAGCGTCGGATTGCGCGCCTGGCTCGCGCCGCGCGTGTTGGAGGGGCGTTTGAAGTGGGCGCAATCGCTGTTGATCGGTCAAATTCCGGAATATTATCTGTTTGTCGTGTCCGCCGACACGCTGCAACGAAAACTCGCGCCGAACGTATCCGTCGCGGACGACCGATCCGACGCGCCGACGTCGCTGTTGGACGCGCTCGTGTACGAAGACGGCGCGCTGTCGATCACGGCGCAGGCGTTGTTAAACGCCGCGGACGCGGACGAAGCGACGCAACAGATCGTCGGCGAGTTGTTGCGCGGCGACGGATATGCCGTCGATACCGTGCGGCTGCGACAGGAATACCTGCGTTGGCAAGTCGCCGAGTACGACGTCATGCGCAGCGCGATCCATCTGTACGGCAAGGACGTCGCGGGGACCAAGCAGTATACGCGCGGTTTGCTGACCGATCCGCCCGCGGTCGCGTACGAATTCGAAAAACAAAACGTGCAGACCGTCGATCGGGATATGCCGGTCGTGCGGCTGTATCGGGACGAATACGCCGACGGCGTTCTGTACGATGCGGCGACGCCGATCTGCGCGCAGGAAATTTCTGCGATCGCAGGCGCGATTGTGCATGCGCAGGCGACGGACATCTACGGCGACGCGTCCGCGACGACGTTGCGCGTGATCGGACATTCCGCGATCGATCCCGCCGCGAGCGGATGGCAGCGCGTCGAGTTGTACTGTCTGCCCGAAGGCGACGGGTATCTGTCGGAGAAGATCTGGGAAAGCATCCGCGGCCAGACGTGGGGCGAATGGCTGAGCGTACACGTAACGACGTATATTCGGTTGCAGGCGTTGGAAGACGTGGATTTCCGCCGACAGGATAAGACGCAGTACCGTCAGGGAGAGCGCTTGGCGGCGGACGATGCGCCCGAGATCGCGACCGCGATCCTGTCATATCGAGGCAATAAGACCAAACAAGTGCGCGTGCAGGCGAAAAACGCGTCGGAGCTGTTGTTGACCGATCAGTCGAACAGGCGCTTCGTACGCGCGGATCGCGATACCGTGTTGCAGTTCTATCTGTTCGGGACGTATTACGGGTCGACGGTGCGCGTGCAAGCGGCGCAGACGACGGAGTTGGTCGCGAGCGCGACCGAATTGACGTTGCAGCAAAACGACAACGGGTATGCGTCCGATCTGCGCGTCGCGCGCATGCGGTGGACGCTCGACGACGGCACGCAGAGCGAAGCGACGCTGCCGCTCGAATATATGACGCTCAACGGCTATGCGATCGACGAGCCCAACGAATATTTTGCGCTCAATCTGATGTTGGGCAATATCTATGTCGTGTTTTTGAAAACGGGGCGGTACACGCTCGTTTACCGTTGCGACGGGCAACAGATCGAATTGCCGCTGTATATTGCGCCGAGAGCGGAAACGAGCGACGACAGTCGCTATACCGTGCAAGATACGACGGGAGAGGTCGGGCATTATTTTGTCGGGTATTCGTATGCGTTTTCGGGCGCGATCGTCAATACGTATCACGGCGAGCACGGCAAGCGCGCGACGCTGCGCATCGAAATCCTGCGCGGAGAAGTCAACGCGTCGGGCGGTCTGTCGTATCGCGCGATCCAAACGCCGCAGGAGTATTATCGATGGGATTCCGTAACCGTGGACGGCGCGGACGCGCAGACGGAGACGGCGCTGGATCTGCCGCCGACGATTTACGGCAAGATCGACGTGCGCGCGAAAGCGACGTTCGTCAAAGCGGGATATTACAAGGTACGGATCGGGTTGGATTCCGATTGGTCGTACGAACGCGAAATCCGCGTCGAAACCGTACCGGAATAGGACGCGACAGATCGTAATCGCAGGGACGTCCGTAAGGGCGTCTTTTTGTATACGCAAAACGACGGATCGTATAAAGCGGATCGTGCGAAAGGCGCTCGATCGTGCGAACGCGTAATTCGCGTCGAAATCGCATCGGAATATAGGAAGGAACGCTTGCGCAAGTTTTCGGCAAACGCGGACAAAACGATTCGATCTCGCGACGGCGCGTCGTAAATCCAAATGCGCAGAGGCGGTTGATGTTGCAATGTACGTAGATCCTGCCAATGCGCAGACGGACGCGCATACCGTAGCGGGCAGGACGTCGGAACGCAACAACCGCGCCGCGTCAAGGAACGGAAGCGCGGTTTGCTGTTTATGCGCGGATCGCAAAAGAAACGACGCGCGCTCTTTACGGAACACGCGTCGTTCGGTAGGAAGATTTCGCAGCGGGTAAGGAAGAGAAGTTGTTGCCCGCTGCGAATCGGGTTAGGCTGTTACGCTTTTGCTACGACGGGTCTGTTGTTGACGAATTTGTAGGAGAAAGCCTTTCCGTCAAACGTAAACGCGCCCGTCAAAGTGACTTTCTTGTCGACAGCGTCCGCAGGCAACATCACGCCGTCCGTCAACGCGATCGGATCTTTGGTCGTGTAGTCGATTGCCGTAACGGTTACTTCGATGTCGTCGATGCGGTTGGTCGTCGCGCTGTCGCGCAGGACGTACTTGCCGTCGACATACGTCATCTGCATCGTGTGCTGCGTCCAGTCGGACGCAACGATCGTGAATTTCAGCAAACCGCCGAACGGCGTTTCGGCAGCTACGTTGGACGTGCTGACAGAGCCGAGCGTCATGTTGTTGAACGACTGCGAAGTGCTCTTACGCGCTTGGACGGGTTTGCCGTTCAGTTCGAATTCCAATTGCAGATACAGCGAGACGGATTTGGTGCTTTTGCTCGCCGTATTGTATGCAAGCGCGCGAAGTTCCGACATTTGGAGCATGCCTTTTTCGTCCACGGCGACTTTGTCGTTCGTTGCGTACTTATTGGTCTTCCATGCGGTAAAATCGGCTTCGATTTTGACGACCGGATCGGTGCCGACCATGTAGAACTTGCCGGCTGCTTCATCGTATTCCAGCGTCAAAATGCGGGCTTTTGCATACGCGTCGTCGCTATCCAACCAGTATTTGTACGTGATTTTGCCGTCGAACACATGCAGGTTGGTCGCGCCGCTGACGTATCCCCAGGTCGCGTCCTGCATTTCTTTTTCGTAATACGTGTTGTTGAGCAGCACTTCCGGACCGGTTTTGCCGTCCGCGCTCGTCAGATAGAAGTACAGCTTCGCGTTCTTAACAGCGTCGGCTTTGGTGCGGTCGAATTCGACGGTGATCGCGCCGGCGTCTTCGAGCAGCGTAACGCGTTTTGCAGCGTCGGAATCCAGATTGAGTTCGCTCAGCAGCGTGCCGTCGTATTTGACGCGGTACAGCGACGGATCAAACGTCGCGCTCGACGATTTGAGCACCGCGTTCAGCGTCAAACCATGCGTCGGCGCAAAGTATTCGATGTCCAGACCCGCATCGTCGTTTTTGATCAACGCGGGCAGGCTCGGCGTCGTCGCGCGGACGGTATACGTTTTGCTGAACGACGGATCCGCACCGTACGCATACGTGACCGTATAGACGTTGCCGTCGTTGACGAGATACTTGCCTTCGATCAGATCGTTGGTCACCGTCGCGTCGACCGTCTTGGTTTTGCCGTTGGCGTACGTCAATTCGATCTTGCCGGACAGATATTGCGACAGGTCGAGTTTGGCGTCCGGATCGGAGGTCAGCGGCGTCAATTCGTAGCTTTCTTCCAGTTCTTTTGTCGGAGCAAACGTCGCAGTCGAGATCGTCGTGACGGTCAGATCGATTGGCAGCGTCGCGCCGCCCAGCGGAATCGCGATATGCGCAGGCAGGAAGCCTCCTGCAAACGAACCGTACAGCTTGCTGAACAGTTGGAACAGTCCGTCGCTGAACATGCCGCCTTTGCCGTCCAACGGGAGCACCGTCGCGGTTACGGTCGAGACCGTGTTTTTGGGCAGGTTGCTCAGATCGGGCAGCGAAACGATTTGCGACGTCGCCGTATACGTTTTGCCGTCCGTCGCGGTGTACGTGTATTCGACGTTCTTGCCGATCAGCTGGCTTGCTTCTTCCGGCGTGACCCAGATGCCGTCCGCTGCGGTGAACTCGTCTACAACGCCGGATTTGCCGTTAAAACGGTAGACTCTTCCGGTTGCTTTCGCATTTGCGTTTTGGAACGCGAGCGGGTTGTGTCCGCCGAACGTGCGTTCTTTGGCGTCGTCGATCGGATCGTGCGTGATCGCTTCTTTGCAGTCATAATCGGTGCCCGCGCCGAAACGGATCGAATCGATGCTCAGACGGAGGGAACGGAATTGTTTTTCCGTGTCAGCCGCTTCGTCCGGGCTGAGCAGTCCTTTGAAGACCGCGTCGCGGATATTGTCCGCGTTGACGTTGATGATGCCGCCCAACGAGATGTTGACCTTGCTGTTGAGATCGATCATCGCGTCGATCGCGTTGTAGAGCAATTCCATATCCAGCGTGACGCCGCCGTCCAACCGAATGCCTTGCGTCAGCACGCTGACGATCGGATCGAGCATCGTGTACACGTCGAATACAAACGGATCTTCCGGATCGGACGGATCGCTGCCGTCGTCTTCGGATGCGGAGACCATTTTGGTCAGATCCAGACCGACGAGGAAGTTCTGTTCCAGCAACGGCGTGACCGCGCTCGAAATCAGGCTTGCAAGACCGGAAATGTTGCTGAGCACGACGCCCAACGATTTCTGGGAAAGGAAGCGGCTCAGGTTTGCCGCTACATACAGGCGGGAATCGCCGAACGCCTGCGGATCAAACGCGACGTCCAACAGCGTCGTGTCTTCCATGCCGCCGCTGCGCGTGGGGCACATTGCGTCCGTGCAAGCGATGTCGCCCGCGGGACGGTGCGTGTGATAGAGTTGGAAATGCACTTTCATGCGCTGCACGCTCGGATCGTTGACCCAAGCCATCGGATTGTCGCCCGCGGCAGCGGTCTGAATCGCAGCCGCCAACGCGATCGGATCGATGTCGGCGGTCAATTTCCATTGGAGATGCTCGTAGACTTCGCCCGCGATGTTGACCAGATCGAGATTGCCGCTCATCTGCACGTTCGCGACGTTGATCGCATGCGCCGCGGCGATTTGTTCCGGCGTCAACTTGCCGGTTACGACGTCGAACGAGCCGTTCGTGATTTCCATCGCGCTCAGTTGCGCTTGGATTTGACCGTATGTATCGATGTCGACGGTCGCGTTCGCCTTCGGCGCGTTGGCGGTCGTCAGATCGATGCTCAATACGAAGCTCGTCGGATTTTCGCTGAATAAATTGTTGAGAATTTCCAGATTTTGTTCGCTCAGAATGCCCGCGGCGATGTCGCTCGACAGCAGGACGTTGATTTGTTCCCAGATCGCGGACACGTCCAGCGTCAGTTGCCATACGTGATCTTCGCAGACGATGTCGTCCAGATCGCGGAACAGCAGAATCGGCAACAACGCGACGATGCTGTCCAGCATCGAATCGTCGTCCGACGTCGCGAGCGCCGCGGTCGTGTTGCGTTTGGTCAACAGCGCGGACAGGTCGGTGTTGTTGAACGCAAACAACTGGTCGCCCAGTTCCAAGTACAGTTTCGCATCTTGGTAATAGATGCCGATCTGCGTATCCTGCGCGCGGAAGACGGCATGGAATACGCTGGCGTTGTTCTGCGCGTCGGTCAGATCCAAGTTGCCCATCGCGTCCAGCGCGTAGGTCTTGGCGACGTCGCCGTCGGGCGACAGGGTCGCTTGCGCCTGCACGCTGAAACGCACGTCGCTCTTGGAGTCGATCGCATACGCTTGTTTGAGCGCCGTCGTAAAGTTTTCCCAACGCGACATCGTCGTTTCGGGCGGAGTGTCGTCGTAGATCGACAACTGTACGGTGACGGACGTCGCCTTGTAATGCTCCGTTTCGGCAGCGCTTACCGTGATAAAGTAGTCGCCGACCGCGGAGTAGCTTTTTTGCGGCGAATAGGTCAGCTCGGTCTCGTCGTGATCGAGCGTCGCAACCACCGCGTGCTCCTGACCGTCGTACGCATAGCGCTGGATCGGATCCGCCGTGATCGTGGCTTCTTTCTTTTCCGGATCGTCGCAACCCGCAAAGACGACGCACATCGACAGCGTGAGTACCAGCAACAAAACGCACAACAGCGTGAGTTTGTTTCGTCTCATAATTTGCCTCCTAAAATGAAATTGGAGTTTGCTCCACTATCATTGTGGAAAGCGGTACTGAATCCTAACTGAATTTCGGATAAAATTTTACCGGGATTTTTTACCGTCGCGCAAATCGAAAACGCGCGATGCGGCATGCGGCGCGGTTGGGCGACATACGATATCGGGACGGGCGGATCGCATGCCGATTTGCATCGTCGGGACTTGCGTTTCGACGCGGGTTGTGCTATAATCATACGGACGCAAAACGTTGCGTCTCAAAGGAGTTTGGAATGGACTACAAAGACAATTACCGCCACTGGTGCGAAAACGTTGCGGACGAGCATAAGCAGGAACTCGCTGCGATCGCGCACGACGAGACCGAACTGCGCGAACGCTTTACGTTGCCGCTCGCATTCGGCACGGCAGGCATGCGCGGAACGATCGCGCTCGGCATTTCCAACATGAACGTCTATACGGTCGCGCGCGCCAGCAAAGGACTGTGCGATTATATTTGCACGCTCGGCAAGGACGCGATGGCGCGCGGCGTCGTCGTGTCGTACGATACGAGACGCATGAGTTTCGAATTCGCGTTGACGACCGCGCGCGTTTTGGCGGCGGGCGGCGTACGCGTGCATCTGTTCGAAGACGTGCGTCCTGTGCCGATGTGTTCGTTTGCGATCCGCCATTTGGGCGCGATCGCGGGCGTCATGATTACCGCCAGCCACAATCCTAAAGAATACAACGGATATAAAGTATACGGCGAAGACGGCGCGCAGATGTCGCCCGAAGCGACCGCCAAAGTCGTCGAGTTTATCGACAAGACGCCGTATTTCGGCATTCCGCTCGCGCAGACCGCCTGCACGGACAGATCGCAGATCGACGGCAAGGACGGTTACGCGCTGTGCGACAACGTCGTCGTCATCGGCAAACGCGTGGACGAAGCGTATTATACTACGATCGAGCGGCTGTCTCTGTCTCCGGACGCGGTCGCGCGCGTCGGCAAGTCGATCCGCATCGTATACAGCCCGATCCACGGATCGGGATACAAGCCGGTCACGACGATGCTCGCGCGCATGGGGATCGCCGTCAACGTCGTCGAAGAGCAGAGAGATCCCGATCCGGATTTTTCGACCGTTGCGATGCCCAATCCCGAACAACCCGACGCGCTCGAACTCGGCATCGCGCTTGCCGACCGCACGGGCAGCGACATCGTGATCGGGACGGATCCGGACTGCGACCGCATGGGGATCGCGATCCGCGACGGTGCAGGCGCGTTCGTATTGCTCAACGGCAATCAGATCGGCGCGTTGTTGATGGACTATATTCTGATGCGGCACGCGCAGGAAGGTACGCTTCCCGCCAACGCCGCCGTCGTCAAAACGATCGTGACGACGCGATTGGCGGACAAGATCGCCGCGCATTACGGCGCGAGCGTGTATAACGTGCTGACCGGGTTCAAATTCATCGGCGAAAAGATCAAACAGTGGGAGAGCGACGGCGCGCATACGTTCCTGTTCGGGTATGAAGAGAGCTACGGCTATTTGAGCGGCACGCACGCGCGCGACAAAGACGCGGTCGTCGCCAGCATGCTGTTTGCGGAGATGTACTGTTATTATTCCGATCGCGGCGTTCGGCTGTACGATCGGTTGCAGGAATTGTTCGCGACGTACGGCTATTTTATCGAGACGAGCAAGTCGATCGCGTTCCGCGGATTGGACGGCATGGACAAAATGGCGCGCATCATGACCGCGATGCGGCGCACGGCGCTGTCGCAGATCGCGGGGATCGCGGTGCGCAGCAAGGCGGATCTCGCGGCGCAGACGATCGTCTATGCGGACGGTACGGTCGCGCCGACCGATTTGCCGAAGACGGACGTTATTCGGTACGACTTGGGCAACGACGAATGGGTTTGCGTGCGCCCCAGCGGCACAGAGCCCAAACTGAAAATCTACGTTTCCACATGCGCTGCGGACGCGCAGGAGAGTATGCGCCGCAACCGCGCGTTGCAGAGCGCGTTGGAGATTTTGGTCGGACAGGTCGACTGACGAATTATCGCAACGACGGCGCGCTCCCGAATCGGGAGCGCGTTTTGCATCGATAAGGCAGTTATTCTCCGCGCAGGCGGGTTTCCCAATCGCTTAGGATGCGGATGTGTTCTTCTTCATCCTCGATGATGCGTTCCAACAGCGCTTTGAGCGACTCGTTGCGCAGACGCAAGATGCTGCGGCGATAATCCGCGATCGCCTGCTTTTCCGCCGCGATGTCCGCGCGCACCGCCGCCAGCGGCGCGCGCACGTAGTTGACGTAACTGCCCGACCAAAAACACGCCTTGCCGCCCACGTACGGCACCGCGCCGCATGCGACCAGCGCTTCGGACAGCAAGTCGTAGTGATGCATTTCCGCGATCGCGATTCCGCGCAGGTCGTCCGCGAGTTGCGGAATCGTCGGATCGATCATGCCGTGTTGGAATATGTATTGAAATATCGCCGTCGTTTCGCTTGCGCGAGCTCCCAGATTGTCTGCCAGGATGCGCGCGTCCTGCAACGTCAGCGCGCCTTCCGGCTTCGGATACGGCATAGCCTTTGCATAGGTCTGCATTCGAAAGTTCCCCCTTTTACAAGCCTATTGCAACATATGCGCCGCGCGCGGCGGGGGTGCGCAGCGACGATATCCCAATATCTTGCGACCGCTTGCGGGGCGAGCCACATTTTCGGATAAAAAATAAAAAATCAGTTGTCAATTCGTATATCGTGTGCTATTATGGTTAAGCAACATAGATTGGAGGATTGTTCAATGAACTTTATGCGAATGTTGGGAGCGGCGATTTTTCCGTGGGAAGTTACCCAGTGGTTGCAGCCTTTGCTGCAAATTCTGATGGCGGTAATTTCGATCGCGGCGATCGTCATCGTCATGATGCAGAAGAGTTCGAGCGGCAATATCGGCGCAATCGGCGGACAGGAGTCGGATTCCTATATGGGCAAAAACAAAGCCCGTTCCAAGGACAGAACGCTTAAAATTTTGACAATCGTGGCAGGCGCGATTCTGCTGGTTCTGTCGGTTCTGTACTTCCTGACCTTCTTGGAAAAGTAAACTTTTACGCAAGAAAAGCCGTTGCCGAGTCGCAACGGCTTTTTTATTTGCGCACCGCCCGCAAAGGGCGCACGAATATAAGGATTTGCGTGCATATGCGCGCAAAGTATGGTATAATCAGATTATGTCGCACATTCGAGTGATCGATACGAACAAAAAGGCGTTCCACGAGTACTTCATACAGGACAGCTATGAGGCGGGGATCGTTTTGGTCGGCAGCGAAGTCAAGTCGGTTCGGCAGGGACACGTCAATCTCAAAGATTCGTTCTGCATCGTCGAAAACGACGCCGTTTGGCTGATCGGCGCGCACATCCGTCCGTACGAAAAGGGCAGCTATTTCAACGTGGACGCAAAGCGTAAACGCAAGTTGCTGTTGCACCGCGGCGAAGTGAACAAACTGCGCGGACAGATCGCGCAGAAAGGGTTTACGCTCGTGCCGACCAAGCTGTATTTTCGAGACGGACTGGTCAAGGTCGAGATCGCGCTCGCCAAGGGTAAGGAACTGCACGACAAGCGCAAGACGATCGCCGATCGCGACAACAAGCGCAGACTGGATCGCGAGATCAAGCAATACAATGCCAGATAAACCATTTTTACACGCGCTGCGGCGCACAGGAGGAGCACTATGAAATTCGATACCCAATGCGTGCAAGGCGCGTATAAGCCCGGCAACGGAGACGCCAGAGTATTGCCGCTGTATCAGAGCACGACGTTTGCTTACGATACGCCCGAGCAACTCGCGGATATTTTCGACCTGAAAGATCCCGGCTATATGTATACGCGTCTGGGCAATCCGACCGTCAACTGCTTTGAAGAAAAGCTCGCGATGCTCGAAGGCGGCGTCGCCGCGCTGTGCACGTCGTCCGGACAGGCGGCGAGTCTGCTGTGCGTCACCAACGTCTGCAACGCCGGCGACAACGTCGTCGCGATGAGCAAGATTTACGGCGGCACGTTTAATTTGCTCAACGTCACGCTGCGCAGACTCGGCATCGAGACGCGCTTTGTCGATCCCGAAGCGAGCGAACGGGAGATCGAAGCGCTGATCGACGACCGTACCAAGTTGATTTTCGGCGAGACGCTCGCCAATCCGGCGATGACGGTGCTCGATTTCGACAAACTCGCCGCGATCGCGCACAAACACGGCATTCTGTTCGCGGTGGACAACACGCTTGCGACGCCCTATCTGGTCAAACCGCTCCAACGCGGCGCCGATCTCGTCTTGCATTCGACGACCAAATATATCGACGGACACGCGAGTTGCGTGGGCGGCGCGTTCGTGTGCGGAGACAAGTTCGACTTTACCTGCAATCCGCGCTATCCGATGTTCAACGAGCCGGACGAGAGCTATCACGGCATGCGGTATCAGCGCGATTGCGGCGCGGCGGCATTCGTCGTCAAAGCGCGCGCCCAACTGTTGCGCGACATGGGCACGACGATGAGTCCGTTCAACGCGTATCTGACCAATATCGGCTGCGAGACGCTGCATTTGCGCATGCAGCGCCATTGCGACAACGCGATGCGCGTCGCGCAGATGTTGCAGAGCCATCCCGCCGTGGAATGGGTGCGTTACGCGGGCTTGGAGTCGGATGAGAACCACGCCAACGCGGTCAAATACTTCCGCGCCGGCTGCTTCGGCGGCATGGTGACGTTCGGCGTGCGCGGCGGCAGAGCGGCAGCGGCGGAATTTATGAAGAAACTCGAATTGATCAAGATCGTCACGCACATCGCGGATGCGCGCAGTTGCATTCTGCACCCCGCGAGCACGACCCACCGCCAATTGTCCGACGAACAACTCGTCGCGTGCGGCATTCGGGACAATCTCGTCCGCCTGTCGGTCGGGATCGAAGACGTACAGGATATCCTGGACGATTTGCAGCGCGCGCTCGACTGATCGCGCCCGCTCGGATACGGAGAACGCTTATGCCCATCGTCATTCCAAAACAACTGCCCGCGCACGACGTGTTGCGTCAGGAAAATATTTTCGTTATGAACGATTCGCGCGCGATGACGCAGGACATTCGTCCCATCGAAATCGCGATCGTCAATCTGATGCCGACCAAAATCGCGACCGAAACGCAGTTGATGCGACTGTTGGGCAATTCGCCGTTGCAAGTCAACGTCACGTTGTTGCAGACGGGCAGCTATCGCTCTCAGCATACGCCGCAGGCGCATTTGGATAAGTTTTATCGGACGTTTGAGCAGGTCAAACATCGGCATTTCGACGGCATGATCGTGACCGGCGCGCCGGTCGAACAGATGCCGTTCGAGCAGGTCGCCTATTGGGACGAGCTGCGCCAGATCATGGACTATACGCGCACCAACGTCACGTCGACGATGTATATCTGCTGGGGCGCGCAGGCGGGACTGTACTACCATTACGGGATTGCAAAACAGGATTTGCCGCACAAAATGTTCGGGATCTATCCGTGCCGTCCGTGCGACGAGTACGAATTGTTGCTCAAAGGCATGGACGACGAATTGTACATTCCGATGTCCCGCCATACGCAGTCCGACGAGCGGCAGTTGCTCGCGCACGATCAGCTCAAAGTGCTCGCTTACGGCGACGCGTGCGGACCCGCGATCGTCAAGAGTTTGGACAACAGCAAGTTTTTCTTGTTCGGGCACAGCGAGTACGATCGCGAAACGCTCAAAACCGAATACTTGCGCGATTTGGAAAAGGGACTCGACATCTTGCCGCCCTGCAACTATTTCGTGGACGGCGACGTCAATCGCATCGCGATGCGCTGGCGCAGCACGGCCAATCTGTTGTTCTACAATTGGCTCAATTACTACGTGTATCAGGTGACGCCGTACTGAGCGCCGCCGACGGGGGAGAAACATGCAACCGACTAAAATTTTGTTCGTGTGTTTGGGCAATATTTGCCGTTCGCCGATGGCGGAATATCTGTTCCGCGACATGGCGCGCCGCCGCGGACTGGATGCGCAGTATCAGGTCGCTTCCGCCGCGACTTCGCACGAAGAAGAAGGCAATCCCGTCTATCCCGCCGCGCGGCGGTATATGCAGGATCGCGGCATCGACATGTCCGGCAAATACGCGCGCACGCTGACCGCGTCCGATTATGCCGCATACGACTACATCATCGGCATGGAGACGCGCAACGTCGTCAATATCCATCGCCTGCTCGGCGAAGACAGCGCGCACAAAGTCACGCGTTTGCTCGATTGGACGACGCTGCCCAGAGATATTGCAGATCCGTGGTATACCGGCGATTTCGCGCGAGCGTACGACGACATATACGAAGGCTGCGCGGCGTTGCTCGATCGCTTGGAGTACGACAAGCGGCGCGCGTGAGCTTGCGCGGGGCGGACGATTAGGAGATCGGACGACTTTTTGTTGGATTTTCGGCTTAGACAGGCGTGTCGTATGGACGGATTCGAAGCGGTGATGCCGGATACGGTTGTCGCATGCAAGCGTCGGTGCGGGGATCGAGCGGCGTATATTTGCGCAACGTCGTGCGCTTAGGCGTT
>ERZ779629.47-NODE-47-length-58472-cov-7.870860_pt1 | contig 58472 bp, 64 predicted proteins | sample MGYA00514192_ERZ779629 | MGnify/ENA primary metagenome ERZ779629 (study PRJEB29562, sample SAMEA4376709) | mouse gut metagenome | isolation source: Cecum | study: EMG produced TPA metagenomics assembly of the A DSS colitis mouse model was used to assess the microbial... | reverse complement strand
GGAATTCCACGCCCGCGAGCACGTCGTCCGATCCGTAATCGTCCGGCGTCACGCCGACGAGCAACGCGCTATTTGCATTTGCGCCGTCGCGCGCATGCAAACTCATGCCGTTTGTAACGACGCCGCCGTCTTCGCTCGCCGCGGCAACCACGCTTCCGCCCGGACACATGCAAAACGTATAGCACCCGCGTCCCGTCTCCGTCTGCACGTTCAATTTATAATCCGCGGCAGGCAAGCCCTGCGCCCCGCCGTACTGCGCGCGATCCAACCATGCCTGCGCATGTTCGATCCGCACGCCGATTGCAAACGCCTTGGGCTGCATCCGCACATAGCCGCGCAGCATTTCAAACGTATCGCGCGCGCTGTGTCCGATCGCAAGCACGCACGCATCCGTCTCCCACTCAACCGCGCCGTGCTCGGGCGATTGTACGAGCAGACCGCGCAACTTCCCGTCCGCGACGCGCAGATCGACGACGCGCGAGCGAAAACGCACCTCTCCGCCGTACGCGACGATCGCCTTGCGCAGATTGCGCACGACGTTTTGCAACAAATCCGTGCCGATATGCGGTTTGGCGTCAAATAATATTTCTTGCGGCGCGCCGTATCGGACGAATTCGTTCAGTACGGTCGGCACGAATTGCGAACCGATTCCCGTATTCAGCTTTCCGTCCGAAAACGTCCCCGCGCCCCCTTCGCCGAACTGAACGTTCGTATCCGTATCCAGCCGTCCGCCCTGTCCGAACGCCTGCACCGCCGCATTGCGCTCCGACACCTTCGCGCCGCGCTCGAACACGATCGGGCGCAACCCCGCCTTTGCCAGCGTCAGCGCCGCAAACAGTCCCGCAGGTCCCGTCCCGACAACGATCGGACGTTTCGCCGGCTGCTTGATCTTTTGCGGAATCCACGCGTCCAGATCGACGCACGGTACTTGATACAGCCATTGCAACGCGCCGCGGTTGCGTTGCAGATATGCCGCTTCGTCCCGCAACGTCACGCCCACCGTATAGACGTATTCGATCTGCGGCTTGCGTCGACAATCCAACGCGCGACGCAAAACGCAGATGTCCGCGATCTGTTTCGCGGGCACCCGCAATTGTTTGCATACCCGATCGCCCAACGCGTGCGCGGGATGATCGTACGGCAATTTGATTTGCGTCAGTTTGAGCATGTTTCTCCGTTATCTGTTGTGTGCGGCGGCGTTTGCAAGCCGTCGATTTCGTTATTCCGCAGTTTCGCTTTGCACATCGGCACTGCGATCCGCGCATTCGTATTCCGTTCCATATCGCATGTCGGCGGCGAATCGATTCGGACAAACGATATATCGGCTATATCGCATTTCCTGATCCGCGCCGCACCTTGCGACCTTGATCGACGACCGTGCCGACCGTCGTTAGGGACAGATCATCTCGCTCGGCGCATTTCGCCGATTGCCTGCGCCGCGGCAAGCCCGCTCGCCCAAGCCCAATGCAGATTGTACCCGCCGCAGTCGCCGTCCACGTCCAAACTTTCGCCGATCGCCCACAATCCCGCGCAACGTTTGGACTGCAACGTATTCGGATCGAAGTCGTCGCATTCCAATCCCCCGCACAAAGCCTGCGCATTGGCGACGCTGTCCGGCATTTCCAAACGCACGCCGTAATGTTTGCACGCATGCGCAATCGAACGCGCCTTCGCCGGAGACATCAACAGCGAACGATCCGTCGGACACGATCCGATCACATTGCGCGCAATCGCGCTCTGCAAAACGCCGCGCAACGGTTGCAGCGCGTCGTCGCAATGCAACAAGAATCGTTCCAACTCTTTTTCATCCAGATCGGGGACAAAATCGATCTCGCCGTCCAACGCCTTGCCTTGCCGCGCCGCCCGCGCGCATTGCGAAGAGATCTCAAACGCAAGCATGCCGGACAACTGATCGTCCTTAAAGAGCAACTCGCCCTGCGCCGCGGCGATTTCCAGCCCGTCTGCGCGCACGCGCATTGCCGCCTGCGTCCGCACGCCTTGCGCGCCGACAATGTCCTTGCATCGCATCGCGCAGATAGAGGGCGCCGTATCCGTGCATCGATGTCCGAACGGCGCGTACAATCCGTGCGATCTGCGCCCGAACGTCGCATCCGATCCGCTCGCCAATATCACCCGACGCGCGCGATATGCCGCATCGTTGCAGATCAATCGAAACGCATCGCCCGCTTGTTCGATCCGCGTCACCGTCGCATTGCATTCGACGCGCACGTCTTGAAGCGCACGCAACAAGACATTCAACACATTGGTCGCGCGGATCGAATACGGATACACGCGTCCGTTTTCCGTCCTTGTCAGCAATCCGAGTTCGTAAAAATACGCGACGATTTGCCGCGTACCGTAACGCGCCAGAATCGGCGCGACAAAGTCGGGACGATTGTAATGCCGCGCGGACAGTTCCGTATTGGTCAAATTGCAGCGACCGTTGCCGCTCGCAAGCAACTTCTTGCCGACGCGATCGTTTGCTTCCAATACGACGACGCGTTGCCCGAGCCGATGCAAGGCAATCGCCGCCGTCATGCCTCCGGCGCCGCCGCCGATCACGGCGCAATCGTATAAACTATCGTGAGTATTGGCTTGCATATTTCTCCTTTTGCCCGTTTTCAGTATATCACGCCTGTCAAGCCCCCGCATGCGAAGACGCGCCGCGACAGAAAAACGCACCGTATCGCTACGGTGCGTCCGGATCGACATCGGTCGATTACTTCTGCTCGGGCATGTTCTGAACCATCTCGATGATCGCAAGCTCGGCATTGTCGCCGCGTCTGCCGCCCAGTTTGACGATGCGGGTATATCCGCCGCCTTGATTGAACGCTTGCGCGCGCTTCGCATAAAACGGCGCATATTCACGGAAAATCTTCTCGATCAGCGGATGCTTGACGTCCTTGGTTCTGTCACGGAAATCGGCAGCCTTTTCGCCCTCCGCTCTCTGCTCCTGCAAATCGCGCAAGCTCGCCATCAGCTTTCTTCTGGCAGCCAGTTTCTTCGGTCCGTCGTTGACGAATTGCATCTCGACGGGCGCGCCGTCCTTACCTTGTTTTACGGTCTTGGTAACGGTGACGGTATCTTCGTACGTCTTGATCGCCAACGTCAACAGTTTTTCGGCATAGCTTCTGACTTCTTTCGCGCGGTCAACCGTCGTTTCGAGCCGTCCGTTCCACAACAATTCCGAAGCTTGGTTGCGGATAATCGCCATTCTCTGTTCGCTAGTTCTACCCAACTTTCTTGGCATTGTGGTTTCCTCCTATTATTCGTCCTTGCTCTTCAAGTCGAATCCGAGATCGCGAATCTTCTTGACGACTTCGTCGAGCGATTTTTTGCCCAGATTGCGGACTTTCAGCATATCGTCTTCCGTCTTTTTGGTCAAATCCTGCACGGTATGAATGCCGGCGCGTTTGAGACAGTTGTAAGAACGGACGGACAAATCCAATTCTTCGATGCTGGTTTCCAACTTTTTGGTCTGTTTTTCATCGTCTTGGCTGACGAGCAACTCTCTGCCCTTCATGCTGTCGACGAGATTGACAAACAGTCCCACGTGATCTTCCATGATCTTGGCGGAAAGCGAAATCACTTCTCTGGGCGAGAACGTGCCGTCCGTCAAAACTTTGATCGTCAACTTATCGAAATTGATATCCTGACCGCAACGCGTGCTCTCGACGGTATAGCTGGCAGCTTCGACCGGCGTAAAGATGGAATCGACGGGGATAAAGCCGATCGGCTGTTCGTCGTCCTTGTTTTCGCCGGCGGGGACATAACCTCTGCCCACGCCGATCGTGATCTCCATCTCCAACTTGCCGCCCTCTTCGAGCGTGCAGATATACATATCGGGATTGAGGATCTCGATGTCCGAGCTGTGCGCGATATCGCTTGCGTAAACTTCGCCCGCGGTATACTTATTGATCGTGCAGATCTGACGGAAATTTTTGTCTTCCGTATGCGCTTTTACCGCCAGCCCCTTGATATTCAGGATGATGTCGGTGACATCTTCTTTGATACCTGCGATCGACGTAAATTCGTGCTTGACGCCCTCGATCTTAATGCCGACGGGCGCAGCGCCCGGCAACGCGCTCAGCAGGATTCTGCGCAACGCGTTTCCCATGGTCGTTCCGAAACCGCGCTCCAAAGGCTCCACGACAAATTCCATCGATCTGCCGCTTTCTTTTTCGATGCATTCGATTCTGGGTTTCTGAATTTCAATCATGATATTTACCTCCTATCCTTTCGAGCCGGCTTATTTGGAATACAACTCGACGATCAAGTGCTCTTCGATTTTCTGTTCGACGTCTGCTCTTTCCGGAAGTTCCAAAACTTTGCCCGTCAGCGTAGCGTTATCGAATTCCAACCATTTGGGGAGTCCGAGCGCCTTGCCTTCTTTGATTGCCGCAAAACACTTTTTGTCGGCTTTGTTTTCCTTGACGGAGACGACGTCGCCTTTCTTGATCAGATAGGACGGAATGTCTACGCGCTTGCCGTTGACCGAAATCAGACCGTGGCAGACGAACTGTCTTGCCTGCGCGCGGGACGAAGCCAATCCCAGACGGAATACGACGTTGTCCAGTCTTCTTTCGAGCAAAATCAACATGTTTTCGCCCGAAACGCCGCGCATGGTTTCGGCTTTGTCAAAGTATCCTTTGAACTGTTTTTCGCACAAGCCGTAAATTCTCTTGCACTTTTGTTTTTCTCTCAGCTGCACCGCATAAGAAGAAGCCTTCTTGCGCGCATCGCCGTGCTGTCCCGGAGGCGTGGGGCGTTTTTCCATGGCACATTTGCCGGAAAGACATCTTTCTCCCTTCAAAAACAGCTTGACGCCTTCGCGTCTGCACAGACGACAGTCTGCTCCCGTATATTTCGCCATTTTCAGTTACCTCCTTACAGTCTTCTGCGCTTGGGCGGACGGCATCCGTTGTGCGGAATCGGAGATACGTCTTTGATCAACGTGACTTCCAATCCGACCGTCTGCATCGCGCGGATAGCGGATTCGCGACCGGAGCCCGGTCCTTTTACATATACTTCTACCGTTTTGAGTCCGCAATCAACCGCAACTCTCGCCGCGTCTTCCGCGACCATCTGCGCCGCAAACGGCGTAGACTTCTTGGATCCGCGCAAATTGAGTTTGCCCGCGCTGGACCAGCTGATTGCGTTGCCCTGAGTATCGGTGATCGTTACGATCGTGTTGTTGAAGGAAGCGTGGATATGTGCACAGCCCTTCTCGACACGACGCTTGTTCGTGGTGCGCTTACGAGTTGCCGCACCTTTTTTAACAGCTGCCATAAAGCCTTACCTCCTTACTTCTTCTTACGACTTACCGTCTTTTTCGGTCCCTTGCGGGTACGAGCGTTCTGTTTGGTGCTCTGACCGCGCACGGGCAAGCCCTTGCGGTGTCTCACGCCGCGGTAACAACCGATTTCCGTAAGTCTCTTGATGTTTAATTTTACTTCGCGTTTGAGATCGCCTTCCACCATCAGGTTCCGGTCGATGTATTCGCGAATTTTCCCGACTTCGTCATCCGTCAGGTCTTTCACTCTCGTGTCGGGATTCACGCCGGTTGCGGCAAGAATCTTATTAGACGTCACTCTACCGATACCGAAGATATAGGTAAGACCGATCTCTACTCTTTTCTCGCGCGGCAAATCCACGCCGGCAATACGCGCCATTTCACTACCTCCATAGTTGTGTTTGTATAGATTAGACGATTCCGGGAAGATAAATTGTTTGTGTAGTGGAATGAAACAATTTACTTAGCCGCTCCCTCACGCATAATTATCGTTAGCCAAAAGATTATAGCATGCTCCGTCGAGATATGCAACAAAAATGCGGCATATTCGACGCGAAAAGAAAGGAAACCGCGATTTCGGCGTCCTTTCCGACCGTTTTAGCCTTGCTTTTGCTTATGCTTCTTGTATTTGGAACAGATAACCATAACCGTTCCGTTTCTCTTGATCACTTTGCATTTGTCGCAAATCGGTTTGACAGATGGTCTGACTTTCATTCTTCTAATCCTCCGTTCAGTTCTTGTTACGCCACACGATGCGACCCTTGGTCAGATCGTACGGACTGAGTTCGACTTTGACTTTGTCCCCTTCCAGAATCTTGATATAATTCTTGCGGAGCTTTCCCGACAGATAAGCGACGATCTTATGCCCGTTGGTCAGTTCCACGCGGAATTGCGTATTGGGCAAAACTTCGTACACTTCGCCTTCTGCTTCGATGACGTCTTCCTTAGACATAAAACCTCCTTTTCCGTCCGGCCGTTGAACGAGCCGATCTTGTATCGCGATCCGTCGATCGTTACGGGTCGCATTCTTAATCCTAACGATTTTACAACCCGTTTGTCAAGACAAATCGCCTATATTTTGCGATATTTTTGCCGTCGCCGCGATTTGCACGCGCATGCGCGCTTACAGCGACAAGATTTCCACGCCGTCCCGCGTAATCAGCACCGTGTTTTCGTAATGCGCGGACGGTTTGCCGTCCTTGGTGACGATCGTCCAACCGTCGTCCAGCATTTCGACGTCCCAAGTGCCGAGATTGATCATCGGCTCGATCGCGATCGTCATGCCCGCCCGAAGACGCAGTCCGTGTCCGACTTTGCCGTAGTTGGGGACTTCCGGATCTTCGTGCATGTCTTTGCCGATGCCGTGTCCGACCAACGCGCGTACGACGCCGTATCCGAATCCTTCGCAATAGCTCTGGATCGCATAGCCCAAATCGCCCAATCTCGCGCCGTCTTTGAGCACCTTGCAGCCTTCGAAAAACGACTGTTTCGTCACTTGGATCAACTGCGCTTTTTCCGGACCGATATCGCCGATGCCGAACGTCCGCGCGGCGTCGCCGTTGTATCCGCGGTAAATCGCGCCGCAGTCTACGCTGACGATGTCGCCTTCGCGAATCACGCGCTCGCCGGGGATGCCGTGCACGACTTGTTCGTCGATCGACGTACAGATCGATGCGGGGAATCCGCCGTATCCCAAAAAGGACGGCACCGCGTCGCTCTTGCGGATAAAATCATGCGCCAATCGATCCAACTGTTTGGTCGTCATGCCGGGTTTGATTTTCTCTTCCAGCATGTCCAGACAATCGCGCACGATCCGGTTGGCAATGCGCATGTACGCGATTTCGTGCTCCGACTTAATGCTGACCATCCAACACTCCGACGATGTCCGCAAATACGCGATCCATCTCCTGCGCGCCGTTTACGGTACGCAGCACGCCCGCTTCGCGGTAGAATCCGATCAACGGCTCCGTCTGCTCGCGATAAACTTCCAAGCGAGCCTTAACGGTCTCGGGCTTGTCGTCGTCGCGCTGATACAGCTGTTGTCCGCATTTGTCGCAGATCGGCGACGGATGCATGGATATATGATAGCTTTCGCCGCAACGGCACATTCTGCGTCCCGCGATCCGATCCACGACCATCTCGGGATCTACCGCGATGTCGATCGCCAGATCGATCCGCGCGAATTGCGCCAGCGCGTGCGCCTGTTCCAGCGTTCTGGGAAATCCGTCGAGCAGATATCCGTGCGCGCAGTCGGCTTGCGCGAGTCTGTCCCGCATCAATCCGACTACCACTTCGTCCGGTACGAGCATGCCGCGGTCGATCAAACTCTTCGCCTGTACTCCCAGCGGCGTACCCGCCTGAATGTTCGCCCGCAGAATGTCTCCGGTGGAGATATGCGGGATCCGATACTTTTCGCACACGCGGGTCGCCTGCGTTCCTTTGCCTGCGCCCGGTGCGCCCAAAAAGACAAGATTCATAGCTCGCCCCGACTTATTTCAAAAAGCCTTTGTAGTGCCGCATCATGATCTGCGCGTCGAGTTGTTTGTCGAATTCGAGCGCGACGCTGACGACGATCAACATTCCCGTCGCCGAGAAGGCGTTGGCCAAACCGATATTTCCGCCGAGCAACTGGAACAGCAGCGTCGGGATGATCGCGATAAACGCGAGGAACAACGCGCCGAACAGCGTAATGCGGTTGTTGATTTTGCCGAGATAGTCGCTGGTGGGCTTGCCCGGTCTCTGTCCCTGAATCGTTCCGCCGTACTGTTGGAGATTGCGTGCAACGTCTTGCGGGTTGAACTGAATCTGCGCATAGAAGTACGCGAAGAAGATGATGAACAGGAACATGAATACGTAGTATACCAAGTATCCTACCCAGCCGTTGCCGCTCGTCGTACCCGGATACAGATAGGTCAGATAGAACACGCGGAACGCGTTGGTCTCCTCCAAGAAGCTGATGATCATCTGCGGGAACATCAAAAACGACGACGCGAAGATGATCGGCATAACGCCGCTTCCGTTGACCTTGATCGGGATGAACGTCGACTGTCCGCCGTACATCTTGTTGCCTTTGACCTGCTTGGCGTAGTTAACCCGAATGCGCCGTTCCGCGCCGTCGATATATACGATCAACAGGAACAACAACACGACCAACACCAGATATCCGAAGATATTCAACAGATTCATCGGGTTGTCCGGTACTTGTTTGAACGCCTGCACGAGTTGCATGCCGAACGTCGAAAGAATACCCGCGAAGATAATCAACGACGTGCCGTTGCCGATACCGTAATCGGTGATGCGCTCGCCGATCCACATGACGATCGTAGAACCCGCCGTCAACATGATGATCAACATGATCGCGGTCACCGCCTCGGAGTTAAAGGTAGTGGAAATTGCGCCCGCATTGTGGAACGTCACGATGATGCCGATGGATTGGATCACGGCAAGACCGATCGCGATGAAACGCGTGATCTTCGTGATCTTTTCCCGACCTTCGTCGCCTTCTTTGGAAAGCCGCTCCAATCGCGGGATAATCAACGTCAACAATTGCATGATGATGAAACTGTTGATGAACGGTAAGATACCCAGCGCGAACAGCGTGCCGTATTGGAGCGCGCCGCCCGACATCAGGCTCATCATGCCGAGCAGAGAATTGTTGTTGGACAATGCTTCCTGCACGACCTGATAGTTCAGCCCGGGGAGCGGGATATAGCAACCGATCCGGAAGATCAGCAGTGCGCCGAACGTCAGGAAAATACGTTTGCGGATATCCTTATCCCGGAATGCGTTGACGATGGTTTGCCACATTATAGCACCTCAGCTTTGCCACCTGCTTGTTCGATTTTTTGAGCAGCCGACCCGGTAAATTTGTTTGCCTGTACGGTCAGTTTCTTGCTCAGTTCGCCGTTGCCCAGAACCTTGACGCCGTACGCTTCGATTTTACTAAGAACGCCTTTCTCCAACAGGGTTTCGGCGTTGACAACGTCGCCGTCGTTGAACTTTTCGTTCAAGTCGTCTACGTTGACAATCGAGTACTCTTTCTTGTAGATGTTATTAAAGCCGCGTTTGGGGATACGACGAACCAACGGCATCTGACCGCCTTCGAATCCCGGTCTTACTCCGCCGCCGCTGCGCGCCCATTGTCCTTTGTGCCCTTTGCCGGAGGTCTTGCCCAGACCCGAACCGATCCCTCTGCCCAGTCTCTTGGACGCCGTCTTGGCGCCTTTCGCCGGACGCATATTGTTGAGTTCCATTCTCGTCCTCCTTATGCCTGTTCGACACGGATCAGGTGATTGACGACCTTGATCATGCCGCGCAAGCAAGCGTTGTCGGTCAACACATTGCTCGCTCCGATCTTTTTCAAGCCCAAAGCCGCAACGGTATCCCGCTGTTTTTTGTTACAGCCGATCGTGCTCTTCACGAGCGTAACTTTGACTTTATTTTCCATGATTCACGCTCCTTAGCCGCGGATTTCGGCAACCGTTTTACCGCGCAACGCGGCAATCTGCTCGATCGTTCTCAGACGCGCAAGTCCGTCGAACGTCGCTTTGACGCAGTTGATGGGATTGCTGCTGCCCAACGATTTGGTACGGACGTCTTTGATGCCCGCAACTTCCAGGATCGCACGGACGGGTCCGCCCGCGATCACGCCGGTACCTTCTTCCGCCGGCAGGATCAATACCTTGCCGCTTCCGAATTCGCCGAGAATCTCGTGCGGTACGGTCGTAGCGACCGTCGCGATCTTGATCATGTTGCGTTTCGCCTCGGCGGTCGCCTTGCGGATTGCCTCGGGGACTTCCGCCGCTTTACCCATACCGACGCCGACGCTGCCCGCGCCGTCGCCGACGACGATCAACGCCGCAAAACGCATCGTTCTGCCGCCCTTGACGACCTTGGTAACGCGGTTGATGCAGATCAGCTTATTGAGCAAATCGTTGTCCTGATTTTGGAACTTACTGTCTCTTCTCGCCATGTTCCGTACCTCCTTAGAATTTCAAGCCGGCTTCTCTGGCGCCGTCGGCTACCATCTTGACACGACCCGTGTAAAGATAACCGCCTCTGTCGAAAACCACGTTTTCGATCCCCGCAGCCAACGCTTTCTTGGCAACGGTTTCGCCTACCAGCTTCGCAGCATCGCACTTGGACAGACCGGCAACCTTGGCGACCATGTCTTTGTCCAACGTCGAGCACGAAACCAGCGTGACGCCCTTGACGTCGTCGATGATCTGCACGTTGACGTTGTTGGTGCTTCTGTATACGTTCAAGCGAGGAGTTTGAGCCGTACCGCTGAGTCTGGATCTCAATCTCAGATGTCTCTTCTGTCTGACAGCGTTCTTATTCACTTTCTTAATCATAGCTATTACCTCACTTATTTGCTGTTCTTCTTGCCTTCCTTACGGACGACGACTTCGTCGGCATAACGGATACCGTATACGTGATAGGGATCCGGAATGCGCACGGCACGGATGTTGGCAGCGAACTGTCCGACCTTTTCCTTATCGATGCCTTTGACCAGGATGGAGACCTTCGCGCCGTCGATGCCGACGGGAGCTTCCTTTTCGTTGGGGCATTCCAACGTGATGCCGTCCGTCTCTTCGATCTCGACCGGATGCGAATATCCGACGTTCAGAACGAGCTTCTTGCCCTGCTTGGAAACCTTGTAACCGACGCCGTTGACGATCAGACCGATCTGGTACCCTTTGGTAACGCCTTCGACCATGTTCGCGATCAGCTTGCGGTACAGACCGTGCATCGCTCTGTTTTCTTTGTCGTCGTTGGGACGCGTTACGACCACTTCCTGGCCCTTTTCCGCGTCGACGATCGCGACGGAAATATTCTTATTGACTTTGAGCGTCAACTCGCCTTTCGCGCCTTTGACCGTGACGACGTTGTCGGGAGAAACATTTACCGTTACGCCTGCCGGAATCACGACCGGCAATCTACCGATTCTAGACATATCTCCCTCCTTACCACACGTAGGCGAGCACTTCGCCGCCGATGTGTGCGTTTCTAGCCGCTTTGTCCGTCATCACACCCTTGGAGGTGGAGATGATCGCGATTCCCAGTCCGCCGAGTACTTTGGGCAGATTGTCCGCGCTTGCGTATACGCGCAAACCGGGCTTGGAAATCCGTTTGAGACCGGTAAGTACCTTCTCGTTGTTCGGACCGTATTTGAGATTTACCTTCATAACACTTTGAACGCCGCCTTCGCTGACCTCGATGCCGTTGACGAATCCTTCCTCGACCAAAATGTCGGCGATCGCTTTCTTCATCTTGGAAAACGGGATGTCGACGCTTTCATGCTTGGCAACCAGACCGTTCCGGATACGGGTCAACATATCTGCGATAGGATCAGTTATCATCATAGTAAATTGTCCTCCTTCTTACCAGCTTGCCTTCTTGACTCCCGGAATCTCGCCTTTGTATGCGAGTTCGCGGAAGCAGATTCTGCAAATGCCGTACTTTCTCAACACCGCGTGCGGTCTTCCGCAGATACGGCATCTGGTATACGCTCTCGTCGAATATTTGGGAGCTCTTTGCTGCTTATTGAGCATTGCTTTCTTAGCCATACTCTTTCTCCTTATTTGACAAACGGCATGCCGATGAGTCTGAGCAACTCTTTGGCCTCTTCGTCGGTGTTTGCAGTCGTGACGAAACATACGTCGAAACCTCTGATTTTCTCGATCTTGTCATACGAGATCTCCGGGAAAATCAACTGCTCTTTGACACCTACGCAGTAGTTGCCGCGTCCGTCGAACGAGTCTGCCGGTACGCCTTTGAAGTCGCGTACGCGGGGCAGCGCCACGGAAATAAATTTGTCGATAAAATCGTACATCTTATTGCCGCGCAGCGTTACTTTCGCGCCGATGGGCATCCCTTCTCTGAGTTTGAAGTTCGCCACGCTCTTCTTTGCCTTGGTGACCACGGGCGCCTGACCTGCGATCATCTTCAATTCTTCTACCGCCAGTTGGAAGCTCTTGCTGTTATCTTTCTCTTCGCCCAAACCCATGTTCAGGACGACTTTTTCGATACGCGGAACTTGATTGACGTTCTTGTAGTTAAACTTTTTCATTAACGCAGGAACGATTTCGGTTTTGTACAACTGAGCGATTCTGTATACTCTCGTATTCTCCACGGGTTGTTCCTCCATTATTCTTGATCAGCCTTGGGGGCTTTCTTTGCGGCGGTCTTTTTAGCGGCGGTTTTGCCTGCCTTCTTTGCTGCGGACTTCGCCTTGCTTGCGCGGACTTCGTCGAGCGACGCGCCGCACTTCTTGCAGACACGGGATTTGACGGTCTTGCCGTCTTCGCCCTTGTCGATCTTATGCGCGACTCTGGTCAACGCGTTGCAGGACGGGCAGATGATCTGCACGTTGGACGCGTCGATCGCTCTTTCTTTTTCGATGACGCCGCCCTTTTCCTGCGCGTTGCGCGGCTTGACGAAATGCTTTTCCGTCGTCATGCCGTCGCCTTTGACGACGACGCGGTTCTTCGCGGGGTCGACCGAGAGAACTTGTCCCGATTTGCCTTTGTCGCTGCCGGCAATGACCTTGACGGCGTCGCCTTTCTTAATACTCATACTCATGGTCTAACCTCCTTAGATAACTTCCGGTGCGAGAGAAATGATCTTCATATAATCTCTGTCGCGGAGCTCTCTTGCGATCGGTCCGAAGATACGCGTGCCGCGGGGCTGCTTCTGGTTGTCGATGATGACAGCCGCGTTGTCGTCGAAACGGATATGCGATCCGTCCGCTCTGCGCAAGCCCTTGGTCGTGCGTACGATAACTGCTTTGACGACGTCGCCTTTCTTGACTACGCCGCCGGGCGTAGCGGTCTGAACAGCCGCGACGATCACGTCGCCGATGTTTCCGCTGCGGCGGAACGAACCGCCCATAACCCGGATACATTTGATTTCTTTCGCGCCCGAATTGTCTGCGACAACTAATCTGGTTTCTGCTTGAATCATTTCGGACCTCCTTACTTCGCCTTCTCTACGATTTCGACGACGCGCCAGCGCTTATCTTTGCTCAGCGGTCTGGTCTCGACGATGCGGACGGTATCGCCGATGCCGCAAACTCCGTTTTCGTCGTGTGCTTTGAGCTTCTTGGTTCTGTTGATGATCTTGCCGTAAAGAGGATGCTTAACGCGCTCTTTGATTGCGATGACCACGGTTTTTTCCATTTTGTCGCTCACGACAAGTCCGACTCTGCTCTTTCTCAGATTTCTTTCTTCCATGGTTTAATCCTCCTTATTTCGCTTTCTTCGCGGTTTTCTTGGCCGCGACGACGGGCTCTTGGCTGATGCCGAGTTTTCTTTGGTGCAGGATCGTGTTGACTCTCGCGATGTCTTTCTTGCACACGTTCAGACGGCTGTTGTTGTCGAGCTGACCCGCTTTGTGTTGAAAGCGCAGGTTGAACAACTCTTCTTTCAATGCAACGAGTTTGAGATTGAGCTCGTCATTGGTCATTTCGAAATAATTATTCGTTTTCATCGTTGTTCACCTCTTTCTTGACGATTTTGCACTTGACCGGCAACTTGTGGGAAGCAAGCCGGAGCGCTTCGCGTGCGACTTCTTCGCTGACGCCCGCCATCTCGAACATGACTCTGCCCGGTTTGACGACGGCTACCCAGTATTCGACGCTACCCTTACCGCTACCCATGCGGGTCTCTGCCGGCTTCTTGGTGATCGGCTTGTGGGGGAAGATGTCGATCCATACTTTACCGCCTCTCTTGATGTAACGCGTCATTGCGATACGAGCGGCTTCGATCTGATTGGACGTAACCCAGCTCGGCTCCATAGCGACCAATCCGAATTCGCCGTACGCGATCTGATTGCCTTTGTTCGCCTTGCCGGTCAGTCTGCCGCGATGTACGCGACGTCTCTTAACTCTTTTGGGCATTAACATTACGCATTCCCTCCTTCTTTGGCGTCGTTAGATCTGCCGCCGAGCACTTCGCCTTTGTAAATCCAAACTTTTACGCCGATCGCGCCGAACGTCGTGTGCGCGGTGGCTACGCCGTAATCGATGTCCGCACGCAGCGTCTGCAACGGAATCGAACCCTCGTGATAGCTCTCCGAACGCGCGATTTCCGCGCCGTCCAAACGTCCCGCGACCTTGGTCTTAACGCCCTTCGCGCCGCCCTTCATCGCACGGGAAATGCATTGTTTCATCGCGCGGCGGAACGCAACGCGCTTTTCCAACTGCGCCGCGATGTTTTCCGCAACGAGCTGCGCGTCCACGTCCGGACGTTTGACTTCCAGTACGTTGATGTTGACGCTCTTCTTGGGAGCGAGCTTCATGACTTCTTTCTTGATGTCTTCCACGCCCGCGCCGGCTTTGCCGATGATGACGCCCGGTTTGGAAGTGTAGATATTGACGATTACGATATCGTTGGCGGACGACAAAATCCGGTTGATCGTAATCTTGGAGATACCGCACTGATAATACTTTTTCTTCAAGTACTCTCTGATCTTGTGGTCTTCGATCAGGTTGTCGGAAAAGTTCTTTTTATCCGCGAACCACTGTGCGTTCCAATCTTTGATGACGCCCACTCTCAAGCCGTGGGGGCTGACTTTCTGACCCATGGTAGTACCTCCTTACTTTGCCTCGTCCATGATGACGGTGATGTGGCTGGTGCGCTTGTTGATTCTGCCCGCGCTGCCCTTTGCTTTGGGCATAATGCGTTTGAGAATCGGACCCGCGTTCGCAAAGCACTCCGCGACGTAGAGATCGCTCTTGTTCATATTGAGATTGTTCTCTGCGTTGGCGGCGGCGGATTCCAAAACTTTGAGCACCGGCTCGCTTGCGGCTTTGGGCGTGTTTTTGAGAATCGCAACCGCTTCGTTATACGTTCTTCCGCGGACGATATCCAATACGATACGCACCTTATCGGGAGAAATTCTGATATATTTTGCTACGGCGTGCGGACGCTTGTCTGCATTTTCTTTGCGCGCCGCCGCTTTTTCTCTGAGACGTTTCGCCATAACTTACCTCCTTACTTTCTGCCCGTGGTCTTTTCGCCTGCGTGTCCCTTAAAGGTACGTGTGGGCGCGAATTCGCCGAGTTTGCAACCGACCATGTCTTCCGTAACGTAGACGGGAACATGTTTTCTGCCGTCGTGTACGGCAATCGTATGTCCAACCATTTCCGGGAAGATCGTGGACGATCTGGACCAGGTCTTGACGACCTTCTTCTCGTTCGCTTCGTTCATCGCGACGATTCTGCCCAGCAGTCTCGCTTCCACATACGGTCCTTTTTTAACAGATCTGCTCATACTTGCTGTTCCTCCTAGTTAATACGCTTGACAATGAACTTGTTGCTCTTGTTCTTCTTTCTGGTCTTGTAACCCAACGTCGGTTTACCCCACGGAGTCACAGGAGACGGCATACCGATCGGGGATTTGCCTTCGCCGCCGCCGTGCGGGTGATCGCAGGGGTTCATGACGACGCCGCGGACGGTGGGTTTGATGCCCATATGACGTTTGCGTCCCGCTTTACCGAGGCTGACGATCTCGTGATCCAGATTGCCGACTTGTCCGATGGTTGCCTTGCAGCGGATCGGAATGTAACGCATTTCGCCGCTGGGCAGTCTCAAAGTCGCGTATTTGCCTTCTTTTGCCATCAATTGCGCCGCATTGCCTGCCGAACGCGCGATCTGTCCGCCTTTGCCGGGATGCATCTCGATGTTGTGCACCATCGTACCGACGGGAATATTCGCGAGCGGGAGCGCATTGCCGGTCTTGATGTCGACGCTGTCGCCGCTCATGACCGTGTCGCCCTTGTTCAGACCGACCGGCGCGAGAATGTATCTCTTCTCGCCGTCCGCATAATGCAACAAAGCGATGTTTGCGCTGCGGTTGGGATCGTATTCGATCGACGCGACTTTTGCCGGAATGTTGTCCTTGTTGCGCTTAAAGTCGATGATACGGTATTTGTTTCTGTTGCCGCCGCCGATGTGACGGACGGTGATTCTGCCGTTGGCATTGCGGCCGCCCGACTTATTCTTGGATTCGAGCAAACTTCTCTCAGGCTTCGTCGTCGTAATTTCGCTGAACGTGGAAACCGTCATGAAACGACGCGCAGGAGATGTCGGTTTATAACGCTTAATAGCCATTTCTCTTTATCCTCCCGATTACGCCAAGCTGTCGAAAAATTCGATCGGCTTGCTGTCTTCTTTGAGCTGAACGATCGCTTTTTTGTAAGCGGCGGTTCTGCCTTCGTTTCTGCCCATTCTCTTGATCTTGCCGTCGTAGTTGGCGGTATTGACCTTTTCGACTTTCACGCCGAAGATGTCTTCCACCGCGACTTTGATCTGCGTCTTGGTCGCGCAGGTCGCTACTTTGAAAGTATATTTCTTGTTGGCGATCCCGTCATAACTCTTCTCGGTCAGCACCGGGCTGATGATCACGTCGTACTTATTCATTACGCATATACCTCCTCGAGTTTCTCGACCGCGGCACGGGTAACGATGCACTTGGCGTTGGCGGCGAGCTCGTATACGTTGACCAGCTCCGCCTCGATCACCTTGACGGTCGGGATGTTGGCGCATGCTCTGACGACTGCGGCGTCCACGCCGGCGGTGACGATCAGCACCTTTTTGTCGATCGCAAACGCTTTGAGCATCTGCGCGATGTACTTGGTCTTGACTTCGCTCAGTTCAATCTTGTCGACGACGATCAGATTGCTGTCCGCAACCTTGGCGCTCAACGCGCTGATCGTAGCGACGCGCTTCATCTTCTTATTGATCTTCTGGCTGAAATCTCTTTGCTTGGGCGCGAACACGACGCCGCCGCCCGTCCATTGCGGACTGCGAATGCTGCCCTGTCTGGCGCGACCCGTGCCCTTTTGTCTCCACGGCTTTTTGCCGCCGCCGCGCACTTCCGAACGGGTCAGAGTGCTCTTGTTGCCCTGTCTTTTGTTGGCGAGCTGCGCAACGACTACCTGATGAATCAGCGCTTCGTTGTATTCCTGTCCGAAGACGGCAGCGTTCAATTCCATTTCGCCTACTTTCTGAGCGTTCATATTAAAGATATCGGTTTTCATATGTCACTCCTTTAACCCTTGATTTGCTTGACGACGACCACGCCGCCCTTCGCGCCCGGGATCGCTCCCTTGATCAGCAGCAGGTTGCGCGCCGCGTCCACGCGGACGACAGTCAGGTTCTTGACCGTAACGCGCTCGTTACCCCAATGTCCGGACATCTTCTTGTTCTTGAAGACGCGGGACGGAGTCGAGTTCGCCGACATGGAACCTACGCCTCTGTGGTAACCGGAGCCGTGCGCCATCGGTCCGCAGTGATGATTCCATCTCTTGACCGCGCCGGTAAATCCGTGTCCCTTGCTCGTACCGACCACGTCGACCACGTCGCCTTCGGCAAAAACGTCGCACTTGACTTCTTGTCCCGGCTCGTAAGCGCCGCAATCGTCGAACTTAAATTCTTTGAGAACTCTTCTGGGTTCCACGTTCGCCTTTTTGTAATGGCCTGCCAAGGGCTTACCGACGTTCTTTACTTTGATCGCCCCGTATGCGAGCTGTACGGCTTCGTAACCGTCTACGCTCAGGGTCTTCTTTTGTACGACGGGGCAGGGTCCTGCCTCGACGACCGTCACCGGAATCACTTTGCCGTCCGGCGTAAAGATTTGGCTCATGCCCAATTTTCTTCCAATGATTGCTTTATTCATAGATAAAGTTCACCTCCATATATTTTGATTGCTCGCGCAATCGCTTGTGTCCAGATTACAGTTTGATATTGATATCCACGCCCGCCGGCAAATCCAGTTTCATCAACGCGTCCACCGCTTTGGCGGTCGGATTGTAAATATCGATGATGCGCTTGTGCGTACGCAATTCGAATTGCTCGCGGCTGTCCTTGTACTTGTGCACCGCGCGCAAAATCGTCACGACTTCCTTCTCGGTCGGAAGCGGAATGGGTCCCGCGACTTTGACGCCGCTGCGCTTGACGGTCTCGACGATTTTGTCCGCCGCCACGTCGATCAGGTTGTGATCGTAAGCTCTAAGTCTGATTCTGATTTTTTGTCCTGCCATGATGTTTCTCCTTCTCCTAACTGATTTTTCTTTTACACGCATCCGTGTGTTCCGCACCGCACCTGTTAAAAAGGACCGCAGAAAAGCCCTTTCGTTAGTCGCCCGATTGTCGGACTCTTGTCGGCATAAGTTCTCCCGCAATGTGGTAACCTTATGCGTCATCCCGTATGCACGATGCCTGTATATCTTAAAAGATCCGCCCTGCCGATGTCAACAAAACGTGCAAACATTTTGCAAAAACAAATGTAAAATTTATGTAAAATCTTGTTTTCGAACGCACAAACCGCGGATCTTGCGGACAAACTCGTCGTTTGGCACATCGCAAACGACGGCGCGCGCCGCCGCGCCCGATACTTCCCAAACGCAAAAAAACATGCTATACTGTACCCATGTATCTATGGCTTGCAATCGACGTCGACCGACAACTCGCTTCGGCGCGGCGCGCCGCGGAACAACTCTCGCCGTCGATCGGCGACGGCCATCCGGCGCTGACGCTGCCGCTGCACGTCTCCGTGCGCATGTCGTTCCCGATCCCGAAGCAGGACGCTCCCGATTTGATCCGCCGCATCGACGCGTATTTCGGGACGATCTCGCCGTTCCGCATCGCGGCGCGCAAAATCGAAAAATGCGGCGACACGGTTCGCATCCGCATGCGCGGCGGACGCATGCTCCGCAAGATACATCGGGACTTGCTTGCGCTGACGCAGCGGGAATTCGGCATACCGCCGCATCCGCTGGACGGCGATTTCGTATTCCATACGACGTTGTTTGTCCATTCGGACGCGCGCGCCGTGGATCGGGCGTACGCCGCCCTGCGACAAATACCGCTGCCGAAATATCTGACGGCGTCCCGACTGCTCGTCGGTTGCTCCGAGACGGGTCGCGCGGACGATTACCGCGTCCTGCGCGCAACGGAGCTTTCGACCGCGGTTATGCGATCCGATCCGTTCGAGCAACAATGACAAAACTCCGACGCCTGCGTAAGCGTCGGAGTTTCGTCGATCGTCCGAAGACGGTTTATTTCGCCGCTGCTTCGTTGAGCTTCGCGACCAATTCGTCTACGTCCACATTGTGCACTGCCGCGGCCTGCTCGATCGTCTCGCCGCTCGCCATCGCGCAGCCCAGACAATGCATGCCGATGCCGAAAAGCACCTGCGCAATCTCTTCGACGTTGCCTTGTTGCAACATATCGGAAATCAACATATCCTTCGTGATCATAATCGTATTTCTCCTTTCTGCCGTAGCAGGTTGTTATTGATAGTATTTGTTCGGTTCGTTCCGAATATCCGCGTCACAACACATACGTCATCAGCAACCAGACCGCCAAAGCGATCAATCCGCTGCCGACGAGCACGGTGATCAGGACTTTCCACGGCGACACTGGATACTTGCCGACGACGCGCCGGTTGCGACCGTTGACGATACAGCCGTACCTTTTCTTGTAATAGGTATAGCGGATGCTCCAAATCGGCGCGAGCACGTACTTGTACGTCGTGTCGGCATGCGAAACGCGCATCTTGACATAATCGACGACGTCCGCGTTATACCGCGCGATGATCTGTGCGCGCAACCGATCGCGCACGATTTCGTCCGCTTTTTCCCAACTCTCGTCCAGCCCGCTGCTGTAACGTTCGCTGTCGAAGCCGGCGACGAACTGGCTGTGATACTGCACGCTGTTGCCGCTGTCGAATCCGCCGATCTTTTCCATCTGCGACTGCGTGATCATGCGGCTCGCCTCGATCTGCACGTCGTCGAAAAACGAACTGATGAATCCGTCCCGAACGTACCACCGCGTACGCGTCTCGGTACGACGGTTTTTGCCGCTGCCGACCGTGACAGTGTAATGCTGTCCGTAACGGATCGTATAGTCCGCGCCGGCTTGCGTATCAAACGTAAACAACGGGATGTAAATGCCGTGCGCATCGTCGCGTTTGGCGAGTTTGCTCAATCGGAACGGCGCGAACAACTTGCCCTTGATCCACTTGCGATACGCCGTATACGCCCCTTCCTCGTCCACCGCGAACGGCAATATCCCGTTGGGTTTCAAGCCTTCGGTTTGGTCGAGTTCGACGACGTGCGGCGCGCCGCAAAACGGACATTTGGTCGCCGTGCTGAACGCCGCCAACTGCGTCACCGCGCCGCAATCGCCGCAACGGATGGTCTTGACGTCGCCCCACGGCTCGTATTCCGGCTCGCTGCCTTCGTTGTACGTCAGTTCCATCGCGCGCGGGCAGTCATGAATCGGATACAGGTTGCCGCAATGCGCGCATTTGAGCTTACGCGTTGCCGGATCGTATCGCAAAAAGTTGCCGCACGAGTCGCACTTATACGTGCGCGTCGCGAGTTCTTCGCGTTCGTTACCGCCGCCTTGCACATCCGTCTGTGCGCGTTCTTCCCCGATCATAGCGCGCTTAACTTACAACGACTGTCCGCATTCCGGACAGAACTTCGCGCCCGCGGCGCATTTGTGCCCGCACTTGGAGCAGACGCGATCCGCCAGATTCTGACCGCAATTGGGGCAGAACTTCGCATTGGCTTTGACGCCCGTGCCGCACTTGGGACAAACTTTGCCCTCCGCCTGCATGGACTTGCCGCAATCGGGACAGAACTTCGCGCCCTGCTTGACCTGCGCGCCGCAATGCGGACAAACGGCGCTCGCCGTCGGCTCCTGCATCGCGTCGTTCATATTGGAAGCAAACATTCTGCCGATCCCGACGCCCGCGCCCAAACCGACGCCCATGTTCGCCATACCGCCCGGATTCTTGGCGGCGTCGCGCATCGCGCCCACGCTCTCCATCTGCGCATAGCTGTGCATGCTGCCGTCCAAGACGCCGATCTGCGTACGTTTGTCCATCATCTTCTCGACTTCGGGCGGCAAAGACAAATTCTCGACGACGAGCTCTTTGAGCTCGATGCCGATCTTCTCGAAGCTTTCGGCAGCCTTGCGGCTCGCCAGTTGCGAAATCTCGCTGTAATTCATCGCCAGATCGAGCGCGGGAACTTGCAGTTCCGCAATCGACTCGGACAGTACCGAGACGAGAATCTTGCGGAAATATTCGTCCACGTTGCGCACGCTCAGCGTTTGGAGCGCCCCGAACAGCTCGTTCATCGCCGCCGTCGGCGTACCCACTGCGAACGAATACGTCCCGAATCCGCGCACGCGCACCATGCCGAATTCCTTGTCCCGCATCATGATCGGGTTGGACGTGCCCCATTTGTTGTTGATAAACTGCCGCGTCGAAATAAAATACACGTCGCCCGTATACGGACTTTCCCATGCGAATTTCCAGTTATACAGCGCCGTCAACAACGGAATGTTGCGGATATCGCTCAATTCATACGTGCCCGGTCCGAATACGTCCGCCAGTTTGCCTTCCTGAATGAACAGCGCTTTTTGTCCTTCGCGTACAACGAGCTGCGACTTGCGCATGATCTCTTCTTTGCGATCCAACGGATATTGCCATACGATCGTCTGCGGATCCGCGTTCTCCCATTGAATGACCTTGCGGAATTGACGTTTCAAAAACTCAAATGCCATATCTCTTCCTCCTGTCCGCATGCACGCGCGCATACGGCTGTACGTATTTATTTTATGATATTTGACGGCGGATGTCAACTGCCTTTTTATACTCGCGCGCGGTCATAAGCGCGCGCCCGCATTCATACCGTAGAATATGAAACGCCTGCGAATCGCAGCCCTGCCGCTGCTCCTTGTCCTTGTGCCGACGCTTGCGATGTGCGTCGCGTTCTGCGTCGCGCTGTGCGCGCCCGCCGCGCCTCTTACCCGATACACGCTGTGGATCGACGCCGATCCCGACACGCATACGGTATCGATATCTCAAAGCGTCGTATGGCGCAATGACGTCGCTCCGATCGAGCAATTGCTCTTCCAGTGCTATCCGCTCGCATACGGCTCCGATCGCCCGTTGCCGATCAGCGCCGAAAGCGCCGCCCGCGCCTATCCGCGCGGCGCGGATTACGCGCGATTCCGCCTGCAATCGGTCGATGCCGATCGTCCGATCTCCTATGAGCTGGATGCGGACGACGCGTTGCTGCGCATCTCGTTCGCCCGACCGCTCCCCGTCGGGCACGAGACGACCTTCCGCTTTTGCTACGAGATCGATCTGCCTTACAACCTGCTCCGTCTGGGCTACACCGAACGCGATATGCGCATCACCGGTTGCTATCTCCAACTCTGTCCCTTCCTGTCCGGTACGCAGCGCGCCGTGCCGTATGCGCCGATCGGCGACCCGATCGTCAACGAACGCGCCGACTACGCCGTCACGTTTTGCGTACCCGACGGATATACGTACGCTTGCAGCGGCGTATCGTCGTCCTATGTGCAAGACGGCGAAACGCTTGTGCGCGCGCAAGCGCGCGGCATTCGCGACTTTGCGCTTGCGCTGTCGCAAGGCACGCGCCACGAACGCATGCACGACGGCATACCGATCGCATACCTTGCAAGTTCGGACGACGATCCCGCGCGCACGCTGGACGTGATATGCCGCGCGTTGGACGTCTATACCCGACTGTACGGCGCGTATCCGTACGACGGATTGCAGATCGCGCAGACGCCGTTCGTCGCGGGCGGTATGGAATACGGCGCGTTTGCATTGATCGCGGACGATCTGTCCGACGCGGCGCACGAAACGGTGCTCGCGCACGAGATCGCGCATCAATGGTGGTACGGCGCGGTCGGCAACGACGCGTACGAACACGCCTGGATGGACGAAGGGCTTGCCCAGTACGCGACCTACCGCTATTATCTTGCGGTCGATATGCCGTCGTACGCAGCCTATTTCGCCCGTACGGCGCGCGACGCGTACGATCTGTATTTACAATCCTCGCCCGACCTGCGCGGCGCGCTGTCGACGCCGCTCGATCGCTATGCGTCCGAACTCGACTATACGCGTTGCGTCTACGACAAGGGACTGCTGCTGTGGTTGCAGGCGGAGACGCTGTTCGGCGAAGACACCGTCCGAGACGCGTTGCGCGCGTACCGCGACCGCTGCGGCGGCGCGATCGCGACGCCGGACGATCTGTGGCAGGCGCTCGACGAGACGCGGGCAGGCGCGGGCACGCTGTTGCGTCAATGGGCGATCCGCGCATAATGCCGCTCCGCATCGCCGCGCTTGTCGATCGGCGCTTGCATCGCGCGACAGCTGATCTCGAACGCGTTGCGCGCAGCCGACCGCATGCAATCGCGACAAACGCAAACCGACCGGAGCTTTCCGGTTGGCGCATATCGCGTTTACGACGCAACGCGTCTTATTTGCGAAAACGATTGCCCGTATTGCAATATACGGCGGCAAATACGATCAGCGCGACGATCGCGATCGGAATCGCAACCGACAGCCAAACGATTCGATAAATCGCCGCAACCGCAATGCACGGGATCGCAAGTCCCGCGGGCAAGAAGACCGCGCCGACGAATCGGCACAATTTCTTCGTATCGTATTTTGCCCGTTCTTCCGCGGACAGCGCGCCGAATCCCGCGATCAGTCCCGCGCCGCGTCCCGTCAACAACACGACGGACAACGCGACGACGATCGCGCCCAACACGCCCGTAACGACTACGGCGACGATATCGTTTGTCTGCATAGCAATCTCCTCCTTTCCAACCGAACCGTTCGGCATATTGCCGCTCGATCCGAATTTCCGCAATCGAGCGTATAATTTCCCTGCGTCGTCGCACAATAACAGCGAACCCCAAACAAGGAGGTACACAGGGATGGCAAGAGCGCAAAAGCGCACGAGCGCAAACCAAAGCAACCGCACCGCTCAGAAGTCGGCAAAAGCGACTTCCGAGAAGGCTTGTAAAGGTTGCTGCAACTGCGACTAATCGCAGCGATCGAGCGGATTTTTCCGCAAAATCGGCACTGCCGCAAGGCAAAACGAATACGGGAAGTCCTTCGGATTTCCCGTATTTCGCATATGATACTTATTTTCGCTCCGCGTCCTGCGCCTGCAACGCATGCATATAATCCACTTCGGCGGACGTATTCTGCTTCCAGGACATCCAGCGTCCCGGGGACGTCGTGTACCAGGGCAAGGATTTGCCGCGATACAGCGGTTGCGGACAGACCGCGGCGCGCATCCGCGCAAAGTACGGACGCATCGCTTCCAGCCGCGTCTCGAACTGCTTGTAATCGCGTCGTTCGATCGGCGTCCAGCACGCTTCCGCAAACGCGATCAAACGCGCGTACAACAGCATATCCAACTTCTCTTCGTCGCGCACATATTCCGTCCACATCGGGATTTCCATACCGATCACGTTGCGATCGTCGCGAATGCGCATCGTCTTGTGCGAAAAACAATACGTCTTTTTGAGCGGACGAATCGCATACGAATGATCCATATATACGTTGGACACATAGGACAGAATGCAGTTGCCGCCGTCCTTCATCCAGCCCAGTTCCGCGCGATCCGCGGCGCTGTGATGCACCCACCATTGGGCGACGACGTCGCGGCTTAAGTTCTCGCGCGCATCGAGCGCTTCGTTCCAGGCGATCATGCGCTTGCCTTTGGAGCGCAGATATTCGGCGATTTGATTGTTGAAATAGCCTTGCAGAGCGTTCTCGTCTTTGAGTCCCAGCTCTCGGATTTTTTTCTGACACGCCGGACATTCTTTCCAACGTTTTTTCGGCACTTCGTCGCCGCCGATATGGAAGAATCTGCCCGGAAAAATCTCGACCAATTCGTCGATCACGTCTTTGGCAAAGCGATACACGTCTTCCTTGCCGCAACAGCAGATATTGTCCAGCACGCCCCATTTGGGAGATACTTCGGTCGCTTCGCCGCGACAGGACAGCTCGGGATAGCATGCGATCGCCGCGACCATATGACCCGGCATGTCGATCTCCGGAATGACTTCGATGTGCCGTTGCGCCGCATATGCGACGATCTCGCGCATCTGCTCTTGCGTATAATACAATCCGCGTCCGTATTCCGCGTCCTTGACGCGCGCGCTGTCGGGCGCCGAATCGCGCGGGCTGACCTGCGTGCCGTTGCGGATGCTGCCCTTTTCGGTCAACAACGGATATTTTTTGATTTCGGCGCGCCAGCCCTGATCTTCGGACAGATGCCAATGGAATTCGTTCATTTTCAGCGCCGCCATGACGTCCAAGATCTGCTTGATCTTGTCGATCGTCCAGAAGTGCCGCGCGCAGTCGAGCATAAATCCGCGATACGCGTACTTGGGCGCGTCGGAAACCGTAACGTACGGCACGCAGTCTTTGCCGTCGCGCAGTTGTTGCAACGTCATGTACGCGTAAAACGCGCCCGCTTCGTCGCTTGCGCAGATGCGCGCGCCGTCCGCGCCGACTTCCAGTCGGTATCCTTGCGCGGCGACGGACGAGTCCTGCTCGAATCGGATCGCTACGGCGTTGCCCGTATCGGACGTCTGCGCGGATACGGATCGGACGTAAGCCTGCGTCTGTTCAAACGCGCCTTGCGGCGCAACCTTGCCTTCCCAAGCAAGACAACCGTCGCGCTTTTGCAGCGCTTGCGGCATCGGAATCAGATTCATAGTTTTCACTCCCTTATTTTTCGGATCGCCGCGCAGATTACGCGCAGACTTCTCCGTGTTTGTCGATCAGTTTTTCGATCACGTGCGACGCCGCCAGCAATCCCGCCGCAGACGGCACCGTCGCCATACTGGACGGTACGCGCGGATCCGCGTCCGGCACGGTCGGGATCTCGTCCGACCACACGACGCAAGCGTGCGCGATGCCGCGCGCCTTGCATTCCCTGCGCATCACGCGCGCCAACGGACACACGCGGGTATCACACAGATCGCCGACGCGCAACGCGGCGGGATCGCGTTTGTTGCCCGTGCCCAGCACGCCGATATACGGAATCCCGAGCGATTTGGAACGCTCTATCAGCGCGAGTTTGGCGCTCACCGTATCGATCGCATCCACGATATAGTCGTACTCGGACAGATCGATCGCGTCCGCGTTGTCGGGCAGATAAAACATCGGATATTCCCGCACGCGGATGTCGGGACATATATCCGCGATCCGCACGGCGGCAACCTGCGTCTTGCGCATGCCGACCGTCGAGCGCAACGCCAGAATCTGCCGATTAAGATTGCTCGGCGCGATCGTGTCGGCGTCCACCAGACCGAGCGTCCCGACCCCTGCGCGCGCAAGCGCCTCGACGACATATCCGCCGACGCCGCCCAATCCGAACACGATTACCCGCGCCCGATTCAAATCTTCGACCGCCCGCTCGCCGAGCAAGCGCGCGGTACGTTGCTGCCAATCCTGATTCATCTCGTTACAAAATGCCCGCCGATGTACGGCGGGCGGGTTCCGCGCGTCAGTTCATCAACATGCGGTCGTTGGCCATTTTGCTGCCCGATACTTCTTCGAACTTACGCAACAGATCTTCCACGCTCAGCCGCGATTTCTCTTCGCCGCTCACGTCGTAGATGATATTGCCTTCGTGCATCATGATCAGACGGTTGCCGTAGCGGATCGCGTCTTTCATGTTGTGCGTGATCATCATCGTCGTCAGATTGTGTTCGGACGTGATCTCCTGCGTCAGATCGAGCACTTTGGCGGCGGTCTTGGGATCGAGCGCCGCGGTATGTTCGTCCAACAGCAACAGCTTCGGTTGCACGAGCGTCGCCATCAACAGCGTCAACGCCTGCCGCTGTCCGCCGCTGAGCAATCCGACGCGCGCGGTCATGCGGTTTTCCAGTCCCAAATCCAGACGTTTGAGTTGTTGATAATAGATCGCCTTTTCCGCTCTGGAAATCGCCCATTTCAGACCGCGGATCTTTCCGCGCCGATATGCGAGCGCGAGATTTTCCCGAATCTCCATGTTCGCCGCCGTGCCGAGCATCGGATCTTGGAAGACTCTGCCCAAATATTTCGCGCGACGGTGTTCGCTCGCTTTCGTGACGTTGTCGCCGTCCAGCCAAATATCGCCCTTATCCACGCCGTACACGCCGCTGATCATATTGAGCAACGTGGATTTGCCTGCGCCGTTGCCGCCGATAACCGTGATGAAATCGCCTTTGTAGATCGTCAAAGACAGATCCGCGAGCGCCTTTTTCTCGTTGATCGTGCCGGCGTTGAACGTCTTGCTGATGTTGTTGATCTGCAAGATCTCTTCGCCGCTGGTCAAACTGCGGTGCAGCATTTGCGCCTTTTTGCGCCGCTCGTCGATCATGCTTTGCAGGATCGCCGTGCGACTGTCGAGTTTGGCGACGCGCTTTTCAAGCGCGGCGCGTTTGTCCTGCGGCGCGGATTGCAATGCCGCGCGCTCCTTCTCCGCCTGCGCCGCCAAAGCCTTGCGCTTGTTCTCCTTGCGCACGATCGAATATTGCGTACGCTCCAACGCTCGGGAACTGCGCTTGCGGGCGCGGTATTTGATCGCAAAGTTGCGATCTTCCAGTTTGCGCACGGCGCGCTCCAACGCCTGCTCGGATTGTTCCGTCGTCAAAGTCTGACGCTTTTTGCTCTCGCGTTCGCGGCGCCGCTCTTCGCGCAATGCGTTGCGCTTGTGTTTGCGCGCCTGCGTCACCGCGCGACGACGCTCGACGAACGCCGCGTATGCGGAATTGTTTTTATACGCCCAATTGCCCAGTTTGCCGAACGCCGAACGCAATAGCGGCAAACTCAGCGCCAATCCAACGATGATCGCGGTGATCAGCTTGACGTCGGACGGCGTCATAAAGTTGCTGTTGATGACGAGCGTAATGATGACGCGGTATACGATGCTGCCGACGATCACGCCGATCAGCTTGACCGCAAAATTGCGCGCGCGGACAAACAGCGTCTCGCCGATGATCACGGACGCAAGTCCGATGACGATCGCGCCTACGCCCATACTGACGTCGCCGAAACTCTGTTCCTGCGCGACCAACGCGCCGCCCAGACCGACCAACGCGTTGGAAAACATCAGACACAAAATCTTCTGCGTATCCGTCTGAATGCCTTGCGCGCGGCACATCTTTTCATTGGCGCCGGTCGCGCGGATCGCGCTGCCCGATTCGGTACCGAAATACCAGTACAACACGCCCACGACGATCACGACCGCCGTCAGTCCGAGAATGAGCACGCTGTACTGACGCTCCAAGTTCAGCCAGCTTTGCAGTTTGACGATGACGGTATTTTCCGTCGTGGACTGGTTGGGCGATCCCATAATGCGAATATTGATCGACCACAGCGCAATCATCGTCAGGATGCCGGACAGAATGGGCGGAATTTTGAGTTTGGTATGCAACATACCCGTAACCAGACCCGCGCCCGCGCCGGCAAGCGTCGATACGATCGCCGCCAAAAACGGATTTTGTCCCTTCGACACCATAATCGCGGCGACCGCGCCGCCCAATGCGAAACTGCCCTCGACGGTCAGATCGGGGAAATCCAGCAAGCGGTACGTCAAAAATACGCCCAACGCCAACAGCGCCCACAGCAAGCCCTGATTGATACCGCTCAGAATTGTTTCCAGATTGATCATGTATGCTCCTTGCGTCGGCTTTCGCGGGACGCGTCCCGCGCCGAGTTACCGACTCGCTTTGTCTTTGAGCGACTGCGGGATCGAAAATCCGATCTTCGCAGCGTTCTCTTCGTAGATGTGCAATTCGTACGTAAGTTGCTTTTCGACGGGATAGGTCGCCGGATCTTTGCCGCCGACGAGAATCTCGAACGCCATCTTCGCCGTCTGGACGCCCAGATCGTAGAAGTTGACGCCGATCGTCGCGACGCCGCAGCCCGCGGTCATGTCGATGTCGCCGCACAAAATCGGCAGTTTGGCGCCGTTGGCTTCGTCCGAATTTTCGGTCATAACCTTGGCGACCGCGCTCGCGATCATATTGTCGGTCGGAATGAAGACGACGTCGCACGCGGAATTTTTCAACGCTTTGAGCGCCGCCTGCACGTCCGCCATCTCGTTGATGCTCTTTTCGACGTACGAATAACCGCGCGACGCGTCGGCGGCGTTACGGCCTTCGATCGCGCGTTTCATTTGCTCGACTTGATATTTGGAATTGGGTTCCGCGCTCGTGTACAGCATCCCGAACTTGATGCCGTTCGTCTTGACGTCGGACAGCAATTCGATCATGACGTCGAGCTGTTTTTCCAGATCGACCAGATCGGTCGTGCCGGTCACGTTGGCGCCGGGCGCGTCCATCGACGCGACGATATTGGATTCCACCGGCGAAGTCACCGCCGTAAATACGGTCGGAATGCCCTTTTCCTTGGTCTTGGTGGACGCGATCTGCGTCGCGGCGGTTCCGATCGAAAAGACCATGTTGCGGTTGCGCGCGACAAATCCGTCTACGATATTGCTCGCCATCGACTTGTCGCTCTGCGCGTTCTTGTAATCGAAGCCGACCGTCTTGCCCGCTTCCGTCATCAGACGCGTCAGTTCGGTCTGAAAACCTTCGCGCGCCGCGTCCAACGCGCCGTGTTCGATCTCCTGCACGATGCCGATCTTGTAGTCGCCCTTGACCGGATCTTCGCACGCGCTCAGCCCGACGACCGCCGTCGCGCACAGCGCGAGCATGACTGCCAAAATCACGATTTTCTTTTTCATATACGTCTCCCGTCCTTATTCTGCCTGCGCCCGATATTCGGCCATGACTTCGTCCGGGATCGTAATCCCGAGTTCCTGCGCCTTGTCCAGATTGATCGTCAACGGCGCGCTCGCCAGCAAATTCTGTACCGGAATATCGCCCGGATTTTTACCGTTTACGAGAATGTCGAACGCCATCTGCGCCGCCATCTTGCCCAACAGCTTGTAATCGACGCCGTACGTCGCGATGCCGGCTTTCATGTTCGGAATATTTTCGGCGCAAACGATGATCTTTTTATAGCCGCTGCCGATGTTTTCGGTATTGACGTTCTCGATCGCATTGGCGATGATGTTGTCGGTGGGCACGTAGATCGCGTCGCAGTCGCGCAGTTTGGCAAAGCCGCTCTTGATCTCGTTGGCGTCGTTGACGCCGCCCTCGACCAACTCCACGCCCATTTCGGCGCAGACGGTCTTCGCGAGATCGCGCTGTACGATCGAGTTCTTCTCCGCGTTGCAGTACAGGATGCCGATCTTGGACAACGTCTTGCCCGCGTTGGACGGCTGTCCTTCGTACAGACGTTTGATCAGTCGGATCTGCTTTTCGATCGGATTGATGTCGGACGTGCCGGTGACGTTGCCGCCGGGATGCTCGTTGGACGCGACCATGCCCGCGTCGACCGCATCCGTAACCGCCGTAAACAGCACCGGAATGTTTTTATCCTTGGCTGCCGCCGTCAACGCTTTGGCGGACGGCGTCGCGATGCCGAGCACGAGATCGGCTTTGTTCGCAACGAACGCGTTGGCGATCGTCGTGCAGTTGGATTGATCCCCCTGCGCGACGCGGGTCACGACGTCCACGCTTTTGCCCGCTTCCGTCATCAGACGGTTGAGTTCTTCCGTAAAACCGTCGCCCGCTTCTTTGAGCGCGCCGTGTTCCAAGAACTGGCTCACGCCGACTTTATAATCCACGTCGGTGCGAAACATCGGTTTGCACGCGCCGAGCATTGCGGCGGTCGTGACGATCAACGCGATCGCTACGATCAGAATCCAAGATTTTTTCATAGATTTCTCCCTTGTTCGGTTGCCGCAGAGCGCCCGATCGTCCCGACCGACTCCCTGCAAGCATATTTGCGTTTATTATAACACGCCCGAAAGCGCAATGTCAACAGACCGCGACACCCAATCGCAACGATTGCACATTCGCGTTGCGCGGCGCAAAAAAAGACGGAGCGAGCCGCTCCGTCCCCGATTTGTCGCCCGATTATTCCGCGTCGCGGGTATGCGGAACGTGCAACAACTCGTGCGCCCGTTCCCCGACCAGATATTTGTAGACTTGTTCGACGGCGGGATTCTGCTCGCTCGACTTGATCTGCATGCGCCGATCGACGTGATACAAACCGCGGGCGCGGTGTTCGCGGTCCTTGTAGCGCACGCACGGCTGCCCGCCGCCCGCGATGCACCCTTCCGGACACGCCATGACTTCGACAAAATCGTACTGCGCTTCGCCGCGTTGCAAACGATCGATCAACGCACCCGCCTCGCGCAATCCGTACACGATCGCCGCGCGCACCGTGCGTTCGCCGACTCGGAATTCGCAAGTCTTGACCGCGTCGCGTCCGCGCACGCCGACGAATTCGATGCGTTTGAGCGCCTCTTGACTCTTGTCCGTGCTGCAACGCCGCAAGACCGCTTCGGTCACGCCGCCCGTCACGCCGAAGATCACGCCCGCGCCGCTGAACAGACCGAACGGCATATCCGGCGCCTGCTCTTCCAACGACGCGAAATCGATGCCCGCGCGAGCGATCATCGACGCCAACTCGCTCGTCGTAATGACCAGATCGGTCAACGGATTGCCGTCCGCGTCGCGCTGATCGTCGCGATCGGCTTCGTACTTTTTGGCGGTACACGGCATGATCGCGATGATCTTGGTCTCCTTGCCGTCTTCCAGACGTTTGCGCGCATAATGTTCTTTGAGCACCGCCGAAAACATACTCATCGGCGAGCGGCACGTGGACAGATTGGGCAACAGCTCGGGATGCATCTTCTCGACGTATCCGATCCAGCCCGGGCAACAGGACGTAAACAGCGGCAGCGCGCCGTCCCCGTGCAGTCGTTCCAGGAATTCCGCCGACTCTTCCACGACCGTCATATCCGCGGCAAGCGACGTGTCGTACACTTCGTCGAATCCGAGCATTTTGAGCGCGGCGACCGTCTGGCCGAGCACGTTTTCGCCCGACGCGATCCCAAACGATTCGCCCAGCGCGACCCGCACCGCGGGCGCGATCTGCGCGACCAGTCTCGTAGAAGATTTGTCGTTGAGCATGTGCCACAGCTGTTCGGTCTGATTGCGGATCACGATCGCGCCCGTCGGACATACCGCCGCGCACTGACCGCAGTTGACGCAGTTGGACTGCGCGAGCGGACGGTCGAACGCGGGCATTACGCGCACTTTGGAGCCGCGCCGCACAAAATCGATCGCGCCGATCCCCTGCACTTCCGAACACATGCGCACGCAGTCTCCGCACAAAATGCACTTATTGGGATCGCGCACGACGCCCTTGGCGGAATCGTCGATCGGCGCCGGCGGTCGCGTGTCCGCAAAGCGGATCTTGCGGATGCCGAACTTGCTCGCCAACTCCTGCAAACGGCACTTGCCGTTCTTCTCGCACGCGGTGCAGTCTCTGCAATGGCTTGCAAGCAACAGTTCGAGTATCATTTTGCGGTGTTTGTGCAACCGCTGCGTATTCGTCCGCACGGACAGTCCGTCTTTGGGCGGAGTCGAGCACGATGCGAAGATATTGCCCCGATCGTCTTCGACGACGCACATGCGGCACGCGCCGTACACGCTCAAATCCGAGTTGTAACAGAACGTGGGCAACTCGATGCCCGCTTTGCGGATGACCGCGAGTATATTGTTTTCCCGATCGAATTCGACCTTGCGGCCGTCGATATACATGACGCCCATATCACTCCTCCCCGATCGCGCCGAACGGACAAGCCGTCAGACACGCGCCGCACTTGATGCACTTGTCCGGATCGATCCGGAACGGCTGTTTGATCACGCCGGAGATCGCGAGCACCGGACACTGACGCGCGCACTTGCTGCAACCTTTGCATCGATCCGCATCGATGTAGATGCGTTTGAGTTTGGTGCACACGTGCGTCGGACATTTTTTGTCTACGACGTGCGCGAGATACTCGTCGCGGAAATATTTGAGCGTGCTGACCACAGGTCCCGCCGCGGTTTTGCCCAGTCCGCACAGCGCGGTCTGCGAAATCGTATCCGCCAATTCCAACAGCATGTCCAGATCGGACAGTTCGCCGTTGCCGGAGACGATCTTTTCGAGCACTTCGAGCATGCGCTTGGTGCCTTCGCGACACGGCACGCACTTGCCGCACGACTCGTTTTGCGTAAAGTTCATGAAAAACCGCGCGACTTCGACCATGCACGTGTGTTCGTCCATGACGACCAATCCGCCCGATCCGATCATCGCGCCCGCCTTTTTGAGCGAATCGAAATCCAACGGCATATCCAGATGTTCCTTGGTCAGGCAACCGCCCGACGGGCCGCCGATCTGCACGGCCTTGAAATCGTGTCCGTCTTTGATACCGCCGCCGATGTCGAAGACGACTTCGCGCAGCGTCGTGCCCATCGGCACTTCGATCAAGCCGGTGTTGCGGACGTTGCCGGTCAGCGCAAACGCCTTGGTGCCCGGACTCGTCTGCGTGCCGATCGACGCAAACCATTGCGCGCCGTTGCGCACGATCAGCGGCACGGTCGCAAACGTCTCGACGTTGTTGAGCACGGTCGGCTTACCGAACAGTCCCGCTTCCACGGTGCGCGGCGGTTTGACGCGCGGCATGCCGCGGTTGCCCTCAATCGATGCGGTCATCGCACTGCCTTCGCCGCAGACGAACGCGCCCGCGCCTTGGTTGATCACGATGTCGAAATCGAACCCGCTGCCCAAAATATCCGCGCCGAGCAATCCATACGCCCGCGCCTGGTCGACGGCGTTGTGCAGCCGTTCGACGGCGAGCGGATATTCCGCCCGCACATAGATGTATCCCTTTTGCGCGCCGACCGCGCGTCCGGCGATCAACATGCCTTCGATCACGCAGTGCGGATTGCCTTCCATGATGCTACGATCCATGAACGCGCCCGGATCGCCTTCGTCGCCGTTGCAGACGACGTAGCGGATCGGCTCGCGCTGCGCGCGCACCTGTTCCCACTTGCGTCCCGTCGGATAGCCGCCGCCCCCGCGTCCGCGCAATCCGGCATCGCCGACGATCTTGCAGATCTCTTCGCCGCGCATGCCCAGCGCGTCCGCAAACGCGCCGTAGCCGCCCAGCGCCAGATATTCTTCGATGTCTTCGGCGTTGATGTGTCCGCAGTCGCGCAGGACGACCCGCGTCTGTTTGGCATAGAACGGGATATCGTACTGCGCCGCATATGCGGGATTGTTCTCATAGATCAAACGCTCGATCAGTTCGCCCTTCACGATGGATTGCGATACGATCTCTTCGCAGTCTTCCGGACGCACTTTGGTATACAGCCATCCTTGCGGATCGATCCTGACCAGCGGTCCCAGTTCGCAAAATCCGTTGCAACCGCTCTTTTTCACGCCGATGTCGGGATGATCGACATGCTCACGCAGCGACACCTGCACCTGCAAGCCGCGCTCCCGACACAATTCGATCAACCGTTCGTATATGCGCAACGATCCGCCCGCGAGACAACCCGTGCCCGCGCAGACGAGCACTTGCGTCGGCTGCGCCCGCATACGCTCGGCGGCGAAATTTTGGCGTTGCCGCAACGCTTCGATATCGGCAATCCGATCAGACATGTTCGCGCTCCTTCAACTCGCGGACGAGTTCCTTGACTTTTTCTGGCGTCATCGCCGGATAAACGACGTCGTTGACGGTCAGCACGGGCGCAAGTCCGCAAGCGCCCAAACAGGAGACCGTCTCGATCGTAAACAACAGATCGTCCGTCGTGTTGGAATCGTACACCAATCCCAACTCTCCGCGCAACGCGTTGAGTACGGCGGTCGATTTGCGCACGTGGCACGCGGTGCCGTCGCAAACGCGGAATACGTATTTGCCTTTCGGTGAGAGAGAAAAATTCTCGTAAAACGTCGCAACGCTGTATACCTTGGCGCAGCTGATCCCCAGCTTGGCTGCGATATACTCCATCGACTCTTGCGACAGATATCGGAAATGCGCCTGAATCTCTTGCATGATCGCAATCAGATTGGTCGCATCGCAGTTGTGCGCCGTCAAAATCCGATCGACGACGGCGCAGTCTTTTTCACGCATACGGTCCCCCTTTGTCAAACTTGTGACAATGTCAGTATAACAGATGCCCGCGCGCTTTACAAGGGGTATTCGTTATTTTTTTGACACAGAGCGCAAACGTCCGCCGCCGTGCTTGCGCGATCTGCGTCTTTGCTTGCGACGGCATGCAAAAACGGGCGAATTTCGCCCGTTTTCTTACCGTTTTGCGTCGCGTTACAGCGCGTCCGCCAGATCGTAGAGCAACCGCTCCGTCTTCTCCCATCCCAGACACTCGTCCGTGATCGACTTGCCGTACACGCATTCGCTCGGCTTTTGATTCCCGTCTTCGATATAACTCTCGATCAGGAATCCTTTTACGATCTCGTGCATCCGCGCGCTGTACTTCATGTTCGCGACGATCTCGTGCGCGATCCGCACCTGTTCCATTGCTTTCTTGTCGCTGTTGGAATGGTTCGTATCGATCACAATCGCGGGATTGCGCAAGCCTTGCTCTTCGTACATCTGCGCGAAACGCATCACGTCTTCGTAGTGATAATTCGGCTCGTTGTTGCCGTACACGTCCACGCTGCCCCGCAGGATCGCATGCGCGTACGGATTGCCCGCCGTCTTGACCTGACACCCGCCGTACTTGAACTCGTTGGGAATCTGCGCCGCGTAAATCCCGTTGAGCGTGACCGGAAAACTGCCGTGCATCGGATTCTTGATCCCGACCGGCACGTCCACGCCGCTCGCGACGAGACGGTGCTGCTGGTTCTCGGACGAACGCGCGCCGACCGCCACATAGGTAAGCAAATCGTCCAGATACAAATGATTCTCCGGATACAGCATCTCGTCCGCGGCGCTCAGTCCGCTCTCGCGCAGCGCGCGCAGATGCATATGCCGCAATGCGAGAATGCCGGCTTGAATGTCGGTGACGTTCTTGTGCGGATCGGGATTGTGCAAAATCCCTTTATATCCTTCCCCTTTCGTGCGCGGCTTGTTGGTGTAAATCCGCGGCACGATAAACAGTTTGTCCCGCACGCGATCGAAGACGCGCGCCAAACGCGACACATAGTCGCAGACCGCCTCTTCGTTGTCGGCGGAACACGGTCCGACGATCACGAGTTTGCGCGCGTCCTTGCCCGCGATGATGTCGCGCACCGTCTCGTCGCGCTCCGCCTTGACCCGCGCCAATTCCGCGGGGATCGGAACCATCTGTTTGACCTGATCGGCGGATGCGATCGTCTGTACCGTCTTAAACATTTTTTCTCTCCCAATCTCGCGCGACCCGCGTCGAGATTTCCGATAGCGTAATACGCCGTCCGCTGCGCGGCGCGCGTATCCGTCGATCAGTATACACCGATCGCGCCCAAAAGACAAACGATCGCGAGCAGTGCGCGACGGATTTCGTCGAATCCCGATGGCGGACAAGCTTATAACTTTATGGGCGCGCACGTTGACTTTTGCCGCAAAATCGGATACAATAGCCGTGATTACGGCGCGCGCGACGCGCGCCGACGCGGAGGAACGATGGAAACCAGACAAGCAGGCGTACTGCTCCCCGTCTTTTCGTTGCCGTCCCCGTACGGGATCGGCTCGCTCGGCAAGGCCGCCTACGATTGGATCGACTGGCTTGTCGCCGCTCGCATGCGGATCTGGCAAATGCTGCCGCTCGTCCCGACGGGAGACGGCAATTCGCCGTATTCGTCGGTCTGCGCGAGCGCGTTCAGCCCGTATCTGATCGACTTGGATACGCTCGTCGAGCGCGGACTGCTCGACGCGGACGATTTGCGCGCGTTGCGTTGCGACGACGATCCGACGCGCGTCGATTACGCTCGGGTGCGCGAGACGCACGATCTAATGCTGCGCAAGGCGTTCGGCAAATTCGATCGGACGCAAGCGGATTTCATCGCGTTCGCACAGCAAGAAAACTATCTGAATTTCGCATATTACCAAACGATCAAACAGTTGCACGCGCAAGCGGCTTGGACGCATTGGGACGCTTCGCTGCGCAACCGCACGCCCGACGCGCTGCATACGTTGCGCGCGGCATGCGGCGACGAAATCGACTATTGGCTGTGGACGCAGTACGAATGCCTGCGGCAGTGGAACGCGCTGCGCGACTACGCCCGCGATCGCGGCGTATTGCTGATGGGCGACATGCCGATGTACGTCGCGCACGACAGCGTCGAAGTATGGACGCGTCCGGAATTGTTCGATCTGGATCCCGTCACGCTGCAACCGCGTCGCGTCGCAGGCGTACCGCCCGACTATTTCTGCGCGGACGGTCAACTGTGGGGCAATCCGCTCTACGCGTGGCAGACCCGACGCGAAGACTGCCTGCAATGGTGGAACGAGCGCATCGCGCATGCGATGGCATTGTTCGATATCGTGCGGATCGACCATTTCCGCGCGTTCGACCGCTATTACAGCGTGGACGCCAAAGCCGACACCGCGCGCGAAGGCGAATGGCTGGACGGCGCGCGGATCGATCTGTTCCGCGACAAGACGCATCTGGACATCGTCGCCGAAGATCTGGGCACGATCGACGACGGCGTGCGCGAACTGATTGCCGCGACCGGATATCCGGGCATGCGCGTGCTGGAATTCGGCATGGACGGCAACCGCGCCAACGATCACAAACCCTGCAACTACCCGCCGCGCTCGGTCGCGTATACCGGCACGCACGACAACATGCCGCTCGCGGGATTTTTGCTCGATCTGACGGAAGCGGAACGCGAGACGTTTGCGCGCGAATTGCGTTTGCAATGCCGCCTGCACAACGTCCCGTACGACGATACGGACGATCGCGCGATCTGCGACAGCTGTATCCGAACGCTGTACGCGAGTCTCGCGCGGCGCGTCATATTGCCCGTACAAGATATCTTGGGCGGCGGCAAGGAGACGCGCGTCAACCTGCCCGGCACCGTATCCGACGCCAACTGGTCGTACCGCATGCGCGACGGCGAAGCGAGCGCCGAGCTCGCGCGCAAGTACGCCGAACTCGCGCGACAATACGAGCGTTGCGACGACACCGCGCCCGTGTTCGACGACGCGCCCGGCGCGCGGCATACCAAATACGGCACGCGATTCCGGATCTGGTCTCCGACCGGGCGCGACATGCGACTGCGCCTGTATCGGGACGGCGAACGCGCCAATGCGTTCTTGGACGTGCCGATGCGGCGCGACGGCGAATTTTACGAAACCTACGTCGGAGGCGACCTGCACGGCGTGTATTATACGTTTGTCAACAACGGACGCGAAAGCGTCGATCCCTGCACGCTCGCGGTCGGCGTCAACGGACTGCGCGGCATGATCGTCGATCTGCGCCGCACCGATCCGGACGGCTGGCAAGACGACCGCTGCCCGCGGATCACGCATCCGATCGTCTGGGAAGTGCATGTGCGCGACTTCTCGATCGATCCGTCGCTTGCCTGTCCGCAAGCGGGCAAATACGGCGGATTCGCGCGCGGCGCGCGCACGGCGGGCGGATACAGCGCGCTCGTCGATTATCTGGTCGAACTCGGCGTCACGTACGTCCAGTTGTTGCCCGTCGCCGACTACTGCACGGTGGACGAACACACCTGTTCGACGCGCAACTGGGGCTACGATCCGTGGCTGTACAGCGCGCCCGAAGGCAGTTACAGCGCCGACCCGACGGACGGCGCGTCGCGCATTCGCGAACTCAAACAGTTGATCGCGACGTTGCACGCCGCAGGCATCGGCGTGATCCTGGACGTCGTATACAACCACACCTATTACAGCGACAAATCCAATCTGGAAATTCTCGCCCCCGACTGCTATTATCGCAAAATGCACGGCAGATATCTTAACGCGTCGGGCTGCGGGACGGAGATCGCGTCCGAGCGCGACCAAGTGCGCGCGATGATCGTACGATCGGTCTGCCACTGGGCAAAGGAATACCATGCGGACGGATTCCGTTTCGATCTGATGGGATGTCTGGATACGGATACGATGCGCGCGATTCGCAGCGCGCTGGATACGATCGAACGCGACGAGCATCGCACGATCCTGACCTACGGCGAACCGTGGACGGCGCTGCCCACCGCGCCGTGGATCGAGCCTTGCGATCTGCATCATATCGACCGACTGGATCCGACGGTCGGCGTCTTCAACTGTACGTTCCGCGACGGACTGCGCGGCTCCAACGCGCCGACGCGCGGCTATATCCAAGGCGACAAAACCTGTCTCGCGGCGGTCATCTCCGGCATCGAAGGCGGCACGCGCCTGCACGGGGCGCGCGACGGTCAGATGTGCGTGACGACGCCGTCCCAGCAAATCGGATACATGTCCGCGCACGACGACTATACGCTGTACGACCAGTTGCGGATCACGATGCCCTACGACGACGAAAACGCGCTGCTCACCGCCAACAAACTGGGCGCGTTCGTGCTGATGTCGTCGCTGTGCGTCCCGTTCATGCAGGCGGGCGAAGAGTTTGCGCGCACCAAACAGTATCAGAAGAATACGTACTGCGCGCCCGACGACGTCAACCAACTCGACTGGTCGCGACGCGAACGATACGACGAACTCGTGCAATTCTACCGCGGGCTGATCGACATCCGCAAACACAACGCCGCGCTGGCGGATCTGCAAAGCGCGCAACAGTCCTTTGAATGGATCGCGCACGAAGCCGAATACGGCGTGCTCGTCTACAAGATCGGCAAAATGATCTATTGCGTCAATCCGACGTTGCAACCCGCCTACATCGATCTGAGCGCATACGGCAGACTGCGCGTGCTCGCCGACTGGACACGCGCCGACTACACGCGCAAAGAATATACGCAAGGCGTCGTCACGGTATGGCAACGCAATATGCTGTGTCTGGAACTCGCGCCGCAACGCAAACCGTCCGCGTCCAAAGCGAAAACCGCGAAAAAATCGCGCTGAAAACCTTAAAAAAACGCATGAAAAAACGGGCTTTTTCGCCCGTTTTTTTGATTGCGTTTACGCGTTGCAACTCAGATCGGTCAAGATCTCTCCGCTGTCCGCATCCTGATACATCATCCAATAGCCGCGGCCGCCCTTTTCCAACTCCATCCATTGCCGGCACGCGTTGCTGCATTCGGGCGGATGTTTGCCGTCCGCATCGGGCACGCCGTAACAGATCACGCGCGGGCGGTCGAGCGGGGACACGACCCCGACCACATAATAATCGTCGTCTGCGACGGGCACGCGCACCCAGCGGCTGTCCGTCACGAGCGCCTGCAACTCCGCGTCTTCGGGATAACTGCGCATGATCTCGTCCAACTGCGTACGAACTTGCGTATAGAACGGATCGCCGTTGTCGCGCGGCTTGGTCTTTCTGCCGCGTTTGTTTCCGACGGGTTCGCGCGTTTGCCGCTCGGACGTCGGCTCCTGCGCGCGCTCCGCTTCGGGCGCGCCCGTCATCGGCTGCGGTTGCACCGCCGCAACGTCCGCATCGACCGACATATCGCTTGCATCGACCGATTGCGCCGACGCATTCGACATTGTTTGCGTCGGTTCGACATCCGACGACATATCCGCGTCGGTTTCGTCGTCCGCCGATTCCTGCGCTTGCTCCGCCGCGAACTGCGGTACGAAGTCCTGTCTGCGGATCCGCTCCCGCGCCGCGGTCGCAAAATTGCCGTACGCAAATCCGATGCCGCGGTTGCTGCCCGAGCATACGACCTGATCGCCTTGCAACACGATCGCCTGCACTTCGCCTTGCAGATCGTTGGGCAACGTTTCGTATTCCGACATGCCCAACGGCGCGCACAGAATCACATCCTGGTCTGCGCGCACGCAAATGTATCCTTCGTCCATGCCGTACAGTTGCACCGCGCAAGTCGTCCGCTCGCGGAAATATTCGAGTTTGAGCAAACCGCTGACCCGACGGTCGTCCGCGCTCCCCATCACCAAAGTTTTTTTGACTACCAACATATGATACCCTCCGTCGGTAGTACGATATGCAACGGCAAGCGCGTTTAGACCGATCAAGATAAAAAAATCCGTACCGCGTTTTCGGTACGGATGATTTCATATGATCGTCGATATACGATCAATCCTGTTTGATGCAACGGGCGTTGCCGTCGGGATTGTAAATTTTGGGCAATCCCCAATATTCGATCACGGCTCTGCCGGAAGAATAGATGGTCATCGTCTGTTCGACTTTGATCTGCACTTCGGCGACGCCGCTGACGCGGAACGTCGCTTCCTGCACGGTAAAAGTCGCCGCGTGGATCTCGCCCGCTCCCGAAATCGACGCGGTCAACGCGCGCGCCCCTTGACCGTCGAGCAGAATCTCCGTCGCGCCCGATCCGTTGATCGCGATCTGATCGTAATATCCGTCGCAATGCAAACGGGTACTGCCCGAATTGGTTACTTTCAAATCGCGCACGTCGCCGCGCAGATCGATTGCGCTGGAACCGCTCGTCGTCAGGGACGCCGTATCCGCGGTCGCTTCCATACGAACTTCCGACGAACCGGATACGTCCAGTCGGATATCCCGCGCCTGAATCGCGCCGTCGCAAACGATCTCGGACGAGCCCGATACTTGAAGCGCGATCGAATCGTACGATCCGCCCGGCAGCGTCAACTGCGTCGCGCCGGATATTTTGCCGACAAACGTGCCCCACGATTCGGGCGCGCTCGGCACCGTCACGACGATGTCGGTCACGCGGTGTTTATAGAACAGCATCTCATACCATTTGGTATAACGAACCTTTTCTTTGATCCGCAACACGCCGTCCGCCGCGCCGACGGTAAAGCTGTTAAATTCGCTGTCGCTGTACGCAATCCCGTACGTCTCGCCGATGCAAACGGTAAAATTGTGCATGCCCGCCAATTCAAAATCGATGCTGTCGAACGGCGTCTGCGTCAAATCCGTTTCGTGTCGGGTATACTCGATCTCTTTGGATCCGAATCGGTTGTCGCTGCGCAAATACACGCCCCAGCCGACGCCGCCGACCGCAAGCCCGACGACCAATAAAACCACCATGCCGATCACAAACTTTTTCATACTCTTGCCGCTCCTTTGGCTCCAAAGCCCCAGCCGAGAAGTTTTCCCCACGCTTTCGCGCACAGTACGGTCAAACCGATCAACAGTCCGCCGAGCGCAAACACGACGATCCCCGCGCCCAATCCGAGCAGGAACGCGCCGAAGTTTTGTCCGATCAGCACAAATGAAGTCGCCGCGACGATCCCGCCCGACAGGAACAGCGCAATGCTCGTCACGAACAGCGCGCCCAACAGCACCGCGCCGACAAATGCCAGAAACAGCGTCAACGGCAACAACAGCAACGTGGCGAACGCGCTTCTGCCCTTGCGGCGAGAAGGTTTGCGATCGCGCCGCGCGCGGCGATCGAAATCCTCGTCGTCGCGCATATACCGATCTCCCCGACGCGAGCGATCCGTCCCGTCGTCCTCGCGCGCTCTGCGACGGCGGCGAGGCGGTTCGTCGTCAAATAACTCCGCGTCCTCTCTTTCGTCGCGTCGATCGGGATAATCGTCGTCCGCGCAATCTCTGCGCCGCGAACGCGGCTCGTACGCATCGTAACGACGCGAGCGATTGTCGCTCTCCCGAACGCTGCGCGCGATGTCTTCCGGAAAGCCGAACTCGCGCAATACTTCCGCTTCGGTCATGCCGTCGTCGCGTTTGTCCTGATACATCTCGTCATAGTAATGCAGGACAGCGCGTTTGTCTTCGTTGCACATGCCCTCGCGGGACAATGCGCGATCGAGTTGTTGCATCCAAGTCCTTCTGTTCATAATTGCCGCTCCTTATCGCTGTACAAAGCGATAGATCTCCAATAGTTCGTCCATGTCGCGATAAAACTCCCGCAAACGGACTTTGCCGCGATCGGTGATCCGATAGTATTTGCGCAATCTGCCGTTGTACAGACGGTTGCGCGTACTGACCAAGTCGGAGGCTTCCAAACGCTTCAAGATCGGATACAACGTCGATTCGGATATTTCCAAATACGGCGACAACTGTCCGATGATCTTGTAACCGTACGACTCTTCGTCACGGATCGCCGCCAAGACGCATCCTTCCAGAAGCCCTTTTTTGAGTTGGGAATCCATGACTTACCTCCATACTATTCATTACATAATACTATACATTGCATAGTATGTCTTGTCAACGGTTTTCCGAATAATTTTTGCTGAATCGCCGCAAAATCATACGCGCTTGTATCCGCCGAACGCCAAAAACGCGCTTGTCTTTCTATACGCGCGCGCAAGGTTTCGGATATTCGATATGCAAAAAGCCCGCCCCCGATCGGGAGCGGGCGTCGTATGGATCGTCCGTTATTCCGATTGCGCCTGCGCCAGACGCGCGCTCAACGCCAGATATGTCTGCAAATCCAGCGTCTCTCCGCGCACAGTCGCCGACAGTCCCAGATCTTGCAAAATCCGCTCGATTCGCTCGCGCGGCAGACGGTACGCATGGATCAGATTGTTGGCAAGCGTCTTGCGCCGCATCGCAAATCCCGCCGTGACGGCGCGCTTGACCGCCGCCTTATCCGCGTCGGCGTACCGATCGTGCAGATCGATGCGCACGATCGCGCTGTCCACGTTGGGTTGCGGACAAAACATCTGTCTGGGGACTTGCCGCATGACGCGCGCGTCGCCTTCCAACGCGATCGCCAGCGTGATCACGCCGTAGTCGGCGCATGCGGGCGGCGCGACGAGACGTTGCGCGACTTCCTTCTGAATCATGACGGTCGCGCTGAGCGGCTTGTTGCGTCGCTCCAAAAAGCGCATCAGGATCGGCGTCGTGATGTAATATGGCAGATTGGCGACCACCTTGTACGATCCGTCTAGGATCGCGTCCAGCTCCGTATCGCCGACCTGCATGATGTCGCGCAGCACGACTTCGACCTTGCCGTCCAATCCCTGCAACGTGCGATCCAATACGGGCATCAGATTGCGGTCGATCTCAAACGCGACGACCCGCCGCGCCGTCTGCGCCAGCGCGCGCGTCAACGTTCCCGCGCCCGCGCCGATTTCGAGCACGGTATCCGATTCCGTCACGCCGGCGTCCTGCACCATCGCCTGCAACAGATTGGTATCGGTGATAAAATTCTGTCCGAACTGTTTATTGAAGCGGAACCCCTGATCCGCCAGAATCTGCTTGACGTTCATAACAGCGTGCGCACGCGCAACTTTGCGCCGACGTCCGCCGCGATCCGACGCGCGGCTTCGATCTGCTGCGCGCCGATCACGTCCACGACGCTGAGCACGACGTTGCCGCCGCAACGCACGCAACCGCGCGCGAAGTCCAACAGAATCCCGAACGCTCGCTCTCCGTACTCGCTGTGGCAAATCTTGTCGTATGCCTGCGCGTCCGTCGCGTTGAGCGATATATTGATTGTATCCATGCACGCGCACATGCGCGCGGTAATGTCGCAACCGTTGATCTCGCTGCCGTGTCCGTTGGTATTGATCCGCGTCTTACCGCCGCATGCATGCACATACGCGCAGATCTCTTCGATCGCATCGAAGCGATACGTCGGCTCACCGTAACCGCAGAATACGACTTCGCCGTACGCGGTCACGTCATAGGATTCGCGCAAAATTTCGATCACGCGTTCCGCGCTCGGCTCGCGATCGATCCACAGATCTCCGTAGACGGGCTTGTCGTAATAGCGCACGCAAAACTCGCAACGGTTGGTGCAACGGTTGGTCAGATTGATATACAGATTGCGGTCTACGACATAGACGTATTGATTGCTCATAAACGGTCTCCGTTGATTTTTGTATACAGCCGCAGCGTATTGGCAACGGTCAGCGCTTCGGTCTCCTGCGGGGAGATGCCGAGCGTAAGCGCGATTTTGTCCAGCACGAGCCGCACGTATTTGGGCTCGTTGCGCTGTCCGCGATAGGGCACCGGCGTCATGTACGGACAATCCGTCTCGATCAACAGCCGATCGCGCGGAATCGCGCGGATCACGTCTTCTTTGCGCGCGTTGCGGAACGTCACCGCGCCGCCCAGCGCATAATAGCAGTCGAAACGGTTGAAGTCGCGCAAACTCTCGACGCTGCCGGTATAACAATGCAACAACACGCCGCGGCGCAATTTGTTCCGATAGGCTTGCAGCAGATCGAGCGCGTCCGCGATCGCTTCGCGCACGTGCAGACACACCGGCAATTCGACTTCGTCCGCCAACTCCAACTGCCGCGCAAACGCGTCCCGCTGCACGTCCCGCGCGGACAGATCGTAATGGTAATCCAATCCGATCTCTCCGATCGCGACGACTTTGGGATGCGACGCATGTCGACGATAAAACGCGATGTCCGCGTCGGTCAGATCCTTGCTGTCGTGCGGATGCGTGCCGAGCGCGCAATACACGTCGTCGCAACGCTCCGCCAACGCCAGCGCCCGCTCGCTGCTGCGACGGTCGGCGCCGATCTCGCAGATCGCCTGCAAACCGTCCGCGCGCATCTGCGACACGATCCGCTCGCGCGTCTCGTCGTCAAACGCATCGTCGGTAATGTGCGCGTGCGAATCGATCATCGCACTTCGCTGCCCGCCGCCATCGGCGCGATCGGGCTGATCAGCGACAGATTGCCGTCCGCGTCGGACGCGCACAATACCATGCCCTGCGACTCGATGCCGCGGAGCTTGACGGGTTTGAGATTGGTGACGACGACGACCTGTTTGCCGATCATCTCTTCGGGCGTATACCACTTGGCGATGCCCGATACGATCGTGCGGGGTTGCTCTTCGCCCAGATCGATGCGGCTGCACAGCAATTTGTCCGCCTTGGCGACCTTTTCGCACGCGACGACGCGTCCGATTTTGAGTTCTACCTTCTCAAACTCTTCGATGCCGATCTGCGCGATCGAAACGACGTTTTCGTGTTCCATATGTTCCTTCTCCTGTTTTTGAGCGGCTTGACAGATCTGCTCTTCGATGATCGCGTCCATTGCCGCAAGTTCCTTGGGAATGTCGATGCGCGCGAACAGCGCCTCTCCCTTGTCCACGCGCGTGCCGGCGGGCAACGCGCCGAAACGCGCAAGCGAATCGAACGTCTGCAACGCCGCGTCCGTCACGCCGATCTTGGCGAAGATCTGCGGCGGCGTCTTGGTCAAGAACGGCTGCAACTCGACCGCGATATAACGGATCGCTTCGCACAGATTGTACAGCACCGTCTGCAAACGCGCCATGCCTTCTTCGGTCTTGGCGAGCGCCCACGGCGCGGTTTCGTCGATGTATTTGTTGGCGCGTTGGACGACCTTCCAGATCTGTTCCATCGCTTCGGGCACGAGCAGTTTGTCCATGCACGCGTCTACCTCGAACGGCATGGACACGCACGCGGCGATCAACTCGTCATCCGGCGCGCCTTGCGTCGCGGGCGACGGAATCGTTGCGTCGAAATACTTTTCGACCATCGCCGTGACGCGGGAGACCAGATTGCCCAAATCGTTTGCCAAATCGCTGTTGATGCGCGACAAAAACGACGCGTTGGTATAGCTCCCGTCCTGTCCGAACGAAATCTCGCGCAGCATGTAATACCGCAACGCGTCCACGCCGTAACGCTCGCACAGCACAAACGGATCGACGACGTTGCCCTTGGATTTGGACATCTTGTCGTTGTCGAACAACAGCCAGCCGTGTCCGTACACCTGTTTGGGCAGCGGCAAATCGAGCGCCATCAGCAGCGCCGGCCAGATGATCGAATGGAAGCGCACGATCTCCTTGCCGATCATGTGCAGATCCGCCGGCCAGAACTTGTCGAACAGACTTTGGTCGTCCGAACCGTATCCCAGCGCGGTGATGTAATTGGTCAACGCGTCCACCCAGACGTATACGACGTGCTTGGGATCGAACGGCACCCGAATCCCCCAGTCGAACGACGTGCGCGACACGCACAAGTCCTGCAAGCCGGGGCGCAGGAAGTTGTTGAGCATCTCGTTCTGCCGCGTCGCGGGCTGCAAGAAATCGGGATGGTTTTCGATCAGATCGATCAACCGATCGCAATACTTGCTCAGACGGAAAAAGTAACTCTCTTCCTTGGTGCGCTTGACTTCGCGTCCGCAGTCGGGACATTTGCCGTCTTTGAGCTGCGTATCCGTCCAAAACGCCTCGCACGGCGCGCAATACCAGCCCTCGTATTCGCTCTTGTAAATGTCGCCCTGCCGATACAGACGGTCGAAGATCTTCTGCACGGCGCGCTCGTGATAGTCGTCCGTCGTACGGATGAATTTGTCAAACGAAATGTCGAGCAGATCCCACAGTTTGCGCAACTGTCCGACAATGTCGTCGATGTACGCCTTGACCGGCATGCCCGCCGCCTCGGCGACCTTTTGAATCTTTTGTCCGTGTTCGTCCGTTCCCGTCAGATAGAACACCTCTTCCCCGCGCATTCGATGATATCTCGCGAGCGCGTCGCAGATAATCGTCGTATAACAAGTGCCGATGTGCCACTTGCCGCTGGGATAATAGATCGGTGTGGTAATATAAAATTTTTTCTTTTCCACGGGAATCTCCTTTGCCGCGCAACCGCGGCGTTTCGTTCGTATATTATACACGCTCCGCGCGCGAATGTAAATTACTTTTGGTCGGCATTGCAAAAAGTTGTCACGTTTTGCCGCCGCCGCGCAGTAGGCTGTTGTGACGGCTCGATGCCGAACCCGATAGGAGCGATCCGCCCGCGGGCGGTTGTATATGCATAAGATTGGTTACAAAAATACGCTGGGATGTTGTTGTATGTGTTATTTCGCGCAGGCAGTCGCGGTCAATTTATCGCCGGTGCTGTTCGGCGTGTTCCACCGCCTGTATCATCTGGACTTGTCGCTGTTGGGCGTATTGATCGCGGTCAATTTCGTCTCCCAACTGGCGGTTGACCTGCTGTGCGCGCCGCTGTGCCGCCGACTCGGCTACCGCGCGAGCATGTCGATCGCACTGGTTTTCTGCGCGCTGGGCATGATCTTGCTGGGCACGCTCGTACGGATATGGGATCGCGCGTTTGTCGCGCTGCTCATCCCGACCGTCGCGTTTTCGGTCGGCGGCGGCATGCTGGAAGTCGTCGTCTCGCCCGTTGCGGACGCGATCGCTCCGACGCGATCCAAAGGCGTGATGGGACTGCTGTTTTCGTTTTATTCATGGGGACAGTTGCTCGTCGTACTGCTCACGTCGATCGCGCTGACGCTCCTGCAAGACGCGCTGTGGTATCTGTTGCCGTACGTATGGGCGGCGGTTCCGCTGGGCGCGCTGATCGCGCTGCAAACGTGCGCGTATCCGCCGCAAGAGCCGCCGAGCGACGCAAAGCGCTTTTTGCTCAACCGCTATTTCGTGCTCGCGATGCTCGTCATGCTATGCGCGGGCGCGAGCGAAATGATCGTCTCCCAATGGTCGTCGCTGTTTGCCGAAACGGCGCTGCAATTGCCCAAACTCGCGGGCGACGCGCTCGGCGCGTGCGGCTTTGCGCTATGTATGGGAATCGGACGGCTGTGGATCGCGATCAAACCGCCGCGCAATCCCGACCGCGTTCTGATCGCGGCGGGCGCGATGTTGATCGTCTCGTTTGCGATGCTGAGTCTGATCCCCAATCCGTACATATGCCTGCTGGGATGCTCGTTGACCGGTCTGTCCGTAAGTTGGATGTGGCCGATCACGGTCAGTCGTTGCGCGGGACGCTTTCCGACGGCGGGCGCGCTGATGTTCGGACTGCTCGCGGTCAGCGGCGACGTCGGATGCAGTCTCGGTCCGTTGCTCTCGGGCGTATGGTCGGAATTTGCGATGCAATCGCCTATATTGCAACAGCTTGCCGCGCGCACGGGCGCAAGCGTCGAACAACTGGGCATGCGCGTCGGCGTGGGCGCGTGCGCAATCTTCCCGATCCTGCTGTTGATCGCGTTGATCCTGCTGGCAGTCGAACAGCGTCGCCGGCCGTCCCCGCGCGCCGACGAGCCGCGTTAGTCGCGCGAATCCGCCGCAAGGCGCGCGCGTTTGCCGGTCATGTGTTCGATCCGCAACGCGATCATGCAATAGCGACCTTCCGCCTGCTCGATCTCCCGCCGTCGCTCGGACGGCGCGACGTCGGGCGCGTACTTGTCCGCCAGAATTCCGATCGCGTAGGCGTGCTCCCGCGCATCGTCCACGATCCGCGCGTTGCCGAACGCGATGACGCTCTCATAATCCGTCGTAAATTCGCGACTCGCTACGCGGTCGCGTCCGATCGCGCAAAACGATGCTTTGGCGCAATTGCGGATCGCGTCGAGTTTGTGCCCGTCGCGCGCGCTGTGGAAATACACCGTCGCGCGCTCCCCGTCGTATACAAAACTCATCGGCACCGCGTACGGATACCCGTCGTCGCCCGCCAATGCCAACACGCCGCTCGTCGCGTCTCGCAAAATACGCTCGCAATCGCTCGGATCGGTCTGCTGCGCTCGTCTGCGCATGGTTCGAAACATTTGTGCCTCCCTCTTCCCGTCCGAGACGGGACATCCATCGTTTATTGCCGTCGACGTTTGCCGCCGGATGCAGCGCGCGCCCGCACGTACACTGCGACGCCGAGCGCACAGACGAGAGCTTCCGTCAACGGCAGCGCCAGCCATACGCCGGTCAATCCCGCGACGGATTCTAGCGCAAAGATCGTCGGAACGATCAACACCAGCCCGCGCAGCAGTGCAATCGCATGCGCCGGAGCGGCGCGCTTGACGGAGGTAAAATACGCCGCGATCACGATATTCCAACCGATAAACGGCGTCGCGATAAAGTACAGCCGCAGCCCGAACGTCGCGATGCTTTGCAACTGCGGATCGCGATCGCGATTGAATATCCCCGCGATCGGAGACGCGCACAGACACAGGATCGCATAGATCGCCAACGCAAGCGCCGCAACCGTCGCGATCGCATAACGCGCGGTACGCGCCAACGTCGCGTCGTCTCCCGTCCCGCACGCGCGACTGAACAGCGGCTGTACGCCCTGCGCCAATCCGGTATAAACGGCGATGACGACCATCGCGAGATTGGCGACGACCCCGTATGCGGCGACGCCGACGTTGCCGGCTTGCCGCAAGAACACCAGATTGAACACGATCATGACGATGCCGCCCGACAACTCCCCGACCAACGACGGCACGCCCAGCGACAGGATCGATCCGAACGTCGTCGCCGCGATCTTTGCGCGCACGGGACGAAAACCGTTGCGGCGGCGCAACCAATGCGTCGCCAGCACGCCGACGCTGATCAGCGGCGAAACGCCGGTCGCCAGCACCGCGCCCAAAATCCCCAATCGCAGCGGAAATATCATGATATAATCGAATACGATGTTAAACAAACTGCCCGTCAGCATCGCGCACATCGCAAGACGCGGCGCGCCGTCGTTGCGCACAAAACACAACAAAACATCGTTGAGCAAAAACGCCGGCGAAAACAACAACAAAAACCGCAGATACGTCCGCGTCATATCCCGCACCGGACCGTCCGCGCCGAGCAAGCGCGCCATGCCGTCCGCCGCTCCCAGACCGAGCGCGACGAACGCGACGGAAAATCCGAGCGTCATCCACAGCGTCGCCGTATACGCGCGATCGGCTTGCGCGTCGTCGCCCTGCCCCTTGGCAAGCGCGTAACGCGTCGCGCCGCCCATACCGAGCATCAATCCGCATCCGTGCACCGCCGTATAGACGGGGATCGCAAAGTTGAGCGCCGCCAAACCGTCCGAGCCCATGCCTTTGGATACAAAAAACGTATCGGCGAGAATATAACACGACAACCCCAGCATCCCGACGATGTTGGCGATCGCATACCGAACGTATTCGGAAAAAACGGATTGCGCGCGTACTCTGCCCGACATAACGCTCCTTACAAAAAAATGCGCCGCGCTCCCGCTTGCGGGGAGCCGACGCGCGCTCCTTTGTATCAAAGAAGCGGCGGTATTTTTTCTATCATAACACGGAGTCCGTCAAAAAGCAACCCGATCGAACGGGCGCGCGAAACTTACCGAAACGCGGTCAAAACCGCCGCAAACCGTATTTCTCCAACACACCCGTCGCGCGAAAGCGATCCCGCGCGTCGCCGTGCCAGGCCGCAAGCACCGCGCTGTATTCTTGCAAGGACATGCACTGTGCGAGCACAATGCAATATTCCAACGCTTCGTTCATGCGCTCTTCGAACGTTGCCGCAAGACATGCGGACAACCGAATCACTTCGTCGCGCCACTCGTTGCCGCGCAGCGTGCGTACAAAGCGCGCCGCCAACTCTTCAAATCCGGACATTGTTTTTCCCCCGATCCCATCGTACGGTCATCATACCACGGCGCGGCAACGCAAACGCGTTTTGCGCTTGCGGAAAAACCCCGTAAATCTGCAAAATCGACGGCATACGACCGTCGATCCGCAATTTGCATTCTCCGACACGGCGCAACATGCGTTCCCAATCGATTTCGCCGGCGCCGCGCGCACGCCGATCGGCGCGATTATTCCGCCGAATCCGTATCTCCGTGCGCATCGGACAAGCGCTTGCGCATGACGATTTCCCGCGCCCGTCGATAGCCGATCTTGCGATACAACGCCTGCGCGGCGCGATTGCAACTCCCCGTCTTCAACGAAAAACTCCCGATCGCATACCGCTGCGCGCAATACCGCTCCGCATGCGCGATCATGGCGCGCGCGATTCCCCGACGGCGGGCGCGCGGAGCGACATAGACTTCGCTGATCTCCGCATAACGCCGCGCATAACAAAACGAAGTCGCAATCTGCGCGCAAACGAATCCGACGACCTGCCCGTTCGTCTCCGCAACGAAGACGATCTCTCCCGCAGTCGCTTCCAACGCCGCCGCCACGCGATCCGCCGTCGTCGCGTCGACTCCGTTAAAGTCGCGATTCAATTCGTACAGCGCAGCCGCATCGCCGCGCGTCGCCGTTCGCACGACGATATCCGCTCTATCCGTTTGCATCACATTCCTCCGTCGAATTCCGTACGCCGACCGTCTGCGCGTACGCCGTTGCTTTCCGTTTTCGTTTTGCCCGTCGCAATCGCATTTTCGTTCGGCAAACTCAGTATACCAAAACTTCGCCGCCCGAGCAAGTCTCGCCTTTTGCAAGACGCCGTCGACGCATGCCGCCGCCATGCCCTTTTGCACGCAAATCCGATTACAAACCTTCTGCAAACAAGCGTAAAATATACCCGCCGAAAAAAAGTTGTAGGAAAAGTATACCTTTCCTACAACATCCGATTTTGGTGAAAAACGACGATTTCGTCTTTTCAAATATAACACAAACGTATCAAATCATGCAACTGTTCGGACGTAGAAAAAGTATACTTTTCTTACTGCTTCCAAAAGGAGTACTTTATGAAAAAGAAATCGATTATCGCGTTTTTATCGCTGATCTTCGCCATCGCGTGCGTCGCGGGACTGACGTCCTGTATCGATGACGGAACGCATACGCATGCGTTCGATTCGGCTTGGTCAACGACCGATACGCACCATTGGCACGCATGCGACGGCTGCGACGAACAATCCGATTATGCGCCGCATGCGTTCGGGGAATGGACGATTCTTACACCTGCAACCGAAACAACCCCGGGCAGCCGAAGCCGCGCTTGTTCGACTTGCGGATACGCGCAAGTACAACAAATCCCCGAATTGTCCCACACGCATACCTATGCGACGACGTACACGTACGACGAGCGCGAACATTGGCGCGCCGCGACGTGCGGACACGATGTGAAAATCGATCGTGCCGCGCATGCGTTCCGAGACGGCGCTTGCTCAGTTTGCGGATGCGCGGATCCGAACGCCGTCTACGACTTTACCGAAGTCCGAGACGACGGCGAGTTGATCGGATACGCAATCGCCGTCAAAGCCGAATGCAGATCCAACACCGCATTTACGATCCCGGAAGAATATGACGGCAAACCCGTCGTCGCGATTGCCGATTATGCGTTCCGCGAAACCGCAATGACAACGCTTACGATCCCCGATTGCATTCAAAGCATCGGCAACAGCGCATTTTGGTCGAGCGAATTGAAGGAAATCGTTATTCCGGACTCTGTCCGAACGATCGGCTACGCTTTCTACGCCGCGCCGAAACTGGAACAGGTCGTTCTGGGCAACGGAATCGAAGAGATCCCGATGTACGCGTTTCGCGCGACGCCGTCGCTGACTTCGGTGCAACTGGGCAATCGCGTCCGTTCGATCGGCGACTACGCCTTTTATCAATGCGGCATCTCCCGCATCAAGTTGCCGGATAGCGTACAGACGCTGGGCAAGAGCGTATTCCACGATGCGACCTCTTTGCAATCGATCGTATTGAGCAGCCAAATCACGAGCATTCCGGAATACACGTTCTACAACTGCTCGCAGTTGCAAGCTTTCTCGCTGGCAAACATTTCGCAAGTCGGCGCCAAAGCGTTTTACAATTGCGGCAATTTCCAAGCCGATATCTCAACCGAAACGACGGAGTTTGCAACCGACGCATTTCGACAGAGCGGAATCGCGAGTCTATACTGGGACAAACCGACCGTCCCGCGATACGGATTTACGGATCTTCCCCGCCTGACTTCGGTCGTACTCGGCGACAACGTCACCAAACTCGACTCTTTTGCTTTCCAAAACTGTGCCGCGCTGAAATCAATCTCCATCGGCAAATCTTTGAGCGCGTACGACGGTTCGGCATTTGCAGGTTGTCCGTACGGTACGATTACCGTGCATCCGGACAACGCATCTCTGAGCGTCGCAGACAACATGCTTTTGAGTAAGGATGGCACAATCTTGAAACGGGCAAATGCCGCAGGCGATATCCCCTCTACCGTTACGACAATCGGCGGCTATGCTTTCTACGGACACGAGGCGATCGAAACCCTGACGTGCGAAAACATTCGATTCATCCAAGACTATGCGTTTGCCGGGTGTAAGAAACTCAAAAGCGTTACGCTGATGCCCAATCCCAACAAAGGCGCATTCGCCGTACAATCGCATGCGTTTGCCGATTGTCTGCAATTGCAAACCGTTGTCGTCCCCGCAAAAGTCGGTCATCTGGGCATGAGCGTGTTCAAAGGATGCACCGATTTGCAAAGCGTCCGATTCGAATATACCCCAAATTGGAAAGTGCTGAAAAACGGCGAATCTTCTTCCGCGGGCACGCTCGTCGATGTCAGCGATCCGCACAAAAACGTCGAATATTTTATCGACCTATACGCCGATCGCAGTTGGTACAACGGATCCGCGCAAAACAATTACTGATCGCGACTCCGCTCCGCGGGATCGGATGCCGCGGAAGCGGATCGGACGCATTCGCGTCAACCAACCGCAATCAAGCGTCTCCAAGCCCAATCGCATACCGCTGTGTCGGGATCAATCGTTACAGATTCGCTTGACGCCCATCGTACGTCATCGAGTCGATCGACACTGCCACGCAAACGACAAAGCGGTATGGATGCGCCGCTCGGATCGCGATATCGCCGACGACTTGCGAGATCATACAAAAAGGGCTTTTGCACATCTGTGCAAAAGCCCTTTTTTCAATCAACGATCGTACCTTACTAAAATTCTATCATCGGAAACACCCGTTTCAACCAATCCGCACAGATACCGTCGCGTTTGCGCCAGCGGTGGACGGGATAATAGAAATCGTTCTTGTGCTCGACCGATCCGCGCGCGTACGTATCCGCAAATCGATCGTAAAAACACGGATATTCTTGCGATGCCAAAACGCCGCATATGCCCAGTATGCCCAACAAAATGCACGTCTCCGTCTTGTTGGTCGGCAATATGCGCTCTTGCAGAATGCGATCGCGCAATTTGCCGACTTTATCCGTATCGTCCAACTGCTCCACGCACCCCAATATGCGTTTGAATATCTCCGTATCGCGCGGCGTCGGCGCGACTTTGGGCATTTCGACAAACCGCTCCAAATCGAACAACGCAAAATCCGCGTTTGTGTGGTTGTACCCGCCGAATTTGTACCGCATGAAATTCATGACGTTCCGATCGATCCGCCGATGCCAAGCGCAAATCTCGCACGAGCTTTCCAAAACCGTAGATCGTTTTTCGTGCCGTTCGATCGCCGCCGCATACCAATAACTGCCCAGCGCCGATCTGTATTCCAACTTGCGCGTCGAAAGGCTGTACAAAAACGCGTTTGCAGCGTCCGCCGGCTCGATCTTGCGCACTGCGGCGCAAATCCGCTCCAACGTCTCCGCGTGCGAAATCTCCTGTTCCGCCGGCTCGAACATATACCCCTCCGCCTTCGCAATCGCAAAGTCTTGTTCGGATATCGTCGGCTGTCGCTTCCAGCCGTTCGACCAAAAATAATCCAACAGGATTCTCTGTCCCTTATCCATTCGCGCTCCTTACCGCCAGTATAGCACAAAAGCGTCGTCCGATCATGCCTTTGCCGAAAAATCTTACGCGCACCGCCCGATCAAGCGGATCTCTATATAATACCGCGCGAATCCAAGCGAATCCGATTCGGCAATCGATAGCGCCGCCCGCTGCGCGCATCATCGAATCCTAGGATGTTTCAAGCGTTGCAACGCCCGCTTTTCGCCGACATTATAAACAAGACGCGAAATATTTTCGCGCCTTGTTATATAAATTGCTTAACTAAGCGCATTGCAAGCATCCCGTATCGCAGGCATCCCGCATAAATCTCAAATCGCTTTCGGTAAAATCAATTCTGCCAATTTCTGCGTTCCTTTTTGCAGTACAATTTTTCGGGATCCGCGCAGTATGTACGAACGACGCTTCCGCAATCGCGACAAACGGTCGCAAAGAGCGCCGCGCTCCGCAAGCCGCCGTTCTGTACGGGCGTTAAGTATGCGCCGCCGTAAGATGCGACTCGTGTTTCCATCATTTCTTCGCCGCCGCAAAACGGACATATCCGGATTTTGATCTCTTTCATAATATTTCCCCTTCGTATGATCGCACGCAACTTGCCGATCGTATTGCCGAACAATCGAATAGCCGGTTCGCATATCTATTATAATATATTTATAAAACGAATTCAATCGCCTATTTTCTCAAATCGATAATATGAATATTACACGAATAATTAACATCTAGATTAGCAAAATTATTTAAGACCTTCTTTGGAACCTTATTATTATCTTCATAATTGTGGCATATTTTTTTCTCTTATAAAATTAGTTTAATGTTTAAGATTTTAAATTGTTTTACCATATAAGAAATAAAATCACATTGATACTAATAGAATTTTTATAATTAAATTCCTAATAATAACATACAAAACGATTGATATAAAAAAGTGAACAGTACACTTTTTTTATTGCAAAAGTTGTACTGTTCACATCTTGGTGCGGATGACAGGACTTGAACCTGCACAGCCTTGCGACTATAAGAACCTGAATCTTACGCGTCTGCCAATTCCGCCACATCCGCATGTGGTCTTAGTTTATCCTATTTCCGTCGCGAAAGCAAGTATTTTTGCAGAGTTTCTAAAAAACTTCGGAGACAAATTTTGTTCTCGTTACACGCAACGAACACAACGGGCGGCGCAAAGACGACGCGGCATAGCGCGGCAAGCATCTCTCGCGCCGGTATGCGACGACGCGCGGCAAATTGTCGGCGACGGCAAAAATTTGCCGCAAAATCCGTACAAGCTTGCGCGCATGTGATATAATATAGCGCAAGGAGAACGTTCTATGGATCATTTGGCGCAAACTTGGAACATTTATCGACCGAATCAGCCGTTGATCGAACGCCTGTACGCGATGCAAGCAGGCGAAGACAACGCCGACGGATTTGTCGGCGCGTTGCTCGAATACGGCAATCGTCGCGGCGTATGCGGCGATCTGTGGAAGCATTATATCGCGGACTGGCTGGCGTGCGATCAAAACGCATACGCCGCGGCATGCGAGCGACAAGACCCGACGCCGTTTATGCGACGGCTTGCCGAAGCGGAAGCGCCCGCGCTGTACAACCTGTTCCACGCCGATCTATCGCAATGCAAAGCGATCCCGCGCGCGATCGCGCAATCGCTGACGCATGCGACGTGCCAATCGGTCTGCGACGCGCCGTCCGCGCAGATCCGCGAACTGTGCGCGCAACTCGACGCGGCGCCCGATCCGATCGCATTTCTCGATACGATACAGGCTTATTACAAACAACACGGCGTCGGCGATCTGGGCATCTATACGGCGTTCCATATCCAAAAGCCCGATCCGACCCGCCCGTTGGCACTGTGCCCGATCGCGCAACCGGACGTACGAAAATTCGATCAGATTGTCGGATACGAATTGCAAAAACGACAGGTCGCCGACAACACGCTTGCGTTTTTGGCAGGCAAACCGGCGAACAACGTCCTGCTCTACGGCGACGGCGGCACCGGAAAATCGACGACCGTCAAAGCGTTGCTCGGAGAATACGCCCCGCAAGGTCTGCGGATCGTGGAGATCTACAAACATCAATTTGCGTTGATCGGCGAAGTCATTCGCCTGTTGCGCACGCGCAACTACAAATTTTTGCTCTATTTCGACGATCTTTCGTTCGAAGAATTCGAAACGGAATACAAATATTTCAAAGCGATCATCGACGGCGGATTGGAACGGCGTCCCGACAACATGCTGATCTACGCGACGTCCAACCGACGGCATTTGATCCGCGAGAAATTCAGCGACAAAAACGATATGGAGTTTACCGACGATCTGCATCGCAGCGACACGTTGCAAGAAAAGCTGTCTTTGGCGGCGCGCTTCGGGCTGTCGCTCTTCTATCCGTCTCCGACCCAACAGGAATATCTGCATATCGTGCGCGAATTGGCTACACGCAACCGCATCGACTTGCCGTCGGACGAATTGGACGCGCGCGCGTTGCAGTGGCAAATGCGCAACAGCGGCAAATCCGGTCGCAGCGCGCAGCAATTTATCGATTCGTTGCAATCCGTATAACGATTGCGACCACCGACCGTGCCGTTGCATCAACGCGTTTCGATCGATATTCGAAAAGATTACGCCGCCCGTAAATCGGGCGGCGTTCGCTTTCCTTACAATCCGAAACAGCGTTTGCTTGCAAACATTATTCCGTCTTCTTTTTGCGAATATTGCGAATGCTGATTTCGGTAAACCAAATTGCGAACAACAGCAACGTCATCGTACCCAAAAATACCGCGATAGCGATCATGATTTGTTTGAACCACGGTTCGCTCATACCGTTGCCGCCCGCATTGCCGTTGTTGCCGTCGGTTGCGAAATCAAACTCGTACGGCGCGCTCTGCGTCGGCGTCTCCGTTACCTGTCCATCGTCCGCGATAAACACGTAGTTGCTCGCGCTGTCGCCTTTCAACTTCGCGACGACGCTGTACGTCTGCCCCGCCTGCAACGCGTCTTCCGCCACGACGTTGCCCGACGCGTCGCGATACTCGTATTCGATCTCGACTT
>ERZ779629.46-NODE-46-length-58736-cov-24.928819_pt1 | contig 58736 bp, 54 predicted proteins | sample MGYA00514192_ERZ779629 | MGnify/ENA primary metagenome ERZ779629 (study PRJEB29562, sample SAMEA4376709) | mouse gut metagenome | isolation source: Cecum | study: EMG produced TPA metagenomics assembly of the A DSS colitis mouse model was used to assess the... | reverse complement strand
TGCCGGTGACGGAGACCGGGCTGGTTCTGCCCTGCGGGGCCGCGGGGCGCTGGACGGGAGACCGGTAGGATGGCGGGTGTTTTTCGCAATATCCTCTATATGACGCCGGGCTTTGCGGCGGGGGCGCTGCTGTTCGTGCTGCTGCTCCGTCCCAGGAGGAGGCGCATGAGGGCGCGGGGACTGGAGAGCAGTCCGCTCCGGGAGACAGCCGGGGGACTTTTCTGGATGTTTGCCGGCGGCATGGCGGCCATTACCCTTGCCCCGGGACCGTCCTGGCTCTTCGACTGGATCTATTTTTCCCTGCACGGTCAGGCTGAGCAGGTGTTTGCGGCATACGGCATCTTCGGCGGATACGTCGTGCCCCTGGAGCACCGGGTGAACCTGATCCCCTTTGCCCAGGGGGACCGCCTGGTCAACATAGTTGGGAACGTGGTCATGTTCCTGCCCTTCGGCTTTTTTGCCGCCCTGCTGTGGCGGGGCTGGAACGGGCGGCGGGCGGCGCTGGCGGGACTGGGTATCACCTGCTGCATCGAGTGCTGGCAGATTCTGGCGGGGCGGCACTTCGATGTTGATGACATCATCCTGAACACCATTGGTGTATTTGGCGGGTATCTGCTGTGGCGGATGCTGGAGAGGCTTGCGCCCCGCTTTGCGAGGAAATTTCATGTTAGAATTGGTCGAACCCACCATGGAATATAAGGAACAGGTCATGGCCTTCAAGGAGGAGGTGCTGGCGCAGGGCGGCGGCTTCGAGGGCTGTGCGGGCCTTGAAGATACAGACACCTACGAGGAGTGGCTGGACTTCCGGGGCCGGGAGAAGCGCAAGGGCTGGATCCCCTCCCATACCTGGCTGACTGTCCGGCGGTCCGACGGCCGGGTGGTGGGTATGATCAACTACCGTCCCAGCCCCCTGCCGGACTTCGTGCTCCGGTACGGCGGACACATCGGCTACAGCATCCGCCCGTCGGAGCGGCGGAAGGGGTACGCCAAGGAGCAGCTGCGCCTGACCCTGGAAAAATGCCGGGCGGCGGGGGAGGAGCGGGTCCTGCTGACCTGCGACCATCAGGGAAACCCCGGCGCGGAGAGGACCATCCTCGCCAACGGCGGCGTGCTGGAGGACGAGGTGGAGGATACGCCCGGCCTGGGAAGCTCCGGCCGGATTTGCCGGTATTGGATCGCCATTACATGAGAATGAGGAAGCCTTATGACTGACATCATCAAAACAGAAAATCTAACCTTCTCCTACCCCGCCGAGGAGGGAAAGGAGGCCGTGCCCGCCCTGCTGGGGGTGGACCTGGCGGTGGAGCGGGGCAGCTTCGTGGTGGTCCTGGGCCACAACGGCTCCGGCAAGTCCACCCTGGCCAAGCACCTGAACGGGGTGCTGCTGCCGGAGGGGGGGAAGGTCTGGGTGTCCGGCATGGACACCAGCGACGAATCCCTGCTGCTGGAGGTCCGCCGCCGGGTGGGCATGGTGTTCCAGAACCCGGACAACCAGATTGTCGCCAACGTGGTGGAGGAGGACGTGGCCTTCGGCCCGGAAAATCTGGGCGTGCCCACGGAGGAGATCCAGCGCCGGGTGACCGCCGCCCTCAGGGCGGTGGGTATGGAGGACTTCACCCTCCACGCGCCCCACCACCTCTCCGGGGGACAGAAGCAGCGCATCGCCATCGCCGGCGTCATCGCCATGGAGCCCGCCTGCATTGTCCTGGACGAGTCCACCGCCATGCTGGACCCTTTGGGCCGCCGGGAGGTGCTGGACACGGTCCGGAAGCTCAACCGGGAGAAGGGCATCACCATCGTGCTCATCACCCACCACATGGACGAGGCCGCCATGGCGGACCGGGTGGTGGTGATGGACAGCGGCCGGGTGGTGATGGACGGCGCGCCGGGGGAGGTCCTGGTCCGGGTGGAGGATTTGCAGGCCATCGGCCTGGCCGCGCCCCACACCGTGGAGCTGCTCCACGGCCTGCGCCAGGACGGCTTCGACGTGCCCCTGGACGCGCTGAGCATTCAGGCGTGCGCGGAGGCCATTCTGAGAAGCCTGGGCAGCCAGACAACATAGAAAAGCGGAGGAACCGAGATTGGAACCAATCATCCGTGTGGAGCATCTGACCCACACCTACGGCGAAAACACGCCCTTCTGCCGCAGCGCGGTAAAGGACGTGGATATGGAGATCTACAGGGGGGAGTTTCTGGGGATTATCGGCCACACCGGCTCCGGGAAGTCCACCCTCATCCAGCATCTCAACGGGCTGCTCAAGCCCACCGGCGGCACGATTACCCTGGACGGCCGGGACATCTGGGCCGACCCCAAGCGCATTCGGGAGGTCCGCTTCAAGGTGGGTCTGGTATTCCAGTACCCGGAATACCAGCTTTTTGAGGAGAGCGTATACAAGGACATCGCCTTCGGACCCAGGAACATGGGCCTGGAGGAGGGGGAGATTGACCGGCGGGTGCGGGCTTCCGCGGCCTTCGCTGGCCTGGGAGAGGAGCTGCTGGACAAGTCCCCCTTCGACCTCTCCGGCGGGCAGAAGCGGCGGGTGGCCATCGCCGGCGTCATCGCCATGGAGCCGGAGGTGCTGATCCTGGACGAGCCATCGGCGGGCCTGGACCCGGCGGGGCGGCGGAGCCTTTTGGAAAATATCCGCGCCTACCACCGGGAGAAGGGCACCACCGTGGTGATGGTCAGCCACAGCATGGACGAGGTGGCGGAGAATGTGGACCGCATCGTTGTGCTGGCCAACGCCGGGGTGGTGATGAGCGGCCCTCCTCACGAGGTCTTCGGGCGGGCCCGGGAGCTCATGGACGTGGGGCTCAATGTGCCCCAGGTGACCCAGGTAGCCATGGCCCTCAGGGACAGGGGCGTGGACATCGACCCTGCGGTGTATACGGTGGCGGACCTGCGGGCCGCCCTGGCGGCGGTGAAAGGGGGGCGGCGCTGATGCTCAAGGATATTACGCTGGGCCAGTATTTCCCCGGCAATTCTCTGGCCCACCGCCTGGACCCCCGGACGAAGCTGCTGCTGACGGTGCTCTACGTCGTGATGCTCTTCTGCGCGAAGTGGTTTGCGTCCTACGGCCTGGTGGTGCTGCTGCTGGCAGTGGGGGTCAAGGTCTCCGGCGTGGCCCCCAGGGCCCTGGTGCGGGGGCTGAAGCCCATTCTGTTTCTGATCTGCTTCACGGCGGTGCTGAACCTGTTCTACACCCCCGGCGAGACCCTGGTGTCCTTCTGGATTTTCAACATTACGAAGGAGGGGGTGTCCACGGCGTTTTTCATGGTGCTGCGTATCACCATGCTGATTATGGGCACCTTCCTGCTGACCTACACCACCAGCCCCATCGCCCTGACCGACGGTCTGGAGAGCCTGCTGGGGCCGCTGAAGAAGATCAAGGCGCCCGTCCACGAGCTGGCCATGATCATGTCCATCGCCCTGCGCTTCATCCCCACCCTGATTGAGGAGACGGATAAGATCATGTCCGCCCAGAAGGCCAGGGGCGCGGACTTCGAGAGCGGGAATCTCCTCCAGCGGGCCAAGGCGCTGGTGCCCATTCTGGTGCCCCTGTTTGTCAGCGCCTTCCGCCGGGCGGATGAGCTGGCGGTGGCCATGGAGTGCCGCTGTTACCACGGCGGCGAGGGCCGGACGAAGCTGCATGTGCTTCGTTATCAGGCGAGGGATTATGCGGTTTTGCTGGCCTACGGGGGGGCGCTGGCGGCAGTACTGGCGCTGGGGAGATTTGGACTGTAAGCGTCGCGCCCTCCGGGCGCGAGGGGGGCTGCGGCTGCAGCCCTACAGCCCCCCGCAAGCGTCCGAATAGAAGAATTCACCCCTCGCCGCCGGAGGCGGCGAAGAAGGAACCGCCGATGAGAAACATTGCCTTTAAGCTCATGTACAACGGAACAAACTACCACGGTTGGCAGGTCCAAAAAACCCACGCCACCGTGGCGGAGACGCTGGAGAAATCCCTCTCCTCCCTCTGCGGGGAAAAAATAAAACTCACCGGGTGCGGACGGACGGACGCGGGCGTCCACGCCGAGCGCTATGTGGCCAACTTCCGGACCGGCTGCACCATCCCCTGCGACCGGTTTCCGCTGGCGGTCAACGCCCGGCTGCCGGAGGATATTGTGGTGTCGCAGGCGGTGGAGGTGGACGAGGGGTTCAACGCCATCGGGTCCTGCCTAAAGAAGGAGTACACCTACCGAATCTTTAACTCCCGCATCCGCAACCCTTTCTATGTCCACCGGGCCTACTTTTACCCCAAGCGGCTGGACGAGGCGGTGATGGACCGGGCGGCCAGGGCCTTTGAGGGTACCCACGATTTCCGGGCGGTGCGCAGCGTGGGCACCGAGACCAGGACCACCGTGCGGACCATCCACTACTGCCGGGTGGCCCGCAGCGGGGATCTTTTGGAATTGAAGGTCTGCGCCGACGGGTTCCTGTATAATATGGTACGAGCCATTACAGGCACGGTGCTCTACTGCGCCGAGGGGAAGCTGGCGGCGGAGGATGTGCCGGTGATCCTGGCCAGCGGCAACCGGACCCTGGCGGGGCCCACGGTGCCGCCGGGGGGGCTGTACCTGACAAGACTGTGGTATGAGGATGAACGGCTCAATGAGTAGTAAGGAAAATCCCGGCGCGCAGCCGGCGGAAAAAAAGAGGGGGCTGGCCCGCCGCCTGCTGTCCCTGCTGCTGGTGCTGTGCGCGGTGCTGGCGGTGGTGGTGCTCACCACCATGGAGGACGGGCGGCACTTCGCCTCCCTGCGCCGCTGGCTGATGTACGGTGAGAGCAGCGCCACCAGGGATGTGTACATCTACGCCGCCGATGCCAGCAACCGCTACGGGCGGCTGGGGGACTGCCTGCTGGTGGTCAGTCCCAACACCGCCCAGATGTGCCTGGACGACGGGACCATCCTCTATGATCTCTCCCTGAACATGGCCAGCCCCCAGGTGTCGGCGGGTTCCCGCCTGGCCTCCGTGTGCGACGCGGGCGGGGACACCCTCTATGTGCTGGACCGGAACGGCGTGCGCCGCACCATGAAGACGGAGCGGGGGCTGTGCTACTACGCCGCCCGGCTCAACGAGGGGGACTATCTGGCGGTGACGGAGCAGAAGGGGGGCTACAAGGCCTCCGTGTCCGTCTATGACGCGGACGGCGAGATTGTGTTCCACTTCGACTCCCACGACAGCTACATCAGCGACGCGGTGGTGACGCCGGACTGCCGCAGCGTGGTGATGGTGAGCCTGGACTCCCAGGACGGGGCCTTCGCCAGCCGCCTGCTGGTCTACGACCTGGACAGCGCCCGGCAGACGGGCAATATACCCATCCGGGATGGGCTGGTCCAGGACCTCAGCTGCAGCGGAAAACGGGTGCTGAGCCTGTGCGACAAGCGGTTTACCATCACTGGACTGGACGGGGAGCGGCTGCTGGACCGGCCCTATGGGAACCTGTACCTGCACAAGTACGCCCTCACCGGCGCCGACTTCTGCGCGCTGCTGCTGGGGCGCTACCAGTCGGGGAATATCTGTACGCTGACCACCTACGACCTGGAGGGGCGGCAGCTGGCCAGCCTGGAGCTGGCGGAGGAGGTGCTGGACATGTCCGCCGCGGGGGACAGTCTGGCGGTGCTCTACGGGGAGAGCCTGGTGGTCTATGACCGGGAGCTCCAGGAGCGGGCGCGGCTGGCCAGCACGGACTACGCCGGACAGGTGCGCATGGAGGAGGACGGCACGGTTCTGCTTATATCCGGCACCTCGGCGTGGCGGTTTTTGCCCTGACGGGGGCCGGCTGGCATTTTGCCAGAGAAAGGGGATAGCTTTTTGTGTCTGCACATGGTATGATCGACCTTGCAATCGCGGCGGTGGTGGCGCTGTTCGCCATACTGGGCTGGCGGAGGGGGCTCTTTCGCAGCCTGGCGGAGCTGGCGGCGATGGTGCTGGCCCTGGTGATCGCCGCCCAGGCGGCCAATATGGCCGCGCCGGTGGTGGTGGACCGGTTCCTGCGCCCCGCCGCCTACGAGGCTATTGAGGCCCGGCTGGAGGAGATAGACCAGGGCGGCGGCCTGGACGGAAGCCCGTGGGAGGGGGCCCAGGAGCTGCTGGAGGCCATCCCCAGCCAGTTCATCCGGGAGCGGGCCCAGGAGCTGCTGGAGAGCACGGAGCTCTTCACGGCCGTCAGCTATACGAAGGCAGCGGTGATGGATCTGGGCCGGAGGGCTGTAGACGCGGTCATGGACGGCGTGGTGTACAGCCTGGTCCACTCGCTGCTGTGCGGCCTCTGCTTTATGGTGATTTTGTTCCTGCTGCGCCTGCTGGTGCGGGCCCTGTCGCTGACCATGAAGCTGCCGGTGCTCCGGCAGCTCAACGAGGCCGGCGGCCTGGCGCTGGGGGTCGTGAAGGGCCTTGTGCTGGTCTGCCTGGGCGTCTGGGTCCTGGGCCGGACGGGGGTGCTGACGGAGGAGATGACGGAGGGAACCCTGCTGGCGGGGCGCATAGCGGCGTGGACCGGGGCCTTCGGCGGGGGACTGCTGGGGTAGAGAACGGCGGGGGAGCGAAAAGATTTTCCAGCGACAGAAAATTTTCAATTTGTTCATGCTAACGCTGCGGCGTTTTGGTATAACGGATACAAAACAATGGGGCCGTCCGGTTTGGCGGCCATGGAGGTAGAAAGCTATGCAACCGACCCTGTGTACAAGATGCAAGAAGCGGGTGGCCGTGGTCTTCATCTCGAAGATTGAAAAGGGCGAGACCGTCAACGAGGGCCTGTGTCTGAAATGCGCCAAGGAACTGGGCCTGCCCCAGGTCAACGATATGATGCGCCGCATGGGCATCACCGACGAGGATCTGGATATGATCTCTGACGAGATGATGCAGGCCTTCGGCGGTGCGGAGTCCATGGAGGGCCTCATCCCCAGGGAGGACGAGGACGACGACAGCGAGGACGGCAAGACCGCCACCTTCCCCTTCCTCAACCGCCTCTTCGGCGGCGGCAGCACCGGCGGGGACACCCCGGCTCCGTCCCCGGCGGGCGGGGAGGGACGCGGCCACGAGGCCAAGGAGCGCAAGAGCGACAAGGCCGCCAAGCGGAAGTATCTGGACAGCTACTGCATCAACCTCACCGAGCGGGCCCGGGCGCACAAGCTGGACAACCTGGTGGGCCGGGAGCAGGAGATCGAGCGGGTGGTGCAGATTCTCAACCGCCGGCAGAAGAACAACCCCTGTCTCATCGGCGAGCCCGGCGTGGGCAAGACCGCCATCGCCGAGGGCCTGGCCCAGCGCATCGCCAACCGGGAGGTGCCCTTCAAGCTCCGGGACAAGGAGGTCTATCTGCTGGATCTCACCGCCCTGGTGGCGGGCACCCAGTTCCGGGGCCAGTTTGAGAGCCGCATGAAGGGCCTCATCGAGGAGATCCGCAAGTGCGGCAACGTGATTTTGGTCATCGACGAGGTCCACAACATTGTGGGCGCCGGGGACGCCGAGGGCAGCATGAACGCCGCCAACATCCTCAAGCCCGCCCTGAGCCGGGGGGAGATCCAGGTCATCGGGGCCACCACCTTCACCGAGTACCGCAAGCACATTGAGAAGGACACCGCCCTGGAGCGCCGCTTCCAGCCGGTGACGGTGAACGAGCCCAACCTGGAGGACACCATGAAGATTCTCCGGGGCATCGCCCACTACTACGAGAGCTTCCACGGGGTGAAGATTCCCGAGGGCATTCTCCGCCAGGCGGTGCTGCTCAGCGAGCGCTACATCACCGACCGCTTCCTGCCCGACAAGGCCATCGACCTCATCGACGAGGCCTGTTCCGACATGAACCTGAAGGACGCCAACATCAACCGCCGGCAGGAGATCGACCGGGAGCTGCAGGACTACGGCAGGGAGCGGGAGCTGCTGGAGGCCGCTGAGGATCCCAACTTTGAGCGCATGGCGGAGATCAAAAGCAGGGAGCTCCAGCTCCAGACGGAGCTGGAGGGCCTCACCGCCCAGGGAGAGCCCCAGCTGACCATGGACAATCTGGCCCGGGTCATCGAGCTGTGGACCAAGATTCCTGCCAGCAAGATTCGGGAGGAGGAGTTCAAGCGCCTGAGCGAGCTGGACCAGCGGCTGAAGACCAAGGTGGTGGGGCAGGACGAGGCCATCGAGTCCGTCTCCGCCGCCATCCGCCGCAACCGGGTGGGCATCTCCCCCAAGCACAAGCCGGTGAGCTTCATTTTCGTGGGCAGCACCGGCGTGGGCAAGACGGAGCTGGTCAAGCAGCTGGCGGAGGACCTGTTCAACGCCCCGGAGAGCCTCATTCGGCTGGACATGTCGGAGTTTATGGAGAAGCACTCCGTGTCCCGGATCATCGGCTCCCCGCCGGGCTATGTGGGCTACGACGAGGCGGGGCAGCTCACGGAGAAGATCCGCCGCAAGCCCTACTCGGTGGTCCTCTTCGACGAGATCGAGAAGGCCCACCCGGACGTGCTCAACGTACTGCTCCAGATTCTGGACGACGGCCAGATCACCGACGCCCACGGCCGGAAGGTGAACTTTGAGAACACTGTCATCGTGATGACCTCCAACGCCGGCAGCGACCGGAAGGAGGGCACGGTGGGCTTCAACAAGAGCACCAGCGAGCTGGGCCGGGACCGGGCCATGAAGGCCCTGCAGCAGTTTCTGCGGCCGGAGTTCATCAACCGGGTGGACGAGATTGTCTACTTCAATAGGCTCACCGAGGAGAACTTCCAGCCCATCGCCCGGCTGATGCTGGATGAGCTGACGGCCAGCCTCCGGGAGAAGGGACTGACATTTTCCTACGACGACGCGCTGGTGCGGTATCTGGTGGGCAAGTCCTACTCCGCCGCCTACGGCGCCCGGAATCTGCGCCGCACCATCCAGAAGGAGGTGGAGGACGCCCTGGCGCTGGAGATCATCGGCAGCTACGACCATCCGGTCACCCAGCTCTCCGCCACAGAGGAGGACGGCAAGGTCGTCATCCGCGCCCTGTGAGAGGAGGGGAACGGTGCTGTTTCGCAAGGATATAGAGCCCCGGTGCGCCTACTGCGCCAGGGGCGGTGTGATCAACGAGCGGGAGGTGGCCTGCCCCCGCAAGGGTGTGGTGGCTGCGGAGTACCACTGCCGCCGCTTTCAGTACGACCCCCTCAAGCGAGTCCCGCCCCGCCCGGTCAAGCTGAAGACCGCCAACCTGTCGGAGGAGGATTTCACCCTGTAAACCGAAAAACAGAGCATATCCCCGGCGGCCCTTTTGGGCCGCCGGGGATATTTGTCATGTACAGGGGCTGCGGGCGGTCAAAAGCCGGACTGTCCCTGCCAGTTCTGGGCCGCCGCGCAGTAGGGGATGTCCTTGGAGTTGTGGAACTGGACGAATTTCAGGGAGTACAGGTCGCCGGAGACGTAGCGCTCGTAGTTGGGCTGATAGATGACGATGTAGTCGCTGCCCACCGTATGGAGGATGCCCTGCCAGGTCACCGTCTGCTGGATGCCCACGAGGAAGGTGGCCACGATGAAGTAGCCCACGTTCCGGTTCAAAAGGGAGCGCAGGGAGGCGTTGTAAGCCTCGGCGCTGTTGGAGGGCGAGTGTGTGGAGGCCAGGCTGACAGGGTTTTTCATCCGGTTGCTCTGGGCGGCGGCGCTGGAGATGCCCCCCAGGCGCTCCCCGCCGTTCATACCCTGAATGGGGACAGGGGCGAGCTCCCCCTGAGCCGGGGCGGCGGAGGCGCCGTTTCCCTGTCCCGCCGCCGGGGCGGCGCCGGGGTAGGCGATCTCGCTGGCGCCAGCGGGACAGCTGCCGCCGGTGCACCCGGCATAGCCGGGGATGGGCTCCCCGTAAACCCAGGTGCCGCCCATCCCGCCGGCGGTGCCGGACGGCGCGTTGCGACCCGTCTCGTCGGAATCCGCCCCCATGAGTTGGCGGGTGTCCATGGTGTTGTCCGGCAGTAAGCTCTGGTCGTTCTGAGGCATATGATCCACTCCTTTTTGTTGTGCGCTCATGTGTCGTAGTAGGCGTTGGTCGGGTTATAGAAACAGTGATCCCCGATGCGGGTCTGCCAGTAGCCCACATCCGAGGGGAAATTGTTGCGGCATTTGGGACTGAAGGGGTTATAGAACCAGAGGGATTCCGCCACGTCGGGGAGGCGGTTGCCCGCGATGGCCCAGTCGGCGATCTGATAATGGATGGCCTCGGGGCGCATGTTGTATATGTTCTGCGGGTTGTAGGCCCCGCCCTCCGTCTCACTGGCACAGACGAACTGGTAGGGCTGGAAAATGATGTTGCGGATGCTGCCCTGGCCCACCCGGGCGTACTCGCCGCCTCTGGCGTGAACCCGGTTCATAACCACGCCGGCCACCGCCATCATCCCCTCGGGTCCCTCCCCGCCGGCCTCGCACTGAATGAGGCGGGCCAGAAGTTCTCTATCGGAATAAGCCATCGTATATCACGCTCCTGGTCACGACCAGTGTATGCGCGGGGCGGGGGCGGGGTGCGGCGGTCCGGGTACAGGCGGCGCGATGCTGAAAAGTTTTTCAGTGCGATAGCATCCGGCCGTTCCTCGCGGACAATCGCCGGAAGTTCCCATAAAAGCGCGCGTGCTGCCCCTCCTCCTGCATCCGGATGCCCCTGCCCGACATTCTTCGCTTTTTTTGACCCCATTTTGTACAATTTCCCTCTTGCCTCCCGCCCAAATCTGTGGTATGGTAATAGATAACACGATAGAGGTCGCGGACGCGATGAAGCTGCGCTAGCCGGCAGGCGATGACCGCAGCGGGGGCAAGTCCGCCGAATCCGCTGTCCGGGCGCGGGCGGCGGATGGGGACGGGGAGAACATCTCCGCCACTGTCCGTGGGGCCCCCGGCTCCATGGTTGCGCTATCTGCTCGGATTGAACAAGGCGCCTTGTGCAAAGCCGGCGGAAGCGTCCGCCGGCTTTTTTATATCCCAAAACGCCGGCCGCCGCATATCGTCCCACTATTTTTCTTAGGAGGAATTGACCCATGGACATCCGCAACCTGAAGGGCTCCATTGTGGCCCTGGTGACCCCCTTCCACGCCGACGGCTCGGTGAACTTCGAGAAGCTGCGGGAGCTGACGGAGTGGCACATTGCGAACAAAACCGACGCCATTCTCACCCTGGGCACCACCGGGGAGAGCTCCACCATGACCCACGAGGAGGACGACGCGGTTCTGCGCTGCGTCATTGAGGCCGCCGCCGGCCGGGTTCCCGTCATCGCCGGCACCGGCTCCAACTCCACCCAGACCATGCTGGAGAAGAGCCTGCGGGCGGAGGCGCTGGGGGCCGGCGGCCTGCTGCTCATCACCCCCTACTACAACAAGGGCAATCCGGAGGGCATCTTCCGCCACTTTACCGCCGTGGCCGACGCGGTGCAGATCCCCTGCATTCTCTACAATGTCCCCGGCCGGACAGGCTGCGCCATCTCCCCGGAGAACGTGGAGCGCCTCAGCCGCCACCCCAACATCTGCGGCATCAAGGAGGCCAGCGGGGACATGTCCTACGCCATGAAGATCGCCCACTGCGTGGGGCCCGACTTCGCCCTCTGGTGCGGCAACGACGACATCACTATCCCCCTGCTGTCCATCGGCGGCAGCGGCGTGATCTCCGTATGGGCCAACATCATGCCCCGGGCGTGCCACGATATGGTCATGGACTACTTAGAGGGCCGCCGGGAGCAGGCCGCCGCCGCGGCTGTCAAGTACTTAGATCTGATGAACGGCCTCTTTATGGAGGTCAACCCCATCCCCGTCAAGACCGCCCTGAACCTGATGGGCAAGGATGTGGGCCCCTTCCGCCTGCCACTGTGCGGGATGACAGAGGCCCACACGGCGCAGCTGCGTGGGCTGCTGGAGGAGGCCGGGCTGCTCTCATGAAGATACTGCTGATTGGACACGGCCGCATGGGCCGCCTCGTTGAACAGACCGCCCTCTCCGCCGGGGACCAGATCGGCGGCGTCATCAATGTGGGGAACCTGGCCGACCTGGGGACCATCGGCCGTGTGGCGGACGTGGTCATCGACTTCTCCGCCCCTGCCGCCCTGCCCGCCGTGGCGGACTACGTCCGCGCCACCGGCACCCCCCTGCTCTCCGGCGTCACGGGCCTGGAGGCGGGACAGCTGGCGGTGTTCGACGAGCTGGGCCGTCACGCCCCGGTCATCCACTCCGCCAACTACTCCCTGGGCATCGCGGTGTTCCGCCGGATCCTGGGGGAGGTCCGGGAGGTGCTGGGGGAGTTTGACGTGGAGATCGTGGAGACCCACCACAACCAGAAGGCGGACGCCCCCAGCGGTACCGCCAAGCTGCTGCTGGAGGCGGTGGACCCCGCCCGCACAGCCCTCCCGGTCTACGGCCGGCAGGGGGTCACCGGGAAGCGGGACCGCCGGGAGATCGGTGTCCACGCCCTCCGGGGGGGCACCGAGGCCGGTACCCACACCGTCAGCTTCTTCGGCCCCGACGAGGTCTTTGAGATCACCCACCGGGCCTCCTCACGGCAGATTTTCGTCAACGGGGCCCTCCACGCCGCCCGGCGGCTGTACCGCCTGCCCAAGGGCCGCTACCAGCTGGAGGAGATTTTGTTTGGAGGGAATGAGAGATGATGAACGCCCAGGAGATCATCGCCTATATCGGCGCGGCGGAGAAGAAGACGCCGGTGAAGGTCTACGTCAACGAGCGCGCCCCCATCGACTACGGCGCCGCCAAGGTCTTCGGCCAGGGGGCCAGTAAGACCGTCTTCGGCGACTGGCGGGAGCTGGGGCCCCTCCTGGCGGAGAACGCCGGGAACATCCAGGACATGGAGATTGAGTGCGACCGGCGCAACAGCGCCATCCCCCTGCTGGAGCTCAAGCATCTCAACGCCCGCATCGAGCCCGGCGCCATCATCCGGGAGCAGGTGGAGATCGGCGACAACGCGGTGATTATGATGGGGGCGGTGATCAACATCGGCGCCGTGGTGGGGCCGGGCACCATGATCGACATGGGGGCCATCCTGGGCGGCCGGGCCACCGTGGGCAGCAACTGCCACATCGGGGCCGGGGCCGTCCTGGCCGGCGTCATCGAGCCCGCCAGCGCCACCCCGGTGATCGTGGAGGACGGGGTCCTGGTGGGGGCCAACGCGGTGGTCATCGAGGGGGTCCGCGTGGGCCGGAACGCCGTGGTGGCCGCCGGCGCGGTGGTCATCGAGGATGTGCCGGAGAACGCCGTGGTGGCCGGCTGCCCCGCCCGGGTCATCAAGCAGCGGGACGAGGGCACCAACCAGAAGACCGCCCTGGAGTCCGCCCTGCGGCAGCTGTAGAAGCGCCCCGCAATTATGCAGCAGAAAAGGGTCCCGCCAGTATGGCGGGACCCTTTTTCATGGGGTAATCCGGATGTAAAGCAGCGCTTACTGCACGAAGTTGACGGTGACGTTGGGGAAGGTCTCGCCGCCGGCCAGGAAGGTGTCGTAGTTCCCGTTCACGGACAGGGAGCCGCCGGACTTCATGCCGTTCACCAGCTCGTCATACTTATCCTGGGTCATCTTCTCAAAGCGGGAGGTCTCCATGGGCAGGCCCACGGCGTCCTCGTCCACGCCCAGGTTGACCGCCTGGCCGCCGACCTCGTCCCACTTGCCGTCATAGAAGCGGCCCAGCATCAGGCTGGCGGCCTCGCTCAGGCCCTTCACGGCGGAGGTCATCACGGTGTTGGAGGCGTCGGCCTGGTCCACGTCCACGCCGATGGATACGCCGTTATTGGCGGCGGCGGCGGCGAAGACACTGTCACACATGGAGCCGCCGCAGGAGAAGACCACCTCGGTGCCGTTGGCGTACCAGCCGTTGACCTGGGTCTGAAGCTCGGGGGAAGCGGAGTAGCTCTGACCGTACAGGAAGCTGAAGTTGATCTCCGCGTTCACGCCCGCCTCAGCGGCAGCGGCGCTCACGCCCTGGACGAAGCCGTAGCCGAAGCGGTTGACAGCGGGGTTGGTGCCGCCGCCGCCGCCGGTGAAGCCCATCTTGGTGTAGCCCTCGATGATGGCCGCGTAGCCGGCCAGATAGCCGCACTGCTCCTCGTGGAAGGCCACGCCCACCACGTTGCTCAGCACGTTGTCACTGCTGTCAGTGAGGGGATAGCCGTCGATGAACACAAACTTCACGTCGGGATGCTCCACAGCGGCCCGCTTCATGGCGGCCTCCTGCAGGTAGCCGGGGGCCACGATGACCTCAGCACCGCCGTCGATGGCGGAGATGTAGGCGTTATAGCGGTCCTCGTCGGTGGCTTCGTTGCCGTTGGCGGGGGCGTAGTACTTGTAGGACTTGTTGTTCTGGCTGGCGTAGAGCTTCACGCCGTCCCAGGTGCCCTGGTTGAAGGACTTGTCCTTCAGCTGGCCCACATCGGTGACCATGGCGATGACGTACTTGCCGTCGGAGCTGGTCATGGTGTCGTCGATGCTGTCGGCGTCCTTGCCGCCGCCGTTGCCGCTGCCGCCGCCGTTGCCGCCGCAGGCGACCAGGGCCAGCGCCATGGTGAGGGCCAGCAGCAGGGCCAATAACTTCTTCTTCATGGGAATCAATCAACCTTTCTTTTCCAAATTTACCGCCCGGTGCAGAGTGGCGCCCGGGCGGCGTATGGCTTATTATACCGCATCTCGCGCCACAAAGCAACCAAAATTCCCAAGGATGCGGGATGAAATTTGGCGGCAGGCGGCGGGACGTTGTCAAAAGTGACGAAAAAAGCCGTTACTTCTCCGCCATTTTGACGGCGGTCTCCAGGGCGATGCGCATCATGGTGGTGAAGGTGGTCTGCCGCTGGTCGGCGGGCAGGTCCTCGCCGGTGACCAGGTGGTCGGAGATGGAGCAGATGGCCAGGGCCCGCCTGCCCAGCTTCATGGCGGTCCAGTACAGGGCCGCGGCCTCCATCTCCACCGCCAGCACCCCCATCTCCCCCCACTTGAGGGTGGTGTTGGAGGCGTCATAGAAGGTGTCGGAGGACAGCAGGTTGCCCACGGGCATCTCCACCCCCAGCTCCCTGGCCACGCCCACGGCGGTCTCCAGCAGGGTGAAGTCGGCGATGGGGGCGATGAGGCCGGGCAGGCCGTACTGGTGGAAGAAGTTGGAGTTGGTGCAGGCCCCCTGGGCGGCCACCACGTCCCGCACCTTCAGCTTCGGGCTGATGGCCCCGGCGGAGCCGATGCGGATGATGTTCTCCACATCGTACTGGCTGAAGAGCTCATAGGAGTAGATGCCGATGGAGGGCATGCCCATGCCGGAGGCCATCACGGAGACGGGGGCGCCCCTGTAGGTTCCGGTGTAGCCGTGAATCCCCCGGACGTTGTTGACCAGCCTGGCGTCCTCCAGGAAGGTGTCCGCGATGAACTTGGCCCGCAGGGGGTCGCCGGGCATAAGGACGGTCTTGGCGAAATCGCCGGGATTGGCGGAGTTGTGGGGTGTAGACATGGTGGAATCTCCTCTCTGTATTGAATGTTAGTACCCGCTGCCCTCGACGCCCTTCACCGCCTTGATGATGCGGCTGGTGCCCAGCCGGGACGCGCCCAGGGCGATAAAATCCTCCGCGTCCTGGAGGCTGGAGATGCCGCCGGCGGCCTTGATCTTCAGGTGGGGCGCGGCGTGCTTGGCGAACAGGGCCACATCCTCCCGGGTGGCGCCGCCGCCGGCGAAGCCGGTGGAGGTCTTGATGAAGTCCGCGCCGGAGGCGGAGACGATCTCGCACATCTTGATCTTCTCCTCGTCGGTGAGCAGGCAGGTCTCGATGATGACCTTCAGCAGCTTGCCGCCGCAGGCGGCCTTTACGGCCTTGATCTCCGCCAGCAGCTCGTCCCACTTTTTGTCCTTCACCCAGCCGATGTTGATGACCATGTCGATCTCGTCCGCGCCGTTTTTCACCGCGTCCTCGGTCTCAAAGCACTTCACCGCCGTGGTGGAGTAGCCGTTGGGGAAGCCGATGACGGTGCAGACCGCCAGCTTGTCCCCCAGGTACTCCCTGGCCTGCTTCACGTAGCTGGCGGGGATGCAGACGGAGGCGGCGGCGTACTTCACGCCGTCGTCACAGATGGCGCGGATCTCCTCCCAGGTGGCCCCCTGGGTCAGGAGGGTGTGGTCCACAGTGGCCAGAAGCGTCTTCAGTTCCATAGTTGTTTTCCTCATTTCTCCGCAGATGCGGCTCATTTGATCTGACAAAAGCAGTATACCATATTTTCCGGCAATAGGAAAGCGTCTTTTTCCGCCGGCGGAATCCGCCCGGCCCCCTCGGGGAGAGACGCGGCCCGTCACCGCAGCCCGGCCCGTCCCGCCAGCCGCTCCAGCAGCGACCGCAGGGGGCGGAAGAGGACCAGGGCCATGCAGAAATTCCCCCCGCAGTGGATGATGTCAAAGGGGATCCCCTGCACCCACCAGCTCAGGGCGAAGGCCCAGCCCCCGCTGAGCAGGTACACCGGCGTGCACAGCGCGCCGAAGGCCAGCCCGAAGCCCCCCGACAGCGCCGCCCAGCCCAGGGGGGACTCCATCCGCCGCAGCAGCCAGGCCGCCCCGGCCAGGATGAGCCATACATATACATAGCACACCGACCACAGGTTCAGCCCCCAGGTGACCACCTCCAGCAGCACATAGGCGTACAGGGGCAGCAGCGCCCGCCAGCCCAGCACCGCCGTGTACACGATCACCAGCAGGGACACCGGCTCCACGTTGGGCAGCCATGCCAGGGCCAGCTTGCCCCCGAACAGAAGCGCCGTCAGAAGGCCCAGCACCGCCAGCTCCCCGGCGCTCCCGCCCCGGCGCTCAGATCCCGTCATAGCCCACCGTGAAGGTCAGCTCGTAATGCTCCCCGCCGGCGATGGGGGTGCTGTCCGCCCCGGTGTTCACCGCTTCGCCGTCCCTGGTGATCCGCCACCACTCCTGGGCGGCCTCGCGGGCGGTCTCCCCGTCGGCGGTGAGGATGTAGAGGCCGTAGGGCCCCTGGTTGTCCTCCACCACCCCGCCGGCCACCAGGGCCGGCCCCAGGCAGGCCTCGTCGGTGTCCAGGGCAAACTCCCGGACGCTCCCGTCCCCGTGGACGACCTCCACCGTCAGATGCTTCTCCCCCGCCGCCCCCCGGGGGGCCAGCAGCCGCCACACCGCCAGCAGCGCCAGAACCGCCGCCGCCAATGCCAAGGCCGCCCAGAGGGCGCTCCGTCTGTGTCCGTCCTGTTTTTTCTCATGCATGATGGTATCCTCCTGCGCCCGCGGCGCGCTTAAAATAACCCCTTTAGTATACCACGCCTGTCAAGGCGGGAAGGACCCCGCCAAAAACCGGCGGCCCGCCCCATCTTTTCTCCAAATTTTTAAGATTGCATTGTTTTTTGCGCCCACATCCGTTATAATAGAAAAAAACGGAAAAAGGGGACCGACAATGAAGTGGTTAGCGCTGCACATCGACACCTCCCCCGCCGGCCTGGAGCCTGTGGAGACCATGCTCAGCGGCCTGGGCATCGACGGCCTGGTCATTGAGGACGAGGGGGACTTCCGCCGCTTTCTGGAGCAGAACCGGCAGTACTGGGACTACGTGGACGAGGAGCTGGACCGGTCCATGACCGGCAAGTGCCGCGTCACCTTCTACGCCGAGGAGAGCGAGGCCGGCTTCGCCCAGGTGGCGGCGGTGCGCATCGCCATGGCGGAGCTGAAGCGGGCCCGCCCGGAGTGCGCCCCTCTGCTGCTGACCATGGACGGGGTGGAGGACGCCGACTGGGAGAACAACTGGAAGGCCTTCTACAAGCCCATGGAGATCGGGGAGCGCCTGATCGTTATCCCCGACTGGGAGGAGGCGGACCCCCGGGGCCGGGTGGCCCTGCGCCTGAACCCCGGCCTGGCCTTCGGCACCGGCAGTCACGCCACCACCCGCCTGTGCCTGACCGCCCTGGAGCGGACGGTGACGCCGGGCATGCGGGTGCTGGATCTGGGCTGCGGCAGCGGGATTCTCTCCATCGCCGCCCTGCTGCTGGGGGCTGCGGAGGCAGCTGCCTGTGACATCGACGAGAAGGCGGTGGACATCGCCTATGAGAACGCCGCCCTCAACGGCGTGGGCCGGGAGCGGTACACCGTCCTGGCCGGGGACGTACTCATGGACCTGCGCCTGCGGCGGGAGCTGGGCGGGGGTTACCACATGGTCGTGGCCAACATCGTCTCCGACGTGATCATCGCCCTGGCCCCCGCCGTGGGGGACCTGCTGGCGGAGGGGGGGCTCTTTTTGTGCTCCGGGATCATCGACGAGCGGGCAGGGGAGGTCCGCGCCGCCCTGGAGGCATCGGGCTTCACCGTTCTGGAGGAAAACCGGTCCGAGGGCTGGCACAGCTTTCTGTGCCGCTGAGGCCGCGTGAGAAAAGGAGTGCGTACAGATGTCATACCGCCGGAATTTTACCATTGGACGCCGGGAGACCCGGAACTTTTACCTGACCTTGGTGCTGGGCAGCTGGAGGAAGGGCATTGCGGGCTTTGGCGCGGTGGGGGCCCTGGCGGCCCTGCTGTATATGCCGGCGCTGTCCCTGCCCCTGCGGGGGCTTCTGCTGCTGGCGGGGGCGGCGGCGGGCATGGGGCTGTCCACCCTGTTTCTGGCGGTCTCCACCTGCCTGAGGGTCCGCGCCCAGCTGCGCCGCTCCGGCCGGGAGCGCTACGTCCAGGAGACGGAGATCGACGGCTTCGGGGTCCGCGTCACCGTGGGGAAGGACCGGGCCAAGCTGGGCTTTGACAAGCTCCGCCGGGTCCAGGAGACCCGGGGGGCCTTCTACCTGTTCCTCTCCGACAGCCAGGCCTGGATCCTTCCCAAGGCCCAGATGGAGGACCGGGCGGCGGAGTGCGCCCAGCTGCGGCAGATCTTCCGCACCGTGATCGAGCGGGGCCGCCTGCGCCTGCGGAAGTCGTAGCGCCCCTATTGTATCCGCGTCCAATCCGTGGTATGATGACACGGTGCGCCCCGCCCGAGCGCGGGCGGGCCCACAATTTTAAAGAAATCGCGAGGAAACCAAAACATGATGAAAAGATGGATGAGCGGGCTTCTGGCCCTGGTACTTCTGGCCGGCCTGTGCGCCGGCTGCGGGGACAAGCGTCCGATTGATACCCCCACGGAGGAGGCCCCCTACGGCATCTACTACGACGTCACCGGCATCCACCCTAGAGAGACGGTGCTGGAGGTGGACGGGAACCAGATTCCTGCGGAGCTGTACTTCTACTGGCTGACCTACACCTGCGGCAACCTGGAGAACAGCCTGAACATGTACCACACCTACTACGGCCTCTACGGCGAGCTCTTCGGCGAGGACGGCTCCCTCAGCTGGGATGCCGACTTTGAGGAGGGCAAGACTCTGGCCCAGAAGGCCCTGGAGGACGCGGAGAACAGCGTGAAGTTCTATGCTGCCATCGAGAACCTGGCCGCCCGCCGGGACGTCTCCCTCACCGAGGAGGACCAGGCCGCCCTGGACGGCAGCATCGCCTCCGCCAAGGAGCAGCTGGGCGAGGAGGGCTTCGCGGACTACCTGGAGCTTATGGGCATCACCCAGGAGAACTTCCGCCGCATCTCCGCCGCCGGCTTCCTCTTCGACCGCCTGCGGGAGCTGGTGCTGGTGGAGGGCGATGAGCTCTACCGCGAGCTGGGCGGCAGCATCTACGTGGACCACATCCTCCTCTCCACCGTGAACAACGAGACCGGCGAGGCCCTCCCCGAGGAGGAGATCGCCGCCAAGCGGGCCACGGCGGAGGACCTGCTGGCCCAGCTCCAGGCCGCCGAAGATCGGGAGGCCCTGTTCACCCAGCTGGCGGCGGAGCACGGCGAGGACCCCGGCCGGGAGACCGAGACGGGCTACCTCATGGATGAGAACACCAACTTTGTCCAGGAGTTTAAGGACGCGGCCCTCTCCCTGGAGGTGGGCCAGCTCAGCGGCATTGTGGAGACCAACTACGGCTTCCACATCCTCCTGCGCAAGGATCTGACCGAGGCCCAGCGCCTGTCCTTGGCGGGCGACCAGCTGACCCTCATTCTGGAGGAGCAGATGGCGGCGGCGGAGGTGGTGCGCAGCGAGAAGCTGGCCTCCATTGAGGCCGGCAGCTTCTACGCCGGCTACAACGAGGCCGCCGAGGCCCTCATGGCCGCCAAGACGCCCGCGGATGAAGGCGCCGGAGACGCCGGAGACGCCGGAGACGCCGGAGACACGGGAGAGCCCGATGCGGACGGCGGCGAAGCCGGCGGCTCCAACTGAGCGGTCCTATGCCTAACGGGATCATCATCATCGACAAGCCCGCCGGCTGGACCAGCATGGACGTATGCGCCAAGCTGCGGGGCATCTTAAAAGAGCGCCGGGTGGGCCATGGGGGGACGCTGGACCCCATGGCCACCGGCGTGCTGCCCGTCTTCGTGGGGAGCGCCGCCAAGGCGGTGGAGTTCGCCGAGAAGGGGGACAAGGAGTATGTCGCCGGACTGCGCCTGGGGCTGGTCACCGACACCCAGGACAGCACGGGCCAGGTTATGGAGACCCGGCCCGTCACAGCAGACCGGCGGGCGCTGGAGGCGGTCCTGCTCCGGTTCACCGGCCCCATCGAGCAGGTGCCCCCCATGTACTCCGCCATCAAGATCGGCGGCAGGAAGCTCTGCGATCTGGCCCGGAAGGGCCAGGAGGTCCACCGCCCCCCCAGGCCCGTTACCATCCACGCCCTGGAGGTGCTGGAGCAGACCGGGCCGGACCGGTACCTGCTCCGGGTCCGGTGCTCCAAGGGCACCTATGTGCGCACCCTCTGCCACGACATCGGACAGGCCCTGGGCTGCGGCGGGTGCATGGACGCGCTGCGCCGGACCATGGCCGCCGGCTTCCCCATCGAGGACGCGGTGACGCTGGAGCAGGTCCAGGAGCGGGGCGAGGATCTGCTTATGCCGGTGGACTGCCTTTTTGCCGGCTGTCCGGTCTTCCTGCTGCGCTCCCCCCGGCTGGAGCGGCTGGCGCGCAACGGGAACCCCATCCCCGCGCCCGAGCTGCCGCCCGGGCAATACCGCGTCTACAGCCAGGACCGGGAATTTCTCTGCCTGAGCCAGTGGGAGAAGGGGCAGCTGCGGTCCGTCAAGAATTTTTTCGGCGGCTGAGTGCGCCGCCTGGAGAGGTAGGCCATGGAGAGTAATCAAAAACGGGTGATCGCCCTGGGCTTTTTCGACGGCCTGCATCTGGGCCACCAGGCCCTGCTGCGCCGGGCGGCGGAGCGGGGGGCGGAGCGCGCCCTGACCCCTGCCCTGCTGACCTTCGACCGCTCCCCCCGGGAGTTTGTCACCGGCACCCCGGTGCCCCTGCTGACCACCGTCCAGGAGCGGCGGCGGACGGCGGCAGCGCTGTTTCCGGGACTGGAGGTCATCACGCTGCCCTTTGACCGGACCATGATGACCATGCCCTGGGAGGACTTTGTGGTCATGTTATCCGAGACCTACCAGGCCGGCTGGCTGGTGGCGGGCCACGACTTCCGCTTCGGCCACAAGAACGCCGGAAACGCGGACCTCCTGCGGGAGAAGGCCGCGGAGCTGGGCCTGGACTGCGACGTCATCCCCGCCGTGCGCCTGGAGGGCGTGACGGTGAGCTCCACCCATATCCGCGCCCTGCTGGAGCAGGGGGAGGCGGAGGCGGCGCGGCGCTTTCTGGGCCGGCCCTTCGCCATCTCCGGCCCGGTGCGGCACGGGAAGCGGCTGGGCTCCTCCCGGCTGGGGGCCCCCACGGTGAACCTGGTGCCGGACCCCCGGCAGCTGACGCCGGCCTTCGGCGTCTACGTGGCCCGGGTGACGGTGGACGGCGTCTCTTTTCCCGCCGTCACCAACGTGGGCGTGCGCCCCACGGTGGATACCGACGGCGGTGTGACGGTGGAGAGCCACCTGCTCACCCCCGCCGGGGATCTGTACGGCGCGGTCTGCCGGGTGGAATTTCTGAAGATGCTGCGCCCGGAGCGGCGCTTCGAGAGCCTGGAGGCCCTGGGGGCCCAGATTGCGGCGGACGCGGCGGCGGCCCGGGCCTATTTCCGTCCGGACGGAACCGCCGGCGCGTAGGCCGGACAGACAGGGAGGCGACGCCATGAAGCACGTATTCATCATCAACCCCGCCGCCGGGAAGCGGGACTGCACCGCCCGGCTGATGGGCATGGCCAAGCAGCTGGAGGTCCGGCACGGCCTGGACGTGGAGTGCATCCTCACCAGGCGGCCCGGCCACGCCATGGAGACCGTCCGGAGCCTGGCGGCGCGGGGGGAGCCGGTGCGCATCTACGCCTGCGGCGGGGACGGCACCGTCAACGAGACGGCCAACGGCATTGCCGGATTTGAAAATGCCGCCATGACCTGCATCCCTGTGGGCACGGGGAACGACTTTCTGAAGAACTTCGGCGGCACGGCGGCCCTGTTTGCCGACCCGGAGAATCTCTGGGACGGCCCCGCCTTTCCCCTGGACGCCATCGACTGCAGCGGCCGCCTGGCCCTGACGGTGGCCTGCTCCGGCTTCGACGCCCAGGTAGCCCGGGACGTGCATACATACGGCAAGCTGCCCCTGCTGGGCGGCCAGGGCACCTATATCCTCTCCCTGGGGGTCAACTTTTTGGTGAGGGGCCTGGACCACCGCTGGACCATCACCCTGGACGGAGCGCCCATGCCCGGCAATTACGTGCTGGCCGCCGTGTGCAACGGCCGGTACTACGGCGGCGGCTTTATGCCCGTGGGAGAGGCCCAGATGGACGACGGCGTCCTCAACACCCTCATTGTCCGAAAGGTCAGCCGCCCCGCCTTCCTCCGTTTTGTGGGGGCCTACTCCAAGGGTCTGTACCACACCCTGCCGGACGTGGCCCGGTGCTACACCGCCAGGGAGGTGGTCATCCGCTCCCAGGACAGGGACATCGTCACCTGCCTGGATGGGGAGTGCACCCTCAGTCGGGAGGCAGCGTTCCGCCTGTCGGAAAAAAGGGTGTCCTTCTTCGGCCCCGCCGGCTGCGACCCCAACGCCACCTGCGTTCCCCTGCCGGAGTGACCGGCCCATATGCGCGAGAACACCCCGGCTGTGGAACCCTCCCACAGCCGGGGCGTTCTTTTTCTGCGCGGCTACGGCATCTGCCCCTCCAACGCCTCCACGCGGACCCGCTCCGCCAGCCACCGGCCCTCGGTGAAGGTCATCTCCATCACCAGCCGGCTGTAGGGCTCCTCCGCCCCCAGGCGGAACCTGACGGACACCTCCGCCTCGGCGGCGATCTCCGTGTAGCCGCCGGGGATGGCGCAGTCTATGCTGGCCACGCTGACCCACTCGGACACGTCCTCGCCCCAGCCGGAGGCCTCCGCGCCCTCCGCCAGCAGGTCTGCCGCCCTGTCCAGATCGTCCGCGAACACCGCCTCCGCCAGCCGCTCGCCGGTCTCCCGGAGGGCCGTGGTCCAGTCCCGCTCTCCGGCGGCCGTCTCAGGCCGGAAGGTTTCCATCATATCCGCGAACCGGGCCCCGTGGCCCTCGGCGGCCTCCACAAAATAGCTGGCGGACAGGATGAACACGCCGCCCTCCCCGTCGGGCCGCAGCCAGACCTCCCGCTGGGCATCGTCCCATTCCGCGCCGTTTCCGGCGAAGAGGAACCGGTCCTGGGCGGCATCGATCTCATACCAGCCGTTGGGAGGGCCGGAGAGGACCTCCACCTGCTCGTACAGCCCAGCCAGACCCGCCCGGACCTGCTCCAGGGCCTCGTCCACGCCGGTGTCCGCCATGTAGGCGATCTCCAGCATGCACGCCGGAGTTCCCTCCGGCTCCTGCCGGGGCCGGATGACGTAGACCCCCGCCTGCTCATAGCTGTAGTAGGTCTCCCGGTTGATATAGATGGAAAACCGGGCCGTCTCCTCCTGTACATCTCCGGGGATGCGCAGGTAGTGGGCTTCCCCCGCCTCCTCCGGCCAGGGCAGCGCCGGAGGGGGGACGGGCTGCAGGACAACCGGGTCCTCCTGCGCCGGCGTTTCCACCGGGTCCCGCGGGGCCTCCTGCACCGGCGTCTTCCATGGGGCCGCCTGAATCCCCCACACCGCCAGCACCAGCGCCAGACAGGCCGCCGCCCCCCAGCCCAGCCAGACCCCAGCCCGGCCGCCGCTTCTCCTCTCACTGCGCGCCAGCAGTGCCTCGTCCGCGCCGCCTATGGCGATCCACAGCCGCTCCTGTCCCTTCATACCGCGATGCCCTCCTTCTCCAGATACGCCTTCAGCTTCTGTCTTGTGCGGAACAAGCTGGTCTTCACTGTGTTCACGCCCATCCCGTACCGCCCGGCGATGTCCTCGATGCGCTCCGCGTACCAATACCGCCGGAGAAATACGCTGCACGCTCTCTCCGGCAGCGTGTGGAGAAACCGGTCTACCATCCGCTCCAGCTCCCGGTCCTCCACCGCCCGGTCCGCGCCGGGGACCGCTGGCAGGCATTCCTCCAGTTCCTCCAGGGCCACGGTGTAAACCCCACCGCCCCGCTTCCGGGCGCTCTGGGCCCGGACTCTGTCGCAGGCCAGCGACCGGGTGATCTTGGCCAGAAACAGCCGCAGCCGTCCGGGCCGGTGGGGCGGCATGGCGTTCCAGGCCCCCAGCCATGTGTCGCTCACACACTCCTCCACGTCCTGCCAGTCTGCCAGAATGCCCCCGGCCACCCGGCCGCAGTAGCTCCCGTACTTTGCCGCCGTCTCCCGGACGGCGGCCTCGTCCCTGCTCCAGTAGAGGTCCACGATCTGTTTGTCATCCATTGATGCTCCTCCTTTCGCTCCTGTACCCCTATAGTCGGAAAATCTGGCCCCAAGTTCCCGTCTGGGGGAAATTTTTCACCGGCCGCGACCAGGTGTGCAGAATTCCCCGCTGGGTATTACTTCCGCGATTAAAGACAGAAAATAGACGGGTGGAGGAAAAAACTGGACATGAGAGATGGACGATGCTGTAATTTCCGCATGATGAGATGATCCAGGCGGAGAAGCCGTATCAAATTTTTTGCGTTTATGGAGGAAACGTCCCTATTTATGATCCGAAGCTGTCCTGTGACAGATTGGGAGGGCGATACAGTCGTCGGAAAAAAGGGCTCAAAAGCGCGACTCCTCGTGTTCTCCGAGCGGGCTACCCGGAACGAGATTATTATAAAAATCCCGGACGGCACTACAAAGAGCGTCGTCCGGGCGCTGGACAGACTCGAAGGCGTTTCGGCGCGGACTTCCCGAGGATATTCAAGTCTATTACTTTCGACAACGGCTCGGAGTTTGCAGATTGCGAGGGACTCGAGCGGAGCCGCCGGAGGAAAGGGAAAAAGCGGACGGTCATTTACTACTGTCACCCGTACACGGCTTGCGAGAGGGGGACTAACGAGAATATAAACCGCATGATACGCCGGAAGTTCCCGAAAGGTACGGATTTCGACAAAGTGAGGGCCTCCGAGGTCAAAGCCGCCGAGACATGGCTCAACAATTACCCACGAGGGATTTTAGGCTTTAGGAGCGCCGCGAGCGCGTTCTCCGAGGCCGTCGGACTCGCCGCTTAAAATATTTTATAGTTTTTTCGCATAAATTACTTGACATTTGCCAAATTTTGCAGATTTTTCCGCAACAGCACAGCCGGACAAAAAATCTTTTTTACCGGCATATAGTTGCACATTTATTCCATATCTGCTATAATAAATTGTCTTTGTCTCCAGCTGACTGTACCACGGAATGATAATTCTGTCGTATGCGCCAAAACAGAGCCCGTTTTGTGGTGATACTGGCACGCGCCGTATCATATATAGATTCAGAGAGGAGAGTACCACACACATGAAAAGCTACCAAATCGAACTGCAGGGGAAGTCGTATACGATCAAGCTGAAATCCTTCGGCCGTATCGACATCAACGGGACGGTCTACAACCTCCGTTCCCTCCCCCACCGGAACGTCGCCTTCATCCCCATGGAATACGATCTGCCGATTCCTGAGGGCAAGGTGATGCTGGTCTCGGGGATGCTGACCATGCAGCTCGTCGTGGACGGGATCAACCAGTCCAGCGGAAAACCCCATGTGCCCATCAGCAAGGTCCCCGTCTGGGGCTACATATTCGCCATCCTGGATTTCTCCATGTGCCTGGGCGGAGGCGCGATTCCTGTGCTTCTGGCGGTCGTCGCCTTCTACCTGACGCTGCGCATATCCGCCTCGGAGCTGTATCCCCTGGGCGTCCGGATCCTGTTGTCGGTGGTGCTTTTAGTGGGCGGCTGGCTCATAATGCTTCTGCTCGCCTTCCTGGCCGCTATGGCCATCGGCACTGTCTGACGCCCCGCCCTGAACCCTGCGCGATTCCAAATTTAAATATATATTTAGGAGAGTACATGTCATTATGGAACAGAAAGAAAACATTTTGCTGAAAATCGGCTCCATCCTCATCCTCGCCGGCGGCCTGGTGTCCGGCGCCATCGCGATCTTCAACAGCGTCGCCACCATGGCGGCCATCTCCTCCCTGGACAACAGCACCATGGCCGGCCTGGAGGCCTACGTGCAGCAGGAGAGCGGCGGCGCCTTTGGGGCCGACTCCGCCGTGGGGCTGGTGAATGTGGTGGCCATCGTGGCCATCGGGTTCACCGTTATTATGATGATCATCGACCTGGTGGTGGGCCTCATGGGCCTGTCCCGGTGCAAGCAGCCCAAGAAGTACAAGTTCTTCCTCGTCTGGGGCATCATCCTTCTGGCCCTGGGCCTCTTCGGACTGGGCAGCCTCTTCACCCTCCAGGGCGCCATCGCGGCGCTGGGCAGCATCGTCGGGCCCGTCCTCTTCATCATCGGCAGCCTTCAGCAGAACAAGGCCGCCAACGCCGAACAGACCGAGGCGCAGTAAGCGGCCGATCCTACGGCAGGGAGGCCCCCTGGAACCTGTGGTTCCAGGGGGCCTCTGCGTGTCAAAAAAGTGCAAAGCACCTTTTTTGAGGGAGAAGAACCGGGCCGAGCGCGGCCCGCAAAGTACTTTTTTGACGTACACGCCGCCAAAAAAGTGATTGAAATTTTTTCGCGTCTGCGGACGCGAACTTCCGTGGGCCGACCCAAGGGCCGGCTTAGGGCTGGGGCGGGCTTAGCCCGCCTAACGCCTGCGGAGGGCTTTTTTGACAGTCTGAGGCCCCCTGGAACCACAGGTTCCAGGGGGCCTCTCTCATATTAATTCATCACCGCCCGGTGGAAGACCTTCTTCCCCTTCTTGATGATGACGCCCTCCCCCAGAAACAGCTCGCAGCCGAACTTCTGGTCGATGTCCGTCACCTTCTCGTCGCCCACGGACACGCCGCCCTGCTGCACCAGCCGCCGGGCCTCCCCCTTGGAGGGCGCCAGGCCGCAGGCCACCAGCAGATTCAGAATGCCGATCTGGCCGTCGCCGAAGCTGTCGCCCGTCAGCTCGGTGGTGGGCATGCTGGCCTTGTCCCCGCCGCCGCCGAAGAGGGAGCGGGCGGCGTTCTGGGCCTTGTCGGCCTCCTCCCTGCCGTGGACCATGCTGGTGAGCTCCCAGGCCAGAATCTCCTTGGCCCGGTTGAGCTGGCTGCCGGTCCAGCCGTCCATCTCGTCCACCTGCTCCAGGGGCAGGAAGGTGAGCCAGCGGATGCACTTCATCACGTCCGCGTCCTCCACGTTCCGCCAGTACTGGTAGAAGTCGTAGGGGCTGGTCTTGTTGGGGTCCAGCCACACGGCGTTGCCGGCGGTCTTGCCCATCTTGTTGCCCTGGGAGTCGGTGAGCAGGTTGATGGTCATGCAGTGGGCGTCCTTGCCCAGCTTCTTCCGGATGAGCTCGGTGCCGCCCAGCATGTTCGACCACTGGTCGTTGCCGCCGAACTGCATGTTGCAGTCGTGGGACTGGAAGAGGTGGTAGAAGTCGTAGGACTGCATGATCATGTAGTTGAACTCCAGGAAGCTGAGACCCTTCTCCATGCGCTGCTTGTAGCACTCCGCCCGGAGCATGTTGTTCACGGAGAAGCAGGCCCCCACCTCCCGCAGGAGGTCCACATAGTTCAGGTTCAGCAGCCAGTCGGCGTTGTTGACCATCTGGGCCTTGCCCTCGCCGAACTCGATGAACCGCTCCATCTGGCGCTTGAAGCAGGCGGCGTTGTGGTCGATGTCCTCCCGGGTGAGCATCTTGCGCATATCGGTGCGCCCGGAGGGGTCGCCGATCATGGTGGTGCCGCCGCCGATGAGGGCGATGGGTGTGTTGCCCGCCTGCTGCAGGCGCTTCATAAAGGTCAGAGCCACGAAGTGGCCCGCCGTCAGGCTGTCGGCGGTGCAGTCAAAGCCGATGTAGAAGGTGGCCTTGCCGGCGTTGATCATCTCGCGAATTTCATCCTCGTTGGTGACCTGGGCAATGAGGCCCCGGGCCGCCAGTTCGTCATACAATTGCATTGCTATTATTCTCCTTATTTTTTCCTGTCGTATTTGTTATTGTTTATAGCGCTGTATCTGCCGAAGTCCCGGCCTCCGCCCCTCCGGCGGCGGCCCGCCGGCCCCGGATCACATTGTATCCCACCACCGAGGCCACCACGATCACCGCCCCCACCAGGGCCAGGTGCCCGATCTCCTCGCCGTAGAACACCGCCACCAGCACAGGGTTGAGCACCGGCTCGATGCCGGAGATCAGCGACGCGGTCACCGCCGGGGTGGTGCGCAGGCCGATGCACATGAGCACATAGGCCAGCCCCACCTGGAAGGCCCCCAGGATCACCACGCTGACGACGGCCGTCGGGGTAAAGGCCGTCTCCCGGAGCAGAAAGGGGAGGCCGATGACCACGCTGGCTGCGTCCCCCCAGAACACGGAGCTGATGGGGTCTGCGTCCGGCAGGTCGTTGAGCAAAAATACCCCCGCGTAGCTCAGCCCCGAGATGAGGGCCAGCACGTTGCCCAGCATCCCGCCCATCTCCAGGCTGTCCATGAAGAAGCACACCACCCCCGCCAGCACCAGGGCGCAGGCGGCCAGGTCCAGCCGCTCCGGCTTTTTCCGCCAGAAGAGGACCGCCAGCAGGATGACAAAGATAGGGGCTGTGAACTGCAAAACAATGGTATTGGCGGCGGTGGTCAGCTTGTTGGCCATGGAGAAGAGCACGTTGGTGCCGCACACACTCACCGCTCCCAGGGCGATCCACCGGTTCAGCCGCAGCCGGTGCCCGCTCAGGGCCAGATAGCCCCCCACCACCAGCAGCGCCACCACGTTCCGGGCACTGTTGATGCTCAGGCCGTTCCAGGGGATCACCTTGATGCACAGTCCCCCGATGCTGTACAGCACAGCGGCCAGGAAGACGAACAGCGTGCCCCGCTGCCTCTCCGTCAAATGTCCCTGTCGCTGCAAAAAAACACCCCCCGTCCCCTCCCGCCCTCCGGCGGGTATGTGGACAGAGGGCGACAACATCGCGGTACCACCTCTGATTCGCCGGCCCCTCGCGGGGCGCGGCCTCAAGGGGTCCCGGGACCCCTGCGCTGTATCGGGCGCGCCCGGCGGAGCCTACCGCCGGAAAGCCGGTTTCGGTCCGCTGCTCAGGGACGTATTCACGCCGGTCTCCCCTCCCCCTCTCACCACGCGGGGGCTCTCTGGGCGGGAGCGCGCGGCGCTACTGGTTCCCGTCATCGCGTTGACTGGGAGTAGTATAGCCGGAAATGATGGATTTGTCAATGGGGTGGGCGGTTTCCACAGAGTTGGTTGATATAGCACTTATTGTGTGCTATAATTCCTTCGATGAATTACAGTTGAGCTTATTCTACATAATAATTGCTATTTTTGAAATAGGGGGACTGGTTATGAAAACAAAACAATTTCTGATCACTGCATGCATGTTGCTTCTTCTGTGCGCCTGCCAGTCACCGGCAAATACAGAGGATACGGCGAACGATTTGCCGCCCGAAAATGTCGACGTCGAGACGCCGGCTGCAGACAGCCCCACCGAGGAGGAACCCGCCGCGCTGCTGCCGCCCGCTCCGCCGGCGTGTGAGATTGCATTCACAGAGACAGAATCGTTTCCGCTCCCCTTCGAGGAGGAGCTGCTGGTGGATGAGGAGGAGGGGATCCTCCTCTCCGCCGGGCAGGCGCTGTACGACTATGACACCATGTGGGAGCTGCTGGAGGAAAACTATCCCTACTTTGATGTCATCAAGGAGGAGCTGGGGATCAGCAGCCGGGTGGTCAAGACGCAGTATCGGGCCAAGCTGGTCTCGCTGGCGGATGATGGCTATATTGCGCAGAGAGAGTTTACTAATATTATTGATTCATGCATGAAAGAGTTTTTGACGGTTGGACATTTATATGTGATTTCCCCCGCCTTCCGACAAACAATTCTGGATTCTTGCCAAGATTCTGACCGATCTATTGATCAGACAATATTTGAATTGGCTAATTGCGGGAAAGTGAAAACATATTATACTTGTTTGGAGGGAATAGTCGAAGAAGTATCCGAATCTTCTATAACAGATACTGCTTGGCAGGGACCATATTCCCATATGAAAACGGCCAAATCGATTACCAGGCTTATTGCTCCAGACATCAGAGCAGGGTATGTAGATGATATTCCCTATTTATCCATTCCAACATTCAGCGGCTGGACTGAGGACACATATACAGGCCTATCTGCGTTCCTTTGCGAAAACAGCGGTCGGGACCACCTGATCATTGATATTCGCGGAAATACAGGCGGCAGCGAGTTATCATGGTCACAGGGAATCGTCACGCCGCTTATTTCTGAGGACCAGACATGGAATATGCTGGTCGGTGTAAAAACCGGCACGCTGAATCTGGCAATGATCCCGTTTCTTGACCACCCAAACGATATGTTTGATGTCTATCAGGATGATTCCTGGAAAATTGATTTCCCGCTTATTGCGGACAATCACTTCCACCATGTAGATCTGTTGCTGAAGGCAACAAAAACAATTCACGCCAGCGACAGTACATGTGCTTCGTTCAAAAAGATATGGGTACTCATTGATGAAAAGTGCTACTCCGCAGCAGATAGTTTCGCATATTTTTGCAAGAAGACAGGATTTGCAACATTAGTGGGGACAACTACGGGCGGGAATGGAATCGGCGGGCAGCCAACCGTAATGGCGTTGCCATATTCGGGGCTGTTGATTCTATATGATCCCTATTTATCCTTTAATCCAGACGGGACCTGTAACGGAATTTCGGGAACTACGCCAGATGTTGTCCCCATGCCAGGGCAGATGACGCTAGAAACTTGTATGCAAGCGATTCTGAAAGAATAATATTATGAGGAGGATTGCAAATGGAATTTTTGGTTATTCCGCAGTTGAGCAGGACCATTATCGAGTGCTATAGTGCAGGTAGCGATAGTGATGATTGTAGAAGGTTTGAGTGTAAAGTTTACAATAGCGGTGAATGCGAATGTTTCGCAGGGAGAGTATGTGCTCACTGTGATAAGTGCAATTGCAAGAGTCCTGCCTATGTTGTTGTTCCGTGTGCGATTACTGCTTGCAAAACTGATTGTCCCTGTTTTTTCCTGTCGTATTTGTTATTTTTTATAGCGCTGTATCTGCCGAAGTCCCGGCCTCCGCCCCTCCGGCGGCGGCCCGCCGGCCCCGGATCACATTGTATCCCACCACCGAGGCCACCACGATCACCGCCCCCACCAGGGCCAGGTGCCCGATCTCCTCGCCGTAGAACACCGCCACCAGCACAGGGTTGAGCACCGGCTCGATGCCGGAGATCAGCGACGCGGTCACCGCCGGGGTGGTGCGCAGGCCGATGCACATGAGCACATAGGCCAGCCCCACCTGGAAGGCCCCCAGGATCACCACGCTGACGACGGCCGTCGGGGTAAAGGCCGTCTCCCGGAGCAGAAAGGGGAGGCCGATGACCACGCTGGCTGCGTCCCCCCAGAACACGGAGCTGATGGGGTCTGCGTCCGGCAGGTCGTTGAGCAAAAATACCCCCGCGTAGCTCAGCCCCGAGATGAGGGCCAGCACGTTGCCCAGCATCCCGCCCATCTCCAGGCTGTCCATGAAGAAGCACACCACCCCCGCCAGCACCAGGGCGCAGGCGGCCAGGTCCAGCCGCTCCGGCTTTTTCCGCCAGAAGAGGACCGCCAGCAGGATGACAAAGATAGGGGCTGTGAACTGCAAAACAATGGTATTGGCGGCGGTGGTCAGCTTGTTGGCCATGGAGAAGAGCACGTTGGTGCCGCACACACTCACCGCTCCCAGGGCGATCCACCGGTTCAGCCGCAGCCGGTGCCCGCTCAGGGCCAGATAGCCCCCCACCACCAGCAGCGCCACCACGTTCCGGGCACTGTTGATGCTCAGGCCGTTCCAGGGGATCACCTTGATGCACAGTCCCCCGATGCTGTACAGCACAGCGGCCAGGAAGACGAACAGCGTGCCCCGCTGCCTCTCCGTCAAATGTCCCTGTCGCTGCAAAAAAACACCCCCCGTCCCCTCCCGCCCTCCGGCGGGTATGTGGACAGAGGGCGACAACATCGCGGTACCACCTCTGATTCGCCGGCCCCTCGCGGGGCGCGGCCTCAAGGGGTCCCGGGACCCCTGCGCTGTATCGGGCGCGCCCGGCGGAGCCTACCGCCGGAAAGCCGGTTTCGGTCCGCTGCTCAGGGACGTATTCACGCCGGTCTCCCCTCCCCCTCTCACCACGCGGGGGCTCTCTGGGCGGGAGCGCGCGGCGCTACTGGTTCCCGTCATCGCGTTGACTGGGAGTAGTATAGCCGGAAATGATGGATTTGTCAATGGGGGAGTGGGCATCATCCAGGGTATTTGAATGAGTAAACAAATTGTGAACAAAACCCGCATTTACAGAATAGGTCAGACCACAGAGCATAGATTGTCGCGTAAATTTTGCCTAATTATGTTTGATGTTTTGAATATTCATTCAACTCGACATGGGTATTACTTTCGAGAAAAAAGCTAGGAAAGCGGGAACAGGTGTGATAAAATGGAGTGTGTGGAATACATCGACTTGAGGAAAGTAGGGAGAGGGTCAATATGATCTCTGCCAACAGCGGCTGATCCGTTTCATGGAGCGGCTGATGCGCACATCGGAGCAGAAAGTGTTCTTGATTTTGGATAATCTGACGCTGTTTCCAGTTTCTTCCCCCACTCGCCGCTTTCCTATCTTTGCCTACAGAAGTAATATCTAAGCCTTCCTGTGGAACAGGCGGCCCAGGCATACCCCGGCCAGGACGACGGCCCCGTACACGGGGGCGTACACCCAGGCGGTGGCGTTGTAATGAATCCAGATCGTCGGGATAAACAGCAGGAGTGCGGCGATGGGCAGAACGGCCGTAAAGCCGCTGCGCGCACCACATATGACTGCCGCCGTGAAGGCGGCGAGGGGCATGGCGCACAGCATCACCAGCATGGCCGAGCCGGTGTCCCTGGCCAGCAGCGGGAAGAGGTAGAAATCAATCCCCAGCAGGATGAGATACGGCGCCAATGTCACAAGTTTTCGTTTCATGTCTCGTCCTCCAGTGTAAAAAGGTCCTCCACGGTTGTATGCAGATAGCGGGCCAGCTTCATGGCCAGGGCAAGGGTGGGGCTGTATTTGTCGTTCTCGATGGCGATGATGGTCTGCCGGGTGACGCCCAGGGCGGCGGCCAGGTCCTCCTGGCGGTACCCCTTTGCCCTGCGGAGCTCCTTGATCCTGTTTTTCATGCCCGGACGCCCATCAGCAGAACAGCGGCGGCCACGGTCGCCGCGACGCTGGCGGCGACGCAGAGCAGGGCGATGAGCTTTACCAGCGGCCCCGTCTCACAGGAGTCCTCATCGTCCTTCACAGCCCGGCGGGTCATAATCTGCTGGGACAGCGCCTGGATCAAGGCCGCCGCCGACAGCAGGAGGCAGGGGAGGAGATTCAGTCTGCCGCGGTGCAGATAGACCTGACAGCTCTCGTGCAGAGACCAGAAAAACAGCGCGGCCACAAGGAAGAGGTAGGCGTTTCTCTGGGCACGGAACAGGATGCTCCTCTCCATCTCATCCGGACGGCGAAAACCCAGCTTTTTAAAAAATTGTCTCATAGCGGCACCTCTGAAAGTAAAGAATACTTTACATTTTTGAGTTGAGTATAAACGAGCCGGGCGGAAATGTCAAGGACCTTTTGCTTGAAAAAGCTGGAACAGCGGGACCAGCCCCTCCTTGACAGGCGGCGGCAGAGCCTCTATAATAGAGCAAACAAGCCATTTGAGGAGGAGGTATACATATGGGCAAGGTGCTTTTAGAGGTCTGCTGCGGCAGCGCGGACGACGTGATCGAGGCCCACCGGGCCGGGGCGGACCGGGTGGAGCTCAACAGCGACCTGTTCCACGGGGGCCTGACCCCCACCCTGGGGGAGCTGATCGTGGCCAAGCGGGAGACCGGCATGAAGATTATGACCATGGTCCGGCCCCGGGAGGGGGGCTTCTGCTACACGGAGGCAGAGTTTGCCACCGCCCTGGAGGACGCGCGGCTGCTGCTGGAGCACGGGGCGGACGGCCTGGTGTTCGGATTCCTCCACCAGGACGGGACCCTGGACGCGGAGCGGACGGGGATTTTGGCGGAGATGGCCCGGAAAGCGGGGCGGGAGAGCGTGTTCCACCGGGCCATCGACGTGGTCCCCGACTGGCGTCCGGTTTTGGACGCCCTGGCGGACATGGGGGTCACCCGTGTGCTCACCAGCGGCCAGGAGCCGGATGTGTCCCTGGGCACGGACACGGTGCGGGAGATGATCGAGTACGCCGCCGGGCGCATCCAGATTCTGCCCGGTGCGGGGATTACCGCCCGGAACATGGACCGGGTCATCGCCGAGACCGGGTGCACCCAGATCCATCTGGCCGCCCACCGGCAGATGACGGACAGCTCCGTGCGCAACAACCGGGCCATCTACTACGGCGGGTGCCTCTATCCGCCGGAGGACCGGTTCAGTGTCACCGACGGGGACTATATTGGAGACATGGCGGCGCGGCTGCGGTAAGCCGCCGGCTTCCGCGACAGCGGGGCCGCCCGGAGGGGCGGCCCCGCTTCCTGCGGCCTGGCGGAGATTTCCAGCGGCGGATGGTGGACATTTCCGGGGGGCTGTGGTACAATGGGTAACAAGTGCCGACCCCAATTTCTGAGCGTACATAGAAAAGGAGAACCCATGAAACGAGCGACATCCCTGCTTTTGACCCTGGCGCTGGTGCTGACATTGATGCCCGGCAGCGCCCGGGCCGCTTCGGCGGCCTACGGCAGCGACGTATGGCTGAGGGACACGGTCCTGCAGGACGGTGTGGTCCTCAGCGAAAACATTTTCTGGAGCGGGAACTACTCCCAGCCCAGGCACGAGTATTATATCACCTACTCCCCCGGCGGCTATACCCCTGACGCCTCCTGGGAGCGGGAGGACGGTGATGGCAGCGGGGAGGAGATCCCCGGCTGGCTGCTGGCCTACGGCGGGGAGGAGGACGAGCCCGCAGCGGCGGACTCCCGCAGCGGGAGCACCCAGGTGCGGCCCGTGGTGGTCTACGGCTCCTCCGTGTGCGACCGGCTGACCACCGCCGCCGCCGCCCAGTACTATGAGCAGAACGGCTACCGGGTGGTGGGGGCCATCAACGGCGACTTCTACGACACCTCCACCGGCTTTCCTCTGGGACTGCTGGTGTCCAGAGGGATGCTGCTGTCGGGCTCGGCCAACTACTACGCCGTGGGCTTCCGGGCCGACGGCAGCGCGGTGATGGGCGCGCCCAAGCTGAGCATCACCGCCCGGTCCGGGACGGGGAGCTTGGCCTTGGCCGCTCTGAACAAGCCCCGCGTGGAGCGGGGCGGGGCGGCGATGCTGACCCACTACTACCGCAACGACCACGCCGACGGCGTCAGCACCGCCGGGGTGAACGTGCTGTGCACCATCCTGGGGGGCGAGACGGCCATCGGCGGGGAGCTGGTCCTCCAGGTGGAGGCGGTGGCGGAGGACGCCGTCTCCCGCACCCTGGAGGAAAACCAGGTGCTGCTGACGGCGGCCCTGACGGGGCAGGAGGCCGCTCTGGCCTTCCTGCGGGCGCTGACGCCGGGGGAGACGGTGACCGTCACCTTCACCGCGTCGGACGAGAGCTGGAACGAGGTCACTGAGGCCGTGGGCGGGTACTACCTGCTGGTGGACAACGGCGTGGCCCAGACCGGCTTCGAGGCCGGCGGCGCGCCCCGGACCGCCATCGGCCTGAAGGCCAACGGCGACGTGATCCTCTACACCATCGACGGCCGGCAGAACGGCCACAGCATGGGCGCGTCCCTGGAGGTGGCGGCCCAGCGGCTGGTGGAGCTGGGCTGCGTCACCGCCCTGGGCTTGGACGGCGGCGGCTCCACCACGGCGGTGGCCGCCCTGCCTGACAGCGCCGGCGCGGGCCTGCTCAACTCCCCCAGCGACAAGAGCCAGCGGAAGGTGACCAACCACATCCTCCTGCTGGCCCCCGGCGAGCGCACTGGCGTGCAGGGGGGCGTGTATCTCACCGCCGGCGCGCCGGCGGTGATGACCGGCCACACGGTGGAGCTGGCCGCCAACCGTACGGACACCCGCTACTTCCCCATGGGGGGCGAGGTCCTGCTGGAGGCCAGCGGGGGCGAGATTGTTGGGGGTGTGTTTACCGCCCCGGAGGAGAGCGGACGGGTGACCATCACCGCCTCCGCCGGCGGCTTCAGCGCCCGGCGGGAGGTGCTGGTGGTGGATGAGCCGGACCAGCTGTTCGTCCAGCGGGGCGGCAGCGCCGTCACCTCCCTGACACTGACGCCCGGAGGGACGGCGGAGCTGTCGGTGTCCGCCGCCTACAACCATCTGCCTCTGGAGATTTTTGCCACGGACGTGGAGTGGCGGGTGGACCCGGAGCTGGGGACTATTGACGAAAACGGCCGGCTGACCGCGGGCCTGGAGGAGGGGACGGGGACCGTCACCGTCTCCCGCGGCGGCGTCACCGCCGAGGTGGCGCTGACGGTGGAGGCGGACCTGCCCTTTGTGGACCTGGAGGGCCACTGGGGCACCCAGTTCATCGGGAACCTCTACTACCGGGGCGTCTTCGCCGGCGTGACGGTGGATGGGGAGCTGTACGCCTACCCGGACAAGGGGGTCACCAGGGCGGAGTTCGCGGTGCTGCTGGCCCGGTACCTGGGGCTGGATACGGCGGAGTACGCGGATGTGCAGATTCCCTTTGCGGACCTGCTGGGCGTGGAGTCCTGGGCTGGGGCGGCTATCCGGGCCATGTACGTCCTGGGGGTGGTCAACGGCATTGACGCCGACCACTTCGGCCCCCAGAGCGGCATCACCAAGGCCCAGGCGGTGACCATGCTGGGCCGTGTGCTGGCGCTGAGGGAGGCGGAGAACCCGGACGCCCCGCCTGCCGCCGAGCCCGGCCTGCCGGAGGACCCCGCCCTGCCGGAGGAGGGAACCGGCGGCGAGTCCCCGGACCCCGCTGATCCCGCTGACCCCGCCCAGCCGGCGGAGCCGGAGGGGCCGGAGACCCCGGAGGAGCCAACGGAACCCCAGGCTCCGGCGGATCTGAGCCAGTTCACCGACGCGGACCAGATTCTGCCCTACGCCTACGAGCACTTCCAGACCCTGGTGGGAATGGGCGTGGTGGAGGGCGTCGACGGGCAGCTGCGCCCCGACGAGGCCATGACCCGTGCCGGCGTGTGCAAGATGCTGGCCCTGATGCCCCAATAAGAGATATGTAGAAAGAGCGCCTGGAACAGCCTATGTTCCAGGCGCTCTTTTGCCGCGTCTATATACCCGACAGGTCAAAATCCGGCGTGTACTCCCTCTGGGCGGAGGAGGACTCCTGGCGGTAGCCGTCCACGATGCCCAGGTTCTCCATGTAGGCCAGGGCCGCCCGGTACTCCGCCCCGGTGACCCGGCGGGCCAGGAGCCCCTGGGCCCCCGGCTGGGGGGTGTACTGGCTCATAAGGGAGAAGAGGACCTGTCCGGGCCGGAAGGTCCGGGCCACCCAGTCCATCACCGCCTTGGCGTTGTTCAGCCCGCCGGGCAGGAGCAGGTGGCGGATCACCACCCCCCGGCGCAGCAGGCCGTCCTCCAGCACGCAGTCCCCGCTCTGGCGGTGCATCTCCAGGATGGCGGCGCAGGCGGTCTCGAAGTAGTCCGGTGCGCCGCTGTACCGCTCCGCCAGCGCGTTGTCCGCGTATTTCAGATCCGGCAGCCAGATCTGCACCCTGCCCTCCAGGGCCCGCAGGGTCTCCGTCCGCTCGTATCCTCCGGTATTCCACACCACGGGTACCGGCAGGGGCTCCGCCAGCGCCTCCAGAATGGGGGGGACGAAGGGGGTGGGGCTGACCAGGTTGATGTTGTGGGCCCCCTGGGCGATAAGCGCCTCAAAAATGCCCCGCAGCCGGGGAACGGATATGGCTTTCCCGAAGCGCTCTCTGCTGATGGGCCCGTTCTGGCAGAACACGCACCCCAGCACGCAGCCGGAGAAGAACACGGCCCCGCTGCCGTTGGTCCCGCTGATGCAGGGCTCCTCCCAGTGGTGGAGCATGGCGCGGGCTACCACCGGGAGGGAGGGCATCCGGCAGAAGCCGGAGCCCGCCGAGGCGGTGCGGAGGGCCCCGCAGCGGCGGGGACAGAGGGTGCAGCGCATATCCGGCAGTCTCCTTTCTTCGCCGCCTCGCTTGCTGCGGCGCTCACTCTTTTTCCACCAGGCGGCCCGCCTGATACAGGTAGGTGGTCCCCAGCCGGGGGATGAACTGCACCCCGTGGGCCCCCGGCAGCAGCCGCTCGGGATTCTCCGAGTGGGAGGGGATCAGGATGCGGGGATCGATCTGGTCCACGTAGTACTTGACCTGACAGGGGTAGGCGTGGGAGAAGTAGTTCTCGGCAAAGAAGGTGACGTACCGGAACGCCGTCCGCTCCAGGACCCGCAGCAGGTTCTGGTAGCGGGGGTCGTAGGCGCCGATGGGCGCCCCGCCGGCGTGGAGGTAGCTGCCCTGGGCGTCCGGGAGGCTGAAGAGCTCCAGGAGATTTTCATAGCTGTTCTGCACCACATAGGCCTGGGGCGCGGAACGGAGCTGTTCCAGGGTCACCGTCGGATTGTTCGCCAGAAGTTCCCGGTACCAGGCCGCCCCGGCGGCGCTTCCACCGGGGGCGAAGCGCTCGTTGTCCGGGATATACACATGGACGGGCTCCCCGAAAAACCGCCAGGCCACATAGGCCGTCTCCGGCTCCAGCGCCAGCGTCCGCCCGCAGCGACGGGCCATCTCCCGGAAAGCCGCCGCGTCCGCCATCTCCCGCTGGTAGAAGTTGATGACGCACAGGCCCCTCTGGGCCTCCAGGAGCTTTTCCAGCTCCCGGTCCAGCCCGCACTTGTCCAGCATCCCCTCCGGCACCTCCGCGCTGGGGGCCACGGTAACGTCGGTCCGGCCGTAGACCATGCGGAGGGTGGAGTCCATGAAGGTGGTGGCCTCGCACACGAGGATGTCCGGCTTCCGGGCGGCCACCCAGGCCATCTCCGCCAGGACGGCGTCCCTGTAATCCCCGTGCATCATCAGATCGCCGGTGTAGTGGAGCGTCAGATCCGGCGTCTCCACATAGAAGGACCAGTCCTGATAGCTCGCGGCGCACAGCAGGAAGGGGGTTACCCGGATCTCGCCTACGCAGACCGTCTGACGGTCATACAGGGGCAGATAGGGGGCGCTTCTGAGGCTGGGGCTCCCCAGACCGGTGGTTTCCAGGGCCGCCTCGATCCGCTGGGCGGGCTCGCTGAGGTAGACGTCCACCCGGTCGCTGAGAAGGCCCATGCAGGACATGTGGTCCAGGTGGAGGTGGGAGACGAACGCCGCCGTGTGCAGGGCGGTCTCCTCCGCGCTTTTCAGGCCGGAGAAGTCCCCCATGTCCGCCCGGCTGTACAGCCCGTCCACCATGGGCGCACGGCCCAGGAGCAGCTCGTCCCGGAGCTGGCCCCGCAGGCGGGGCCGCACAAATCCGTCGTACACATCAGTCTTAGGCTCGTAGGCCGTGCCGATCTCCAGCAGGACCCGGTGCCCGCCGTGGACGATGGAGAGGACGACGCCCCCGATGGTGTGGATGCCGGCGTAGAAGGTGAGCTCTGTGTTCATGGCGTTTCCGATTCCTTTCTGTTGTAGCCGGGGGGCGGCGCTCCCCGGAATCTGGTGCTGTCCCGGATGACCATCTCCGGCTGGAAAAGCAGGCCGCCCCCCTCCGGGGAGGAATCCCCGCGGCTGAGGCGGATGGCCAGCTCCACGGCGGTCCGGGCCAGCTGGTCGATGGGGAGGGCCGCCGTGGTCAGGGGGGGATTGAGGATCTCCGAGAGGATGATGTTGTCAAAGCCCACCACGGAGATGTTTTCCGGGATGCGCAGGCCGTAGTGGGCGCACTTCCGGTACACCCCCAGGGCCATCATGTCGTTGGAGCAGCAGATGCCCGTGACCTGCCGGGCCAGGAAGTAGTCCACGGAGTGTCCCCCCGAGGCGATATCGAAGGCGTCCTGGTAGACCAGATCCTCCTCGAAGGGGCATTGGAACTCCTCCAGGGCCTGCCGGTAGCCCTGGAGGCGCTGCCGGCCGATGGCCAGCTCCAGGGGCCCTGTGCACAGGCCGATGCGGCGGTGCCCCAGGCTCAGAAGGTGCCGGGCGGCCAGATAGCCACCCCTGACGTGGTCGATGTTGATGTTGTAGACGGCGTCGGAGTGCATGAAGTGGTCGATGACGATGACGGGCACCTTGTTCTCCCGGATGAGGGAGAAGAATTTTCCCGCCTGGCCGTCCACGAAGGTGGAGGAGGGGATGGTGATAACGGCGTCCACATTGCGCTCGATAAACAGCTTCAAATACTCGTAGTCCCGCTTATACAGGCCGTTGGAATTGCCCAGCATCAGCCGGTATCCGCTCTGATAGCTGTACTCCTCCACCAGCTTGGCCAGATCGGAGTAGAAGGCGTTGCTGATGTCGGGGACCAGGAAGCCGAAGGTGTGGGATTTCTGGGTTTTCAGGGAGCGGGCGGCCTGATTGGGGGCGTAGTGCATATCCCTGGCTGTGCGGATGATGCGCTCCTTGGTGGGCTGGGACACGCGGCAGGGCTTGCCGTTGAGCACCAGGGACACGGTGGCGACAGATACGCCGGCGGCCTGCGCGATGCTCTTGAGAGTCGCTTTCATCTGACCATTACCTCCTGCATTGTCTATCTCGCTTATATCATACAATAGATTCCGTTTTCCAGCAAGTGGAAGCGGCGCTTTTGCCTGTTTGCCGGTGGAGGATAGCGGCACGAAGATTAAACGTTTTTACCAATATAGCATATTTGCCTTAAAAAGTAAACGGGAATATGAAACGGCAAAATCAACAAAAATAGTGGAGAAATACTGAGCAATATGTAGAAACTGCGAAACTGGTATTGACAGAGCAGCCTCTGTGCGCTATGATTTGACAAAACGTTTAATCAACAAGGCGGGTTTCACGAATGAGAAAAATTCTATTTGACTGCGACCCCGGTCACGACGACGTGCTGGCGGTACTGCTGGCCCTGGCGGACAGGGAGACGGAGGTCCTGGGGATCGTGACCAGCGCGGGCAACCAGACGGCGCAAAAGACCACGGACAACATGCTCAAGGTGCTGACCTATCTGGACATCCAGGGTGTCCCCGTGGTGCGGGGGGTAGAGAAGCCCCTGTGCCGGGAGCTGGAGGTGGCCGCGGACACCCACGGGGAGAGCGGGCTGGACGGCGTGGACTTCGGCCCCGTTGGGCAGAGGGCCCTGGCGGCCAACCCCGTGGAGTTCATGGCCCGGACCATCCGGGAGGCGGAGGGGCCGGTCACCCTGGTGGTGACGGGGCCCATGACCAACACGGCCCTGCTGCTGAGCGTATACCCGGAGCTGAAGGGGCGCATTGAGACCATCTCCTTCATGGGCGGGGCCTGCTTTGGCGGGAACCGGACGCCTCTGGCGGAGTACAACATCTACGTGGACCCGGAGGCGGCGGCCATCGTCTTCTCCTCCGGCGTGCCCCTGGTGATGTGCGGGCTGGATGTGACGCTGAAGGCCCAGATCTACGCCAGAGAGATCGAGGAGATCGGCCGGCTGGGCAACCGGGCGGGGCGGATGGCGGCGGACCTGCTGGCCTTTTTCAACCGCACCACCACCCCGGACTTCCTGCACCCCGACAGGGAGGAGGGGGCCCATCTCCACGACCCCTGCGCCGTGGCGGTGCTGACCCACCCGGAGAAGTTCCTCTGCAAGGACCTGTACGGCTATGTCTCCACCGCAGACGGCGACGCCAGGGGCTGCACGGTGATCGACTACAACGGCTGCAGCGGCAGGGCGCCCAATCTGCGCGTGGCCTTCCAGATTGACCGGGCGTGGTTTGTCTCTCACCTGAAAGCCTGCATTGCAGAGTTTATTTGAGGTGCGGCATGAAACGTCGGGCTGTTATTTTAGTGATTTTGGCCAATATTGTATATGGCTGCTCCTTTATGATGACCAGCATCGCCATCGCCGCCTCGGAGAGGGCCTTGTTCGGCCTGCTGGCCGCCCGGTTTCTCATCGCTTTTCTGGCTCTGGCCGCCCTGGCGGCCTGCGGCGCGGTGCGGGTGCGCTACCGGGGCAAGCCGGTGTGGAAGCTGCTGGGCATCTCCCTGCTGTACCCAGGGCTGTACTTCTTCTCCGAGGCCATGGCCCTGACCCAGGTCAGCTCGGCGGTGGTGGGCGTGGTCATCGGCGTCGCTCCCATCACCACCGCGCTGCTCACCGCGCTTCTCTTCCGCCGGCGGCAGAGCGGGGGACAGCTGGCCTTCATGGTCCTGAGCGTGGCGGGGGTGGCGGCGGTCAACGGGCTGGATACCCAGGGGCTGTCCCCGCGGGCGGTCCTGTTTCTGGCTCTGGCGCTGCTGTCCTTCTCCGCCTACTCCATCGGGATTCACAGCGCCGGGCGGGAATTTACCTCGGCGGAAATCACCCTGTTTATGATGTTCTCCGGCATGGTGATCTTTCACCTGCTGGACGCCGTTTCCAGGGGGCCGCTGGCCTGCGTGCGGGATCTGGCCAAGCCGTCGTTTCTGCTGCCGGTTCTGTTTCTGGGTGTGGTCACCTCCGCGCTGAGCAGCCTGGCCCTCAACGAGGGGCTGTGCCGCCTGCCGCCGGTGACGGTGTCCGTGCTCAACAATGTCACCTCGCTGGTGGCGGTGCTGTGCGGCGTGTTCTTCCTGGGGGAGGCGGTTACGGCCCGCGTGCTGGCGGGCTGCGGGCTGATCCTGGCGGGGTGCACCGGGTACAGCCTCCTCTCCTCGGATACCGGTCAGGAGCATCCTTGACTTGTATATCATTTGGTCCGTGATTGAAGAAAGTGAGGTCAAACTATGAAAAGAAATCTGTCTCTGGTCCTAGCGCTGATCATGGCGGCAGCCCTGGTGCTGGGCGGCTGCTCCTCCACCGGGAGCGGCGGCGGCTCCGGCGGCAGCGGCGGCGGTACGCCTGACGCCCCCTCGGAGCCGGTGGAGGTGGTGGTGTGGCACACCTTTTCTGACCACCAGCTGGAGGCCTTCGAGGCCATTGTGAACGATTACAACGCCAGCCAGAGCGAGGTGAAGGTGGTGTCCCAGACCCAGGCCTGGGACGACTTCGACGAGAAGCTGATGCAGGCGGTGCGCAACGGCACCGGCCCTGACATCGCCCTGGACTACGCCGCCACGGTGGCCAACTACCTCTCCGACGGCTTTGTGGCCAACCTGACCCCCTACATCACCGATCCCGAGATTGGCATTGAGGGCTTCGCGGACAAGGTGGCGCCGGGCATCTACAGGGAGGCCACCCAGTTTGACGACGCGGGCAGCGTCTACATCATGCCCGTGGTAACCACGGGGACGGTGTTCTACTACAACAAGACCATGTACGACGAGCTGGGCCTCAGCGCCCCCGCCACCTGGGACGAGCTGGTGAGCTGCTGCGAGAAAATCAAGGCCGAGAAGGGAGCCGTGGGCTTCGGCTTCGATAACCTGGTGGACGGCGCGCAGATCCTGCTGATGCAGAGCGGCATCCAGTACTACGACAAGGCCGGCAATACCGTGGACATCGACGCACCGGCCGCCGTGGAGACCTACGACTGGTTTGCCCGGCAGATCGGCGACGGCCTTTTCAAGCTCCAGCCCGACGGATACTTCGAGTCCGAGTTTGCCGCAGGGGACATCGCCGGCTATGTCAGCTCCGTGGCCAGCGCCCCCTACGTGGAGGGCGCCGTGGAGGGCAAGTTTGAGATCGGCGTCACCGCCATCCCCCAGGGGGATGCCGCCTGGGCGCCCGCCTGGAACCGGGGGGCCATTGTCTTCAGCTCCGACGAGGCGGCCCAGCGGGCGGCCTACCTGTTCCTCAAGCACTTCACCAGTGAGGAGGTCAACGCCCAGTGGTGCGTGGACTTCGGGGCCCTGTCCGCCTATCCGGCGGTGAACGAGAGCGCCAAGATGCAGGAGTACCTGGCCGGCGACGCCGCCCTGACGGCCCTGAGCGCCGGGCTGGACAGCGTGGGCTACATCCCCGCATTCAACGGCTCCAACACCGTCCGGGAGGAGATCAGCAAGGCCCTCCAGGAGAGCGCCACCGGTCTGAAGACCGCCCAGCAGGCCCTGCAGGATTCGGCCGCCGTCTGCAACGCGGAGCTGGCCGGCAAATAACATCATAGGGGGAGAGGCGCGGGGCCGCCGCCGCATCCGGCGGAAGCCCCGCGCCCAAACAGACATATGAAAGTCACACTCAACGGATTGACAAAAGAGTACGGCGAGACCACGGCGGTCAGCGGGCTGTCCATCACCCTGGCCGACGGCCAGCTTACCGCCCTGCTGGGGCCCTCCGGCTGCGGGAAGAGCACCACCCTCTATATGCTGGCGGGGATCACGCCGGTGACCCGCGGGCAGATTCTGTTCGACGGCCAGGACGTCACCAACGAGAAGCCCGAGGGACGGGGCATCGGCCTGGTGTTTCAGAACTACGCCCTCTATCCCCACATGACGGTGCTGGAGAACATCTGCTTTCCGCTGGAGATTCAGCGGGTGAAGAAGGCGGAGCGGGTGGAGCGGGCCCGGAGCATCGCCCGGCAGGTACGCATTGACAAGCTCCTCTCCCGCAGGCCGGCGGAGCTGAGCGGCGGGCAGCAGCAGCGGGTGGCCATTGCCCGCGCCCTGGTGAAAAAGCCCCGCCTGCTGCTGCTGGACGAGCCGCTGAGCAATCTGGACGCCCGGCTGCGCATCGAGATGCGGGAGGAGATCCGGCGGATTCAGCAGGAGACCGGCGTCACGGCCGTCTTCGTCACCCACGACCAGGAGGAGGCCATGAGCATCTCCGACCGGATTGTGCTCATGCGGGACGGCGTTCTCATGCAGCAGGACGCGCCCCAGGCGCTCTATGACGAGCCCGCCAACTGCTTTGTGGCGGACTTCCTGGGCAACCCGCCCATCAACCGCCTGCCGGGCCGGATACAGGGGGGGCGCTTTGTGGCGGACGAGGGCGGCGAGGTGATCCCCCTGCCCCGGCCCGCCGGCCTGGCCGACGGCACGGAGGCGGACCTGTCCATCCGGGCGGAGAGCTTTGTGCTGGGCGGCGGGGAGGCCTCCTTCCGCGTGCCGCTGCTGCGCAGCTATGTGATGGGCAAGGAGAAGCTGGCGGTGTTCCGGATCGGCGGGCGCGAGGTGCGGGCCTATATAGACGATCTGGCGGGCTGCAAGGCGGGGGAGAGGGTCCCCCTGGGGCTGAAGGAGAGCGGCGTATTTTTGTTCGACCGGACAAGCGGGGAGAGGCTGCTATGAAAAAGAACGCCACACGGCCCATAGACCGGGGCGGCTGGCTGAAGGGCTACCTGTATCTGCTGCCCTTCCTGCTCTCGGTGGGGATTTTTACGGTCTACCCCATCGTCAACGTGTTCATCACCTCCTTCAAGCACAACTACAACGCGCTGACGGGGGCCTTCAGCGGCATCGGCCTGGACAACTACGCCGCCGTCGTCATGGATCCCTATTTCCGCAGCGCGCTGCGCAACACCGTCGTCTACGTGGCCTGCGTGGTTCCCGTCAGCACGGTGCTGGCGGTCTTCTTCGCCAATCTGCTCAACAAGAAGCTGCGGCTCAACGGCCTCTTCCAGACCGCTTACTTTCTCCCGCTGGTGACCAGCACCACGGCGGTGGGCCTGGCGTGGAAGTGGATGTACCACGCCGACTACGGGGTCATCAACTACCTGCTCTCCCTGTTCGGCATAGAGAAGCTGGGGTGGCTGACGGACGTGCGCTGGGGCATGGCGGCGCTGGTGATCTATGGCGTCTGGAGCATCCTGCCCTTCACCATTATCATCGTGCTGTCGGGCATGCAGGGGATCGATGAGAAGCTGAAGACCGCCGCCCGGGTGGACGGGGCCAGCTCCAGGCGCATCTTCTTCCGCATCACCCTGCCGCTGCTGATGCCTACGGTGGGGCTGGTGGTCATTATCAACATCATCAACACCTTCAAGGTGTTTGCCGAGCTGTTTCCGCTGTTCAAGGGGGAGCCGGGCGTTGCGTATACGCTGTTCACTGTGGTATACTACATCTACAACATGTTCTATTCCAAGTGGCATTTTGAGCGGGCCTGTGCGGCGGCGGTGCTGCTGCTGATCGTGATGGTCCTGTTCACCCGCATCCGCTCCTTCATTGAAAAAAAGTGGAACTACACGAACTGAGGGGAGGACAGGCATATGAAGCAGCAACTGTTAAAGGGCGCGGCCAGGGCGGCGGACTACGCGTGCCTGGCCATCGGCGCCATTGTCATGGTCTTTCCCTTTGTGTGGATGATCCTCTCCGCCTTTAAGACGCCGGGGGAGATCTACGCCAGCCCGCCGGTGTGGATCCCCTCCTCCTTCCGGCCGGACAACTTTGTGAGCGTCTTCAAGTCGGCGCCCTTCCTCCGGTACTTCGTCAACTCCATCGTGGTGACGGTGTCCATCGTGGCCCTGACGGCGGTGACCACCATTCTGGCGGCCTTTGCCTTCTCCAAGCTGCGTTTTCCGGGGCGGAAGCAGATGTTCGGGTCTCTGATTATCCTGATGATGGTCCCCTTTGAGCTGCTGGTGGTGACGCTGTATGAGATCATTACCCGCCTGGGGCTGGTGGACAATCTGCTGGCGATGATTCTGCCCTTTACCTCCAGCATTTTTTACACCTACATTCTGAAGAACTTCTTCGACAGCATCCCCGATGCTCTCTATCAGTCTGCCAAGGTGGACGGGGCCAGCGACTGGTTCTACCTCTGGCGGGTGCTGGTGCCGGTGGCGAAGCCGTCCCTGGTCACCATTATCCTGCTCAACGCCATCAGCTGCTGGAACGCCTTTTTCTGGCCCCTGCTGGTGGTCAACACCACGGAGAAGCGGACGCTGCAGCTGGGATTGTACGCCTTTATGTCCGAGGGCGGGGTCCACTATGAGAAGCTGATGGCCGCGGCCACGGTGGTGGTGCTGCCGATGATTCTTCTCTTCATCTTCCTGCGCAAGAAGATCATCAGCGGCGTGGCGTCGGGAGGGATCAAGGGATGAGGCTTTCGGAGGGAACGGCGGTCGTCCTCTTCGACATGGACGGCACGCTGTATCAGGATTTCGACTTTCACCGGAACTACCTGCGCTACCTGCTTCGGGGGACGGACTGCGAGGACCTGACGGAGGATGTGGTCGCTCTGGCGGACGGCGTCCTCTCCCGGGGGGCGCTGCCCATGAACCGCTTCTACCGCGTCTGCCGTCCGGGGCGGCCCAAAAGCCCGGCGGAACTTCTGGCGCGTCTGCGGGAGAACATGGTGGAGGAGCTGCCCTTTGCGCGCTGCTACCGGGAGGGCCTGGGGGACCTGCGGTTTTTGGGGGACCCCTGGGAGGTGGCCGTCTATATCGCCGCCGCCCTGGGGACGCCGGAGCGCTGCGGCGAGGCGGCCTTCCTCCGGGTCCGCGCGGAGATGGAGGAGACGGCGCTGCGGGCCGACCCGGCGCTGCTGGCGCTGCTGGAGGCGCTGCGGGAGCGGTATGTGACGGTGCTTCTGAGCAACTCGCCGGAGGCGTCCGCCGCCGGGTTCATTGACAGGCTGGGGCTCAGCGGGGCCTTCTCCCACGTGCTCTACAATGCGGGGAAGCCCCTGGGGCTCTTTGAGAATCTGCGCCGGGGGCCCGGCTTGGCGGGGGTGCGGGGGGAGCAGGTGCTCTCCGTGGGGGACCACGCCTTCAACGAGATCGTCAACGTCCATTTGGCGGGGGGCAGGACCGTGTGGATGAACCCCTACGCCCCGGCCCCCCAGATTCCCTGTACCCGCAGCGTGGGGAGCCTGGAGGAGCTGATGGCGCTGCTGCAAAAAGAACTCTTGTAGAAAAAATCACCCGGCGGTCCCGCTCCTTGGCGGGGCCGCCGGAGGCGTCGCGGAGGTGGCATATGAAGCTTGTGAATTTTGGCTCTCTGAATGTGGACCGGGTATACCGGGTGGAGCAGTTTGTGCGGCCGGGGGAGACGGTCCTGGCGGAGGACTGCCGGTTTTTTGCCGGAGGCAAGGGGCTGAATCAGTCCGTGGCCGCCGCTCGGGCCGGGGCGCGGGTGCTCCATGCCGGCATGGTGGGGGAGGACGGCGGCCTGCTGCTGGAGACCTTGGCGGAGAGCGGCGCGGACGTGTCTCTCATCCGCCGGGTGGCGGGTCCCTCAGGCCATGCGGTGATCCAGCTCGACCGGCAGGGGCAGAACTGCATTCTGGTCCACGGCGGAGCCAACCGGTGTCTGACGGAGGCCTATGTGGACGAGGTGCTGGCGCTGTGCGGGCCGGGGGACATGGTGCTGGTGCAGAACGAGGTCAATCTGGTCCCCTGCATCATCCGCCGGGCGGCGGACAGGGGGCTGCAGGTGGCCTTCAACCCCTCCCCCGTCAACGCCGCCATGGCGGACTACCCCCTGGAGGCGGTGCGCTGGCTGATTCTCAACGAGCTGGAGGGCGCGCGGCTGGCCGGCCTGGAGCGGGCGGAGGGCCCGGCAATCCTGGAGGGGCTGCGGCGGAGGTACCCTGCCGCCGGGCTGGTGCTGACCCTGGGGGCCGAGGGCGTTTTGTGCTGGGATGGCGGCACGTACCTGGAGAGGGAGGCCTATACGGTGCCGGTGGCGGACTCCACCGGCGCGGGGGACACCTTCTGCGGCTGCTTCCTGGCCTGCCTCCAGCTGGGGCGGCCTCTGGAGGCGTGCCTGCACGCCGCGACGGCGGCGGCGGCCATCGCTGTTTCCCGTCCCGGAGCCAGCGCGTCCATCCCGACGATGGACGAGGTAACGGCATTTTTGCGTGCATAGCTGCGAAAACGCGGAGGGGATTGGACGGCTGTTTGCCGCCGTAAAACTGGCCCGCTGATGTAGTAAGTTAAATGCAGAAAAGGTTTTTCAACCTTTTTCTGCATTATTTTTTACCAAAACGGGGGAAGAAACGGGTGAAAGGGGTGATTTAGGTGAGGACTTTGACGCTGGACGCTGTGGTGATGGGCGTGTTCGTGGCCTATGCCGCCATGTTCGGCTTTGATAAACTGCGGCAAACCCTGGAACAGCTCGACAGCATCAAAAAGAATAACTGACCAATTCGGTCAAGAAAATCCCCCGGCGGCGGGTCCTTTGCGGGGCTGCTGCCGGGGGATTTTGCGTTATTCCAGAGATTCAAGCATTTCCAAGAGCGCGTCCCTATCCCATAACAATGTGGCGGTGATACGGGCAAGCGGGAACAGCAAGGAGCCGAGAAAGTAAAACCCAGTAGCGCATATTTCATCAGGGAGAAAAAGATAGCCATATAGCATAGAATGTTCCTGAAATCCTTGTCCTAGGCAGGGAAAGGATAGTCCGAAGGACAAAAATAAGACCCCGCATCGTGAGATGCAAGGTCTTATTTTTCTATGGCGCAGGATAGTGGTTATTGCCCCTCACAGGATAAATCACATTGCCCTACGACAACATCTCACTTCTTCCTGGGCCTCTTAATCGCCGCCTGCGCAGCGGCCAGCCGGGCAATAGGCACGCGGAAGGGGGAGCAGGAGACGTAGGTCAGTCCCACATTGTGGCAGAACTCCACGGTGGAGGGGTCGCCGCCCTGCTCGCCGCAGATGCCCAGCTTGATCTCCGGGCGGGTCTGCCGGCCCAGCTCGCAGGCCATCTTCACCAGCCGGCCCACGCCCACCTGGTCCAGGCGGGAGAAGGGATCGGACTCGTAGATCTTCCGGTCATAGTAGCTGGCCAGGAACTTGCCCGCGTCGTCACGGCTGAAGCCGAAGGTCATCTGGGTCAGGTCGTTGGTGCCGAAGGAGAAGAACTCGGCCTCCTTGGCGATGTCGTCGGCGGTGAGGGCCGCGCGGGGAATCTCGATCATGGTGCCCACCTTATAGGTCATGTCGCTGCCAGCTTCCTTGATGAGCTTCTGGGCCACCTTGTCGATGGTCTTCTTCACGTAGGCCAGCTCCTTGGCCTCGCCCACCAGGGGGACCATGATCTCAGGGGTGATGCGCCAGGCGGGACGGCGGGAGCGGACCGCCAGGGCGGCCTTGATGATGGCGGCGGTCTGCATCTTGGCAATCTCCGGGTAGGTGATGTCCAGGCGGCAGCCGCGGTGGCCCATCATGGGGTTGAACTCGTGGAGACTGTCAATAGTGTTGCGCAGCTGCTCCTCGGTGATCTTCATCTCCTTGGCCAGTGCTTTGATGTCCGCATCTTCGGTGGGCAGGAACTCATGGAGGGGAGGATCCAGGAGGCGGATGGTGACGGGCTTGCCCATCATAGCCTCGTAGATCTCCTCAAAGTCCTTCTGCTGCATGGGCTCGATCTTGGCCAGGGCCTTCTCCCGCTGCTCCACAGTCTCGGAGACGATCATCTCCCGGATGGCGGCGATGCGCTCGGGGTCGAAGAACATGTGCTCCGTGCGGCACAGGCCGATGCCCTCCGCGCCGAAGTTCTTGGCCTGACGGGCGTCCTTGGGGGTGTCGGCGTTGGTGCGGACCTGGAGATCCCGGAACTTGTCGGCCCAGTTCATGATCCGCTCAAACTCGCCGGAGATCTTGGCCTCGGCGGTGTGCAGACGCTCGCCGTAGATGTTGCCGGTGGAGCCGTCCAGGCTGATCCAGTCGCCCTCCTTGTACTCCTTGCCGCCCAGGGAGAACTTCTTGTTGGCCTCGTCCATGACGATGTCGCCGCAGCCGGAGACGCAGCAGGTGCCCATGCCGCGGGCCACGACGGCGGCGTGGCTGGTCATGCCGCCGCGCACGGTGAGGATGCCCCTGGCGAAGTGCATGCCCTCGATGTCCTCGGGACTGGTCTCCAAGCGGACCAGGATGACCTTGTGGCCCTTGTCCACCCACTCCACCACGTCGTCAGCGGTAAAGACGATCTGACCGGCGGCGGCGCCGGGGGAGGCGGCCAGGCCATGGCCCACGGGGGCCACCCGGTCCAGCTCCTCCTTGGGGAAGGTGGGGTGGAGCAGGGAGTCCAGGCTCTTGGGGTCGATCATGGCCACGGCCTCCTCCTCGCTGATCATGCCCTCGTCCACCAGGTCGCAGGCAATCTTCAGGGCGGCGGCGGCGGTGCGCTTGCCGTTGCGGGTCTGGAGCATGAAGAGCTTCTTGTTCTCAATGGTGAACTCCATGTCCTGCATGTCGCGGTAGTGGTACTCCAGCTTGCTGGAGATGTCCACGAACTGCTGGTAGGCCTCGGGCATGACCTCGGCCAGCTGGTCGATGGTCTGGGGGGTGCGCACGCCGGCCACCACGTCCTCGCCCTGGGCGTTCATCAGGAACTCGCCGAAGAGCTTCTTCTCGCCGGTGGCGGGGTTACGGGTGAAGGCCACGCCGGTGCCGGAGGTGTCGCCCATGTTGCCGAAGACCATCTCCTGCACGTTGACGGCGGTGCCCCAGGAGGAGGGGATGTCGTTCATGCGGCGGTAGTAGATGGCCCGGGGGTTGTCCCAGGAGCGGAACACGGCGCGCACCGCACCCATGAGCTGCTCGCGGGCGTCCTGGGGGAACTCCTCGCCGATCTTCTCCTGGTACTCGGCCTTGAACAGCTCGGCCAGCTCCTTGAGATCCTTGGCGGTGAGCTCGGTATCCAGGGTGACGCCCCGCTTGGCCTTCATGGCGTCGATGAGCTCCTCAAAGTACTTCTTGCCCACCTCCATGACCACGTCGGAGTACATCTGGATGAACCGGCGGTAGGAGTCATAGGCGAAGCGGGGATTCTTGGTCTTCTTGGCAAAGGCCTCCACCACCTGGTCGTTGAGGCCCAGGTTCAGGATGGTGTCCATCATGCCGGGCATGGAGGCCCGTGCGCCGGAGCGGACAGAGACCAGCAGGGGGTTGTTCATATCCCCGAACTTCTTGCCGGTCATGTCCTCCAGCTTGGACATATACTCCATGATCTCGTCCTGAATCTCGACGTTGATGGTGCGCCCGTCGGTGTAGTACTGGGTGCAGGCCTCGGTGGTGATGGTGAAGCCCCTGGGCACGGGCATGCCCAGGTTGGTCATCTCAGCCAGGTTGGCCCCCTTGCCGCCCAGCAACTCGCGCATGTGTTCGTTGCCCTCAGAGAAGAGATAGACAAACTTTTTGCTCACGTGAACAGATTCCTCCTGATATTAAAATTTTTGCGTATCACGATTTTCAGGCTTTCATTATAGGAGCATTTGGTGTGCTTTGCAAGAGGTATTCTCCAATTTTAAGTGAAATTTACAGAATTTTTTTAACCGGCAACGTTTTCTGTCACATTGCGCGGCTCTTTTTTCGGATTCCAGTTGATTTTTCACAGCGGACTGTGGTAAAATGAATTTGATTTTGCACCCGGCGCAGCGCGCCGGCGGGGGGAGGCGGGAACGTGAGCGAGGCGCTGACCATACAGGGGGAGCCCCAGCTGGCCCGCCGTCTGAGAGAGGCGGCGGGCCGGGACGCGCTGGGCCATGCCCTCATTTTCAGCGGCCGGGGCGACCTGGCCGGCGCGGCCCGGTTTGCCGCCGCGGCTATGGAGTGCCAGGGCGGGGACCGGCCCTGCGGCCAGTGCCCCCCCTGCCGGAAGGTGCTGCGGGGCATCCATCCGGACGTGACGGCCGTGGAGGACCCCCACCACAAGTCCATCTCTGTGGAGGTGCTGCGGGGGGTGGTGGCGGACGCCTGGGTGCTGCCCAACGAGGGGCGGCGCAAGATTTACCTCTTCCCCGACTGCGGCCTGCTGGAGCCCAGGGCCCAGAACGTGCTGCTGAAGGTGCTGGAGGACGGGCCGCCCCACGCGGCCTTCCTCCTGTGCGCGGCCAACAGCGCCGCGCTGCTGCCAACGATCCGCTCGCGGGCGGAGGAGTGGCGTCTGTCCCCCACCCAGGAGACAGACGGCGCGGACCCCCGCGCCCGCCAGTTGTGCGAGCTGCTGTGCCGGCGGCAGCCGGCGGACGTCGCAGCCTTCTGCGCCCGGCTGGAGGGCGGGAAGCTGGGCCGCGAGGAGCTGCGCGCCCTGCTCTCCGACGCAAGGGATCTGACGGCCGCCGGTCTGGCGGCCGCCTGCGGCGCGGGCGGGGACGAGCTGTCCTGCCGCCTGGCGGCGGCCCTGGGCGGGCCGGGGCTCTCCGCGGCGGCGGAGATTTTTGACACGTATATCCGGATGTGCGCCTACAACATCGGCGTGGGGCATGTGACGGGAGCGCTGGCGGCGGCCCTGACCGGCGTATCGGAGCAGCCGCCGGGCCGCCGGCGGTGAGGGGGCGGCCGCCCTTTCGGCTCCTCCGCAGAAGAATTTTATACCCGCGCCCTCCGGCGCGGAGAATCGAGGATAACCAATGGCAGAAGTGATCAGCGTCCGCTTTCGCGGCGGCTCCAAGAACTATTACTTTGACCCGAAGGGCCTCCAGGTGGAGCCCGACACCTACGTGGTGGTGGAAACCGCCCAGGGCATTGAGTACGCCCGGTGCGTGGAGGGCAACCACGAGGTACCCGACCAGAGCGTGGTCCAGCCCCTGCGGGGCGTGGCGCGTATCGCCACGGACAACGACCACAAGGCCGCCGCCTACAACCGCAAGCGGGAGCAGGAGGCCTTCGCCATCTGCGAGAAAAAAATCGCCGCCCATCACCTGGAGATGAAGCTGGTCAGCGTGGAGTGCGGCTTCGAGGGCAACAAAATCATCTTCTTTTTCACCGCCGAGGGGCGGGTGGACTTCCGGGAGCTGGTCCGGGATCTGGCCAGCGTGTTCCGTGCCCGCATTGAGCTGCGGCAGATCGGCGTGCGGGACGAGGCCAAGATGCTGGGGGGCATCGGCATCTGCGGCCGCCCCCTGTGCTGCAGCCAGTTTCTGGATGAGTTCATCCCCGTGTCCATCAAAATGGCCAAGACCCAGAATCTCAGCCTGAACCCCACCAAGATCTCCGGCACCTGCGGGCGGCTCATGTGCTGTCTGAAGTACGAGCAGGCCGCCTACGAGGAGGCCTCCAAGCGGATGCCCAAGGCCGAGAGCTTCGTGGACACCCCCGACGGCGTGGGCAACGTCAGCAGCGTCGACCTGCTCCAGGACCGGGTCCAGGTCCGGCTCGACAGCGCCCCCGAGTCCCCCAGGCGCTACCAGAGCGGGGAGATCCGGGTCCTGCGCAACGGCAAGGGCAGCCGGGAGGGCATCGAGATCCCCGCAGAGCGCCCCCGGCGCATCACGCCGGAGCCCCAGGAGGAGCTCCCCCTCTCCCGGTTCAGCCGCCGGCCCTCCGCCGCCCCCAAGGGAGCCATCCCGGTCCCCTCCGTCCTCGCCCCGGACAAGCCTGAGGAGCCGGAGCGCCGCTCCCGCAGCCGCCGCCGTCCCAAGGGAAAGGACAAGCCCAAGGCAGCGCCCCAGCGCAGCCCCCAGGCCCAGCAGCGCGCCCCTAAGCCCCAGAAGGCCCCGGCAGATCCGCCGAGCATCGGCCCGGCCTGGCTCAACCGGGCGGAGAAGCTGCCGGTCCGGCCCGCAGCGGATACCACGGCGGAGAAGAAGGCCGCCGCCGACCGAGCCGCCCGCCAGCAGCCCTCCGGCGAGAACCGGGAGGGCAAGCGCCGCCACCGCAGCCGCCGTCCCAAGGGGAAGAGCGGCGCGGAGAGCTGAAGGTTTATATGTATAAAGCAGGGACGGCATCCCGGCCAGCGAGCCCGGGATGCCGTCCCTTTATCTGTGCCCTCCGCCTCCACGGGAGCGGCGGCGCATACTCGGATAAAGCAGGAGCTCAATCCGTCACAAAACTTCGACCACGTCCAACTCCCCCGCGCAGTCATCAAGCTGCCGCCGGGGACCGAGAACGCAGACCGGGCCCCCATCCAGAGCCGCCCGCACCGGCTCCGCCAGGTCTGCCAGTTTCTCAGCCGCGGCGCTCAGCATCTCCCGGCGGATGCAGCAGAGCACGCCATAGGTGATCCCATGCCAATGCCTTGCATCGGCAGTCTTCCCCTTCATGCGCGGCGTGAGCAGCGGCTCGGACTCCGCGACGGACCCCAGAATAAAGGATGTCATATCCAGTTCCCCCAGATTCTCCAGGAAGCCCGCCGTCCGCCGGAAGCAGTCCAGCGTCCTGGCGGCGCTGGGGTCGCGGTAGGAGTAGCACCCGACCATTCCAGCGCCGTCCACCACCATCCCTGCGCCGTAGGCCCCGCCCTGGACGCGGACGGCGTTCCACAGGTGCGTCAGCGACACAGCCCGGCCCATGACCTTCGCCACCCCGCGGCAGGCCTCCGGGAAAACGCCGCCCACAAGGGCAAAGGAGACGTCCCCGGGGATCACGATCCCCTCCCGGCGGCGGGTCCAGGGCCGGAGCAAAGACGCCTCCTGCCGGGAATACGTCCCATCCGGCAAACGGTTCGCCAGAATCCCGGTGATGACGCCCTCCATCTTGCCGTCCGACGCAGTCATGCTGACCGTCAGCCGCCTGCGGCAGAAAATGCGCGCGGCCAGGGCGGCCAACTCCTCTTGCAGCGCGGGGAACCTCTCCCGGAAGTTCTCCTCCAGCTCCTTCAGCCAGCGGTAACAGGCGATGCCGCCGGCGTACTCCCCCGCCGCGCCCGCAGCGGTGCAGCAGGCGGAGACCCGGCCCATGGCGAAGCTGTGCCCGGCCATGGCGATCTGCTCCGCGAAGGCCGCCCGGTGCTGACACAGCAGCGCGTACACCTTCTCCGGGACATCCAGGACCGTCTCCAGGACAATCTCCGCCAGCAGCTCCGCCGCCTTCTCCGCCCTCCCGTCCAGCATACTGCCGGAGGCGCAGAGAAACACCCGGCACCTTTGAGGCTGTCCCAGCTCTCCATAGGCCTCCACGGAAAATTGCAGGTCGCCGAACAGGGACCTCCGGGCCTTTTGCAGCGCGTCCATATCATGGCCGGCGGTGTCCAGCGAGCCCAGCAGCATGCAGAGAAACGCCGCTTGGGTCAGCAGCTCCGCCGGCAGATCGTCCAGCGCAAAATATACGTTCAAGTAGGTGATCCCCCCGGTGGGCAGCGTGTGGCGCAGCACTGGCAGACCATTTGCGAACGTTTCCTCCAGGGGCAGCTTCTCCGGCTCCGCCGGGATCTCCTCCAGACGGAGCATAGGGATGGAGGCCAGCGCCTCCGGGGGATCCGGCGTGTTCTGCCAGGCCTCGATCTGGGCCTGACGCTGGCGAAGATTTTCCAATTCCTCCCCGTTCCAGCCGTTCCGGGCGGCCTGAAGCCGGGCGGTTTCCTCCGTCTGCTTTTCCTGCCCTGCGGTGTGGGAGGGCCGCATCAGCACCTGACAAGCATGAGGATTCTCCAACAGTGTCTTTTTCATCACCTTGCCCTGGATGCGGTTGCTCCAGGTGAAGCCCACCCGGCCGGAGAGGAAGGTAACCAGGAAAATGACGGGGAGCATGATGGCTTCCAGGGCCAGCAGCCGCCAGTTGTACTGGCCCAGGATAATGATGACGCCCACCAGCTTGTAGAAGGCGGCGGGGATAAAGGGGACGGACCAGCCGAAGAATTCAGCGATGAGCGTGCTGTCGGAGGTGGTACGTGTGATGAGCCGGTTGGCCATGTTCTTGTCGAAGAAGGGCATGGGCAGGCTCAGATTCTTTTTGAGCATCAGCTTCTGGAAGTTCATCTCTGTCTTGCTGGAGGCGATGCGGCCGAAAATCTGCCGGACGGACGTCTCCAGCGCGCTGAGGAACATGCAGCCCACCATGAAGAGGATGGCCCCCATGCTCACGTCGCCGGCCGCTACCTGTGCGGTGGCGTCCGGGATGATGAGGCTCAGCTGCGCCCCGAAGAGGCTGACCAGGGTTGCCAGGCCCACCCAGACCCAGGGTACCTTGACGCTGGTCATCAGCACGGCAAAGGATTTCCAGACGCCGGGCTTTCTTTCTGTTCCTGCTGGTTTTACATTGTTCGCCATGAAAAAACCTCCCAATCATGTTACTTTGCCCAAATCGGCCCACACAAGCAGCGGCTGGGCTGTATACAATCACATAATAAAGCAGCGGCGGCCCCCGCCAATGCCCCCTGCGCATCCCGCAGGTTTGGTTGTCGATGCTGCATATATTCCGTAATATTTTGCAATCCGCCCCCCAGGCGCAAATTCATAAAGCGCAAATTGCCAAAAACCCTTGCATTTCACGTTTCAATGTGGTATGATACTTCAGCATTCCGCACAGTCCCGGATGCCGGGCCGGTGCCGTCTATGGCGGTTAGCGCGGCAGAGGAGGGGGCTGGAGGGTAAAACTAAACTTTTGGGAGGAAATATCAAACATGGCAAGCGTCGTATCTATGAAGCAGCTTCTGGAAGCCGGTGTCCACTTCGGCCACCAGACCCGCCGCTGGAACCCCAAGATGGCCCCCTATATCTACACCGAGCGCAACGGCATCTATATCATCGACCTGCAGAAGACCGTGAAGAAGCTGGAGGAGGCCTACAACTTCGTCCGCTCCCTGGGCGAGAAGGGCGAGACCCTGCTGTTCGTGGGCACCAAGAAGCAGGCCCAGGAGGCCATCAAGGAGGAGGCCGGCCGCTGCAACATGCACTTTGTCAACGCCCGCTGGCTGGGCGGCATGATGACCAACTTCAAGACCATGCGCACCCGTGTGGACCGCCTCAACCAGCTCAAGCGCATGCAGGAGGACGGCACCTTCGATATGCTGCCCAAGAAGGAAGTCATCAAGCACATGGGCGAGATCGCCAAGCTGGAGAAGTACCTGGGCGGCGTGAAGGAGATGAGGCGCCTGCCCGGCGCCCTGTTCATCGTGGACACCCGCAAGGAGCGCAACGCCATCGCCGAGGCCCACAAGCTGGGCATCCCCGTGGTGGCCATCGCCGACACCAACTGCGATCCCGATGAGATCGACTACCCCATCCCCGGCAATGACGACGCCATCCGCGCCATTAAGCTCATTTCCTCCATTATGGCCAACGCCATGATTGAGGGCCGTCAGGGCGAGCAGAACGAGGCGCCCGCCGCCGAGGAAGCCCCTGCCGCTGAGTAATAGCAAACAAACCCCATGGGGCGGGACGGTCCCGCCCCATGTTTCCGTATCCCTACTTTATATCAATTTTCGGAGGAACGATAATTATGGCTTTTACAGCTGCTGATGTGAAGAACCTGCGCGAGATGACCGGCGTGGGCATGATGGACTGCAAGAAGGCCCTGGCTGCCTCTGACGGCGACATGGACAAGGCCGTAGAGTACCTGCGGGAGAAGGGCCTGGCCGCCTCCGCCAAGAAGGCAGGCCGCATCGCCGCCGAGGGCATGGCTTACGCCGGCGTCATTGACGGCGTAGGCGTGGTGGTTGAGGTCAACGCCGAGACCGACTTCGTGGGCAAGAACGAGAAGTTTGTGGACTTCG